>ERZ778497.789-NODE-789-length-24498-cov-4.992554_pt1 | contig 24498 bp, 18 predicted proteins | sample MGYA00509938_ERZ778497 | MGnify/ENA primary metagenome ERZ778497 (study PRJEB29527, sample SAMN07138969) | mouse gut metagenome | material: feces | host: mouse | place: China:Nanjing | collected 2016-01-25 ... | reverse complement strand
TGCCCATCCGTCACCGCCGAAGATCCACTGGGACTTCTTCGCAAGGAACTCTTTATCTTTCAGGATTGCCTGTGCCTTGTCGCATCCGCATGCCTCCAGAGCTGCCACCAGTTTGTCGGTAGCCGTTCCGTTGGTTGCGCCGCATCCGTAAGTGTCCAGCCACTCCTGTGCAGCAGCTTTTACGTCTTCCTTCTCTGCATTTGCAGCCAGTTCCTCAACCTTTGTCTTCAGGCCGCCGCGGATCGCGTTCTGCGCCAGCAGCATACCATAACCGAACTCAGCCGCATCCTCGAACAGGGAGTTGGACCATGCCGGACCCTGACCCTTCTGGTTCACGGTGTACGGTGTAGACGGTGAGGAGTTGCCCCAGATGGAGGAACATCCGGTTGCATTTGCAATATACATTCTGTCACCGAACAGCTGGGTGATCAGCTTCGCATAAGGTGTCTCGCCGCAGCCCGCACATGCGCCTGAGAACTCAAGCAGCGGAGTCTTGAACTGAGATCCCTTTACGGTTGCCTCTTTGAATTTTGCGATCACATCTGCTTTCTCCGGCAGAGTCACTGCATAATCGAATGCCGCCTGGCAGCCTGCATTGGCTTCCATATTTGCCATCTCGATTGCTTTTGCACCTTTCTTGCCCGGGCAGACGTTCACACAGGAACCGCATCCGGTACAGTCGTAAGCGGATACCACAATCGCAAACTTCTTGTCCGGCATACCGGTCATATCCAGCATCTGCATTCCTTCCGGAACCTTTGCTGCCTCGTCAGCCGTCATGGCCACCGGACGGATGACTGCATGCGGACACACATATGCACAGCGGTTGCACTGGATACAGTTCTCCGGATTCCATACCGGAATATTCACTGCAATACCGCGCTTCTCGTATGCGGAAGTACCGGACGGAGTCGTACCGTCTACATAATCCTTAAATGCGGATACCGGCAGGCTGTTGCCCTCCTGAGCGGATACTTTTGCCTGAATGTTGTTGACAAAATCAACCGCATCTTTTCTGCCGCTCTCTGCATGGGTCATAGCAAGCCCTTCGTCTGCCGCACTCTTCCAGCTCTCCGGAACCTGAATCTCAACCACCTGTTTTGCGCCTGCATCGATGGCTGCCCAGTTCTTCTGAACCACATCGTCGCCCTTACGTCCGTAGGTTGCCTTTGCAGCAGCTTTCATAAGGTCGATGGCCTGCTCCTCCGGAATGATTCCGGTCAGTTTGAAGAATGCAGACTGCAGGATCGTATTGATACGGGTCGGACCCATGCCGGTCTCGATACCGATCTTCACGCCGTCGATCACATAGAACTTGATGTTGTGGTTGGCGATGAATGCCTTCACCTGTCCCGGCAGATGCTTCTCAAGCTCTTCCATATTCCACGGACAGTTCAAAAGGAAGGTTCCTCCGTCCACCAGTTCCTGAACCATGTTGTATTTATTCACATAAGACGGATTATGGCATGCCACGAAGTCCGCTTTGTGAATCAGATATGTGGACTTGATCGGTTTCTTGCCGAAACGCAGGTGAGACATGGTCACACCGCCGGACTTCTTGGAATCATAATCAAAGTATGCCTGTGCATACATATCGGTGTTGTCGCCGATGATCTTGATGGAGTTCTTATTGGCGCCGACCGTACCGTCTGCACCCAGACCCCAGAATTTACAGTTGGTCGTTCCTTCCGGAGTCGTGACCAGAGGAGCACCGGTCTCAAGAGACAGGTTTGTCACGTCATCCACGATACCGATGGTGAATTTCTGCTTCGTTGTATTGTCATAGACTGCAACGATCTGTGCCGGCGTGGTGTCTTTGGAACCAAGGCCATAACGTCCGGTAAAGATCGGCGTATCGTTGAACTTCGTTCCCTTCAGCGCTGCAACCACATCCAGGTAAAGCGGCTCGCCAAGTGCGCCCGGCTCTTTGGTTCTGTCAAGAACCGTAATCTGTTTTACAGAATCCGGAATCGCTTCGATCAGTGCTTCTGCGCTGAACGGACGGTACAGACGTACCTTTACCACACCAACCTTCCGGCCTGCTGCCAGCAGATAGTCGATGGTCTCCTCGATGGTATCGCATACGGAACCCATGGCAATGATCACATGTTCTGCATCCGGAGCACCATAATAGTTGAACAGTTTATAACTGGTTCCGATCTTTGCATTGACCTTGTCCATGTACTCCTGAACGATCGCCGGAAGCGCATCATAATACGGATTACATGCCTCGCGAGCCTGGAAGAAGATATCCGGGTTCTGAGCGGAACCTCTCTGGCACGGATGATTCGGATTCAGCGCATCTTTTCTGTATGCATCGATGGCATCCATGTCAACCATATCCTTCAGATCCTCGTAATCCCACTGCTCGATCTTCTGGATCTCATGGGAGGTACGGAATCCATCGAAGAAATTGATGAACGGAAGACGTCCCTTGATCGCTGCACAATGAGCCACCGGCGTCAGATCCATAACCTCCTGTACGCTGGACTCGCAGAGCATGGCTGCACCGGTCTGACGGCATGCATATACATCAGAGTGATCACCGAAGATCGACAGCGCATGGCTTGCCAGCGCACGTGCAGATACATTGAATACACCCGGAAGTCTCTCACCTGCTACTTTATACAGGTTGGGGATCATCAGTAAAAGACCCTGGGAAGCAGTAAAGGTGGTCGTCAGAGCGCCTGCTGCCAGAGAACCGTGCACAGCACCTGCTGCACCTGCCTCAGACTGCATCTCCGTCACCTGTACGGTCTGTCCGAAGATATTCGTCCTTCCCTGAGTTGCCCACTCATCTGTCGCTTCTGCCATAACAGATGAAGGTGTGATCGGATAGATCGCTGCAACGTCCGAATAAGCATAGGATGCGTGAGCCGCTGCATGGTTTCCATCCATGGTTTTCATTTTTCTGGCCATTTTGTTATTCCTCCTCTTTAAATATCAATAAGACCTTTATTCATGACAACTGAAGCTCCCGCTGGGGATCTTCAGATGTTTTTATAAAAAACAGTTCTTATCATACGGATTCATTTTAGCACAGATTACGCAGATTGTCCATTTTGTATTTTAAAATTTGTGTGAATTTTTGCAGTTTTTCCTCTTCCTGCCATCAGGAAATCTCCGATGCAAAAAAAAGAAGAAGCAACCGACTGGTTCAGTCCCTTCCCGCCCCTGAACACCTGCCGGGAGTCAGAGGACAGAGTCTCTCCCTTCTTTATAAAATGATTCACTTTACAGGTATAGTCCATATTAAGCGATTCGAAGCATAATACCTTCACATCAGCCTCCTGAAAAGTTTTCTTTGTGTGAGTTTACCACATTTTCCGGCGGCTGACCATATGATGCCGCTGAATGATGTTTTTAAGCTGTCCTTTATCAAAGAGTTTCTTTCTACGATCTGAGCCGTCCCCTGGCAGACATCTGTCCTGCCGCCTTGAGACAGAAGAATATGCAGAAAGCAAAAAACGGCAGAAGCTGCGCCAGGGATACAGGCAGCTCTGCCGTTTTTCTCTTCTATACTATATGGATTCAATCTTCCAGAGATTCTTTTATCTTTTCCATAAAGCCCTTCTTTTTGGGCTTCGTTCCGGTGTTTTTCTGATTCAGGGAATTTCCGCTCTCCAGGTCGTATTCTTTCAGTGCAGCTTTCGCCGCATGGCTTAAGTTTGTCGGTACCTGAATGACCAGCGTCACGTAATGGTCGCCGCGGACGTTCCTGTTGCGCAGAGAAGGCATGCCCTTGCCGCGCAGACGGACTCTGGTGTCCGTCTGGGTTCCGGCCTTCACGTCATACTCTACTTCTCCGTCCACGGTCTTGATCCGAATGGTTCCGCCGAGCGCCGCTACCGGAAACGTAATCGGCACCGTTGAAAATATATCCATATCCTGTCTCTGGAACGACGGATGTCTGGACACGATAACCTCCACCAGAAGATCGCCTCTCGGGCCCCCATTGGCACCCGGTTCCCCTTTTCCACGGATCCGGATACTCTGCCCGTTGTCAATACCGGGCGGAACTGTAACGGATATTTTCTTTTTACTGGAGATAAACCCCGTCCCATAGCAATCCGGGCATTTGTCCTTGATGATCTTTCCGGTTCCGTTACATTCCGGGCAGGTACGCACGTTCTGCACCATGCCGAACAGCGACTGCTGCGTATAGACCACCTGTCCCTTTCCGCCGCACTTCGTACAGGTCTGCGGATCGGTCCCGGGCTTTGCCCCGGTCCCGTGGCAGGTCTTACATTCATCTTTCAGCGTCAGCTCCAGCTCTTTCTCACAGCCTTTCACCGAATCCTCAAAGGTGATCCTCACACTGGCGCGCAGATCCGCTCCCCGCATGGGGCCGTTGTTGGCTCTCCGGCTCCTTCCGCCTCCGAACAGATCGCCGAAGATGTCGCCGAAAATATCGCCCATATCCGCACCCGAAAAATCAAAACCGCCGAAGCCTCCGCCCCCGCCGCCCTGTTCGAACGCCGCATGACCGAACTGATCGTATTTCCGCCTCTTGTCTGCATCACTTAAAATCGCATAAGCCTCCGAAGCCTCTTTAAATTTCTGCTCCGCTTCTTTGTCTCCCGGATTCATATCCGGATGATATTTCTTGGCCAGTTTTCGATATGCACTTTTAATGGCCGAATCATCCGCATTTTTATCCACTCCAAGGACCTCATAATAGTCTCTCTTCGTCTCTGCCATATCTGTCATCCACCTCTCGTCAAAGCTGCGGGAATCTCTCCCCCTGTACAGCCGAACACCCACGGCCGTTTGCTGACCGTGGGTAACATTCTCCTATAACCAAAACGGAACTTTGCCCGCAGTTTTATTCTATACCTCGCGATAGTCTCCGTCTACCACATCATCTGCAGCCTGTGAGCTCTGTGCGCTGCCCATGTCCGGACCTGCGCCCTGCGCGCCCGCACCTGCGGCCTGCGCCTGCTCATACATCTTCTGGAACAGGTTCTGGGATGCGGTCATCAGATCCTCTCTGCCTGCCTTCAGTGCATCGATATCTGCATCGGAGATGTCGGTCTGGTTCGCGGTTCTCTCAATCACAGCCTTCAGAGAAGCGATCTTTTCCTCCACGGCCGCTTTCTCGGAAGCATCCAGGTTCGCGCCTGCCTCTTCCAGTGCCTTCTCGGTCTGGAATACAATGGCATCTGCATCATTTCTCGCATCGATGCCTTCCTTGCGCTTCTTATCCTGTGCCTCGAACTCTGCCGCTTCTTTCACTGCCTTCTCGATATCAGAATCGGACATGTTGGAACCTGCCGTAATCGTGATATGCTGCTCTTTGCCGGTTCCCATATCCTTTGCAGACACATTCACGATACCGTTGGCATCGATGTCGAAGGTAACCTCGATCTGCGGAACGCCGCGGCGTGCAGGCGGAATTCCGTCCAGGCGGAACTGTCCAAGAGACTTGTTGTCTTTTGCGAACTGTCTCTCACCCTGTACCACATTGATGTCGACGGCCGTCTGGTTATCTGCTGCCGTGGAGAAGATCTGGCTCTTCTTCGTCGGAATCGTTGTATTCCGCTCGATCAGACGGGTTGCAATACCGCCCATGGTCTCAATGGACAGGGACAGCGGAGTCACATCCAGAAGAAGGATATCGCCTGCGCCTGCGTCGCCTGCCAGCTTGCCGCCCTGGATGGAAGCGCCGATGGCCACGCACTCATCCGGGTTCAGGGTCTTGCTGGGCTCATGGCCGGTCAGCTGTTTTACTTTATCCTGCACCGCCGGCACACGGGTGGAACCGCCTACCAGCAGGACCTTGCCGAGCTCGGACGGACTCACGCCTGCGTCACGCAGCGCCGCCTGAACCGGATTCGCCGTACGCTCTACCAGGTCATGGGTCAGTTCGTCGAACTTCGCTCTGGTCAGATTCATATCAAAATGGAGCGGTCCGTCGCTGTTCATGCTGATGAACGGCAGATTGATGTTGGTCGTGGTTGCAGAAGAAAGCTCCTTCTTCGCCTTCTCAGCCGCTTCCTTCAGTCTCTGCAGCGCCATCTTGTCGCCCGACAGATCCACGCCGTTTAACTTCTTGAATTCAGACAGCATCCAGTCTGTGATCTTCTGGTCAAAATCATCGCCGCCCAGACGGTTGTCTCCGGCTGTTGCCAGAACTTCAATGACGCCGTCGCCGATCTCGATGATGGATACGTCGAAGGTACCGCCGCCAAGGTCGTATACCATGATCTTCTGCTCTTTCTCATTGTCCAGACCATAAGCAAGCGCTGCCGCCGTCGGCTCGTTGATGATACGTTTTACATCCAGGCCCGCGATCTTGCCCGCATCCTTGGTTGCCTGTCTCTGTGCATCATTAAAATAAGCCGGAACCGTGATGACTGCCTCTGTCACTTTCTCGCCCAGATAGTTCTCTGCATCCGCCTTCATCTTCTGAAGGATCATCGCCGAGATCTCCTGCGGAGAATATTTCTTGTCGTCAATGGTCACTTTATAATCACTGCCCATATGTCTCTTGATGGAAGAGATGGTCTTCTCCGCGTTCGTAACTGCCTGACGCTTTGCAGGCTCTCCTACCAGACGCTCTCCGGTCTTGGTAAATGCCACGATGGACGGTGTGGTCCTTGCACCTTCTGTATTGGCGATGACGGTTGGTTTTCCGCCCTCCATAACGGATACGCATGAATTGGTTGTTCCAAGGTCAATACCGATAATTTTACTCATAATGATTCCTCCTGATTATAGTTTTGCATCTGTCCCCGCCGGTGCACGGACATCTGCTGTTTATGATGGATTCAGTTTGCTACGCTTACCATGCTGTGCCGAAGCACCGCATCTTTATATTGATAACCCTTCTGGAATTCCTCTGCGACAATGTTCTCGCCCAGCTCCTCATTTTCCACGTGCATAACCGCATTGTGAAGATTCGGATCGAATTCCTGGCCGACCGCTTCGATCGGGGTCACACCCAGGTCTGTCAGTACCGTCATCAGCTGCTTATAGATCATCTCCATGCCGCTGGCAACCGGCGCTTCTCTTTCTTCCTCCGGGATGCTTTTGATCCCGCGTTCAAAATTGTCCACTACCGGAAGGATCTTTTCAATCACATCCTTTGCGCCGATGGTGTACATCTGGGACTTTTCCTTCTCCGTCCGGTTCCGGAAATTCTCGAACTCCGCCAGCTGACGCTTTACCCTGTCTGTCAGTTCTGCGATCTGTTCATCCTTCTTATCCTTCTTCTCTCTTTTCTTGAAGAAGCCTTTCTTCTCTCCCGGTCCGGATGCCTGCTCCGTCTCCGGTTCCTCCTGGCCTTCTTCTGTTCCCGGGGCCTCTTCAGATACGGCTTCCTCCTGCTCCTGTCCGCTTTTTTCTGCTGCTTCTGCAGGAACCTCTTCCTGTGCGGCTTTTTCCTGCTCCAGCTCCTGTTCGAATGCTTTCTTCTCTTCCAACTGTGTCTCCACCTTTCTATTTGTGGAAAACGTCGTCCAGCTGATCCATCAAGGTCTTCAGCGTACTCATGACGTTCTCATAATCCATCCTCTTGGGGCCGATAATTCCAACCGTCCCCTGCAGTCCCTGCCCCAGCTCATAGGTAGCCGTTACAACGCTGCAGTCCTTCATACTCTGGATCGGCGATTCGCTTCCGATGTATACCTGTATGCCCTTGTCTTCTTTGCTCAGCGTCTCTGTAACCAGTTCCGCCAGCATCTGCTTCTCCTCCAGAGTCTGGATCAGCTCGCTGGCTTTTCCATTATCGCTCAGTTCCGGATAACGGAAGATGTTGGTCGCACCGCCGGTATAGATCTCCATACCCTCATCCGAATGAATGGCTTCCGCCACCGCATCCACCACATCACTGATGATATTACTATGGATACCCGCCTGCTCTTTCATACTGGAAATCATCTGCAGATTGATCTCTGCGATGGTCTTTCCATTCAGCATGGTATTCAGAAGGATATTCAGCTTCAGAATCGTCTCTGTATCCAGGTCCTCGCAGATCGGAATCAGCTTATTGCGGATCACATTGCCTTCCGCTACGATCACCGCCAGAATCTGATGTTCATCCACTTTGGACAGCTGGATAAATTTCAGCTTGTTCTGGTGGTACTGAGGCGTCGATATCATGGTGGCATAATTGGTATTGTTCGCAAGCACCTTCACCACCTGCTTCAATACCTGCTCCAGCTTATCGGTCCTCTGAATCATCAGCTCCTTCAGCTCTGTGACTTCCCGCTCCTTTTCTTCCATCAGGTAGTCCACATAAAGACGGTATCCTTTGTCAGAAGGGATCCGGCCTGCTGACGTATGGGGCTGTATGATATAGCCCATCTCTTCCAGGTCCGACATCTCGTTGCGGATCGTCGCAGAACTCAATTTCAGATCCGAATACTTCGATATGGTTCTGGACCCTACCGGTTCTCCGGTCTCCAGATAGGTCCGGATGATCGCATGAAGGATCTTCCGTTTTCTCTCATCCAGATCCACGATCTTACATCCCTTCCTTTCTTGTTAGCACTCGGCGTTTAAGAGTGCTAACATTTACTGAGATAAAGATAGCACCCCGAAGGGTGCTTTGTCAATACTTTTATCATTTTTTTATAGATTTTCTACCGCGTCCTGAGAAATACATATTCTCTCTGCGCTGCTTCGTCCTCCGGATACTGCTCCAGATAGCTTTCCATCTTCAGCTTCGCCGTCTCAAAATCACCCTTTTGCTCATATATGGCAATTTCGTTTCCCAGCAGCTCCTTCAGGCTGCTGCCTTCCCCTTTGGAAATGCCACTCTCCAGTGTTGCCAGAGCCGCATCATAGTCTCCCTGCTTCATCTGCCACGAAGCCACTTTTGCATAAGCGGACTGATGCTCCGGGGATTCTCCTTCCAGATAGCTCTGATACAGCGTGATCGCATAATCCGTATTTCCCATCTGCCAGTACAGTTCTGCTTCCCAGTAGACCGCTTCCCTGTTTCCGCCCTCGGCGGCTTTTTCCAGACAGGTCTTTGCGTTGGCATAGTCCTCCATATAATAAGAAAGCCTTCCCTGCATGACCAGGTCCTTCTTCGGAGTCAGTTCTGCCGCTTCAGAAAAATCCGCGCTGGCAGCCTGCGGATTTCCCGCCTCCTGATACAGCAGGCCGCGGGTCAGATAGATCTCTGCGCTTTCCTTCAGATCCAATATGGCACTGCAGGTGTCAATGGCTTTCTGAACGTCCCCTGCATGGTACTGAGCCGAAGCTTTATATGCCGCAATGTCCAGTTCCAGGCTCCCGGCACGCATATCTGCAAGCTGAAGCGCCTCTTCATAAGAAGCGATTGCCGCATCATAATCCCCTTCCAGCGCCTGCTGCATCCCCTGCGCCCTCAGCGCAAGCTGCTGTTCCTCCACCTCCCGGCTTTTTCCGCAGCCGCTGAGACAAAGGATACAGAGCCCGGCCATGATCCATTTTTGCATCTTCATTCTGATTCCTCCAGCCAAAACGAACGGTTCATGGTACACGCCAGTACCAGTCTTCGGGGCAGCTTCTGAAAGCGCCGCCCCAGCCTGTATCCCAGAAATTTTCCTGCATTCTGGGCAACCACGGTAAAGATCAGCCATGGCCTGCCAATGCGTATACAGTGCTGTATACTCTTCACCACCAGGCGCATGCCTTCGGATTCGGAACGCACGCCTCCAAACACCTCCGGATGCATCGTCTGAGACACGGCAAGGTCAAAATACCGGTGAAACTGCTGTACCGCATGATAATTGTGGGAATGGATCACCCTTGCATCTGCACAATAGGCAATCTTCCCGCCGGCCTGAATCAGCCGGCCGGCAAAAATCATATCTTCATTAAAGACCGTCTTCTTCTCGAACCCTCCCAGCTTCAGATAGGTATCTCTCCGCCAGGCTGCGCATACATTGGAACAGAAGAAGGTCTTCACCCCGAGCTCTGGAAGGTCTTCTGCGCTCTTTATGCGGCTCTCTTCCGGATAATTAAACCTTCTGGTATACCGTTCCACTTCACTGCAGTTTTTTTTCGGAAGCTGTCTGGCATAAGCCGCTCCCACTTCCGGATCGGAAAAGGCTTTCAGAAGTGCAGACAGCAAAAAGGTATTTTCTGGAAGTGCATCCTGCGTCATGCACACGACCACGTCCGCCTCTGACATACGGATCCCTTCGTCTCTGGTGCCTCCATGGTCGAACCGGGCCTTTGTCAGATGGTGAACCTCCAGATTTTCATAACGGTGTTCCAGCTCTTCCGGAAAATACGCCTTTTCCGTATTCATGAGAATGATCTTTCCAATCGGACAGTTCTGGGCGTGCAGCCGCTCCAGAAGCTGTTCCAGCTGCTTCCCCGGACGATATACCGGAATCAGAACATCCACTGTAAGCATGGGCGGCATGCTTTAATATCCTGTATCACTGGTGATCTGATTCGAGATTGCCTGCACTTCCTCTGACGGCGTATAGGAGTAATTGCCGAACAGATATTCGTGAAGCTGTTTCACATTCTCTGCCAGATTCACCGGCACCACACAGGAGCCTTTGCCCTTCACGCTTGCCGGAACCCGGTCAAACGGGAATCCCTGCGTATCCACGATATTATAACCGATCATCTCCGGAGCCATCTGAATGATCTCCTCATTGGTATAGTTTGTGGCGATTTTCGAGAATACCGCATTGATGATCTCATTGATCTCCGTAATATCCGCCTTCTTGGCCGTATTTACAATCTCTCCGATCACCTCTCTCTGGCGTTCGGTTCTCTTGAAATCGTCTCCGTCCGTATAACGGATACGGCAGTAGGAGGTCGCCTGTACGCCGTCCAGAAGCTGCAGACCCGTCTGTGTCAACTTCTGTGTCTCTACTCCCGTCACTACGGAAGTCTCTACGGTATAGTTATTCAGATGCGAAATCTCCGTTTCATCCACATCGATATAGATTCCGCCAAGCAGATCAATCGTCTCGGTCAGAGCCGCAAAATCCACGCTGATATAGTACTGGATATCCAGATCCAGGTTCTTGTTCAGCATCGCCATCGCCTGTTCCGGACCGCCGGATGAATAGGCGCCGTTGCATTTATTGAACTTGCCGTTTGCCAGATCCAGATACGTATCGCGGTATACCGATACCAGTCTGACTTCCTGGGTATCGTTGTTGATGCTTGCAATAATGATCGTATCGCTTCGGTTTCCCTTGCCAAGCTGTCCCGGCGTTCTGCTATCCAGGCCGAACAGAGCGATATTGGTATATCCGGACAGGGTTTTCACCGTCTCCTCCGGCAGAGTCTGGTTGATCTGAACCTGCTCCGGGTCCACAACCGGACGCTGGATCCGGTCAAGCTGCCTTACCACATAAAAGCCGACCACCAGGACCAGCAGCAGCACGATCTCGATTCCGAAAATAATGATTCTACGCTTTTTCCTGGCTCCCTTTGTTTTGGAAGCACTCTTTTTCTTTGAAGATGAAGGGGCACCCTTTGCAGAAGCACCCTTTCCAGAAGCGCTTTTTGACGAAGCGCTCTTTTTCGAGCCTGTTTTTTTCACTGTTTCTTTTGCCATAATTCATCCTTTCTACGCCTGTTAATAAGCATTCTTATTCACAAACCCCTTAAAAAACGTCAGGAACAGAATCTTAATATCCAGCCCCATAGTCCAGTTTTCAATGTAGTACAGGTCGTATTCAATGCGTTTTTTGATTGATGTATCTCCCCGGTATCCATTGATCTGCGCCCATCCTGTCAGGCCGGGGCGAACCTGGTGCTTCACCATGTAACGCGGAATCTCTTCCCGGAACTTTTCCACAAAAAACGGGCGCTCCGGGCGCGGTCCTACCAGGCTCATATCTCCTTTCAGGATATTGAACAGCTGCGGAAGCTCGTCAATGCTGGTCTTTCGGATAAATCTTCCCACAGGCGTAACGCGGGGATCATTCCGAACGGTCCATGCCTTCTTCTCGCTTTTTGCTGACTGCACTTCCATGGAACGGAACTTATACATCTGAAAATTCTGGTTATGGAGCCCTACGCGCTCCTGTTTATATATCAACGGCCCTCTGGAAGTTGCCTTAACCAGAACAGCCGTAACCAGCATAACCGGTGAAAAAACAATGATTGCAACGATGGAGCCTGCGATGTCCATGATCCGTTTGCAGATCATATGAAACGTATTGGTCAGCGGCACATGGCGGATATTGACCACCGGAAGTCCCATCAGATCTTCCGTATACGGTCTTGTGGGAATAATATCATTATAATCCGGAACAAATTTTGTATGCACGCCGGATTTTTCACAGGTCGCAACAATCCTTTTTAACTTGTAGTACTCCTGAAGGCCCAGGGTCAGGGCGATCTCATCCAGCCGGTTATTCAGCAGGATCTCTTCCAGCTCATCGGTCGTTCCAAGAACCGATACGCCTTTATAGTTGTAGCCGATCTCTTTATTGTCATCTAGAATCCCTTTCACCTTATAGCCCCACTGGGGATTGGAACGGATCCGGTCAATAAACGCCTCCGCAGCGCTGCTGTATCCCACAAATATGATATGGCGCAGATTGAAACCGCTTTTCCGCATCTTCCGAAGTCCGGCGCGGATCAGGTTGCGCACGCCGGTCTCCAGCCCGATATTGATCACATAAAAGTAGATCAGCATCGTCTTGGAATAATAATCTGCATAGTCATTATAACTGCGGAGCAGGAAAAACGTACCCATAATCAGCAGAAGGCCGATGGTATTTGCCTTGATGATGTTGCTGCCTTCCAGCCTTCTTCCCTGCAGCCGCTTGGACGTATACAGGTTAAATGCCAGATACAGGATCAGATACAGGGGTACAATCGGAATCAGCACCATGCAGTACTGGAAAAACACCAGTCCCGGCGCATCTCCCAGTATGACAAACTTATATACCCATGACAGCAGATATGCAATGATGATAGTGAAAGCATCCACCACCACATGAAGGCGGTTAAAATACCGCTGATTATCCTTGATCAAAGCTGCTCACCTGCTCTTTCTGCCCTTTACATCCTTACCAGAAGCAGAATGTTCTTCCAGAGTTCCATCTGGATCTTCACATAGTTGAATGCATGTCCCACACGGAATCTGACTTTTTTGTCCGGGTGATCCCGGCAGAGCCGGATTCCCCGGAGAAGTCCGTTCCGATAATCCTTCCCCATTCCCTTTTTCATGAAAAACAGATACTTGATGGAAAAACCGGCGATCAGCAGCGGCGCATTCAGCAGCATCTGTAAAAAAGGCATATTCTTATATATCAGATAAACATTATTTCCTGCAGAATGCAGAACCTTAAAACGATTATAGCGGGAACCGCTTGTGGCGCTTCCGATATGAAACACCTGAGCTTCCGGTTCGTACCAGTGATAATATCCATGGATTCTGGCCCGGTAGGACAGATCCAGATCCTCCAGATAGGAAAAATGGGCGTCGTCAAAGCCTCCCAGCTTCTCCAGAAGTTCTTTCCGGTAGATGGCTGCGCCGGCACAGGAAGAAAAGATACGGCTGCCTCTGGAATACTCTGCGGAAGGTCTTCCTCTTCCCCGCGTGATCCCCCAGCCCAGAGCACAGTAGTAATCGCCGGCATTGTCCAGAAGCTCCCTGTTCTGATACTGCAGCATCTTTGCCGCACAGGAAAATCTTCTTCTGTCCCTGCGGATCGCCCTTAACAGATGCGCTGCAAAATCCGGACGTACTTCTGTATCATTATTCAGTAATATGACATAAGGACTCTTCGCCCTTCTGATCCCTTCATTCACTGCCCGGCAGAAACCATAGTTCTGATCCAGGCACACAAGGACGCACTGGGGAAAATGCTCCTGAATATAGTTCCGGCTTCCGTCCGAAGAACCATTATCCACTACGATCATCTCCAGAGATACTCCTGTCTGCTCCGATACAGAACGCAGGCAGGCTTCCAGGCAGGACATTCCATTATAATTCGGAATCACAATTGATACATCTGACATGCAGCGACCTCTCTAGCGCAGCTCCTGAATCCGGTACTTTGTATCCTCCAGGGAGAGATTCGGATTATAATACCCGTCCGGCTTCTGAAGCAGCTCCTTCCATTTCTTTTCAAAAGCCGCCGCCTTTCTGGCAGCTCTCTTCCTGCGGGCATGTCTCTGCTCTGTCAGAACAATCCCCGGATCATAAACATTTCGAAGGCCCATGCGCTCCAGCTTCAGACAGAGGTCCACATCCTTCATCCGGTCCTCCACATCTTCCGAAAAGCCGCCCGCCTCCAGAAAATATATCTTTTTCACCATCATGGCTTTTCCCGATACTGCATGGCAGTTCTGCTGCAGCACCGCTTTATGAAAATATCCTGTATAACCCATCGGGAGCCCGGCAAAGGCGTCTCCCACCTGACCGTTCAGGCCCAGAATCCTGGCTCCGTACTTCAGCCTCCGGCTGCTGTCATAGATGCGCCCGCCTACTGCACCGGTCCCTGCACACTGCGCATTGCCCAGAAACAGTTCCAGCCATCCTCTGCCGATCTTCTCGATCCGGCTCTCCATAAACAGGAAGTATTCACTGTCAATCTTTTCCGCCAGTCTGGAAAATGTTACAAATTTATTACATGCACTAGTACAATATACTACTTTTATTGGTATTTGTCTATGTTCTTTTATAAAATTCAGAATTATTTTATTTTTATCGGACTCCTCTAAAAGGAGTAAAAGCTCCAGCTTTTCATACGTCTGATTCTGACTCACCGCTTTTACAAACCTTTTCAGAACTCCAGTTCCGGACACATCCAGCACGACAATGCTCACCTTCGGAGTGGAAGAACATGCATATACCGTCCGGTAAAATCCCGGATTCTCCATTCTTTCCACGGTTCCCGAAAGCCCCGTCCTCTTCAGGTGGCACTCCAGTGCACGGCGGCCTGCTTCGTAGGCATACGCCTTGCTCTCCGGATTTCCGGCCGTGGATGCATCATGGCATCTCCAGTGATACAGAATCTTCGGTATATGTCCGATTGCTTCTGCCTGTTCGCTGCAGCGCAGGATGAAATCATAATCCTGTGCGCCGTCAAACTCCTCCCGGTACATGCCCGCTTTTTCAAGAAGGTTTCTTCTTACTACAAGCAGGTGGCAGATATAATTGTTGCTCCTTAACAGCTCCGGATTAAAATCCGGCTTAAAATGGGGCTGAAAATAAACCGAGGAATCAGATGTCAGTTTATCCTCATCCGAGTAGAGCATGTCTGTTTCCGGATGCGCCGACAGCCATTTTACAATCTCAAACAGCGCATGTTCTTCCAGAACATCATCATGGTCCAGAAGCGCCAGATATTCCCCGGTAGCCAGAGAGAGCGCCGCATTCGTATTCCCGGAGATTCCCAGATTCCGGGAAAGTTTCTCATACCGGATCCTGGAATCCTGTCCCCGGTAGCTTTCGATCACTGCTCTGGCAGAGTCCTCTTCCCCGCTGCCGTCCGCAATACAGAGTTCCAGATTCTGATAAGTCTGAGACAGAACCGATTCTATCATCTCCCGCAGATATTTCTCCTGCGTCCGGTATACCGGTACGACCACACTGATACAGGGCGCATAGTGAAAAGGATGCGCTCTCTGAAGCTCCTTCTCGCTTTCCGCGGGACGGCTTTTGATCATCCAGTTCTGATATCCTTTTTCCAGACTGTTCCGGTACAGGCGTTCCTGCACCTTCCGGCGCAGTTTTGTCACCCCGTAGCTTTTCATATAATGGTAACTGCGCTGTGCATAACTGACATTTTTCATAGTGGCCCAATCTCTCTGTTCGTTATTAGAATGTAACCTCACCGTCATGTGCGATCAGGGACGCTGAAATCATACCTTCCAGTCCTGCCACTTCCCTGACCAGTCCGCTTTCATCCTTAACCCGAAGTTCTACTACCATGTCCAGACGGTCTCTGGAAAGATTTCTGGATTTTACCTTGCAGGTCTTTGTGTATTTTCTGACAATCTCCAGTACGGCTTCTTCTGCGTCCATCACGGAACTGTTGACTACCAGCATCATCGGAGCCTTTGCCACCGGCAGAAGGTCCAGTACCAGAATGCAGACCGTCACAGCCACCGAAGTCACCAGCGCCACCTCATACAGTCCCGCCCCGCAGATAATGCCGATGCTGATGGACCAGAACAGGAACACCAGATCCATCGGATCCTTGATCGCCGTACGGAAGCGGATGATCGACAGCGCGCCCACCATACCGAGGGAGATCACCAGATTCGACTGCATGGCAAGTATGATTGCCGCCGTGATCAGGGACAGGGCAGCCAGGGATATGTTAAAGCTCTTGGAATAAAACACTTTCCTGGTCACCAGTCTGTAGATCATAAACACATACAGGGCCAGCAGCGCAGTCACAAACAGTGTTGCAGCAATCTTTCCGGTGGTAATATCCATTCCCCGGAAGCCCTCCAAAAATGAATTTTTAAAAACATCCTGAAATCCCATCTTATGTAATTCTCCTTTTTCTTTTATTTATATCCACAAACCTGTGGAGCTGCTCTTTCCGGCAGGCAGACAACCGGAATCGGTCGCTTCCTCCTGCCCGATGCTACAGATGATACCTGCGGCAGAGATAATATTTGGAAAACGCCGTCTGTCTCAGATTCCCGGACTGAATGGTCCGATAGATACCGTCCGGAAGATACTCATCATATTTTACTTCCAGAATATGCTGTCCGGCCTCCAGGATCGGGCGGAGCGGAATCTGACGTTCCAGAAACCGATCGGTCCGGTTGGAAGCACTGATATTTTCATCCATCGTGATCCGTACGTTTCCGTGCGGATACACATAAGGAACTCTTTCATACTCCACGATAACTTTCGGCCGCATGTGCCTGGTCTGCATCAGCAGGCAGAGCTTCCGAAGAAGCGCCGGCGAATTTTCCTGAAGTACCGGTATCTCTCCTTCCATCAGCCCCCGGCACTGCTCTTCGGTCAGAAGGCACGACAGCTTCTGCGTCTTCCCTCTGACTTTCCTCTTCAGCTCCAGACTGATCCGTTCGCTGCTGTGGTCGTAGATCCGGATCCGGAATTTTTCCCTTGGATCGGTACCTGCTTCATTTTCCCTGTAGCAGGTGTCATAAATATCGTCAAAATACAGGCTCCTGATATTATATACGCCTGATTCCCCCACATGAGTATCCAGAGAAACCAGTCCCTGAAGACGCACCTTCAGCATCATCAGCTCTCCATAAGAGCACAGATATTTAAATTCATGCCGGTACCGGTTCTCCGCAAGAGAGGGATCATATATTTTTTTCTCCATCCTGTTGCTTCCGTCCTTTACTTACATCCATCTATATTTTCTATCATTTTGTCAAGATAATTCATCCGCGTCACCATAAAATCATGCATTCTTTCATAATCTCCGTCATGATGACTGTCCGGCCACCGAAGAGCGTCTCTCTGAAAAGCGCCGGAATCCTGTACCTGATGACGGTATCTTTGAAAAAGTTCTTCCATGTGCACATCCGACAGAGCGCTTTGCCGAAGTTCCTTCCACCGGTCAGAAACGACCGAACGGATCTTTCCCACATCAAGCGCAAGCACCCGGTCCATAAACGGCCATTCCAGATAATTCTCTGCCCGCTCCGGTGCACCGGTCACGTACAACTCTTCTTCCTGATCCGTGTAAACATTGCCCCAAGTCAGATCCACATCCCAGGGAACCAGATAGAGCCGGTACCCGTCCTGTTCTTTTTTAAAGGCGAAAAACATATTTTTATAAATATTATCTTCCCCATAAATCATCTGAAGATACAGCCACATGTCGGCCGCATTTGCTGTATACAACAGTTTTTCCGCTTCCCGCAGAAAAACCTCATCCTCTTCTTCGCACATCTGTACAAAGTCCCTGAAGCATCTCCAGTCCGCGCGGCTTCCGTATCCGTCTTTTCCCTTGATCTCCATGCCAAGCGTCGTCAGATAGTCCTCCGGCCCTGTTTCATCAAAGGTCCCGGACAGCAGTTCCCTGCCCACAGTCCTTTTATACAGATACTCCTGTTCCGACATGGAAAGCTGCCTGCTGTCCACCGGCTCCAGTATCCCGTAAAGTCCTCTGTATTCCCCGTTGACCACCAGCTCCGCATATTCCATATGGGTTCCGAAATGAGCCTGATACGGTGTGTTTTCCGCACCGAATCCATTCCAGAGTTCAATATTGAACCGGTCGCGGATCTTGGTTCCGTCGCTGTAGATTGCATAGAAGATCCAGGTGTCCGACTTTCGCATTCCAAGGACCGGCTCCGGATTTTCGTTCACTGCTCCCGTGGGCGTTACGGATATCAGGTTCAGCCGGTATCCCTTCTTTGGATATGCACGGGTCGTCTGGCCTCTCTCATGTGCCTGAAAAGCAGAACTCACCGTCCATTCCGGCTTACTGCACGGCTCATAGAAAACAACGCTTCCCGCAAACACGGTATCCACATCCAAATCTGCATCCGTCTCAATCCGTACGACCGGCAGTCCGGTAAATACCACATAAACCAGCGCGCAGGTCTCCTCCGACTCTTTCCATGCAAGAAACGGAATCTGCTGTCCTTCTGCGATCACGGACTGCTTGTCAAGGGTTGTATAATCCAGAAGCGGAAGGATCCGGACCGTGCCACCGAAATCCGTAAATGTTCCTGCTTCCCATGCATCGCTCTCCATATCGGACGGCAGATACCAGACATTTGTCTTCCGGTCGCATGCCAGTTCTTCTCCGCGGAAGCACAGTCTCAGCTCCTCTGTATCCAGAGTCCCCGGAAGGCCTGCAAGCAGCTTCTCTGCCTGACGCACTTCTCCTGCAAGAGAACCGGCGGAAAGAATCTTCCCTGTCTCCTCCTGCCCGGAAATCCCTGTAAGACCAAAGACGAGACCTGCAAACAGCAGAACGCTGAACAGCAATACCGCTTTTTTACCCATTCTGTCTCTCCTGTCTGTCCTCCCATCGTTTTCTATTGCGTTTCATTATAACAGCTTTCCCTTCCATGCGCAACGTTACATTTTCTGCTTCTGAATCTCAAATTCATCCGTCGGCTCCCAGGTCTCTGCATTGTATGTGCTGACCTTCAGGCTGTTGGGGGTAATCTGCACGTCTGTCACCTCCGGCGTATCCCTTTTTTTTGACACCGCCGCTTCTGCCTGAGAAGTCGGGCGGCGGTACAGGCTTCCGCTCGAAGAGCTCAGAGTCAGATACATGGTTCCCTCCGGATCAGCCGCAGGGCTCTCATATTCCTGAAAACTTCCATCCTCCTGAATAAAATAAGTCCGCACATATGCATGGTCATGTCCGCACATTACCAGGTCAATATCGTATTTGCCCGTGAACTGCAGAAAATACGGACGGATATTTTCTGCATTTTCCAGATAACTCTCATACCCGTTATAGGGAGAAAAATGAGAGAACACAATTCTCCACACGGCATCCGGGTTCGCTTCCACTGCAGACGCAATGAATTCCTCATGCTCGCCCCATTTTGCCGCATCCATGGTATCCAGAACCATGAACAGCGCACAGCCTCTGGTAAACCAGTAATCACCGTCCCCCTCGTCATCACAGGTTCCAAGCGCCGACAGATTCGGGAGCGTAAAGTGCTCGGAATACTGCGGACCGCCCGCATCATGGTTTCCTTTTACCGGCGCCAGAGACAGGCTGTAGAGCACTCCCTGGTTCAAAAACGCATTATACTGCTCCCCGTCGTCAAAATCATTGACCTGATCCCCCAGGGAAACCAGAAAACTGGTATCCGGGAAATGGTATTTGACTTTGTTCAGCAGTCTGTGCCAGTTGTTCTTCTGTTTGTCCACCTCTTCCACCGGCTTTCCGATCTGAGCGTCTCCCACAGCCGTAAAGCGGAAGGAATCAGAAAAGGCAGGCGTTGTGTAAGCATATACCGGCGATACCATATCGCCGCTTCCCACCTGATACTGATACTCCGTCTCCGGCAGAAGCCCCGTTACCGTTGCACGATTGATATAATACCCGGAAGTAACCGAAGAAGGCGCTGAAGAAGCGCTGTACGCATCTGCCTGCGCAAAATTCTCATCTTCTGCCGTCGTCCAGAGGACCTGTCCGGCTTCTTCCGACGGGGAATACCAGGTGAGACTGACTTCCTCCTCTGTACTTCCCACCGTTACACAGAGCGACCGGATCGGCGTGGTCGTGATCATGGGCACGGAAACCTCCGGCGCGGTACCCCAGTTTTCTTCACCGGGCGCAGGAGGCTCTGCCTCTGCCTCAACCGTCTCCGTTTCTGCTTCCTGCTCCTGCGTCTCCTCTGCACATCCGGAAAGCATCGCCGCTGCCAGCAGAATACCCGCGAATATCAGACGTTTCTTCATCTCTTACTGTCTCCTTTCCTTCTTCTCTATAAATATCTTCCGGCTGATGAAATTGTATACCATCACCACTGCCGTCGCCCCGACCTTGGAGAGCATATAATGGATGCCCAGTGTCTCCACGGTAAACCACATGCAGGCTTCATTGATGCCAAGTCCAATCACGCTTAAAATGACGAAGATCACAAATTCACCGAACCTGTTTTTATTTTTATCTGTTTCAAATACAAAAGTCACACTCAGAATGTAGTTGACCACAACCGATACGGTAAAAGAAATCCCGCTGGACAGAAGATAATCCACGCCGAATTGTTCGGTCAGAAGCACCATGATCCCATAGTCAAGAAAGAAACACAAAAATCCTACAAATCCAAATTTAACAATCTGCTCTATCAGTTTTTTCATATCCTACTGCTCCCACTCTGCTTTTGTTCCACAGATCACGCTGTACAGACAGTCCGCAATCTGCCGGTATCCGGCGCGTCCCGGATGGACCGCATTGTCCGGCACTTCCATCATCTCCTCCGAATGGGGATTGACCGGTACCGGTACGGTATTAAAATTATATGCACTGTCATGGCACATGCCCGCAGGGACAAAGTAAAGGTTTTCCTCCTCTTTCAATGACTCCTCCAGGTACAGCATCAGGTCGAAAACCTTCTGATCCTCTTCGTATTTGTACCGGTCTCCATATAATGCATAGCCATCTTTACTGCTCCAGGAACCGATCCCGTCCTGGTTCGCCGGATACAGTGTATGAACAAGGTAAACCGGGAGTTTCGGATCCTCTTTATGAATATTTCTTACAATCCAGGCAATATTATCCCCGTTTTCCGCCGGATCCTCCGAAAGTCCGTTGGCGCCCAGAAACACCTCCACCGCATCCGGGTCAAATCCGGTGGATTCCTTATAATACGCCCAGTCAAAATCCTCTGTTTCTTCATTATAAAAAGGATGCACCTCTTCTATGGGCTCCTCTTCCGTGTAACCGGTGTCCGACCGGTAGTTCGCTGCGGAGAATCCGCGCCTCGCTTCGGTCAGGGAGCCGCCCACGCCCCTGGTTCCCATATAGATGATCTGTCCGTCCGTCAGTTCATTGAGCCGTTCATAGGTGGCTGTATCACAGGAAAGGCTGTCCCCGATGGTCAGAAGGGAAAAGGAGTCCGTGACTGCCGGAACAATCCTAAGCTTTGTGGAAGCTTTCGCCACCTGCGCACCGTTATCATCAAAGATTGTGAAGATCAAAGGATATGTCCCCGTCAGTTCATCCGTCCCGGTAATGGAAAACTTACGGTACATGTTCTTTCCCACCGCGCAGGTCCATTTCACATTATAGCTCCCGATCCGCTCTCCCAGAGAAGAGATCTGGCTGTTGTACAGTTCCAGCGTCACGCCGGAAGCCACGCAGATCTCTTCCGGCAAATACAGCTGTACGCTGCCAAACAGCCCCTCGTCATTCTGGACCACGCCTTTTGCCTCCAGACGCTCCTCCAGCACTTTCACTTCGTATTCCCGGGCCGCCTCATGAATCACCAGTACGGTCCCCAAAAAGAAACAGCAGATCGTCAGCGCCAGGATCGTACTCCTGTAGGCGTTGCGTATCACCTTTTCCCGTTCTATTCTCTTCATAGTTCTCCTCTACATTTCCAGCCGCTTATTTCTTCCGCTTTCTTCCAACTGCAGCAGCCGCACGTTTCCGGAGCCTGCGGGCAGGATCCTCTGCTCCGGCAGACACCGATTCCCGGCATAAACAGCGCGGCACGCTAAAACCGCAGTGTAAAATCCGAGTAATCCAGAGAAAAATTCGGATTATAATACGGGTCTCCCGCATCCAGCGCCGCTCTCCATTTCTCCCGGAAATGTGCGCATTCTTTTTCATAGCGCCGGAGTTTTTCTCCTTCTTCCAGTCCTCTTGTCTTTGACTCGTAATGATACAGTTCGGCAAAAGGCGTAAAGATATTGAGATATCCCTTTTCCCGGATCTTCAGACAGAAATCCACATCATTCAAAGAGATGGTAAAGGATTCATCCAGTCCGCCCACTTCCTCATAGATGCTCCGCTTCACCATCAGGCACGCCGCAGTCACTGCCGTCATATCCTGGGCATAACAGAGCCGCCCCATATAGCCAAGATGTTCCTTCGGCATCTTGTAATGGGTATGTCCTGCGGACCGGTGAGCTCCGAGTCCGATGACTACTCCTGCGTGCTGGATCGTGTTGTCCGCATAATAGAGCTTTGCTCCCACGGCTCCCACATCCTCACGCTGTGCATACATCAGAAGCTGCTCGATCCAGTCCGGCGTGATAACCTCCGTATCGTTATTCAGGAACAGAAGATAATCTCCCTTTGTAAAGGTCACGCCGTAATTGTTAATTCTGGAATAATTAAATTCCCCTTCATACGTTACCACCTGCACCCGGGACGTCTGCTCCAGCTCCCGGTAATAATCCCGGATGCTCTGCTCGCAGCTGTTGTTTTCCACCACGATGATCTCCAGATGTTTCCACGTGGACCGGTTCAGAATGGATTCGATGCACCGCTTCAGATCCGCTGTGTGATCCTTGTTGGGAATCACAATACTCACCAGCGGCTGTCCGCTGATGGGGTATTTTACCTGAAAGATCGTCGGAAAGGCCCTGGTACTCTCCACCTCCACCTCAATCCCGTAATAATCTCTCATATGATCATGGACCGCCCGCTTTGCCGCATCAATGGCATAGGTCTTGGCGTTGATGTCCGCCGCCACAGAAGCCGGGTGGGAGCGCCAGTAATACAGGATCTTCGGGATGTGCTGTACGTTCTCTGCCTCTTCGGTCAGACGGAGGATCATGTCGTGATCCTGGCTGCCGTCATATTCCGGACGAAACAGGCCGCTCCGCTTTAGAAGCTTCTCATCAAACACGGAGAAATGGCAGATATAATTGTTGGCACGCAGATTGTCCGGAGAATAATCCGGCTTAAAATGCAGCACAATCAGATCATCCAGATTCGGAGACGTAAAAGTCGCCTCGTCCGTATATACATAATCTGCATCCTTTTCACAGATGACTTTCATGCACTCATACAGAAGACTGGGATGCATCACGTCGTCATGATCGAAAAGACCGATGAAATCTCCCGTTGCCATCGAAAAACATACATTTGTATTGCCGGAAATACCCAGATTTTTCTCGATCTTCTGATAGCGGATCCGGCGGTCTTCCTTCTGATACTCCAGGCAGATCCTGCCCACGTCGCCGTGCTTCTCATCGCTTCCGTCAGCCAGGCACAGCTCCCAGTTTCTGTAGGTCTGCGCCTTCACGGAATCGATCATCTCCCGCAGGAATTTCTCCGGCGTATTATAGAGCGGAACCAGAACGCTGATCTTTAAGTCCTTTGAAAATACCGTCTCCTCCTCTGCCTTTCGGCGCGCCGCATCCGGAAAGCTCTTCGTCCCGAAATCCACCCTCTTTACCGCCTCGCCCCGCTTCTGTTTCCAACGCCGGTACATGCCCCGAAGGCCACCATAATGAATATAGGCATTCCGGATCCGCAGGAAAAAGTGAACGACCACCCGAAGAGGCTTGCTCGCCTTCCAGTACCAGGTGCCGCGCACACCGTCAAACCGTTTATCTCTGTGTGCAGGCAGATCCGCCTGCTTGTGTTCTTTACTCATATCCTGATCCTTCTATTTTTTAACAATCCTTCTCAGTTTTTTCAGAAAACGGAAAGGCGCGCTCCCATAGAGCCGTTCCGCCGACCTGACCCGGTTCAGCAGGTTCATACAGGCATAAGCCGTATCCGGATACAGTTCCTCCACCGTCAGTTCCGCACAGAGGCGGCCGGTGCCCGGCACGATACCCGAAATATGAATCTGCGGATCCGTCGTGGTATAGAGGATGCCTTCCTTTTCCAGTTCCCTGCCGTTATGAGTATATTCCAGCGGATAAGTTCCGTTCAGTTCCCCCAGGAGCCTGCGTACTTTCACCAGGCAGGTACACTCTGCCGGGTCCAGCCGCAGTGCCTGTACGCCCGGCGGAAGCAGAATCTCCAGATGGACGATGCCCAGCTTGTCCGGCCTGGTCACGATCCAGAAACTCTCCGCCTCAGACAGGCCGTTTCCCGTATCCAGATAGACCTGTATCCGGTTCTTGTTCACCTGTTTTAACATATCCGAAAGCGCGATGGCAGGGCCTGCAGTAGCCAGGTACTGCGCTCCGAC
>ERZ778497.770-NODE-770-length-24859-cov-6.751250_pt1 | contig 24859 bp, 22 predicted proteins | sample MGYA00509938_ERZ778497 | MGnify/ENA primary metagenome ERZ778497 (study PRJEB29527, sample SAMN07138969) | mouse gut metagenome | material: feces | host: mouse | place: China:Nanjing | collected 2016-01-25 ... | reverse complement strand
TAAAGTATAGCACAGCTTATATCAAAAGTTAAAAATATGGTTTATATAAAGCAAACAATCCTTTGCCAAGCAGATGTAGTTCTACTTTTGCGCTCATCTAAAGTTAAATCACTTATGTTGTCGGGCTGTTTCTGTTTGAAATCCCAAAACTCTGTTTCTTTTCTTTGTTTAATAAAATACTGTACCTTCTTTTCCAGTGATAACTTTCTAAAGTCAAACATTAAATGCTCCTATTCTGTTCAATTCTTTCATGGCTAAAAAACAAAGAGCCGGATCTCTCCAGCTCTTCATCCGATTATATGTTCAATTATTTTTCGTTTTCAATCGTAGCCTGTGCTGCTGCCAGACGTGCAATCGGTACACGATAAGGCGAGCAGGATACATAGTTCAGGCCCACTTTGTCAACAAAGTGAATGGAAGCAGGGTCTCCGCCATGCTCGCCGCAGACACCAAGTTTGATATCAGGACGAGTCTGACGGCCTAGGCTGGCTGCCATTTCGATCAGTTTGCCTACACCAGTCTGATCAAGACGCGCAAACGGATCCGATTCATAGATCTTGGCCTTGTAGTATTCAGGCAGGAACTTGCCCGCATCATCACGGGAGAAGCCGAATGTCAGCTGAGTCAGGTCATTCGTACCGAATGAGAAGAATTCAGCATCTTTGGCGATCTCGTCTGCAAGCAGGGCCGCACGAGGAACTTCGATCATCGTACCAACATGATATTTCATATCCGAACCAGCTTCATTCAGGATCTTGTCTGCCGTTGTCGTGACGATCTTCTTGACATATTTCAGCTCTGCCAGATCGCCGATCAGAGGCAGCATGATTTCAGGAACCAGATTCCAGTCAGGATGCGCTTTATTTACGTTCAGGGCCGCTTTGATGACTGCAGCCGTCTGCATCTGGGCAATACCAGGATTGGAAACCGCCAGACGCGAACCGCGATGCCCCATCATCGGATTGACTTCGTGCAGATTGGAAATCACCTGGTTCAGCTCATCCAGACTAATATTCATTTCTTTCGCAAGATCAGCGATGTCATCCGGATTGGTAGGAACAAATTCGTGCAGAGGCGGATCCAGGTAACGGATCGTGACAGGACGTCCGCCCATTGCCTCGTAAATTCCTTCAAAGTCTTTCTGCTGCATCGGTTCGAGCTTGGCAAGAGCCGCTTTCATCTGATCTTCAGTCTTGGCAACGATCATTTCGCGGATCGCCTTGATCTTATCGCCTTCGAAGAACATATGCTCTGTACGAACAAGACCGATTCCTTCGGCCCCGAACGCAACCGCCTGCGCCGCATCACGTGGCGTGTCGGCATTCGTGCGGATCTTCAGACGACGACGTTCGTCAGCCCATTTCATGAAGCGTTCGAAATCGCCGGAAATCGTTGCAGGCACGGTCTTGACCGCTTCCCCGTAAACGTTACCGGTCGATCCGTCGATCGAGATCCAGTCGCCGCGGTTGAATTTCTTGCCGTTTACAACAAAATATCCTTCGTCATCGTGCATTTCGATATCGCCAGCACCCGATACGCAGCACGCACCCATACCACGCGCCACGACCGCCGCATGGCTCGTCATACCGCCGCGTACAGTAAGGATACCTTGCGATACCGCCATACCTTCGATATCTTCCGGAGACGTTTCCAGACGCACAAGAATGACCTTCTTGCCTTTGTCGGCTTCTTCTTTTGCTTCTTCTGCAGAGAATACGATCTGTCCGGTACCCGCTCCAGGCGATGCAGGAAGTGCAGTCGTGATCACTTCGGCTGCCGCGAGAGCGTCCGCATCGAACATCGGGTGAAGAAGCGAATCAAGCTGCTGAGGTTCGACCATCATCAGCGCCTCATCCGTATTGATCAGGCCTTCATCCACCATGTCGCACGCGATCTTCAAAGCCGCCTGCGCAGTACGCTTGCCGTTACGCGTCTGCAGCATGAACAGTTTGCCGTTTTCGATCGTAAACTCCATGTCCTGCATATTTTTATAATGATGCTCCAGCTTGGAGCAGATATCTACGAACTGATCGTAAGCAGAAGGAGAAACCTCTTTCAGCTGATCGATCTTCTGCGGAGTGCGGACGCCGGCTACTACGTCTTCGCCCTGCGCGTTCATCAGGAATTCTCCGTACAGTTTGTTTTCTCCGGTCGCAGGGTTTCTCGTGAACGCGACACCTGTACCGCAGTCCTCGCCCATATTTCCGAAAACCATCATCTGTACATTGACAGCCGTTCCCCAGTCGCCAGGAATATCGTTCATACGGCGGTAGTAGATGGCGCGATCGTTGTTCCATGAACGGAACACAGCCTCGATTGCCTGCATCATCTGTTCTGTCGGATCGGTCGGGAAATCCTCGTTCAGACCTTCGCGGTAAAATTCCTTGAACCGCTTCACAAGTTCCTTCATATCGTCGGCCGTCAGCTCGAGGTCGTCCTTGATCCCCCGTTCCGCCTTCAGTTCGTCGATGATCTCTTCGAAACGCTTTTTCGAAAGCCCTTTGACAACATCCGCGAACATCTGAATGAAACGGCGGTATGAATCATAGGCAAAACGCGGATTGCCGCTCTTTTTCGCGATCGTGTCCGCAACGACATCGTTAATGCCCAGGTTCAGGATCGTATCCATCATGCCAGGCATGCTGGCCCGTGCACCCGAACGAACCGAAACGAGCAGCGGATTTTCAGCATCGCCGAATTTTTTTCCTGTTTCCTCTTCAAGCACCGCAAGATAATCCATGATCTGGCTTCTGATCTCGTCGTTGATCACTTCGCCGTCATCATAATACTTGTTGCATGCTTCCGTAGTGATAGTGAACCCGTTCGGAACCGGCATTCCCAATTTGCTCATTTCCGCAAGGTTCGCACCTTTTCCGCCAAGGAGATTGCGCATATTCGCATCGCCTTCGTTGAAAAGGTAAACATACTTCTTTTCCATTACGTTTCCTCCCTTAAAATTGTAAATAGATTTTTTGTAACCGTTTACATCATAAGGAGTATAACACATTATGTGAAACGATACCACATAAATTGTAAAAATTTATATTTTTCAGTCACAACAATTTAATTTTGTCGGAAAATATGATTGAATATTGCACTCCGGATCCATGAACCAGCTGTTTCCTCTTTCTTTTTCGGACCCGGCGATAGGAATTCAGGACATTTATATTGGAAACTATGCCTAATTTGGGTAAAATAAAAAAGCAGAATTGCTACAATTCTGCTTTTGCTTCGATTGTTATAAATCGAGCACTAATTCGTCCTGTCTTTCAAGCCTGCGTACATTATAGCAGATCTCAAGACTTGAGCAGGATGCAGGACAGCGGTCTTCGGACCGCATACGGATCTCAGCCGGCGCAAGTGAAGTGATCTCCTCTTCATCAAAGCCTACGACAACACTGTTTTTAGATAAAATGATCGGGCGTTTCAGTACAGATGGATTATCCTGGATAAACGTTATCAACTCATTCATGGACATATCATCAAAATTTTTATTAAGTGAGCGATAAGCATTCGACCGAGTCGAAATAATATCCTGCGTGCCGTTTTCGCATCTCGACAACAGGTATTTGATTTCGTCTTCCCTCATCAGCGTAGTAAAAATGTTTTTTTCAATAAATTGGATATGGTTGTCCTTCAACCACTGTTTGGCCTTCCGGCAGCTTGCACAGCCGGACGACGTATATAGCAATAACATTTGAGCCTCCCGATATGTCTAGAGCCATTGTAGCATGTTTGAGATCCTAAAAAAAGGAGATAATGAAAAGGCTTTCAAAAAAATGTGCAATTTATGCAACTGATGATACAATATTCGTGCAAATAGGAGGAACAATCACAATGAAACGTATGTTAAGCGGCATCAAACCAACCGGGCGCCTGCATTTAGGCAACTATATCGGCGCCATTTCGCAATTCAAAAAATATCAGGATGAATATGAAATGTTCATATTTATTGCAAACGAGCATGCAATAACAGTGCCTATCGAAGCAAAAGATTTACGCAAAAACACCAAAGACCTTGTTGCGCTGTATCTGGCCTGCGGCCTCGATCCAAGCAAAGCCACCATTTTCCTGCAAAGCGACGTCAGCGCCCATGCCAAACTAGGCTGGGTCATGACATGCATGTCCTATATGGGAGAGCTGCAGCGGATGACCCAGTATAAAGACAAGACCGCCAAAGGAGAAGCAGGGATCACAGCCGGCCTGTTCACCTACCCTCCTCTCATGGCCGCCGATATCCTGTTATACGATGCCGACTATGTGCCGGTCGGAGTCGATCAGAAACAGCACGTCGAGCTGACCAGGACACTGGCCGAACGATTCAATCACCGCTATTCCGATACATTCAAGATCCCGGAACCGCTGACCACCAAAGTCGGACAGAAGGTGTATTCCCTTCAGGATCCGACCAAAAAAATGTCCAAATCCGCATCCGACCCGAAAGGAACGATCGACCTGCTCGACGATCCGGCAGCAGCCCGCAAAAAGATCATGTCTGCCAAGACCGATTCGATCGGCATCATCCAGTATGATCCGCAAGATCAGCCAGGACTCGCCAATCTGCTTACGATCCAGTCTGTCCTTACCGGCGAACCGGTCGAATCGATCGTTTCCCGCTATGAAGGAAAAGGCTATGGAGAACTGAAAAAAGAAATCGGACAGACCGTTTTCGATTTCCTGACCGATCTGCAGGCACGATATAACGAGATCCTGACCAGCGGCAAAGTGGACGAAGTCTTAAAGGAAGGGGCCGAAAAAGCTTCCTTCATCGCCAACAAAAAGATCCGCAAGGTGTATAAAAAGATCGGGTTCACGATATGATCGATCTGGACGCCCTTCTTGCACCGTATATCGATGAATCATACCGCGACTTTCATGCCGCCCTCGTTCCAGGCAAAACGCTCAAAGGCATACGCACACCCGATCTGGAACGTATCGCAAAGACACTCGATCCCGGCTTTCTGGACGAACCTCTGCAGGACACGTATGAATACTCTGTCCTCTACGGCATGAAATGCGCTGACAAGCGCCTTGACCCTGAGCAGCACATCCGCTATCTGACCAGATGGCTTGCCACCAACGACAACTGGGCCGCCAACGACCTTGTCAGCAGCCGGCAGAAATGGATCCGCAAATATAAAAAAGAAATGATCCCGACCCTTGAAAAATGGCATCAGACAAACGAGCCATGGAAACAGCGGTTCGTATATACTCTTTTATTGATGCACTATAAGGAAACTAAAGACGAAGAGGTGATTTTTGACTTTTTAAGCCGGCCTTTCGTGCAGGAATACTATGTCCAGATGGCCGTCGCCTGGCTCTTATGCGAAATGCTCATCCGCTCGCCGGAACGTACCGAAACGTTTCTTGACCAGTCGGCTCTCGATCCCTTCACCAAACAAAAGGCATTTCAGAAAGCCGTCGAATCCAGACGGATCGGTTATGCAAAAAAACAGCTGTACAGACAACACAAAAAGAAGCTCGTTTCTGAATGAATCAGAATTTGAGCTTCTTTTTTAGATCGATCACAAAATGAATGCCGCAAAAAGCAGGATCCCGAACACAATCCGGTACCATCCAAAACTTTTTGCCGAATAGTTTTCCATAAAACGAGCAAACCATTTTAATGTGAACACGGAAGCAAGAAACGCCATGCAGCAGCCGACGATCAGGATCAGCACCTGAAACAAAGAAATCGCGCTTCCGTTGTAAATATACATATTCAGCGTGCCGATCGCATTCACGATCAGCACAGGCATGCCAGCCATCGCGCTGAAACGCGCCGCCACGCTTTTCGTACAGCCGGCGAGCAGAGCAGCGATCAGGGCCGCCGCATACATGGACGTTCCAGGAACGATCGCAAGACAAAGAAACAGGCCGATCCGGATCGCCACGGACGCATTTATCTGCTCCATATGCAAGATCGAAACCGGAAGATGCGCATTCGAAACAAGGATCAGGATGATTCCGAAAGCGATCAGAGCCACACTGTATACGAATGGCGCATTGAGCCATTCCTTCACCGAAGGAGCAAGGATCACCGACAGGAAACCGAGCGGCAGAGCAGCAAGCCCGATATACAGCCAGAGGCGAAGACTGTCCCGGCGCTTCGCGCTCCTTTTTTCATTCAGGAACGAAAACAGCTTGTCATGAAATAAATACAGCACCGCCGCCGCCGAACCGATCCGGATCAAACTGTGAAACAAGGCATAAAACGATTCATAGGAAAACGGCCAGAGCGTGTCGAGCAGCAGCATATGCGCCCCTTCGCTGACCGGAAGCCATTCAGTAATTCCCGCCACCAGTCCGAAAACGATCGTCTGCAGCAGATCAGTAATAAAATGCATCCGGAATTAATCCTTCCTGTACCGGTCGACCATCTCCTTGAAAATCTCTCCGCGCACTTCATAGTTCCTGAACTGGTCAAACGACGAACAGGCAGGCGAAAGCAGCACCACATCCCCTGGAACCGCGATCTTCATCGCACGAGCGAATGCTTCCTCCATCGTCCCGACACTCGTCTGACGCGTAAAAATTTCCTTGAAATGATCTTTTGTCTGCCCGAAAGAGAAACAATGCTTGACCTCGTCATCAAACTGTTTCAGATCATCAAAAGAGATGTGTTTGTCTTTTCCGCCGCACAGCAGGATCACATTGCGGTCAAAAGCCGATAATGCCGCACATGCCGCATGCGTATTGGTCGCTTTCGTATCGTTGTATATACGGACGCCACCGATTTCCCGAACAAATTCGATCCGGTGCTCCACGCCGTGAAAGCTGCGGATCACCTCCCGGATATCTTCCAGAGAGACGCCGAGCTTGTAAGCCATGCACGCAGCCATCATCGCATTGCCGCAGTTGAACGCGCCGACAATTTTCAGATCCGCCACATCAAAGAGACGGATATCGTTCAGCCAGGCAGCCCCGTCCTTCGTATACAGATCCACATCATCCCGTTTGAGCGAAAAATCAATGACCGTACACGGAATATTCGTCGCGTATTTCATGATCTGCTCATCGTCCACATTGCGGATGAACCAGTCCTGCGGCGTACAGTTGGCATAGATCTTCATTTTTGAAGCATAATACGATTCAAGAGAATCCATGTAGTCGAGATGGTCCGGCGCCAGATTGGTCACCGTGCATACTTCCGGATGAAACGCCTCCGTTCCGAGCAGCTGGAAGTTGGAAAGCTCGAGCGCCACATCCAGCTTTTCGTTTTCGTGCTCGAGCACGACATCAGAAAGCGGTAAGCCGATATTTCCGGCCGCCTGGGCGCGGGGATCTTTTTTCCTGAGCATTTCCCACAGCAGTGTTGTCACGGTCGTTTTTCCATCCGTGCCCGTGATCGCGCCGTAATGAAAATTTTTTGCGATCCTGGACGCCGTTTCGATCTCGGTATAGATCTTATCGCCGCGTTCTGAGAAATACTGAATGAGCGGCGCCGTATACGGGATCCCCGGATTTTTTACGATAAACTCATACGTCCGCTCTTTCAGGCATTCCGGGTGTCCATTGTCAAAGACCTCGATCCCGTCGAGACCTTCGCGCTCGATTTCCTTCATATCTGTCAGAACGACATTGTATCCTGCTCTTTTAAGCAGCCTGGCTGCCGCGATCCCGCTGCGCGCAGCCCCGATTACCAGAACATTTTTCATATCACATGACTCCTAACCATAATCCCAATAAAGCACAAAGGATGCCAGCTGTCCAGAAATTGCGTACGACTTTGTTTTCATCCCAGCCGCTCTTTTCAAAATGATGATGCAGCGGCGCCATCAGGAAAATTCTTTTTTTCGTCCGCTTGAAGTGCGTGACCTGGATGATGACACTCAGGACCTCGGCAACAAACACAAAACCGATCACGATCAGCAGAAGCTCCTGTTTGAGCACCATGGCTGCCGCAGCGATCAGTCCCCCTAAAGCCAGGCTGCCCGTATCGCCCATAAAGATCCTGGCCGGGTGCAGATTGTAAACGAGATAGCCCAGCAGCGCGAATACGACAAGCAGAAGCAGAAAGGCAACATTCGGCACGCCTTCCAACATGGCGAAGAGCACGAACGGCACAAGGGCGATCGCCATAAGTCCTGCGCAGAGCCCGTCCACCCCGTCGGTCAGATTGACGGCATTCGTTTCGGCCGTGAACATAAAAAAGACGAGGATGAAATACAGGAAGCCAAGATCGATCGTTTTATCGAGGATCGGGATCCACACGCCCGTAGACGATACCGAACGGTAAAGCAGGAAAAAGACAATGGCCAGCACAGACTGCATCGCAAATTTGACCCCCGGCTTCAATCCTTCGTTATTTTTTTTGACCACAATGATATAATCGTCTATGAAACCGATCAGTCCGTACCCGATATACGCAAGCAGGATAATGCCCGTATTCATATCGAGCCGGAATGGCGAAAACAGGGCAAATAACACATATACGATCGACGGGACAAGGATAAACGCCAGCCCGCCCATGGTCGGCGTGCCGTTTTTCTTCTTATGGGATTCGAGCCCTTCGTCCCGTTCGGTCTGCCCGAACTTTATTTTGTGCAGATACCGGATCAGGGCCGGCATGATCTGAAGCATGAGCCCGAGGACGATCAGTGCTCCGGAAATCATGCAAAGTGCTGATGACACATTCATTATTAAAACCTCACATTTCATCCCGATTATAACACAAATCATGATTTGTGAACGAAATTCATAAAAGAAACACTTGATAAATATACTTGTTAATGATATTATGTTTAAGCAATTGTGCAAATGGAAGTAAAGGGGGACAGCAAGATGTCAAGAAGATGTGCAGTATCTGGTAGAGGTCCTTTATCTGGAAACAAACGTTCTCACTCTATGCACGCGACTCGTCGTAAATGGAATGTTAACCTTCAGAAGGCTACAATCATGGTAGACGGCCAACCTAAAAAAGTTCGCGTTAGTGCTCGTGCCTTGAGAACATTGAAAAAGCAAAACGCTATTTAATCTTTACTGGAACAAACGAAGAGAGAGGTCCCCGACCTCTTTTTTTTATGCCCGAAAAAAAGCAGACAGGAATCATGCCGTCATGAAAACTGCCTGCTTTTTTCCTTGTAGGAGTCTGCCTGTTCCCGGCTCCATGGATGGATCGTCCGGTATACGATCGGACTTCCCTTTTTCTGGTATTCGGTTTCCAGGAAATCATAATATGTACCCGGCGTAATGATCCCCCGGATACTGAGCACATCGCATCCAAGCTTGCCGAGCACCAGATCGATGAACGAAGCACAGTTATCGCCCAGGACCCAGTACGTCTTGAATTTTCCTTTTTTGAACTTGTAAAATTTCGCTCCGGTCCGATAGTGCAGACGTGAAGGATAGTTGTCCCGGAAAGCCGGAAAACGGTCATATCCATCTTCCCTTTCGATCGGACAATACCACCGGTACGCCCTTTTTTCGAGCCGGTCGATCTCTTTTTCCACGAGTTCGCGCTGTTCCTTCGTCAGATGAATTCCGTACTCGAAGATGGAATTGTTTTCCGCACGCATCGCGTTGGGAATATATTTCTCGAGCGGCACATTGAAAAACACGCCATCCCCTAAGGTCTGGTTGAAGCGGAACGACTCCGTGTCGTAATTGCCGTAGCTGTACACGACATCATGATAGGCAAAACAGATATGGCCCACCTTCTGAAGCCCTTCCGGACCCACATGCACCATCACTTTCAGCTGGACCGTTTCATCCTCTTCTCCCTTATGGTCATAAAGCGAAGGAACCTTCCCTTCAATAATATACTTATTGACCGACTGGACAGCCCAGTCCGGCATGAACACGCACAGCACAGGCGGCAGCATCAGACGGAACTTGCGCTTCCATTTGTATTTGACGGAAGGCTGTACGGCGTCATACGCATCATGGACATACTGGATGCCAAGCACGATAAAATACAGGCCGAAAAAGCGCAGCAGCATTTCGGTTTCGAAATCGGGACTGAACAGCAGAAAAGCAGCCAGAGCACCGTACATGACACCCATCAGGAAATAACCGGTCCTGTGCCGGATCCGGTTCATGATATGCAGACCGTACTGTACGAACATTGCCAGTCCGCACACAAGACAGTAGGCGCCAAAAGAAACGCGCACGATCCATTCCGGAATGTATGTATATTCCTTGATGATCACCACGAACAGAAAGGAAAACAGTGCAAACAGCAGATCCTTCTTCTTTCTTTCCCTGCCGTACAGATAGCCAAGATAAATACAGTTGATCAGACAGTATACGACCGTCAGATCCAGGATGAGCGAGTAAACCTTTTTCGGGATAAACACGCACACAATGCCGCAGACGATCAGCAGAAAGCCGAGCACGACCCGCATCGCAAGATCTTTCATACTCATCCTCCTTTCTCATTATCCGAATATTATAGCGTAAAACGAACGAATTGTCCTGTACGAATCGATGCACACTGTATGAAAAAACACGGTTCAAAACAAACCGTGTTCATTTATTTGTCATGATGCAAAGCACAGAACCGCTTTCAATAATGACCGTTCCTTCTTCATCCAGAATGCTGTTCGAGATCGTATAAATATCGCCCGGAACGATACGCCGTTTTTCAAGCGGATACAAAAAGCCGTGAAGCGAGAGCACAGTAGGCTCAAGCGCGAAAAAGGAGACATTCCGATACTCGTTTTTCAAAGCATGCACGCCGCTTTTCAGACAGAATGCGATCTGTCCTTCATCCCATAAGATCAGCGACGGATCCTGATATTCCATCAGCCGAAGATTCGCGATCGTATGATCGATCCGCCCTCCAAAGGCGCCGGCCAGGATGATCTGTTCATACCCGCGCTCTTTCGCCAGCATGAGCGCAAGCTGCGAATCGGTTTCAGCCTTCATGACCGGTTCTTTTTCGATATCGATGCTGTTTTTTATTTGTTCAAGCTGTGCGGACGTCATGGAATCAAAATCCCCTACCGCAAGGACAGGCATGATCCCCTGTCCGAGCAGATGGAGGACACCGGCGTCCACCCCGATATAATCCGCCCCATCCATGACAGGAAAACGTTTCGCCAATGGTGTGACAAGGATCGCCGTTTTCACGACAGAAGCCTCTCGATCGCTTCGCAGATCCCGTTTTTGAATACATAGCTGCCTGCAACAAGCGTGTCGCAGCCCGCATCCACAGCCTTCCGGAATGTTTCGCCGCTGATCCCGCCATCGATCTCGATACGGAACGAAAGGTCTTTTTCCTTTCGTTTCCGATCGAGCCAGCGCACCTTATCGAGCTGATCCTCCATGAACGACTGACCGCCAAATCCAGGCTCAACGCTCATGATCAGAACCATATCCACACAATCGAGCAAAGACTCGAACTGGCAGATATCTGTTTTCGGTTTGACCGTGATCCCGGCCAGCACGCCCTGTTCATGAATTTTGTCGACCAGAGCTTTGATCTTCGCCGGATCGTTTTCCAGAGCTTCAGTATGAAATGTGATCATATCCGCTCCGTTTTCGATAAATACCGGAGCAAAAAATGCCGGATCATCAACCATCAGGTGAACATCCATAAATAAAGGACACGCTTTTTTGAAGCCGCGCAGGATATCCGGGCCAAACGTCAGATTCGGAACAAAATGACCATCCATGACATCAAAGTGCAGCCAGTCCGCTTTCGAATCAAGCAGTTCATCGAGCTGCGCACTGACACGCGAATAATCTAAAGATAAGATCGATGGGGCAATAATACGTTTGTTTTTCATTTATAGCTTTCCTTTCCGGCCAGTGCTGCAGCCTTGTAGTCTTCGTAAAACGATGCAGGAACATGTCCCCGGGCCACCGCCTCCTTGATCGCGCAGTCCGGCTCGTTGATATGGCGGCAGTCGGCAAAACGGCATTTTCCGATATACGGAGCAAAAGCCTTCAATTTGCGATCCAGGCCTTTTGTGTCAAGCAAAGAGAAATCCAGGCTCGAAAATCCCGGCGTATCCGCGACCAGCCCGCCGGCCACCTCGTGCAGCTCGCAGAACCTTGTCGTATGCTTGCCGCGGCCGAGCGCCCTGGAAATCTGCTGCGTCTGCAGCGCAAAGCCCGGCTCGAGACGATTGAGCAGAGAACTCTTCCCCGCCCCCGACTGTCCGCACAGCACGCTCACCTTATGATCAAGCACTTCGCGCAGCGCTGAATCGTCGCTTCCCGGATAGGTCCATACCGCTTTGTAGCCGCATGCCTGGAGCGCGTCGATCTGCTCTTTGATCTTCACACGGTCGTTTTCGCCGATCAGATCCCATTTTGTCAGGCAGATCACCGGCTCCACATCGCTGAGCGACACAAGGATGATGAGCCTGTCGAGCAGATGGATGGAAAAATCCGGATCCTTGCAGCTTGTCACGATCAGCGCCTGATCCACATTGGCCACTGCCGGACGAAGCAGCCGGTTCTTCCTTGGCAGGATCTTCAGGATCCGGTAGGAATCCTGGACCTGCTCATACTGAACATGGTCGCCTACGACCGGCGCGCTTTGCCGGCGCATTTTTCCGGCTGGTCTGGCAATGATCGTTTCTTCATCGTTTTCTACAGTATATTGATTGGAAATAATTTTTATGATCGTTCCTTGTTTCATTTTAGTAATACAGTGTGATCACACTGTCTGTTCCTTCCTGCGTATACACGCTTCCGACAGACGGCCACACGCCTGTCACCTTATTTGCCGATCCGGATCCCGTTTTGCGCGTCAGCACAGCCATCCCCTCGGAGTTCAGGTAATCCTTCGCTTCTTCCACATCCATGCCGATCAGATCAGCAGGAATGGTAATGGTCGGATACTGGGATACGACGAACCGGATCTTTTCGTTGGCATCCGGATCGATACGGGTCCCCGGCTCGATCAGCGACTGGGACATGATGATCCCGGGATCGATATCCGGTTCGCCCTGATACTCCACTTCCACATCCAGATGCACTCCCTGATCGATAAATTCCTGTTCGATTTCCGTTAGGGACATTCCCGTATAATCCTGAATGAGAAAGCCGACCCCTTTCGATACGGTCGCCTGGATATCCGAATCCGATTTGATGATCGACCCGGCTTTCTGGTTCGTTTTGATGATCGACCCTTCCGGGACCGTTTCGCTCAGCGCCGTAACAAAATGTACGTGATCGAGCGAGAAATGCGCATTTGTCAAAGCTTCTCTTGCCTGCTGTTCGTCGAGCCCGATAATCATCGGCATCGTTTCATAGCCAAGGATCCCGCTGAAGCGGATCACACCGGTCAGCAGCCCGATCCCGGCACCAAGCGCAAGCACGATACAGATCCCAAGCGTTATGAACGTGTAGTTGATCCACTCCGCTTTCTGCCGGCGCCTGACTTCCACGCTTTTTTCTGCCGGCTTTTTCTGCACTTTCACTTTGCCGTCCTCCACTTCGATGATATCAAGTGTCGGATGCTCGAGCTGCAGCCTCTGCATGTTCCTGTATGCGGTATCCAGGCAGTGATCGATATCATACAGCATTTCATCCGCGTATTTATACCGTTCATCCACGTCTTTGGCGGTCGCCTTGATCACGATATTTTCCACGGACTGCGGGATCGAAGGATTGAACAGACGCGGATAAGGCAACGGTTCGCGCAGATGCTTGAGCGCGATTTCTGTCGGCGTCGACCCCCGGAACGGCACCTCGCCGGTCAGCAGTTCGTAAAAAACGATCCCGAGCGAATAAATGTCGATCTGCCCGTTGGGTTCCTTGCCCTGCGCCGATTCCGGAGCCAGATAATGCGCCGACCCCATGACGGTGTTGTAGTAGGTGAGCTGTACCGAGTTGGTGGCCACCGCGATACCGAAGTCCGTGATCTTCACGGTCCCGTCGTCCTTGACAAGCACATTCTGCGGTTTGATATCCCGGTGAATGATATGATGGGCGTGGGCGAGCGCGATCGCGCTGGTCAGCTGATGCATGATCCCGATCGCCTCATGGTAATCGAGAGCGCCCCGTCTTGAAATGAGCTGCTTGAGCGTCTGTCCCCTGACATACTCCATCACGATGTAATGGCAGCCGTCCGCTTCGCCTACGTCGTATATATCGACGACATTCGGATGGGAAAGCTTGCTGGCCGCGCTGGCTTCTCTTTGAAAACGCACGACCGCTACCGGATCATCGGCCAGTTTGTCGCGCAGCACCTTGATCGCCACTTCGCGGTTCAGGATCTGATCGAAAGCAAGATAGACATCGGCCATGCCGCCCTGTCCGATCAGAGACTTGATGCGGTAGCGTCTTGCGATCATTTCGATCATACATTTCCACCTGCCTCTTTTTCCATCAGGACTACGGTGCAGTTGTCTGCGCCGCCTGCCGAGTTCGCTTTCGCGATCAGGAAATTGACTTTTTCGGACAGGGAAAGCCGTTCGTCTTCAACGATCTCGCAGATCATATTTTCATTGACATATCCATGCAGGCCGTCGCTGCATAAAAGCAGATAGCGGTAATGCGGATCGATCTTGTGAATGTCCATGCGGTATACACGCCACACCCCTAAAGCGGAAGTGAGCGTATTGCGCTGGGCATGGGATCTGGCTTCTTCTTTTGTCAGCTTTCCTTCGCGCATCAGCTGGGCAATGATCGAGTGATCCTCGCTCATCTGGATGAATCCGTCGCGATAATCCGCATACAGCCGCGAATCGCCGACATTGAAAATATACGTTGCCCGGCCGGTCACGATCGTGCCGACACATGTCGTGCCCATGCCGCGCTGGCTCTTGTTGCTCAGCGAGCGCGTAAAGATCTGATCGTTGGCCCGGTTCAAGGTTTCCTGCACCCACTTCTGCACCTGATAGTCTTTGTTCAGCGGCGGGCTTTTCATAAATGCATTGTAAATGCATGTCGATGCGATGCTGCTTGCCACCTCGCCGGCTGCGCTGCCGCCGATCCCGTCGCACACCAGGGCCAGCCAGTCACCGTTGTCGTTGCGGGCGATACAGTAATCGTCTTCATTTGTCTGCCTTACTTTTCCGATATCTGTGTTTCCGCAGACCCTCATTCAGTTTCCCCTCTCTTTTTCAGTTCCTTGATGCGCAGCTGTCCGCATGCCGCATCGATATCTGTTCCATGCTCCTTGCGGATCGTACAGCGGATCCCCTCTTTCATGAGCAGATCATAAAATACCATCGCTTCCTCGCGGCTCACGCTTCTGAACGCATTTTCATCCACGCTGTTGTACGGGATGAGGTTCACATAGGCATTATAGCCTCGCAGCAGCCTGGCCAGCTGTTTTGCGTGCGCTTTGGAATCATTGACTCCTTTGAGCAGGATATACTCAAACGTGAGCCGGCGGTTGTTTTTTTCGCTGTATTCTTTGAGCGCATCCATAAGCTCTTCAAGCGGATAGGCGTGATTGACCGGCATGAGCTGATCGCGCAGTTCGTTGTTCGGCGCATGAAGCGAGATTGCCAGGTTGTACTGGGTGTGCGCGTCGGCAAATTCGCGGATCTTCGGCACGATCCCGCATGTCGAGATCGTGATATGCCGTGCGCCGATCCCCATGCCACGGTCGTGATTGAGCGTTTCCAGAAAATTCATGACATTATCGTAATTGTCAAAAGGCTCTCCGGTCCCCATCACAACAATATGGGACAGCCGCTCGCCGGTCTTGTCGAGCTCGCGCTGCACGTTCATGAACTGGGCCACCATTTCGCCGCTGGTCAGGTTCCTTTTTTTCTTGGTCAGACCGCTGGCGCAGAAGGCGCATCCCATATTGCATCCGACCTGACTGGAAACACAGATGCTTTTTCCGTAGTCGAAATGCATGAGGACGCTTTCAAGCAGCGCTCCGTCTTCGGTCTGGAAAAGAAACTTTGTCGTTCCGTCGCCGGCTACCTGCTTCCTGACAAGCTTGAGCGGATCGATGATAAAGTTTTCCTTGAGCAGCTCGCGGGTTTCCTTGGACAGATTGCTCATTTCGTCGAACGAGGCGGCCCGCTGGCGGTAAAGCCATTGAAAAATCTGATGCCCACGAAAGGATTTCCATCCGCAGGACTGGGCAAATTCCTGCATTTGATCATAATTCAGATCATAAATACTTTGCATACGTTTCATTCTCCTTTCGTACATAGTCATTTCCGTATCGTATCATGAAAGCTTATTTCCTTTTTCGAAGCCTGGCGGCAAAAAATCCATTCGAGCGATGACCAGGTTCGATCGTCTTCTGTTCGAGCAGATCGAACTCTTCATGTTCGTTCAAGAAGCGTTCGACCTGCTTTTCATTTTCTTTTTTGTTGAGCGTGCAAGTCGAATAGACGATCAGCCCGCCTTTCCGCACATGCTTCGACGCCTCGTCAAGCAGGGCATGCTGAACCGGGATGAGCGTATCCATATCTGTCGGCTGCATGTGCAGCTTGATATCCGGCTTGCGGGCCAGCGTGCCATACCCGGAACACGGAACATCGCACAGGATCTTGTCGTACATGCCCAGATCCGAAAGATCGGTGGCATCGGCGGCCGTCGCATGGACGATATCCAGATCGAGCCGGGCGGCATCCTTGCGGATCAGCTCGGCCCGGTGCTCATGAAGATCAAGCGCGTCGATATGACCGGTATTATTCATCGTTTCGGCCATGGCCATCGTTTTTGTGCCGGGCGCCGCGCACATATCGAGAATGGTTTCTCCGGCTTTTGGCTCGATCATCCGGACGATATCATAGGCGCCCAGATCCTGCGGAGAAATGATCCCCTCTTTATACAGCGGATCGTATTCGAGCGCTTTGCCGCAGTAGCGGTACACAGGTTCCTCGATCTCGATGAGACGGTCGGTACGGGGCAATTCCTTCATGACATTGCGGCGTACCGACATCGAGGATTCATACAAGCTCGCTTTCGCAAATTCGAGTGCTTTTTGTGCACCGTACTGCGCGGTCCACATTTTGACGATCCATTCCGGCAGCGAATAGGTCAGCGCGATCTCCTCTTCCTCGTTTTTAAATGACAGGCTGCGGTTCCTGTCGACCTGGCGCAGAAGAGCATTCACGAACCCGGCTGCCGGCTTGCGGATCTGTCTGGCACACCGGACAGCTTCATCGATCACCGCATAACTTGGCACTTTGTCAAGAAAGAGCAGCTGATAAACGGACATGGTCAAAAGGACCTTTATCTTTTTATTGACCTTGTTCTGATTGGCGTACTGCTTCCACATGGCTTGGCAATAGCGGTAGTTGCGCAACGTGCCGTAAAATATGGTCGTTGCCAGCGCCTGGTCCTTTTTATCAACCTCATGCAGGTGCTGTTTTAAATAGAGGCTGCTGTACGCTCCCTCGTATACAACGGTATATAACGCATTCAATACCCAGTTTCTTACCATTTGCTAATCCTCCAGCATCAACGGATGCATATTGATTTCCATTTTTACATTTGACTTTTCCAGATTGTGCACAAGATGCCACATCACCGTTTCAAGATGGCTCTCGTTTTTATCCTTGACAAGCAGCCTGACCCGTTTCTTTTTCATACGCATCGATATTTCGATCGGTCCCAGGACACGGCAGCCGTGTTCCTGAAGCATGTTCCTGGCTTTCTGTGCGATCCTTGTTGCTTTATCCAGATCGTCATGGCTGAAAACCGCGGTTGCCATATAAATATAAGGAGGATAATTGCCAAGATGGCGATACTGCATCTCGTTCTGGAAAAACTCTTTATAATTGTGATGGAGCACGGCCTGCATGACATAGTGCTCCTGATCAAAGGTCTGGATCATGACCTCGCCTTTTTTGCTCGACCGGCCGGCCCTTCCGGAAGCTTGTTCGAGCATTTCATACGCTGTCTCGTTGGCCCGGTAGTCGCTGCGGATCAGTCCGGCATCGGCCTGAAGGATGCCGACAAGCGTCACATTCGGAAAATCGAGTCCTTTGGCAACCATCTGGGTGCCGATCAGGATATCTCCTTCGTTTTCGAATTTTTCGAGGATGGCGGCATGAGCGTTTTTCTTCCGGGTGCTGTCAGCATCCATCCGCACGATGCGCGCATCCGGGAACAGATCCTGTATTTTCTGTTCGAGCTTCTCGGTCCCCATCCCGTGATCCATGAAATGCCGGGAGCCGCATTGCGGACAGACGTGGTCGAAATGGTATGTATTGCCGCATAAATGGCACATCAGCGAATCATTGGAGCGGTGATAGGATAAAGCGATGCCGCAGTCCGGGCAGGTGATGACTTCGCCGCAGTTCTGGCATTTGACGACGGGAAGATAGCCGCGCCGGTTGAGAAGCAGGATGACCTGCTCTTTGCTTTCGAGCCGCTGGCGTATGGCGTCGAGCAGTCTTCTGGAAAAGCCCTGGATCACCGGTTCGGTGCGCAGATCGATCATATGGATCTGCGGCAACGTTTTTGCGATCCGCTCTTTCAGCTCGACCAGTTCAAAGACTTGGCGGTACGCTCTGGCATAGGATTCGAGGCTTGGTGTGGCGCTTGCGAGCACGGCTTTGCAGTGATGATAGCGGGATCGGAAAAGAACAACATCCCTTGTATGATATTTTGGCATCATATCCTGTTTGTAAGAAGTATCATGCTCTTCATCCATGAGGATGAGCCCGAGATCAGTGAAGGGCATGAAGCAGGCGGAACGGGTCCCGACCACGATCTGCACTTCGTTATTGCGGACTTTTTCGTACTGGCTGTATTTTTCGGCTGCTGACAGCTGGGAATGATAAATAGCGATGTTCTGTCTGAATCGGGATCGTACGCGGGAGATCATCATGGGAGTGAGCCCGATCTCAGGTACAAGAAAGAGGACCTGCTTTCCCTGATCGAGCGCTTTTTGAGCGAGCTGGAGAAACACTTCCGTTTTTCCAGATCCGGTCACGCCGTGAAGCAGGAACACCTGACTGTCGCTCTGTTCGATCTGCGTGATCGCGTTTTCCTGCTCTGCGGTCAGCACAAAACGCTGATCCTGACGTTCGGTCACCGGGATCTCTGGCTGCTTGACCCGTTTTTCGATCCGGATATATCCTTTGTCGAGAAAGCTGCGTGCATGTGTTTTAGCCTGGCGTCGGAATTCGCTGGCTTTCATCGGGAGCTGGTCCTTGAGCTGATCCCAGCGTTCCTGTCCTTTTTTTGTCAGAGGCTGCGTGCTTTCCTCCCGGACGAACCAGTCTTCGTATACGATCGCGGCCCGGCGCGAAGACGGGCGAAGCGCGGGAGGCAGCATGGTCTTGAAACAGCTGACCATGCTCGAAACATAGGTGTCGGACAAATGAGCGGCGAGTTCGAAAAGCTCTTCGTTGAGCAGCGGGGTCTCGTCGATGATCCCGATCACGTCTTTGATCTTTTCACTGTCCGGGACATCGGCTTTTTCGGATACGATGGCGACCAGTTCCTTATTGTTGAAGGGGACCGTGACGCGCATCCCGCGCTGAAGCGTGTACTGGCTGCGATAAGTAAATGTCTGATTCAGATCGAGTGCTGCATGCTCGATCCATACGTTGTATAATGGCATGAAATCATTATACACCGAGAACGAAAAGAAAAAAGGCAGATTTCTGCCTTAGCGATCCATTTGCGGAAAATACGTAATGAGATTGGCGTCCTCTTCGATGCGCGGAAGGATGATATTCTTTTTCGGGGTCGTGGCGATCACGGTAACACCCGGCCCATGGCCGCTGGTAAACGAATCGGAATGGACGATCACGCCGATGGAAACAGCGCCTTCCTTGTAGTGGGGACCGTACGTACAGTCATGATCGAGGATTGCGACAAAGTCGCCGAAGCGCAGCTTGTCGATGCCGTATCGCCGGTTTGCCTGCTCATCCTGGGTCATGATGTCGTAGTCCCCTTCCATCATGGTCTGGCTGCCGAGCCCGCTGCCCATCAGATGGGCCGGAATGCATGCGGCGACCGGCCAGCTGAGATGTCCTTCTTCTTCATAGACCGGAAGAACTTCGAACAGGTCGGGATCAAGATTCATCATATGAACGCTCTCAAATCCTTCCAGCTTCATTCCCTGTCCGTACGATTTGATGAGGAAATTTTCTGTTCCGTCCATTTTTTCGATCACATCTTTGGGAAAATAGGCCATCGTATGGTCGACACCGCCATGCGTGCCGGTCACATAGCCTTTTTTTCCTTTCTGTTCTCCGGACAGGATCACGACTTCGTTGCCGACACACGACAGGGTTTCGACGGCATGGTTTTCCTTCTGGCCTGGATTGGCCATGGATACACCCGGTTCGATATGATCACCGGCAATCTTCATGCACGAGTCTCCGATCTCGTGGGAGTATACGACGCCGCCGGTACCGACCGGCATCCTTCCTTTTCCGTCATGTCCGACATAAAACCCGGACATGCGCGGATGATCGACGCGGGCATTCAGCGCCATTTTTACGAGCTTGTCTTTATTGTATTTTATCATTGAGGATCTCCTTGTTCAATTTGTCAAAAGCGAATACGGCGGTCGAGCTGGCGGTGTCGAGCGCGTTGCGGAAATCGCGTCCGTACTGGATGTACACATTATGATCCGATGCTTCGATGATCTTTTTCGAAAGGCCGCGCATCGCGCCGCCCAGGGCGATGCAGCATTTTTTTGGATAGACAAAGTCTGCCAGCGATCTGGCGTCTTTGCGGTAAGCGCATACGAGCTCGATCGCCTGCCTGTGCAGGAACTCAATGAGCTGTTCTTCGTCGGCATAGACGATTTCCAGCTTTTCATAGGCGCCGGCGCTGGCCTTGAGGATCGTGGACGAGGCGCTGCTCCAGTCTCTTGGCGGCAGAACGAGCAGATCGGCGCCGGCTGCGTACACTGTGCGGCATACACTGCCCAGATTATAGGGATCTTCGACTCCTTCGATATAATATACATTGGAATACGATTTGCTGAGCTGTCCAATCTGAGGAATGAGGCGCTCCCCGGCTTCCAGGAGCATGCCGCCATGGCTTCTCGATCCGGCCATCTCATCCAATTGTTCACGCGGTTTCCGGATCACCTGGATCCCGGCTTTCCTGGCCAGATGAATGATATAGGAAAAATCTTTTGTCCGTTTTTTCGGGTCTACGTATAATGGCCCGGCTGTCCGTTTTCCTGCTTCCAGGATGGATTTGCAGGAAATGGTTCCTTCATATAACTTTTTCATATTTTCATTATACATTTGGCTGTCCAAAAAACAAATGTCTGTTTATAGGTGTTTCGTATATCGATGAGAAATGATAGAATATGGGAGATCCTACGGAGGTGTTAATGAAAGTAGAATTTTCCAAAGATATGAAGAAGAAGATCATCGTATATGCATCTTCTTTGATTTGTGCGATTTTGGCATTTACTTTGATCAACCGCATCGATGAGGTAGCTCGTTTCTTTTCCGGCGTGATGCGCATCCTTTTCCCTTTTCTGCTGGGATTTGCGATCGCATTTATCCTGAATCAGCCGGTCATGGTGTTTGAACAGAAACTGCTTGCGAAAACAAGGCTGAACAATACATCCAAGCGCGTGATTGCGGAGGCTGTCGTATTTATCGTGGCGTTCGGTCTGCTGATTCTTGTGATCGGTATGATCGTGCCGTCGCTGATCGATTCGATCAAAACATTTATGACAAATATTCAGGAATATTCCGATACGCTTTACAAGTATATGATGTCTCTTGCGAAAACGATGAATATTTCTCCTGCGATGATCGAGGACTGGTTCAAGGACCTGGATATTCTTCCTTCGATTTCTCAGGCGCTGAAGTCGTATATTCCGAAAATCGCCGATTTCTCGTTCGGCTTCATTAAAGAGATCATGAATTTTATTATCGCGATCGCGGCGGCCTTTTACATCCTGCTGGACAAGGAGTCGCTCATTCGGGGCGTAAAGAAACTGAACTATTCCATATTCAACAAAGAAACTGCCAATTATCTGACACTTTTTTCTCATGATGCCAAAGAAGTTTTCGAACAGTACATCGTAGGCAATCTTCTGGACGCGCTGATCGTCGGGATCGTCTGCTACTTCGGCGTGCTGATCTTCAAGATGCCGTATGCGCCGATGATCGGATTCATTGTCGGGATCACGAATGTCATTCCGGTCTTCGGTCCGTTTTTAGGTGCGGTCCCTGTCATTATCATCCTGCTGCTTATCAATCCATGGCAGGCACTGATCTTTGCGGTGTTCATCCTGGTGCTTCAGCAGGTCGACGGCAATGTGCTCAAGCCGGTCATCCTGGGCGACAAGCTGGGCATTTCGGGATTCTGGATCCTGTTCTCGGTTACTGTGGGCGGCGCGCTGTTCGGTATTCTTGGCATGTTCCTCGGGGTGCCGGTTTTCGCGCTCATCTATGCGAGCCTTAAAGATCTGGCACAGATCAATCTGGAACGAAAAAATATCGAGATCAACGATGATGCGGGTATCATTCAATAAAGAAATACAGCAATGTGTTTCTTTTTTTGATTCATCACGCTTCTTATTTTCCGGTTTTCAGATAAAATGATAAAAGATGGAGGGATACTTTGAACTTTTTAATCGATTGTATACTTGATGCCTGGCATGACACGTGGCTGATGCTTCCGCTGCTGTATGCGGCCTATCTGATCATCGAATATTTTGAGCGGAAAGACTCAAAAGACGACAAATTATTTTTCGGACTGCAGAAATACGGGCCTCTGGTGGGTGCGCTGATCGGTCTGATCCCGCAATGTGGTTTCAGTATCCTGGCGGCTATGCTGTTCGTTCAGGGCAATATTACATTAGGAACGCTGGCTGCGGTATTTATTGCGACCAGCGACGAGGCGATCCCGATCCTGCTTGCCGAACCGTCGCTTTTCTCCTCTCTTCTTATTCTGCTGGCGTGCAAATTCTGCATCGGGATCGCAGGAGGATTCTTTATCGATCGGATCGTGTTCCCGCATCAGAAGATCCTTCGTTTCGAAGATATGCCGGAGGAAGAGGACGAAGAACAATATGAAGAAGACGAGCAGGCGGCCAGTTCGTGCCCTTGCTGCTATCCGCAGTATCCGATGTGGATCAGCGCTCTGCTGCGAACGGTCAAGATTTTTATCTTCGTATTTTTGACAACGGTCGCGTTCAATATGCTGATCGGATGGATCGGCGAACAGACATTGTCGAAATTCCTGCTTACGGGCACAGTTTTCCAGCCTTTGCTGGCCGCTCTGTTCGGTTTCATTCCGAATTGTGCGGCAACCGTTATTTTATGCCAGCTGTTTGCTCTCGGACAGCTTTCGTTCGGCTCGCTTCTTGCAGGCCTGATCACGAATGCCGGGCTCGGCTTTCTTGTCCTGTTCCAGTACGGCGAGAAGAAGTCGACGATCGGAAAGCTGGCGCTTATCCTGTGGATCATTGCTTCCCTGAGCGGTCTGGGTGCGATGTGGATCACCACTTTGATCTGATAAAAACGACGGAAACTATCAATGTTTTCGTCGTTTAATTTATGGGTCTGAACGATATTAAACCGATGAAAACAGATCAGCGAATGAGCCGTTCAAAGCCTTTCCTCACTTTTACGGCACGCCAGGTCATTTAATAAACAAAAAGGACACTTTCGTGTCCCGTTCATTCAATGGGCTGCTGATAGAAATTGCCGTAAAAACTGGCTGTTTTATACGTATTGACAATGACTTTCGGATCAGCCTTCCTTACTTCCGCTATAATGTCTCTTGCCTGATAAGCGCTGACCACTGATTTGCAGATGTAATATTTCTGATGCGAATAGGCGCCGTATGCTTCGATCACGCTCATTCCGTGCCGGCATGTTGTCATGAAACTGTCGATCACCAGCTGCGGTTTGGATGTGGTAAATTCGATCGTGATCTGCGCATAACGCTGATACAGTCCCGAGATCGCTTTTGTCGAAAGGAACTGGAAGATGATCGAATAGCCGGCTTCTTTCCAGCCAAATACGAATCCATAGCATACATACATGAAGCAGTTGAAATAAAACACATAATCCCAGATCCCTTTATGGATCTTGTTGGACACATACTGGGCAATAAAATCCGTTCCTCCGGTCGATCCGCCAGCCTTGAGTGCAAGAGAGATCGAAAAGCCCCATAAAACGCCGCCAAATAGTATGTTGAGAACCTGATCGGTGAACAAAGGTTCAAACTGGAATATTTCAAGAAATATAGATACGAGCGTAAACTGTATCGTACTCAGCAGCACAAAACGTTTGGAAATGGCTTTTGCGCAAAATAAAGCAGCTGGTATATTGAGAAGCATGATGCCTGCTGAGGTCGTAAAGCGAACATGCATCAGATCGGCTACTTTGTTCATGAACAAGGCGATCCCTGTAAATCCGCCTGAAATCAGATTGCAGGGGTTCATGAATACATTGATGATAAACACCTGCATGAGGGCGCTGATCACGACCATGACAAGCGAGATCATGAATCGGATCTTTTTATTCTTGTTGAGCTTTTTAAATAATTCGAGCATAACGTTCTCCTGTGTTTCTTCCCTTATTATAATGAATCTGTTTGGAAAAGTAAGATAAGAAGATCAAAACTGTATGTTTTTTCCTGATTTGAAAGAAAAAAGATTTTTTTTACAAAAAGTATTGATTTTAACCGGATGACGTGGCATAATAACTAAGCAATTGGTTCCGTAGCCAAGTGGTAAGGCAATAGACTGCAACTCTGTGATCATCGGTTCAAATCCGATCGGAACCTCCATTTTTTTTGGGGTCGTGGCGAAATCGGCAGACGCAACGGACTTAAAATCCGTTGGGAGTTAATCCCGTGTGGGTTCAAGTCCCACCGTCCCCACCATACGTAATTTTCCCTTTATTTAAAGGGTCTTTTTTTTATGTTCGAGCAATTTCCTGTTCCTGTCAGAAACAAGTCTTCTAGATTATCCTTAGATAATACGAAAAGTAGAACTACATTTTTCCCAGTATTCTATGCTTCTCATCCTTGAGATCCA
>ERZ778497.766-NODE-766-length-24952-cov-20.014098_pt1 | contig 24952 bp, 20 predicted proteins | sample MGYA00509938_ERZ778497 | MGnify/ENA primary metagenome ERZ778497 (study PRJEB29527, sample SAMN07138969) | mouse gut metagenome | material: feces | host: mouse | place: China:Nanjing | collected 2016-01-25 ... | reverse complement strand
CACAAATTTAACACTTTTCTCAAAATTCATGCACCGGGTTTTCGGCTTGAGCCCTCTTTGCCATGTTTTTGAGGTACGCCCAATATGGGTGTCAATCTTTTTGACAATGCAAAGTTAAATTACTTTATGAAAACACCATGCTTCGTTAACATGATTAACATATTTTTATACAATATCCTCACAAAACGTCAAATTATGATTCTCGTTCACCAATATTAACTAATTTTTTAATTAACTTTGTAGTCAAGTTATGCGGCATGGATATATTCCTTGTCGCTTTTCCATCAGCAGTCAGCAGTTAAATCCATAATCATTTTCCAGATCAGAATGAGCCGGTTAGTAAAACGTCAATACATCATCCCCTTTATCCTCATCACGTCTCTCTTCTTCACTTGGGGCTTCGCAAGGGCAATCCTTGATGTGCTCAACAAGCATTTCCAAGAATCGCTCTCTATCTCGATCACCCAATCCACGCTTATCCAAGCCACCACCTACCTCGGATATTTCCTTATGGCCCTACCGGCCGGCATACTCATCACCCGTCTTGGTTACCGCAACGGAGTAGTCACGGGTCTTTTGCTCTTTGCAGCCGGGTCGCTGCTGTTTATCCCCGGCGCGGGATACATGTCTTTCCCGATTTTCCTTGTGGCTCTTTTCGTCATTGGTTGCGGACTCGTTTTTCTGGAAACTGCCGCCAACCCCTATGCCGCTGAACTCGGCGACAAGGCCACTGCCGCAAGCCGATTGAATCTCGCCCAGTCGTTCAACGGACTTGGATGCATCCTTGCCCCGGTCTTGGTCGGGGGATTCCTCTTCTCCGAGGAGAGCAACGGCAATATAGCCGTCCCCTACACGATTATGGGGACAGCCGTGCTGATTATGGCCATCGTATTTTCAAGAGTGAAACTTCCGGAAATCACGATATCCGATTCCGATCGCCGGAATGATGAGGGAATCTCAAAATCCATAGCCTCGCTTTGGAAGAATCCCCGGTTCCGTGCCGGACTTTTCGCCCTTTTCTGCTACGAGATAGCGGAGATCTCCATCAACAGTCTTTTCATCAACTATGCCACGTCCGACGGATGGATGGACAAGGCGGCAGCCTCGGTAGTGCTCTCTTTTGGGGCACTCGGGCTCTTTATGGCTGCTCGTGTAGGCGGGAGCTGGATAATGAGCAAGGTGGCGGCGGAAAAAGTGCTTTTCGTATGCGCCGTCATGACCGTGGCCGGAGCCGTGGCCGTGACGATGGACGCCGGATGGGTATCGAAGGCCGGGCTCTTCGCCTGCTATGCTTTTGAGGCAATCATGTTCCCGACGATTTTTGCCCTGACGATTGTCAACGCAGGGAAATCAGTGAAAATGGCCTCCTCTTTCCTCATGATGACCCCGATTGGCGGGGCTGTCGGCACATTCCTGATGGGACTGACCGCCGACCATACCTCAATGTCGTTCGCATTTATCGTTCCGGCAATAGCCTATGGCGTTGTCCTGATTTTTGCATCGAGTATCTTGAAATCAAAAAAATGAATATGACCAACACCGACAACCGATGCGCCGACATCTGCTGCATCGGACATATAACCCTCGACCGAGTGATAACCCCCAGGTTTACCGCACACATGCCCGGAGGGACCGCCTTCTATTTCGCCAAGGCATTAAAGAACCTTGAACACGATGGATTCCTGCTCGTGACGGCCGTAGGAGAATCAGAACTTGGGGTTGTGGATGAATTGCGTCTCGACGGCATCGACGTGGTGGCGCTTCCCAGCAAGTATTCCGTGTTCTTTGAAAACAAATACGGAGAGAATATGAACGACCGCACTCAGCGCGTCCTCGCCAAGGCCGACCCGTTTACTCCCGCTTCGCTCGACAGCATCAACGCACGTATCTTCCATCTCGGCACCCTTTTGGCCGACGATTTCAGCCTCGAAGCCATCAAGGCGTTGGCAGCCAAAGGGATGGTCTCTGCCGACGTGCAGGGCTATCTCAGGAAGGTAGTCGGAGAGGAGGTCGTGGCGGTGGACTACGACCTGAAGCGCGAGGCAATGCCCTATATCGGCATTCTAAAGGCCAATGAAAAGGAGATGGAAGTGCTGACAGGAGAATCCGACCCGCGCAAGGCCGCTCTCGTTCTTGCAGAATGGGGATGCAGGGAGGTACTTCTGACGCTGGGCGATAAGGGTTCGCTGATATACGCGGAGGGGAATTTCATCGACATTCCGGCCCTGCCTCCGACCGACCTTGTCGACGCCACGGGATGCGGCGACACATACATGGCCGGCTATCTCTATCAGCGCAGCCGAGGAGCTTCCTATTATGAAGCCGGGCTTTTCGCTGCCGCAATGTGCACGATAAAACTCGCCTCAAAAGGGCCTTTCTCCGCCTCAGCCGAAGATGTCGAATCTCTCATAAAAGGATATTCTCCTGCCGTCTGACCTCGAATCCGTCATTCCTAATACCGTCAAACATACCGCCAATAAACTCATAATCCCCTCAATCCAACCTGACCATGATCAACCAATTATCGAAACGGGCTTTGCTCTTTCTGTCGCTGACCCTCCCCCTCGCCCTCTCCTCCAAAGCGGAGACTGCGCCTTCAGCCTGGGATTTATATCAAATCCCGGCGAACGCCGACCGCCAACTTTTCTTCGCCACGGACGCTATCGGAAAGAAACTTCCTATCTTATGGGGATTCGACACCGCATGGAACGACTACGCAAATATGCTCCGGGGAGTCAGATACACCGGTAGCGACATCATCGGCGTGGCTCGCGTCTCTTTCCAGCCATGGGCGCAAATCACGCAGAAGGGAGTCTTGCCGGAATCCCTTCAGAAAAACCTCGACAAGAGGCTTGAGACTGTCGGTCTGATTGGGAAGAAAGTTGACATCGCGCTCAACCTTGACGGCGGGGAGCCAACGATCAAAGAGATTTATGGAGGACTGGATGCCGACAACAATTACATTGGCGATCCGGAGTCAGTTGCCGACAATTATGCACTGCTTATCGATGCCACGGCCCAAGCCGTGACGAAGGCCGGCTATAAGGTGGTGTCGGCCGCGCCATTCAATGAGCCCGACTATTTCTGGAACGGCACTCCCATCGAAGTCTTTGATAAGATCAACCGTCGGCTGAAAGATCTCGATACGTATCCCCTTTTTCGCGACATCAGGATAAGCGGGGGCAACACCCTTAATTGCGACGAGGCGCTTCCATGGTACGACAAGCTGAAGGAACACCTCGACGAGGGAAACACGCATCAGCTCGCGGGGGACTTCGATCATTATGCCGATTTCTTCGCCCGGGTCAGGGCTGACGGAAAATATGCCACCGCCGACGAGCTCCACAACGTAATGGAAGCTATGGTGGGCGTGGAATATGGTATGCAGACAGGAATATGGTGGGGCACGGCCGAACATGCCCGTGGAGAATTCTGCAAGGCAAGTTTCGGGGAACGTCTCGGTTATGCCGAGAACCGCTATGCATGGTCGGCGGCTTCAGTCTATCGCGCCCCTTCCGGGAACGTGCAGGCATTCCTTGGATGCTCCGAACGCCAGGCCCGTCCCTCCTCTTTCCATTTCGTATCGCTTTCGGGCGACATATTCGTCAACGGCAAGGGCCCCCTTCGCGAATACACGGCATTTTTGCCCGGCGACCCTCAGGGCGGCTACCAGACCGAACTGCAACGCAATGCCGAGACCGTGCTCGAGATTAGCCAAGGTGAAGACATAGCTCCGGAAATCGACGGCACGTACACAATCGTCAATGCAGCCAGCCATCTCGCAGTAGGCGGGGAGAATGGGACGACCGCCAACATGACAAACATCGTCCAATCCGCATATGTGGCGCATCCATCTCAGCAATGGGACGTTACGCCCGTGCCGATGACTCAGGGCGGCGATTTCAGCTATTTTTTCATTAAGAATTCATCCGACGGACAGGCTCTCGACAACTGCAACTGGAATCTCGAGCCGGGAGGTAAAGTCATTGCCTATGGAGCCTCGGACGCAGCCGTGCAGCAATGGGCACTCGAATATGACGGCGACGGCTTTTTCCACATCCGCAACAAGCACAGCGCCCTTTATCTCGAACCATCCGGGGGAACCGACGGAGCGCAGCTCGTGCAGAATCCTCGCAGCGACGCTCCGACGCAGAAATGGCGTTTCATCCCGAAAAGAGAAAGCGTGGAATTTCGAGACATCGACACGCCCACCGGATTAAAAGCCTCTTCCGGCACGGCATCGGTGGCACTTTCATGGGATGCAGTCGAGGGATTGAAATACAATGTATTGAGAGCGGGGAAAGGCTCTGAAAAATTCAACACCATAGCCCGCGGACTTGGCAACGGCTCTTTTATCGATAATACAATCGAAGCCGGAGAAACGTATCTCTACAAAATCCTCGCTGAGGATGCTTCGGGCAACCGTTCATCGGCTTGCGAGCCTATTGAAGTGGCTGCGACAGGAAAGGAAACCTTGCTGGCAAGGTGCATGCTCGACGGCAGTCTTGATTGCAAAAGCGAAGATGCTTTCTCCTTGAAATTAAACGGACAAGAGGCTTATGCGGATGGACGCACGGAAGGAAGCCGCGCGCTTACCCTCCGGCAGTCGCGCTGGCTGCAACTCCCGTATTCAATTCTTGGGAGCGACGGTTTTACGATCGGCATGTGGGTGAGAAACTATGTCTCAAACGACGGCACCCAGCTTTTCTCTACGGGACATGGAGAGGATGATTGCCTGTACTTCTCTCCAAATGAGGGGGGCGTTGCCCGTTTGGTGGCGACATCCCGTGGCAACAGGGCGGAAATTGCCTGCGATTCCAAGCTTGAAAATGAATGGACACACGTGGCAATCACTTCCGACGAGGATGAAGTTTCGCTCTATATCGACGGCAAAATGGTTGGCGGAGGTCCATCAAGAGAGATGGCGGAAATGATTCCTGCCAACCGACTGCTGACTTATATCGGCAAACCCCAGCACACCTTGAACAGCCGCACCACCTTTTATCTCAGCGACATTCAGGTCTACAACCATTCCCTTTCTCCTTCCGAGATAACCAAGCTCTTGCAGGGAGAGACCGCCGGATTAGACGGAATCGCCGTGGAGAAAGAAATCATCTCAAAAGAATACTTCACACTCGGAGGAATCCGCATCGACAATCCGGAAGCCAAAGGTCTGATGCTCGTCAGGACCACCTACTCCGACGGCACCACCACCATCTCCAAAATCCTCCGCTAACTCCGCATCATTCTGCCCCATCCAAAAAAAGCCTCTCTTATAACTCCTACAATTCCTATAGGAATTATAAGAAGGCTGAAAGCCTAAAAGACTTCGATCCAGTCAAGGATGACGCCTTCAGAGAGGGGCTTCACCTTTAGCTGGCCCTTGCCATTGCGGGCTACCGGAAGCGTCACGCGACGCACGGCCCGGCCATTCAGGATATTCTCCTTCCATTCCTCGCTGCGGCCTGACGTGGCATAATCGAAGACTACAGGTTTGCCGCCGTCGAGCGACACCTCTACCTTCAATCCCTCTTCGGCAACGACAGGATGGTTGGGAAGGAAATTCAAAGCTATTGTCACGGAGTCCGTCGGCAAGCTGCCCAAAGAATACGTGACTGCCTTCCCTTTCCCTATCTCAATGGCATGGCCGGTATGACCCAGACCCTCATGTTTGCTTAAATAGCCTTTGGAGAAACGGGCCTCGATCTTACGACCCTCTTTCACGTCGGGCTCGGCACAGGTCTCTCCCACCTTGAGCGGAGCGAACACCGGCTGCTTGCGCGGCTGGAAATCCATTATGCCGCGCCATTTCCCGCCGTTTGCAATTCCTTGATTGTAGATTTTCGTCAGAGAGACGATGCTGTCGTAGGCAGCCGTGTTCTTTGCCCAGTCGGCCTTGCCATGGCGCGCAAGCTGCCCGTAGAGCATCTTCTTGTTCATCTCTGCCGAAGCCTGCACGGGATATTTAACCAATTGGAAATACGTGTCGAGCCTGTCGGAAGGGATATTCTTCAAGATTGACTCCGCGTTTTCCTCAATAGAGGCATAATCCTTGAGACGCTCCTGAATATAGCTGTCGGTCCAGGGAAGGTCGCGCACATGGTTGTAATAATCCGTGCCATACTCCTCGCAACGGGTGTTGCCCAGGAACTCAGGCCGGCGGATAGAGGCAAGATGATAGTATTCGTTCATCATCGGAAGGATGGCCTTAGCGTTCTTCTCCCCGAATTCGCGAGCGAAGAAATCCTGCATATGGCGTTTTACGCCTTTTTGACCGACAGCATCGATATTCCAGGCCATGTCCATGAAAAGCTCGATCTGATATTCGGCCGGCTTGATGTCGCCGACGTTCAGGATCCACATCTCTCGGATACCCTTGTCGTAGGCGAGCTTCATCTGCTGCCACATCAGATAGGGGTTGAACGTGCCGAGCCAAAGATAGTCGTGCGGGCGGCCCCAATATGAGACGTGGTAGTAAACCCCGTTGCCACCCTTGCGAGAAGCCTCCTCCGGGGTTGGGAAATGGCGGATGTTGCCATAATTGTCGTCACACCACATCAGCGTCACATCTTCCGGCACCTCCAGCCCGGCATTATATACGTCGAGCACCTCCTTATAAGGGATGAACACCTGCGGCACCTTCTCCACATCCTTATTGACATACTTTGCAAGCAAAGCCCTCTGGTCGGCTATGGCACGTGAAAGCACGTTTTTCTGCTCCTCCACGGTTTTCGTGCCGTTCATCGCCCCGTCGTGCACTCCGCGCATTCCGAGCGTATAGACAATCTCCTGTCCGGCCACGTCCTTGACGCGGTCTTCCCAGAACTTCAGCACATTGTCGCTGTTGTTGACGTAGTCATAATCGCCAACGCCACGTCTGCCCCACTCCACGGCCGTGCTTGAGGCCATAGGTTCGCAATGCGACCCTCCTATATATATGCCATACTTGTCGGCCATCTCGCGGTTGCCGGGCGTCAGGAAGAACGGCTCCGTGCATTCATGCATCGCGGGCCAATAATAGTTGGCGCGAAGTCTTAGAAGCAGCTCGAAAATACAGGCGTTGGTCTGCGGACCGACCACACCCCGCTTATTGCCCGGCTCCATGGTCATGGAGCTCCAGGGCATGAGTCCCCAGTCTTCATCGTTGATGAATATTCCGCGATACTCCACGTCGGGGGCCTGCCGGGTAGAGAATCCTTTCGGAAGCTTGAAAGAATCACGGACGCGTGGCGTAGCGTCGGCCCACCATTCCCAGGGTGACACACCGATCCGGCGCGACAACTCCATCAGGGCATATGCCGCTCCGTGGCTGTCATGCCCGGTAATGCTCAGCGTCCCCTCGGGAGTCACCTCCATAAGGAACCCTTGCGGGTCGGCTACGACAGATGGATTTATCTCAATCTTGACATCAGGATTCGACGACACGACGCTCGCCGTGTCGCCAAAGACGCTTCTGAGGTCTCTTCCTAACATCGACAGGGCCGTGGTCAGCACCGGCCGGTGGTCTTTCGGGATGGAAACTTTCAAGTCTTTTCCCTTCCGGATTTCAAAATCATTTGCAGCCGCAAGGTCGGGCGAGGCCAAACCAATGACGGGCAAAGCAAGCATTGAGCAAAGGATAATCTTTAATCTATTCATTGTCATTACGGTTTTTCGGATACGAAAGTGGTGATTGAGCGAGGCGGAAGCTTCAGGTCGTCCAGTTTAGAAGGATTGCCCACCTTTCGGAGCATTTCCCCGTTAACGTCGGATGTGCGATAGGCTTTCCAGCCCTTTGCCTTCAGTCCGTCGATGTTGATCTCTTCCTCCTTCTCCGAATAGTTGATCGCCACGACCACGAAGCTGCCGTCGGCATTGCGGTAGGCGGAAAGCATCAGCCCGTAGGGGTCGGTGGCACTTGCGGCATCCTTCGAGCCGGCCTTTGTGACATCGATTCTGACAGCACCGGGGCGCACGAAGCGGCTGTAGTTGCCCAACGACCAAAGCAAGCGGGAGTCGACGATGGTGTCGGTCTGCGCACCCGGCTCGCGGTATTGAAACATCAGGCCGTCCTTGTAATCGCCTCCGATTGCCCTCCACCATTGCCAGCTACGGGCGTCGGCGAATACGAGATCGTGGTGGATCATTCGGGCGACGTAGAGGGCGGTCTTCATCGTGCGGTCGTAGCCTCCACCGCCACCGATCTCCTCGTCGTTGCCCATTATGCAGACCTCGCTCTGCCAGAAATCCACGCCGTATTTCTTCAGCAAGTCGCGCAGCTGCTCGCGGAACATTCGCATGGAGTCGACCGGCGTATTGGTCCAATAGCTGTGTCCTGCCATCAGACGGCCCACGGATTTGAGGTCGCCGACGTATGTCTCCGTGCTGTCGGGGGAGAAATAGGATTGTATCTGGTAGCCGCGTTCGGGACCGGTAATGTGCGTGCGCATCATTGCGCGGTAGTCCGACGATTCGGGGATGGTGACTTTCGTATTCATTCCCCTTGCTGCGAGTTCCTTGTCAAGGAGACGGGCAATGCGGGCTATCTCATACTTCGTGGCGGGCGTACCCTCCTGCTTCGGGCCTTGCCAGTTCCAATGTCCGTCGGGTTCGTTGACGGGGGAGATATAGTCGAGCGTCACGCTGTCGTGCTTCTCCAGGCCTTGCACGACGTCGGCCATAAACCGCGCGAAATCGTCATACCGGTCCTCCTGTAGATTAAACGTGCCGTCACGGCCCGTGTTGGTGGCGAGTCCGTTCTTTGTGTAATACACCGGAGGGGAATTGAGGAAACCCAGGAGATATGGCACGCCATATTTTTTGGCCAGTTTCAGGAAATTCCGTTGTCCGAGCTGCTTGTCCCAGTTGTAGGTGCCGTCTTCATTTAGGAAGCATTCCGTGCGGGTTCCCCGGTTGATGTAGGAGCTGTCGCCCTGCTCGGTGCTGCCGGCTCCGATGTTGTATCTCCATATGCTGAGACCGGCGCCTTCGGGATTACCCTCGGCATCATCGGCCGAACTGAAGAGCAGACGCGCCACGCGTTCCTGCGTAGGTTGGGGCATCTCACCGACGGTCCACATGCTCCAGGCATCGGAGGCTCCGAAGTTGTCGATTGTCTGATATGTCTTCGAAGGGTCGGCCACGTAGGTCAGTTCCGCCTTCCGTGTGCTGCATGAGGCAAACAGCAGAAGTGAGACGGCGATCGGCATCAGTTTTTTATCCATTGCGTTCTGTTGATTATAAGGTTAAAGTTCAATTCATAATGCACGATGCGTAATTGTGATGAAAAAGTCCCTCCCCGCCTGCTGCCTTCTTGTCGGCGATCAGGTTGAAAAAAGATCCGATAGAGTTATCATTGCCGACAAGAAAGCAGCAGAGGGAGAGACAGGGCCTTATTAATGTTAACTCACCACAAAATTACAAAACCGGAATGACACTGCAAGATAAAAAACTGTCAGAAATGATTGCAAATCGTTCAAACAACTATCGAGTCGGACTTGCCAGACAGGCCAAACAGGTCTGAGCAGTCTGACCTGTCAAATCGGTCGGACTTATTCGAAGATTCTATTGCATCGTCAAATCAAAGGCATAAGAATAGTCAATACGCCCTCTGTCTTTATGATTCTCAATCCATCCACTCTCCTGATGGCTTATTTTCGATATTTCTCCGGCCTTGACATTCTTGAAACGATCTGAAACCTCTTTTAATACCGATATCTCTATATCGTCAAAAACCGTCATATCCGGCTCTGCTTCCGAATCAAGTTCTATTCCCGAAGACATATCCGGGAATATATATTCATTCATCCCGACACCGGAAATTGAATCGTAGATCTTTCCCCAATTCTCGGGCACAGGGCCAAACTGCATTGCGACGTAGCATAATCCCGTCATGCCATAACCCTTGCGACGATAACTAAGGAAGTCGGCATAAAACAGCAGCTTATTCATTTTCGTGACAAAAACGCCACCTTGTTCTTTAATGAAATACTCTACAGCTGATTTCAATTTTTGCTGCGAAAACGCCACGTATCCCGATAATGCCGACGGCATCGAAGTCGGGCGAACATATTCCTCCAGATTTTTTATCCTCGTCTGCAGTTTGAAATATTCTGCTTCTCCAATAATCTCTTTCGATGCATCCAGAAAGTCAAGGAAGATCGATTTATCTCTTATTGCTATCAAAATTCTTGCATTGGATGCGCTTGGCATGTCTCCACTCTCATAACTCCTGTATTGGTTTATCCCCAAACCCAATATTTCCGACATTTTAGCGGCCGACAATCCATAATATTTTCTCAAAGCTATGATTTCCTCCGGGAAAGGAATACCATGCTTCACTCTGTATTGGTTGTAAACCTGATTCAAATTTGCCTCGTCGAGCTGAGTCGTGGTCCACGAATCGCCGGAGGCATCAATAATTGCCGTGTGCAAATAGTCGAACTGCTCTTTTCGGAAAGTAGCGGTTCGTCGTTCGGTCAGGAATCGCTCACCCGACATTAAATTCACGTCTTTCATAATCAACTCTCTTTAAATGGATAATTCATTGGATGCTCGGCGACATGAAACGATATACATATCGAATGAGAATTAGGGACTCCCATTGAAATCTTGATATATACCTCTGTCCCCTTTACGTCCTTTCCAAAGACCCACATTTCTCCGTGTTTGTTCAATTCATCCGTTATGGGGCCTTCTGAATAGTCCAACCATTCCAACAACATAACAATGGTTTCACGAAATCTTGGGGAGATTTCCAGTTCAAGCAAAGCATTGCGGTTCTTGTCGCGATCATCACGAAACCTAATCCCAAAGACCTTTACTTTTAAGTAGAAGTTTTCAAGAAATTTTTCTACATCATCTTTTGTAACCATATTGCAAAGTTACATGAATAAAACATAAAATGCAACTTTAAAGTTGTAAATAAGTGTTCAATATGGAAAGCTGGTCTCCGAGCCAGCACTGTGAGTCTGACGAGTCTTGAAAAAAAGAGAGAGCGCCTCAATCAATTCGCCGTGGGCGAAGAGACTGAGGCGTCCTGCAAGCCTTAAAACTAATGGAATCTCTATTGATTTACCTTACCTTTTTACCTTAAGATTTTTTATTCTGTCATTTCGTTGCCGGCATATTGGGCTCTGTCGGCCAGTAGGGGTTCTGGTAGATGGGAGAGTCTGCCACTGTCACTGCGTCGGGAGCCGTCAGCATCATCTGATAGATCGGCATAGGACGCAGATAGTGGGCCATGCTCCATTTCAGACCATCTATAACCTCGCTGTCGGCATGTGCCTCAAACGGACGGAGATACTCCGACAATTCAGGGGAGGAAATAGATTCCTTAAGTTTCTTCTGATCATACCAATTCTGCATAGGTGTGCCCCAAATATGTATGCCTTCTACATGATAGGGCTTGGTCATCATCTGGTCGTAGGAACGCCAACGCTGGAGGTCCATATGGCGGAAATCCTCAGCCATGAGTTCGCAGCGACGCTCGCGGCGGATATTGTAGAGAATCTTGTCGGAGAGGAGCTGACCGGCTGTATAAGCACCCCAGTCTCCCTTGGCCTCCTCTGCGATGTCGGTAGCATTGACAGTCTTCATGAAGTCGGCGTCAAGGCCGGTGTGACGTTCGCGGATTCTTGTCCAGTATTGAGTGGCAGTTCCGTCGAGCGAACCGTTTTTCTCATAGCTTGCCTCGATGTAGTTGAGAAGAGCTTCCACGCTGCGGAAAACGGGGCAGGCTGTGGAGCCCTGGCCATTGTCGCATTGGTTGCCATCATAGCTGTTGCCCTTGCGGAGCGCGTAGCCTGTGGAATAACCGTGGTCGGCATCTGTCGCCATGATATTGGGTACGGTTTCAATAGCCGTCACGTGGTCGCCCTCAGCGACATTGACAAGTGAATTTTGCTGGCCGGGTTCCTTGAGGAGGACGTGCAGACGCGGGTCGCGGTCGGCACGCACCTTTGAAATCTCGGTGTCGCCCTGATAGAGCGGACTGGCGTAGATGGGAAGACCATCCTTCATCACGAAAGCATCCACCATACCGCGGGTCGTGCCGCAGAGATAGTTTCCTACCTGAGCATAAACAGGCACATTATGAACAACTCCAAGACCCCTTACGTACTGGCGCCAAAGTAGCACTTCCTTGTAGCCGGAGAGGTCGGTCGTGCCGAACATCGCGAGCCAGGGATTGGCAGCTTCAAGACCGCCCAGCGTTACGCTTTCTCCCTCTGCCTGCTGAGGAACAATACCGGTGTTCTGAGTGAGTGTCGCTTTGTCGGCCACCTGCATTGCAGCATCCATGGCCTGCTGGAAGAACCATTTGTATTCTCCCTCCAAAGAACCTTCTGGGAACTGATATCCGGCGTTGTATTCCTTTGTGGCACCGGGCCAGCCTTCGCCATTGGGCACGAAAGGAGTTCCCGCGAAGTTTTTCAGCCAAGAACCCTCGTAGAGTGCCACGCGGCTCTTGATAAGGAGAGCGACATCAGCTGAAATCCTTGTCGTGGCCACGCTTGCGTCTTTCATATAATCTACTGCCTTGTCGAGGTCTTCGAGGATGAACCGCGCCACCTCGTTGCAGGGATAGCGACGGCTGTTCTCAGAAAGCACGGCCAAATCATCGGGGAGACAGGTCTTGATGATCGGGAAATCGCCGAATCTCTGAAGAAGCACGAAATAAGACCATGCGCGCATGAAATACATCTCTCCGATGTAGTGGCGAATCATGGCATCGTTGCCGGATATCTGCTTTGCCTCATATTTTGGAAGCACCTGATCGAAGAAATAGTTGATTGTGTTGATGTTCGTGAAGCTGTAGTTGCCGTCACTCATGCCGGTCTTCCATTTTCCGGGCACGTATTTTGCGTCCCAGCTCAAAGAGACCATATTGTCGGTGTGGAGATCTGCTCCATACGTGCCGTAGCTCCAGTTTCCCCACGAAGGAAGCACGTCTGCGTATCTTGCGTCGGTGTATGCCTGGAGATGCGACTCCATATTGAAGTATAGCTCCGGCGACACTGAAGACAGGGGCTCCTTGTCGAGGTAGTCGTTGCAGGAAACGAAGCCACCGGAAAGAGCCATGACGAGCATCGCTTTCAGATATATCTTTGTTTTCATTTTATGATTCATTTTTCAGATTAAAGAGTGATGTTAAGACCAAATGAATAGGTTCTTGATAGAGGATAGCAGCATCCGCCCTTGCCAGAGCCGACAGTCTCGGGGTCGAAGAGAGAGGAGAGCTTCGTGCCGGTCCAGAGGTTCTCGCCAGAGAAATAGATGCGGATGAGCTGGAAGCCGATCTTGCTAACGATATTCTTCGGGAGCGAATAGCCCACCTGAAGGTTCTTCAGACGGATATAAGAAGCGTCCTGGATGTAGCGGCTCTGAGCCTGCTGGTTTTTCCACGCCTCGCTGAACACCGGACGCGGATAGTAGGCATCGGGATTCGGCTGAGCATGACCGCTCTTCACCGACCAAGAGTTTTCATCACGGAAATAGTCTTCGTGCTGCTTAAGCCCCTGCGACCACCAAATGTCGTTGGTGACACCCCAGAAGTAACCGCTGCCCTGCCAGTAGTCGCGTTTTGCGACGCCCTGGAAATATACCCTTAGGTCAAAGCCTTTATATTCTCCGTGAAGATCAAGAGAGAAGAGCCAGCGCGGAGTGGAGTTGCCGAGAAGCTTCACGTCGCCATGGTCGTTGAGAGTATTGGCTCCATTGTTGACAACACCATTGCCGTCGAGATCCTTGTACATGATATCACCGGCCTTCCAGTTGTCGCCGAAGCTCGGCATGTTGTTCTTGAGGTGCGCGTCCATCTCAGCCTGAGTCTTGGCTATACCGACAGTCTCGTAGCCCCAGATTTCCCCGGGATGGCGACCCTGGATATAACGTTTTGGATCGTTTGGATTATTCTCAGGGAGTGTATTCGAGGGATTGTTGGGGTAGCGGGTGACTGTGGAGAATGCATCTGAAAGCACGAAACGTGCGCCGTAGCTGAGTCCCCATGAAGTCTGGTCGTTCCAGGAGATTTCGAAGTCCCAGCCATTGGTGCGCATATCGCAGTTGTTGGTCTTGGGCACTCCTGTACCGAGGGTTGCGGGAAGCTCAGGAGCCGGGCCCACCATATTCTTCGTGTTGCGGATGAAGTAGTCCATGCTACCACGCAGACGATTGTTGAGAAACGCGAAGTCAAGACCGAAGTTCCAGTTGTAGACCTTCTCCCACGTAAGCGATTCAGAAACGAGTGCTGGGAAGCCGGCGGTATTGGGTCTTACTCCGTTCTGTATCCACCAACCGTCAGACATGCCAAGACCGATTACTCGGTAGGTCTGATACCAGTTGTTGGTGTTCTGGTTGCCGAGCATACCCCAGGAAGCACGGAGCTTGAACTGGTTCATGACAGTGGAGTAATCTTCCCAGAATTTCTCATTGGCGATGTTCCAGCCTGCGGAGAATGAAGGGAGCCAGATCCAGCGGCGGTCGCTGCGGAAGCGGGATGTGCCGTCGTAGCGGAGGTTGGCCTCAAGAAGGTAGCGGCTGTCGTAGTTATAGTTGATACGACCGAAGAAACCGGCTGTGTCCCATTGGAATTTTCCTCCGTTGACTGCGGGAGTAATGGGTTTTCCGTTGACATCAAGACCACTTGTAAGGTCGGTCACAGGGAGTCCGGGAACGAGAATTCCGTCACGCTGATGCCCGAACTTGAGCTGCTTCATGTTTTCCGTTTGGAAACCGAGCATGACATGGAAGTCGTTTTTCTCTGCTATTGTGAAGTCGTAGTTAGAGAAAAGGTTGATGTTGAAGAAGTTTTCCCTCTTATATTCCTCATGCACGTTGCTCGACTGACGATAGAGGTATGGGTCACCGTTCACCTTGTGGTTGTAGAGCTGCTGAGCATCCCAGTGGCGAGTCTCGGAAAGCACGTTGTAGTTGAGTTCGGCGTGGATATCCCAACCCTGCAACGGATTGAAAACGAGTTCGAGTTGATGGGTGTTGCGGTCGGTCTGGAATGTGTCGTCGCCACCTTCTGCAAGTCCGAGAGCAGGAGTTGGAGCGTCGTATAGATATCCATTGTTGTCATACAAAGGAATCATAGGCCAACCCTGACGTCCGAGGTTGTCATAGAGGCCGTCGGTCAGACTTGAAGGACGGATGTAGTCCTGACGGTTCCAGCGTCCGTTATATCCCAGTTTCATCCAGGGGAAGAGCTGAGCCGAGAAACGCCCGTTGATGTTGTATTTCTTCATGCTGTTCTCTCCAAAACGCATATTGCCGTCGTGGTTGGAGAAGTTGGCAGAGAAATAATAAGTGATTTTGTCAGAACCGCCTGAAACTGAAAGGTTGTGTTCCTGAGAGAATGTTGTTTTCTTGAAAATTTCGCCATACCAATCGGTGTTGCCGTAGGCAGCATCCGGATCATATGGATTCTTCCAGTAACCGTTGCCTGCATCTACAAGACCCTCGGTCAGCTGGCCCGACTGATATTTTAGAATCTTGTCGATCTGATCGTCAGAGAAATATTGAGATCCCTGGGGGCTGCTGTAACGTGCATCGTTGAAATATTGGGCAAACTTATAGGAGTCCATTGTCTGGGAAAGATTCATCAGGCTCGACCAGCGGAATGAGTTCTGATAGCTGATGACGGGTTTGCCGCTCGCTCCCTTTTTCGTGGTGATAAGGATAACGCCGAACGGTGCGCGGCTACCATATATAGAAGCGGCGGCTGCGTCCTTCAGCACTGACACGCTTGCCACGTCCTGGGGGTTGAGGGTGTTGATATCCCCCTCCATGCCGTCGATCAAGACGAGCGGGGCTCCGCTTGAGCCGTCGCCGATCGTACCGTTGCCACGGATGTTGATCGAGGGATTCTCGGCAAGGTTGCCGGAGCCCTGGTTGATCTGAAGACCGGGGACAACGCCCTGCAGGGCATTAGCCACGTTGTTGAGAGGACGGTCTTCAAGAAGGCCTACGTCAGCAGTGCTGACGGCGCCGGTCAGGTTGACGCGCTTCTGCGTGCCGAAACCCACGACTACCACTTCGTTCAAGACGTTGTCTTTCTGCGTCATGTCGATGGTCATATTAGGCTCCGCCCTCACCTCTTTAGGCTCGTAGCCTACATAGGAGACCATGAGCATGGCTCCGGCGGGCACCTTAAGGGTGAAGTTGCCATCGATGTCGGTCGACGTTCCGTTGGTGGGGTTGCCTTTCTGGGCGACCGTAGCTCCGATCAGAGGACCTTCAGCGTCCTTGACCACACCTTTCACCGTGATTGTCTGTTCAGCTTGGGCTGCCATGCTTCCGGCTGCGCCGGCCGCGCTGATCTCTGCCGGCAAAGCCGACGCGAGTCCCATGCTCAACAAGACGCACATGATTGCTTTCTTGTCGTTGTGCATAAATCGAGTTTTATTAGGTTGAAAAACTTTTTTCGGTATTTTGAGTTTTTGTTTCTGCTTTTGATGAATTTTTATTGATTGGAAAACTTTAGGGAACCACTTGAGACGATGCTCTCACGATTCTCAATTATTTAAGGCTGTTAAGAGTCTTTAATGGTTTTCGACGGCAAAATTAATATATTTTAAAGAATGAAACAAGCAATTAATAGTTCAAAAATCAGCAAATCTAGACCAGGCAAAATCCCTCCCTCCGATAAAGACTTGCAAATCAGCAATATACTCAATTTATCATTTTTTGATATAAAATCATGATATGCGCAACATAAAACAACTTACCGCAGACTCGACGGTATCGAACCAGCGCAGACAAGACAGCATCAAACCACACAAACCACGATGGATTCAAACCAGTTCGTATGTTTGAAAAACGGTTGGATTGAGCGCAATCTGCGTTGTTATTATTTGGCGAGGGGCAGACTGATGTGTTAAGAGATGATTATCGGAGTAATCATTTCTTGACATAAATCATTACCCCATTAATCATTTAAGAAAATGATTAATGGGGTAATGATTTTTCATGGAAATTGTTGTCTACAAAAATCATATTTACTATTTTTGCAAATGAATAATAGTTTAAGCATGAGAAATCTTTTAGCGACATCCCACAGGCTCGTAGATTCGGTGGACGTATCCATCCATCGATATCTTTATGACTTAATAAATTGGGACGACCGATTAATAATGATAAAAGGGGCAAGAGGCGTTGGCAAGACCACAATGTTGCTCCAGCATATAAAAGAAACCTTCGGACATTCAGAGAAGGCTCTCTACGCGTCGTGCGACAACTTATGGTTCACCGATAATCGACTTGTAGACCTTGTAGACTACCACTACAAACATGGTGGCACCCACCTATATCTCGATGAAATACACCTTTATGAAGGCAACTGGCAAAGAGAATTGAAGAACATCTACGATTCATATCCGGATTATCACATTGCGTTTACCGGCTCATCAATCATACATCTTGATATAGCCCTTGCGGATTTAAGCCGCCGTTGTCTGCCATATCAACTTTACGGACTCTCTTTCCGTGAATTCCTAAGGTTTAAAGACATAGCCAATCTGCCGGCCTTTTCTCTTGATGAAATCCTTGATGAAAGCCATTGCAAAGAATGGCAGATAATAGAGACTCTGACCGTGAAGGTGCTTGCTGCGTTCGAAGAATATATCGGCAAAGGCTATTATCCGTTTTTCCTTTCCCAATCGAGCGGAGAATACCATGGCAGAATCGACCGTCTGCTCGACGCGTCAATCATGAGGGATATTCCTATGGCAGAACCGGTGGAATACGAAACACTTCTAAAGCTCCGGAAGCTGCTTTTCGTGATGTCTTCGGAAGTGCCATTCACCCTTAACGTCCAATCGCTCTGTCAGAAAATACAGGTTTCTCGCAACACAATAGTGAGGATGCTCGATCTTCTTGACAAAGGAGCCGTGCTCAGATGTCTTCACAGTGGCTGGCGCAGTCCCAAATCGGTGGCAAAACCGGATAAGGTATTATTCGACAATACGGATATTATGTCGGCACTCAGCAGCCGTAATGAAATCGGCACTATCAGAGAGACATTCGTGGCCTCGATGCTTGCTCCATTCCATACGCTTTATTATCCTCAAGTCGGCGACCTTTTGATTGATGAAAAATATCTTCTTGAAATCGGAGGGAAAACCAAAACATTCAAGCAGATTGCAGATTTGCCAAACAGTTATGTGGTGGCAGATGAAGAGGAGACCGGATTCGGCAACCGCATTCCGATGTGGATGTTCGGATTCTTGTATTGACGATGCAACGTAACGGAAGGAGGCTGTGTCAAAATAGATAAATCACGGGAAAATACCAGAAATCGTAGGGACATGCCTTTGCATCATCGACTGCGCCACCGGGGAAGTAAAGAAGACCACGCAACCTAAAGAGATGGACGAGGCCAACATCATGGCTTTCGGGAAAGCCTCCGACGGAGGAATACTCATCGCCGGCCACTACAACAATTTCTTTCACTATGACCCCCGAACGGAGAAATTCACAACGTTCGGCCACAAAGACTTCCCAACGTTGCACATGGCTTTCAGGAGCATAGCAGACGACGGGCTCGGCAATTTTTACTTAGGGCACGCGGGATATGGCTTCAGCGTGGTCAACCCAAAGACCGGGCAAACGGAGAACTACGTGCATGATCCCGTGAATCCGGAAAGCCTGCCGGGCAACAACGTGAGATGCATTCATATCGACATATACAAGAACGTCTGGCTCGGCACAAACCACGGGCTCGCCCTTTTCAACCCCGCCACAAAGAAATTCACCACATTCCCACGGGAGAAATCGGGCCAGACCATCTACGACAACATCTATTCCATCATGGAAGCCGACGACGGCCGCCTCTGGATAGGAAGCGACCTCGGGGGAGTCAGCCTTTTCGACATCCGCGACCTATCGCTCTCGAACAAGGAGAAACTTCGCTTTGAGACGCTGCCCATTTCCGACAACAACGGCCTTTCCTCTCCTAACGTCCACGACATTCTCCAGGACTCATTGGCAACATCTGGATTGCCAACTACAGCACCGGGGTAGACTTCATCAGTCGCCGGCAGCCAATGTTCTCGCTCCTCCCCTACGTGCTGACGAAAGACAACCAGACGAAGGAGAAAACCGTATGGTCGCTATTCAGCGACACGGCCGGAGAGCTTTGGGCCGGAGGCGAGAACGAGGTCGTCAGATTCAAGGATGGCAAAATCAGCAACATCTACGACCTCTCTCCCTATCTGCGCAACGACAAGGAATGCGTCTACGCCATCACAAGGGCCGGCGGAAAAATGCTGCTCAGCATTTTCGAAGACGGCATCCTATCGCTCGACCCCGAGACTGGAGCAGCCTCACGCCTGCCCCTTCCGGGAGAAAGAAACTATGCCAATACTTTCGTGAAAGCCACGGACGGAAGCATCTACATCGGTTCGCAGGGAGGCCTTTACAGGTATGACGACGGGGAAATCAGCCGGATGGAGGATATCTCAAAGGCCATATCGTATCTTATCCCCAACGGCATAGCATTCGACCCTCAGGGCAACCTATGGATAGGGACGTATGGCGACGGGGTCTTCATATTCGATAAAAACGGAGGACTGAAACATCATTTGAACGACAAGAACGGATTGATCTCCAATGCCGTGAAGCAACTTCTCGCAGACGCCAAAGGGAGAATCTGGATAGCAGGACAAGACGGGCTCAGCCTCATCAAGGATTACCGCACGCCGGGAGTCATCGAGAATTTCTACTATTCTTCGGGGCTGGACGACATACATATCCGTTCGGTGGTGGAAGACAGGGCGGGCAACATATGGCTCAGCAACAGCAGCGGGCTCACCCGCCTGAACATGAAGACCGGGCGTTTCGAGAATTATGACCACCGCGACGGGATGCCCCTGACAAGCCTTATGGACAGGGCCGGGTGCGCAAGTCCGGACGGCAACATTTATTTCGGATCGCTCAACGGCATCTGCAATCTAAAGCCGGAGTCGTTCACGATAAAGCCTGAAAATATCCCGGTCAGGATAGTGGAATGCCAGAACCTTCTCTCTCCCCACGACGGGAAAGGACATTCCACGGTCATGTCGGGGACGGAGAGGGAGGTAAAGGTGCCCTACGACATGAACTCCCTGAGAATCCTTTTCTCCACGCCTGATTTCGCCCAAAGCCGGAGCGTGGAATATTCCTACAAGGTGGAGGGAATCGACAACGAATGGATTCCGGCAGGGAAAAACCATTCCGCCACGCTTCGCAATCTTTCGCCCGGGAAATATGACTTCAAGGTCAGGGCAAGACTACGCAACCAGGACTGGGACGACTCCAACATCACATCGCTGAAGATCATCGTCACCCCTCCTTTCTGGCAGACGTGGTATGCCAAGCTGCTTTATGTCGCGGCGTTGGGAATAATCATCTGGCTCGCCATACGCTTCTACAAGCACCGGCTCCTGCTTAAGAGTTCGCTGGAGATGGAGCGACGCAAAAGCATCGACGAACAACAGCTCAACAACGAGCGTCTGCGTTTCTTCACCAACATCACCCACGAACTGCGCACGCCGCTGACGCTTATCCTCGGTCCGCTGGAGGACCTTGTGTACGACAAGAAGCTCCCGGCCAACTATTCCTCCAAAATCGGCACCATCCACGCGAGCGCCCTGCGCCTGCTGAGCCTTGTGAACCAAATTCTGGAATTTCGCAAGACGGAGACTCAAAACCGCCGTCTGGCCGTGGCCAAGGGGCAGATAGCGAATATCGTCAGGGAAATAGGATTGAGATACAAGGAGCTGAACCACAACGAAAAGGAGGCAATCAACATAAAGATTGAAGACAATATCCCGACATCTATTTCGACAGCGATATCGTGCATACGATTCTCAACAACCTGCTGAGCAATGCCGTGAAATATACGCCCCAAGGCTCCATCGACCTCACTTTGGGGAAGAAAACCGTAGATGGGGCAGACTATGTGGAGCTGTCGGTGGCCGACACCGGCTATGGCATCGACGAAAAGGATATCCCGCATATATTCGACCGCTATTATCAGGCCGACGGCAAGCATCAGGCCTCCGGCTCAGGCATTGGCCTGGCTCTCGTGCAGTCGCTCGCCGAGCTTCACGGGGCTAAGCTATCGGTGGAAAGCCAGCAGGGGAAAGGCTCAAAGTTTAGTTTCAGCCTGCGAATGGACAACACGTATCCCGACGCCCTCCACAAGGAGAAGGAGGCCATAATGACCGACGTTAAGGATGAAGAAGGAAGTTAAGCCGAAGCCACTGAGGGAAAGGCCACAGTGCTCGTGGTGGAAGATAATACGGAAATCAGGGAATATATCGAATCCTCCCTCAAGGAATCCTACAGGTGCTGACCGCCGCCGACGGCAAGGAGGGTTTTGAACTTGCCAAGAAATATCTGCCGGACGTGATCGTGACAGACATCATGATGCCGATCATGGACGGGCTGGAGCTTTGCAAGGCAGTCAAGAGCAACATCGCCACGAGTCATATTCCCGTCATACTTCTGACTGCCAAAGATTCTTTGCAAGACAAGGAGGAGGGCTACGAGACAGGCGCGGATTCCTACATCACGAAGCCTTTCAGCGCCAAATTGCTATCGAGCAGAATTAAGAACATTCTCGGAGCCCGACGCCGTCTTGCCTCGCTCATATCTTCTAAAATAGAGGCCAAGCCAGAGTCTAAACCGGCGACCGAAACCGCTGCCCCTGAAAAGGAGATGGAGCATCCGGCAGCCACGGAGATAAAACTCAGCAAAATCGACGAGGCTTTTCTGGAGAAATTCAAAAGCATTGTAGAGGAACGGATAGCCGATCCGAAGCTCGACATGGCTTTCATGCAGGAATCCATGAACATGAGCCATTCCACACTCTATAGGAAACTGAAAAGCCTGACGGGGATGTCGGGCAATGAAGTGATAAGGAAAATAAGCCTCAAGAAGGGCTACGAGATGCTTTCCGACGGCTACAACGTCTCCGAGACGGCCTACGCATGTGGTTTCGACCCCTCCTATTTCCGCAACTGCTTCAAAGCCGAATACGGCGTCTTCCCCTCCGAGTTCGTCAAAAGCAGAAACAAACCCGAGCAATAAGGGAGAGGGTCCAAGACCCCCTCCCTTATTACTTAATACTTCCTACTTAATACTTTGAAACAACGCTCCTTGAAAAGGAAGCGTTATTTCACAATTCCTTTTTCCAGATATTCGGCGAGGTTGGTGCGCACGCTTTCTCCGGCACGCTCAACGGCCACTTTGGCCATGTCGGCGTCTACCATCAAGTTGACGAGCTGCTCGAAACTCGTCTTCTTAGAAGGATCCCAGCCAAGCTCCCGCTTTGCCTTCGACGGGTCGCCCCAAAGGTTGACAACATCCGTCGGGCGATAGAAATCGGGCGACACTTCCACCAGCACTTTCCCGGTCTTCACGTCGATGCCCTTCTCATCGGCGCCCTCTCCCTCGAAGCGCAACTCAATTCCGGCACGGCGGAAGGCGAGAAGGCAGAACTCCCTGACGCTGTGTTGTTCGCCAGTGGCTATCACGTAGTCGTCCGGCTTCGGCTGCTGGAGAATCAGCCACATGCATTCCACGTAGTCGCGGGCATATCCCCAGTCGCGTAGGCTCGAAAGATTGCCGAGATAAAGTTTCTCCTGTTTCCCCTGCGAGATGCGGGCCGCGGCAAGAGTAATCTTGCGGGTGACGAAGGTCTCCCCTCTCCTCTCGCTCTCATGGTTGAACAGTATGCCGGAACAGCAGAACATGCCATAGGCATCGCGATACTCCTTGACAATCCAGAATCCATAGAGCTTTGCCACGGCATAGGGGCTGAACGGATGGAAAGGAGTGTTCTCATTCTGAGGCACTTCTTCCACCTTGCCGTAGAGCTCGGAAGTTGAGGCCTGGTAAATGCGCGTCTTCTCCACAAGACCGCTGAGGCGGACTGCCTCAAGAATCCTGAGAACGCCCGTGGCATCGACATTCGCCGTGTATTCAGGGGAGTCGAAACTCACCTGCACATGGCTCTGCGCCGCAAGATTGTAGATCTCGTCGGGCCTTACCTTGCTCACGACATGCATGACCGACATGGAGTCGCCAAGGTCGGCGTAATGCAAATGGAAATGCGGATGGCCTTCAAGATGTGCGATCCGCTCACGGAAATCCACCGACGATCTGCGAATCGTGCCGTGGACGTCATATCCTTTCTCCAACAGGAACTCCGACAGGTAGCTCCCGTCTTGTCCGGTCACCCCGGTGATTAGTGCTGTCTTCATGCCTAATTAACGACTGCCGCCGCCAGTTTATTTGCTAATGACAACATTTTATTTGAGTCACGCGTTTTATCATAAGAGACATGCCTGCCACGCTATAGGCATGAATCCGCTTTTATCAATATAAAAAAAACAATTTTATGGAATCACCGATCGAAACAAGACAACCATTCCGCCTGGGCTCGAAGATAGAGATCGAGCCCGGCAAAATCATCAGGCGCGAGCTCGTAAAGAACGACTACGGAGCCATCATACTACTCGCTTTCGACAAGGATATGGCAATCGACGAACATGCCGTGCCGTTTGATGTCATGGTTCAGGTCGTGGAAGGAGCCGTGGAATTCTCGGTAGAGGGACAGCCACACTATCTCTCGAAAATCGACTCCATCATACTTCCGGCGATGACGGTGCATGCCGTGAAAGCCGTGGAGCCTGCAAAGATCATGCTGACCCGTATCAAGGCCTGACGACCGACAATCTTTCCCTATCCCCTGCTGCAATGGCAGGGGATAGGGATTTTCCCATATAGCACGTTCCTTAAAATCACCGCTCCTACGGCCTCGAAATTTTAAGGAAAGATCTTCTAAAATAGGCTATCCCCGAATGCCTGCATCATTTTTTCAAGATATTCCGCGTCAACTTCGTCGAAAGTCGCGAGCTCGCTGCTGTCGATATCAAGGACTCCGGCTACTTTTCCGCCACTGAAGTATGGAACGACTATCTCTGAACGTGACGCGGAGCTACAGGCGATGTGTCCGGGAAAGCTTTCTACGTCATCGACAACGAGAGTGCGGCTTTCTTCCCAGGCCGTGCCACAGACGCCACGTCCATACTTTATGCGCGTACAAGCCAACGGACCCTGAAAGGGACCGAGAACCAACTCATTGCCCACGACGCGATAAAAGCCGACCCATAGGAAACCAAAAGTTTCCATAATAGCCGATGAAATGTTTGCCATGTTGGCCACGGGATCGGATTCATGGTTTATCAGTGCTTCCACCTGTGGCAACAGAGTGGAATAACGTTCTTTTTTCGACTCTCCGCCCACTATCAATTCTTCCGCCATATCTCAAATCATTAAAAAAAGCTGCCGGCCATTAAAATCTTCAGAGGGATACATCTAAATCCATTCCCTACTGCCGACAACAAATCTTAACGCCCCAATCTCCGAGTTTATTGCATCTCTTTCCGCTAAAAACAACAGCATTATAAGCTTGACCGACTAAGTGCAGGAACATATAAGTCGACTTATTCTCTATCCATGACTTCCCAGTGTCCGCCTTTGCCGGGACCGATACGACGGCTTTTCCCGGCCTCTTTCAACTGACGTATTATTTTCTCGACACCGGATTTTGAAAGCCCCGTTTGTTCTTGCAGTCCAGAAGAAGTTATACCAGAATTGGATCTAAGAAGTTCAAGTATTTTCTCCTTACCTTTCTCCTTACCCACAATCTCTTCCTTCTTACCTTTCTCCTTACTCTTCAGACTATATTTAGGGTCAAGAACCTGTAATGGCTCACTTTCCTCCTTACTTTTCTGTCCGGTTCTCCATAATGATGCCATATAGGCAACTGAGCATCGGCAAATCAGCCAATTACGATGTAAATCGTTGATTTGCCGATTATTTTTATTAACTTTGCAATCTGAATGGCAACCCTAATGAAAGAAAACGAGGCTCAAGCCGAAAACCCGGTGCATGAATTTTGAGAAAAGTGTTAAATTTGTGG
>ERZ778497.765-NODE-765-length-25002-cov-5.299154_pt1 | contig 25002 bp, 18 predicted proteins | sample MGYA00509938_ERZ778497 | MGnify/ENA primary metagenome ERZ778497 (study PRJEB29527, sample SAMN07138969) | mouse gut metagenome | material: feces | host: mouse | place: China:Nanjing | collected 2016-01-25 ... | reverse complement strand
CATCGTCGATGTCTTCTCCTACTCCGAGAGCAAACCTTTCCGCGTGGACTTCTTCGGCGACGAGGTGGATTCGATCCGCCGGTTCAACATTTCGAGCCAGCTCTCCGAGGCGCGCCTCGCGGAGGCGGGCATCGTGCCGAACCTCAATGCGCGCGAGGCGCGCAGGGTGTCGCTGGCCCGCTTCGCGGGAGCGGAGGCGTCGTTCTGGTTCTACGATGCGGAGCATGTGTTGCAGCGCGTGAACGAGGTGCGCCGCAAACTGCTGGGCGACCTGGAGGACCCGTCGCGGATCGACTACCATGTCACCAGCCGCAACGGGCTGCTGGCCGACATGGCCGAAGCCCGCATGTTCGTGCAGCGCGACAACCTCAAGGAGCGTCCCGCCGTTGCGGCGGTGGCCTTCGACACGGCGCCCCAGCCCGAATTCAACAAGCATTTCGAGGTGCTGGCCGACGACCTGGTGCGCAACGCCCTGCGCGGATACGAGACCTACCTGCTCTCGGAAAACAAGTTGCAGATCGAGCGGCTCCAGGATATTCTGCGCCGCATCGGCCGCGGACAGGCCGCAGTGGTGCCCCTCGCCCTCACGTTGCACGAGGGGTTCGTGGATCATGCGCTGAAAGCGTGCTTCTATACGGACCATCAGATCTTCGACCGCTACCAGCGCTACCGCATCAACGGCGAAATCCGCCGCGACGAGCAGATGACCGTGGCGGAGCTCAACCGCCTGCGTCCGGGCGACTACGTGGTGCACATCGACCACGGCGTGGGGCGCTTCGACGGTCTGGTGAAGATCGAGCGTAACGGCAAGATGCAGGAGGCCATAAAATTAGTATACAAGGACGGCGACGTGCTCTTCGTCAGCATCCACTCGCTGCACCGCATCTCGCGCTACCGCTCGGGCGACGGCGAGCCGCCCAAGGTCTACAAGCTCGGCACGGGGGCCTGGCAGAAGCTGAAAACCGCGGCCAAGAAGGCCGTGAAGGACATCTCGCGCGAGCTGATCGCGCTCTACGCCCGGCGCAAGGCCTCGAAGGGCTTCGCCTTCTCGCCCGACGGCTACCTGCAACAGGAGCTGGAGGCGTCGTTCGCCTGGGAGGATACGCCCGACCAGCAGGCCGCCACGGCCGCGATCAAGCGGGACATGGAGTCGGAGCAGCCGATGGACCGCCTCGTGTGCGGCGACGTGGGCTTCGGCAAGACCGAGGTGGCCATACGTGCGGCGTTCAAGGCCGCGACCGACGGCAAGCAGGTGGCGGTGCTCGTGCCCACGACGATCCTCGCGCTGCAACACTTCCGCTCCTTCTCGCAGCGCCTGCGCGACTTCCCCATCCGCGTGGAGTACCTCAACCGCACCAAATCGTCGCGCGAGACGTCGCAGATCCTCGCAGACCTGGCCGCGGGGCGCATCGACATCCTGATCGGGACCCACAAAATCCTGGGCAAGAACGTGAAGTTCAAGGACCTGGGACTGCTCGTGATCGACGAGGAGCAGAAGTTCGGCGTGGCGGCCAAGGAGAAGCTGACCCAGCTGAGCGTGTCGGTCGATACGCTCACGCTCACCGCGACGCCCATTCCGCGCACGTTGCAGTTCTCGCTCATGGGGTCGCGCGACCTGTCGGTCATCTCCACGCCGCCGCCCAACCGCCAGCCGATCGTCACCGAGTCGCACGTCTTCTCGGAGGAGGTGATCCGCGACGCCGTGGAGGCCGAGCTGGCGCGCGGAGGCCAGGTCTACTTCGTGCACAACCGCGTGGACGACCTGCCGCGCATTCAGGCGGTCGTCGAGCAGGCGTGCCCCAAGGCGCGCGTGCGCACGGGGCACGGCCGCATGCCGGCCGAGGAGCTGGAGCGCCTGGTGATGGACTTCATCTACGGCGAGTTCGACGTGCTGCTTTCGACGACGATCGTCGAGAGCGGCATCGACGTGCCGAACGCCAATACGATCATCGTCGATGACGCCCAGAACTTCGGTCTGAGCGACCTGCACCAGCTGCGCGGCCGCGTGGGGCGCAGCGACCGCAAGGCCTACTGCTACCTGCTCTCGCCGCCCGACGAGCTGCTGTCGTCCGATGCGCGGCGGCGTCTGCGCGCCATCGAGGAGTTCTCCGACCTGGGTTCGGGCTTCAACATCGCGATGCAGGACCTCGACATCCGCGGCGCGGGCAACCTGCTGGGTGCCGAGCAGAGCGGATTCGTCGCCGACGTGGGATTCGAGACCTACCAGAAGATCCTGAACGAGGCCATCGCCGAGCTGCGGGCCGAGGGGCTGGAGGTCGCGGGCCTCACGCAGGCCGAGCAGCAGGTGGTCGAGCGGCTGCGCTTTGTGGACAACGCGCTGGTGGAGATCGACGTGGAGGCCGAGCTGCCCGACACCTACGTGCACCAGACGGCCGAGCGCCTGCGCCTCTACCGCGAGCTGGACACCACGAAGGACGAGGAGTCGCTGCGTGCGTTCGAGGCGCGGCTGAAGGACCGTTTCGGTCCGCTGCCGCATGCGGCGTGCGAACTGCTCGACGTGGTGCGCCTGCGGTGGGAGGCCGAGCGCCTCGGCATGGAGCACGTGAAGGTGAAGAACGGACTGATGATCGTGCACTTCGTCGGCGAGCAGGACTCGCCCTACTACAAGAGCGACGTGTTCATGGAGCTGCTGCGCCGCGTGACGCGCGAGCCCGACCGCTTCGTGCTCAAGCAGCACAATAACCGGCTGGCGATGACCGTTCGCAGAATAAAGGACGTGGAGGAGGCCTACCGCACGCTGCGCGGATTATGAATCTGATCGTGGACATAGGCAATTCGCGTGTGAAACTCGCGCTGACCGAGGGGGGCGAGGCCGTCGCGCAGTGCGCGGGCCCCGCGCTGGACCGTGCGCTGCTCGGCGGCTTCGTGGCGGGGCGGCGGGTGCGGCGCGCCATCGTCTGCTCGACGCGCGGCGATGCCGCCGAGGCTGCGGAGCTGGTGCGGACGTTCGTCGCCGACTGCCTCGTCTTCACGCCCGACACGCCGGTGCCCCTGCGCAACGCCTACCGCACGCCCCGCACCCTGGGGCGCGACCGGCTGGCCGCAGCCGTGGGCGCCGCGACGCTCTGTCCCGGCCGCGACGTGCTGATCGCCGACTTCGGCACGGCGCTCACGGTCGATCTGGTGACGGCCGACGGCACGTTCCGCGGCGGCTTCATCGCTCCGGGCCTCCGCAGCCGCTTCCGTGCACTGCACGAACATACGGCGCGGCTGCCGCTGTGCGCGCCCGACGCGGCGGACGCTGCGTGGAGCGAGCCGGGGCTTGCGACCGAGGAGGCGATGCGGCGCGGCGTGCTGTGCGGCATGCTGTACGAGATCGAGGGCCATCTGTCGCGCATGGCTGCGCGGTATGCCGGTTTGTGCATATTTTTTACGGGCGGCGATGCGAAATACTTTGCGAAACGGATTAAAAACACGATATTTGCAAATCGTAATCTGGTCTTAAGCGGATTGGATCGAATTTTAGAGTACAATGCAAGTGAAGAAAACCCTGATTAGCCTGCTCGCCGTCGCCGCACTGCTTCCGAGCACCGCCGCGGCGCAGTCGAGCAGCATCAATGCGTTCTCGCCCTATTCGATGTACGGCATCGGCGAACTGAACACGCCCGGCACGCTGCCCGTGCGTTCGATGGGCGGCGCCGGTGTGGCGATGCGCTGGCCTACCTCGATCAACCTGCTCAATCCCGCTTCGTTCAGCGCCATGGAGCGCAAGAGTTTCCTCTTCGACATGGGGGCCGAGAACCAGAATTACTACAACGCGCAGCGGCGCGACGGCGTGACCCGCAAGTCGGCTTACAATACGTTCAACTTCCACGAAATCGCCTTTCAGCTGCCCCTGGGCAAGGGCATCGGCCTCGGATTCGGCCTCACGCCCTTCAGCAGCGTGGGCTACCGCGTGAAATCGACGCAGATCGACGGCAGCTACGGATGGAGCGACTACACGTTCCAGGGCGAGGGCGACATCACGGAGGTGAAGGCCGGCATCGGCTGGGAGATATTCCGCGGCTTCTCGGTCGGCGCCGCGGCCCAGTACTACTGGGGCGAGATCGACCGCACCTACATCATGACCCCGACGAACATCACCGACAACGATGCGATTACGGCCACCACGGGCACCGACCTCTATGCCGTGTCGCGTTTCAAGGCGCAGTTCGGCGTGCAGTGGACCCCGGTGTTCAATGCCAAGCGCATGTTCACCGTGGGCGCGACCTACGACCTGGGCGGCGACCTGCGGCCCGACGTGTCGCACAAGGTGCTGCTCGGCGATCCGGCCGGTACGGCCGTGCGCGACGAGTCGTTCCGCGGCGCGCTGTCGCTGCCCAGCCAGGCGGCCCTCGGTCTCTACTACCGCACGCCGAAGGTGACCCTGGCGCTCGACTACGTGTACCAGAACTGGCGCAGCGCGAACGAAGGCACGGAATATGCCACCGTCGGCGGATACAGTGTGGCCTATGCCAATACGAGCACGGTGCGTTTCGGCGTGGAGTACATTCCCAACTACTCCGACCTGCGCCGCGTGCTCAACCGCTGGTCCTACCGTGCGGGCTTCCGCTACGGCGACTACAACCAGACGTTCAACGGCCGGCGGATTCCGCAGTTCGCGGTGACGGCCGGCATCGGCATTCCGGTGCGCTTCCTGGCGGCCTCGGCCGTGGACATCGGCATCGAATACGGCCAGCGCGGCCGCGGCGGCAACATGGCGGGAAATGCGGGCTTCGTGAAGCAGCGCTACTTCAAGGTGGCGCTCGGATTCTCGATCTTCGCCTCCTCCTCGTCGGGCGAGTTCTGGTTCGTGCGTCCGAAGTACGACTGATGCGCGCGGCGCTTGACTCCGAAAACCTAAAAAACAACTAACGCATAACAACGATGAAAAAGGTTCAGTATTTACTTACGGCGGCTTTCGCGCTTGCGGGCGCGACGGCCGTGGCGCAGCAGGATTTCAGCGGTCCGCAGTTCGCCCGTTACGGCGAGACCGTCGAGGAGCGTGCCGCCAACATCCAGGCCAGCAACTTCCTGGCCGAAGCCGTGAAGAACAAGCGCTACGACGAGGCGCTGCCCCATCTGCGCCAGCTGGTGAACGACCGTCCGCAGGCGTCGGTCAATATCTTCAAGTACGGCAAGCTGATCTACCGCAACAAGATCAACCGTTCGAAGAGCCGCGACGAGAAGTATGCCTACGTCGATTCGCTGCTCATGATGTACGACATGCAGGCCGAATACTTCGGTCAGGGCGGCAGGGAGAGTGCCGCCGACATCCTCGGCAACAAGGCCAAGGAGGTGCTGCTCTACCGTTCGGCGGACCGCGAAGGCATCCGCAACGCGTTCCGCGAGGCGATCGCCGCGGCCGACGGCCAGGCGGATCCCGAGCTGGTGGTGATCTACTACAAGAACCTCTGCGACGACTACCAGAACGACGAGGTGACGGCCGACGAGGTGATCGCCGAGTACGAGCGTCTGGCGCCCCTGTTCGAGGGCAATGCCGCCGCAGCCGAGAGCAAGCAGCAGTTCGATGCGGCGTTCGGTCTGAGCGGCGCCGCCAGCTGCGAGAACCTGGAGCGTCTGTTCGCGGCGAAGCTCGCCGCAGCGCCCGACGACGAGGCCGTGCTGTCGCAGGCCGTGTCGCTCATGTCGCGCGCCAAGTGCAACAGCGACTTCTATTTCCAGGTCGCCGAGAAGTACTACGAGGTGAAGCCTTCGGCCGAGACGGCCATGGCCCTGGCCCAGGTGTTCCAGAACGAGGGCGATTACGACAAGGCCGTGAAGTACCTGAACGAGGCGCTGGCCGTGGAGACCGATCCGCTGGAGAAGGAGAAGCTGCTGGTGCGCATCGGCATCGTGGAGCTGGTGGCCAACCGCATTCCGGCCGCTGCCGCTTCGGTGCGCCAGGCCCTCGACCTGAATCCCGAGAACGGTCTGGCCTACTTCGTGCTGGCCCAGTGCTACGCTTCGTCGGCCGCGTCGTGCGCCGGTTTTGCGGGTCAGGCGGCATTCTGGGCTGCGTACGACACGATGTCGAAAGCCGTGAACTACATGAGCGACGAGGACGAAAGCTCCTACGGCAACTCGGCCCGCGCGTCGCTCGCGGCCTATCGCAACCGCTTCCCGACCTCGGAGGAGTGCTTCTTCAACGAGCTGAAGGAGGGCGATCGTTACACGGTAAGCTGCGGCACGGCGTCGGGCGTGGCGACCACGGTGCGCAGCCGTTAATCCGGATCCATGTTCCGGAGCGGAGCAAAATATGCGGGTGCGGCACTCCTCCTTGCGGGGAGTGCTGCCCTGTTGTTTTCGTGCGAGCGCAAGGAGGTGCGGGACGACGCTGCGCGCGCCGAGGCGGTGCGCACCGAGTACAGCGAAAACCTGACCATCGTCAAGTCGGAGAACGGCCGCAAGATGTACCACTTCACCACGCCGCTGCTCGAAGGCTATACCGAGGCCCGCGATCCCTACCGCGAATTCCGCAAGGGGGTGCGGATCGTCACCTACAAGAACGATTCGCTCGCCTCGGAGGACGCCCGTCTGAGGGCCAACTACGCGATCTTTTACAGCGAACGCAACCTGTGGGAGGTGAAGGGCAACGTGGTGGTGGAGACGGGGGACGACCGCGAGCTCTACACCGAGCAGCTTTTCTGGAACGCCAAGACCAAGCGCATCTACTCGAACGTCGATACGAAGATCGTGCAGAACGGCGGCCGCGACGTGTTCTACGGCGAGGGCCTCGAATCGGACGATGCGCTCAGGGACTGGCGCTTCCGTAAGATGACGGGCCGCATGGAGGTGCACACGCAGCCTGCGGCCGACTCCCTTGCGACGCCGGCCGCTGGGGCCGGCGCACCGGTGCGCTCCGCTGCTGCGGAGTCGCGGCGCGGTGCGGGCGACGGAACGGAGCCGGCGTCCGTGTTTCCCCGCTCCTCCGCTTCGGGCAAGAGGATCGGCGATCCGGAGTATGCACCCCGCGGCAAGAGCGCCCCAGCTCGCCGGACGCAGCCCGGCTTGTTGTCCCCCGCTCCCGAGAAAGGCCCCCGCACCGATGACGGAGGAACCGAAAACAGCCAACGATGACTACATCTATCCTATTGATTCTGCTGACGCTGCTGCTGTCGGCTTTCTTTTCGGGCATGGAGATCGCTTTCACGAGCAAGAACCGCCTCAAGCTGGAGATCGACCGCAAGCAGAACCGGATGTTCGCCTTCATTTCCGATGTCTTCGCACGGCATCCGGGACAGTACATCACGACGATTCTCGTGGGCAACAACATCGCCCTGGTCGTCTACTCGCTCTACATGTCGGTGCTTCTGCGCGGCATGGCCGCGCTGGCGGGCTGGGAGGAGGTGGCGCGCAGCGGTTCGGTGGCGCTCGAAACGGCCGTCTCGACCCTGCTGATTATCTTCGTGGCGGAGTTTCTGCCGAAATCCATCTTCCGCAACAACCCCAACTTCTACTACCGGACCTTCGCGCCGGCGATCTACTTCTTCTATATCGTGCTCTATCCCGTGGCGCGCCTGACCACGCTCGTGTCGCACGGCATCCTGCGGCTGCTGGGGCGCCGCGTGAAGGAGCAGGGGCCCGATCTGCGCTTCGACCGCAGCGACCTGGCCTCGCTGCTCGACGCCAACAACGCCGAGTCGCATCCGCACGACGGCGACAACAACGAAATCAAGCTGTTCCAGAATGCGCTCGACTTCGCCGACCTGCGCGTACGCGACTGCATGGTGCCGCGCGTGGACGTGGAGGCCGTGGACATAGAGAATACGACCATCGAGCAGCTCACAGCCCGCTTCGTGGAGACGATGTATTCGCGCATCTTCGTGTGGGAGAAGAGCATCGACAACATCGTGGGGTATGTCAATTCGAAGAGCCTCTTCACCCGTCCGGCCTCGCTCTCCGAGGTCATGATGCAGGTGAACTTCGTGCCGGAGACCATGCCGCTGCAAGCCGTGTTGCAGAACTTCATCAAGCACCGCAACAACATCGCCGTGGTGATCGACGAATTCGGCGGCACGGCGGGCGTCATATCGCTCGAAGACGTGCTGGAGCAGATCTTCGGCGAGATCGAGGACGAACACGACATTCCGGACCTCACCGAGAAGCGGATCTCGGACCGCGAGTGGGTGCTCTCGTGCCGGCTGGAGGTGAAGTACCTCAACGAGAAGTACGGCCTCGGCATCGAGGAGAGCCGCGAGTACGACACGCTGGCCGGATTCGTCATCTACCATTACGAGGGCATTCCCGCCGCGGGGGAGGTGGTCACGGTCGGCGAGCTGGAGGTCAAAATCCTCCGCACGACGCGTTCGCGCATCGAGCTTGCCCGCGTGCGTCGAATCTGACCTGCGGAGGCGGTCGCGGCATGCGGCACCGGGTGCGCTGCCGCTCCGGCGCGGGGCGTGCGGTCCGTATTCCGGCGGGCGGATTGCGCCGGACGGCATGTTCGGGCAAATAATCGCTTTTTTGGCCCGTTCGTGACCGTAATATGAATAAATTTACTACCTTTGACTGCTAATTCGAAAACTAATAAATTATTAACGAATTGATATGGCAAGTTTAAACACTCTGAGAACCAGATTCGGCGTCGTGTTGTCGGTGGTCATCGGCCTCGCCCTTCTGGCTTTCGTTCTCTCTCTGAAGACCGAGATGGGTTTCTCGGGCAACGATCCGAAGGTCGGCGTGATCGACGGCAACAAGATCAAATATTCGGACTACATCGAGGAATACGACCGCGTGAAAGCGCGTCATGCCGGTTCTGAGAGCGACCCGCAGCAGGCGGACATGCTTGCCGACGCCGCATGGCAGGAGCTCTTCTCGAAGAACGTGCTCGTGCCGGGCTTCGAGAAGATGGGCATCGTCGTGGGCGAGCAGGAGCGTCTGGCCATGCTGGGCGGCGAGCAGCCCTCGACCGTCTACGCACAGATCTTCACCGACCCCCGCACCGGCGCGTACGACGTGGAGGCCGTGACCCGCTTCCTGGAGCAGGCCGAGGGCAACGTGCAGGCCCTGGCCGCATGGAACGACATCAATTCGCAGGCGATGCTGGAGCGTGCTGTGGACAAGTACCTGGCGCTGCTGCGCAGCGGAGTGTACGCCAACAAACTGGAGGCGGAGCAGGGCCTGAAGGCCGCCAACGAGACCTGCACGGGCAAGTGGGCGCGCCGCAAGTACGACTCGGTGGCCGACTCGCTCGTCGAGGTCAAGGAGTCGGAGATCCGCGCCTACTACAACGCGCACAAGGAGGAGTTCCGTCAGGTGCCCTCGCGTGCGATCACCTATGTGGTGTTCGACGTGGATGCCACGGACGACGACATGCTCGCCCTGGAGAAGACCGCGATGGCTGCGGGCGAGGAGTTCGCCGCTGCGGAGGACGTGCGCGCGTTCGTGCGTTCGAACCGCAACGGTTCGCTGGCCGACAGCTACGTGTCGGCGGCACAGCTCACGGCTGACGAGGCCGAGGCGCTGATGAACGGCCGCATGTACGGTCCTGTGCTCAAGAACAACATCTGGACGATGTCCCGCGTCGAGAGCGCCCGCATGGCGCCCGATACGCTGGGCGTGCGCCATATCGTACTTCCCTATACGCAGGACGAACTGGCCGACAGCCTGCTGACCGCACTGCGCGCGGGTGCCGACTTCGCCGAGGCGGCACGCACCTACTCTGTGTACGATGCGTCGGCCGCCCGCGGCGGCGAGGTCGGAGAGCTGCCTTTCTCGTCGTTCCCCGACGAGTTCGCCGAGGCGCTGGCCGGTGCTTCGAACGGCGACATCGTGAAGGTGGCGTCGGGCGATGCCGTGCAGCTCATCCAGGTCTACCGTGCCGATAAGCCGACCAAGCACGTGCGCGTGGCTTCGGTCAATTACCCCGTGGAGGCTTCGGCCGAGACGCGCCGCAACCAGCACAATGCCGCCGGCACCTTCTCGGTGAAGGCCAAAGGTTCGGTCGAGGCGTTCACCGAGGCCGCATCGGCCGCCGCCGTGACGCCGCGTGCCGCGACGCTCCGCCAGGGCGAGCGCTCGCTGCGCGGCCTGGAGGATTCGCGCGAACTGGTACGTTGGGCTTACAACGCGAAGCCCGGCGACGTGTCGGAGATCTTCAATGTCGATGGCGACTACGTGATCGCTGTGGTGACCGGAATCGACGACGACGAATATGCGTCGCTCGATGCCGTGACGCCGCGCCTGCGCAACAAGCTTCTCCGCGACAAGAAGTACGACTACATCGTGCGCGACGCCGCCGGAACGACGTTCGCCGACCTGACCGCGAGCATCGCGACGCGGGAGGGCGGCAACTTTGAAAACCTCTCGCCGTCGGCGCTCTTTATCGACGGCGTGGGCGTGGAGCCCCGTCTGATCGGTGCGATCGCAGCGGCGAAGCAGGGCGAAGCCGGTTTGGTTAAGGGCTCGAACGGCGTCTATGTCTTCTCGGTCGATAGGGTGACGGACAGCGGGGAGCAGACGGCCGACGCGGAGCGCGTGCGCCGTCAGTCGATGATGGAATACATGCTGCCCCAGCAGTCGATGATGGCGTTGCAGCAGATGGCCGAGGTGGAGGACCTCCGCGGCCGCTACTTCTGATCGGACCCGATTGCGGAGGGGGGCCTTCGCGAACGGGGCGGAGCCGACGGCCTCTGAGGTCGCTCGCGGTTCGCGGTTCGCGGCCTGCGGATTTTGCGGGCCGGGAGTGCGAAAGCCGGGAGCCTCGGAGTTCGGGGGTCCGGGAACGGAAAACGGGATGTGCTTGTCATGAGCGCATCCCGTTTTTTTGTCGGGAAGCCGGGTGCTTGATCTTTGTGTGCGCCGATCCCTCGTAGGTGTGTTTTTTTGGCCGGCAGCGGGGAGGTGGAACGGTTTGCGCTGCGTCGTTGGGCCGAGTGCGTGCGGCCGGGTGCGGTTTTGTCGTAGATTCTTGCCTGAGAGGTGGGGCACGGTTTGTCGTCGGCCTGCACGTGGTTGTCGGTTGCAGCGTATCTCCGAGCGCGTGCGGCCGACTGTGTGTTGCGTCACCGCCTCCTGTGCGTGCGGCCGGCAGAGGTTTGCCATTGCTCTGTGCGTTGGCACTGCCCCTCTGGCATGCGTCCGACCGTGGCTTCGCTGTCAGCGTGCGCAAGAGTGTCCGATCGTGGTTTTGTCGTTGATTCGTGTGCTTGTGACCGGTCGTGGAGCTTCGTCAGCCCGTGCGGAGGCTGATCGTGGTTCTGCCGACAGCCGCGCGAATACGGTCCGTTCGTGCCGGAATATCGTGCCGTTTTGTGCGGGGTGCGGCGGTTGAATCGGCGGCGAAGCCGCTGTGGGTAGCGTTCGGCCGGAGTGCAGAAGCAGGGGGAGGCGCTCATCGGGAGCGGCAGGAGCATGCCTTATGGACGAACCCGAAGGATGCGGCTTTCGGTTTTGACGTGCGGGCGGGGCTGTCGGCGCATGAACCGTCATCGAGCGTCGGGCGTGCCGAAAAGATCGCAGGCGGCGGTTGTTCCGGGCAGGCGGGCCTGTTCGAGTGCGAGGAGCCTGCGTTTGATCTCCAGCCCTCCCGCATAGCCCGTGAGCCCTCCGCCGGCGCCCACGACGCGGTGGCAGGGAACGACCAGGCAGAGCGGATTGCGGTGGTTCGCCATCCCCACGGCCCGTGCGGCCCGGGGGTGTCCGATCAGTGCCGCGATCTGTCCGTAGGTGCGGGTTTCGCCGTAGGGGATGGTGCGCAGGGCCTCCCATACGGAGCGTTGGAAAGGGGTGCCGTGCATCTCGACGGGAAAGGTGAAGCGGCGGAGTTCGCCGCGGAAGTAGTGCCGCAGCTCTTCGGCGGCCCATTCCAAAAGGGGCCCGGTGCCCTCCGGAATTCCGGAGGGCACCGGGCCGAATCGGATCGCCGTCACGCCTCCGTCCGCGGCCGCCACGGTGAGCGGACCGCAGGGCGTGTCGAGCAGGAGCCGGCGCAGCATGTCAGAGGTGCTCGATGGTGTACTCCACGAGCTTCTGACGCACGTTGCGCATGTCGTCGGGCTGCATCGAGTGGTTCTGGTCGGGATAGACCATCATGTCGTACTGCTTCTGCGCACGGTTCAGCGCCCGGGTCATCTCCATGGCATTCTGGAAATGCACGTTGTCGTCGGCCGTGCCGTGCACGATCAGAAGACGGGTCTTCGTGTCGTCGAGCCGTTCGGCGAAGCTGATCGGCGAGTTGTCGTCGTAGCCCGCGGGGTTCTCCTGCGGAAGTCCGTTGTATACCTCGGTGTAGATCGTGTCGTAGTAGCGCCATGAGGTGACGGGCGCCACGGCGATCGCCATGCGGAAGAGCCCCTCGCCCTTCAGCGCGCAGCTCAGGGCCATGAAGCCGCCGAACGACCAGCCGTAGATGCCGATGCGGGCCTCATCGACGTAGGGCAGCGAAGCGGCGTAGCGGGCCGCCGAGAGCTGGTCCTCGACTTCGAGGGCGCCGAGGTTGCGGTACGTGCACTTCTTGAACGCCTCGCCGCGCAGGCCCGTGCCGCGGCCGTCGGTGCAGAGGATGATGTAGCCTGCGTCGCACAGGGCGTTCTCCCAGTCGAGCGACCAGCGGTCGGCCACCTGCTGCGATCCGGGGCCCGAGTACTGGGTCAGCAGCACGGGGTACTTGCGTGCGGGGTCGAAGTCGCGCGGACGGAGCATCCAGGCATTGAGCACGTCGCCCCGCTCGGTGGTGATGGTGAGGAACTCCTTGGCCGGACGCTGCGTGGCCTCCAGCTCCGCGCGCAGCGCCTCGCTGGTGCGGAGCGTGCGCACCGTGCGTCCGTCGGCCGTGCATACCTCCACGCGGTTGGGCGTCGTGGCGTTGGAGAAGGTCGAGATGTAGTACTTCATGCCGCGGCTCGGGGCGATGGCGTAGTATCCGTCGCCGCCCGTGAGCCGTTTCTTGCCCTTGCCGTTGCAGCGCACGGTGTAGAGGTCGCGGCGCAGGGGCGAGGTCTCGGTCGAGAGGTAGCAGATGCGTTCGGGCGTGGCCGACACGATCTCGGTGACCTCCCATTCGCCCTGCGTAACGGGGTGGAGACGCCCCTTGTCGAGGCTGTGCATGTAGAGGTGCATCCAGCCCGAGGTGGTCTCCTCGCGCACGATGAAGCGGTCGCGGTCGATGAACGTGAGGGTCGGGGCGCTCACGCGCTCGACGTAGCGGGGCGACGTCTCGGCATAGATCACGCGCTGCGAGCCGTCGGCTTCGCACAGCACCGCCTCGAAGCGGTTCTGGTGGCGGTTGAGCCGGAAGAAGTAGAGGCGTCCGTCGGGCGTCCAGTCGAGGTGGGGGATGTACTGGTCGGTGTCGGCACCCGTGTCGATGCGCGTGCTGCGGTCGGCGTCGATGTCGTAGACCCAAAGCTGCACCTCGGAGTTGGCGTCGCCCGCCTTCGGGTATTTGAAAGTATAGGCCTTGTTGTAGAGCGCGCCGTCGAAGCGCATCATTTCGAACAGGGGCACGCGGCTCTCGTCGAAGCGCAGGTAGGCGATGCGGCGGCTGTCGGGCGAGAAGGCGTAGGCCTTCGTGAATCCGAACTCCTCCTCGTACACCCAGTCGGTGGTGCCGTTGATGATCTCGTTCCACTTGCCGTCGGAGGTCACGCGGCGCAGCTCCTCGTTGCGCGTGTCATAGAGGTAGAGGTCGTTCTCGTTCGAGACGGCGATCCAGCGGCTGTCGGGCGAGAACGAGGCGTCGCGCGGCGCCTTGAGCTGCCGCATCACGGGCAGCATGGACCCCTCGGCGGCCAGGAAGTAGGAGGTGGTGTAGGAGTGGCGGTAGATGGGCGTGGCGCCTACCGAGAGGAGCATCGACTGCTCGTCGGGCGAGAAGAGGTAGTCGTGGATGCGGAAGTCGCCCGAAACTACGGGCAGCAGCGCGCGGCCCTCCTCGCGTCCGGCGTAGTCGTAGCGCCGCACGTTGGAGCCTTCGAGTACGGTGTAGTGTTCGCCGTCGGCCATCGAGCGGATGCCCTGCACGGTTTCGTTCATCCCGCGCAGACGCAGGATCTCGTCGTAGCTTTGGGTGTAGGCGGCGGTCGCCGTGAGGCCGAGCGCCGCGATAGTCAGCAGTTTTTTCAAGGTCGGTATGTTTTTTTTGCGTTTCATGCGGTTTTTTCCGGCCGGTGCCGCCATCGCCCGGAACGTCTTCCGCGTGCGGGAGCGGCGGCCTGCGGCGGCGCGGGGGATCAGCGGGACGTTTCGGTCTCTTCGAGCCCGAAGTCGTAGCCGAGGCGTTTGCCGGTCACGAACTTCGAGTTGTCCATGCGGGTGTTGAACTGATCCACGGTCACGCGCTGGTCCTGTCCGTAGGAGGGAACCAGCAGGTCGAAGTCGAGCGAGTAGGCGATGGCCGCCTCCAGCACGGCGCCGAGGGCCGCGCGGTCGATGGCGGCGCGCCCGAAGTCGGCGGCCCCGAGCACGGTCTGGCGCTTGCCCTCCACGAAGTAGCAGCGTTCGCGGTTGATGAAGAGCCGCCCGATGAGGTAGCCCTCGTCCGCGTTGCGGTTGAACCTGAAGGAGTCGGAGAGGAAGTTGTAGATGTTCACCATGCCGCAGTACGAGTTGGCCGGGTCGGCCGCGACGTAGGGCGTGCGCCGTATGGGGTGCTCCTCGCCGAACTCGAAGACGTCGGTGTGCATCTGGAAGATGAGCAGGTCGCTGGCGATCTGGAGCTGGGCCTCGAACTTGCCGCGGTCGCGGTATTCGAGCCGCACGCGGCGGTCGAGCTTGCCGTCGAGCTCGTCGTCGAGCTCCGAGGCCGTTTCGAACAGCGCCTCCTTCAGTTCGTTGAATACGGCGAACGTCTGGTCGAAGACGCGCTGTTTGAGTGTCGATTTCTCGACGATGGTTTGCAGAATCTTACTCCTCAGCGGGGGATTTTCCATGATCTCTTTCGGTATGTTGTGTTTTACTTAACGTATCTTCACCTGCGCACCCTCGGTCAGCGCCGTGCGGCGGTCGAGGCGGTTGAGTTTCTCGATCGAGCGGCTGCGGATGCCGTAGCGCTGGGCCAGGATGCGGACCGTCTCGCCCTCCCGGGCCGTGTGGAGCAGGGTGCCTCCCTCCCAGTGCCGCTTCTTGCGCTCGATGTAGATGCGGTCGCCCGCCGCAGGCTGCGCCGTGCCGCGCAGGTCGTTGAACCTGCGCAGGTTCGAGGCCGAGATGCGGAAGTTGCGGCCGATGGACTCGAACGTGTCGCCCGCGCGCGCCGTGATGTGGTGCACGCCGTTGGTCATGCCGACCGTGTAGCCGCAGTGGCCGTTGATCGTGACCCCGAAGGCGTCGGGGTCGATCGGGCACTCCGCGGCGGCTTCGGGCACGCGGGGCGCGGCGCACGGGGCGTCGGGCAGCGGGACCGCAATGCCGCGCGACTCGGCGTAGAGCCGCTCGCCGTTCTCGCGGTCGAGCAGGTAAAGGCGGTTCTCCTCGATGATGCGCACGAGGCGTTCGGCGTAGTCGGGCGCCGTGGCGTAGCCCGCGGCCTTGAGCCCCCGGGCCCAGCTGCGGTAGTCGGTCGAGGAGTAGGCGAAGAGCGAGTCGTAGCGCGGCTGCGAGTCGAGGAAGCGGGCGTGGTCGTCGTAGGAGTCTTCGACCGTAGGGTAGCTGCGGAAGCATTCGCCCTTGGCGTCGTCGTCGTGGTATACGCGGTCGCCCGTCCAGTCGCGCTTGCACTTGATGCCGAAGTGGTTGTTCGACTGGCGCGAGAGCCAGCTGTTGCCGGCGTTCGACTCCAGCAGTCCCTGGGCCATGGTGATGCTGGCCGGAATGCCGTAGCGCTCCATGTGTGCCACGGCGATGGACTTGTAGCGGTCGATGTACTCCTCGCGCGTGATCTGCTGCGCCGCGGTGCAGAGCGGAATTGCGGCAAACAAAACCAGAATGCGTATTGCTTTTTTATAAATAATCATTATCTTTGTAATTAAACTTCGAACAAAGGTATAATTTTCTGCGGAAAATTACAATATTAACGACAAAGCTATGTTTACCGAAAACGCCAATCAGATTTTCCGGAAGTCCATTGCGGACTATCACCGCTACGACGATGTGGACCGTGCGATCGAGAATCCGTACGCCGAGGGCAGCATCGAGCATCTGTTGTACATGAAAAACTGGATCGATACGGTGCAGTGGCATCTGGAGGACATCATCCGCGATCCGCAGATCGACCCCTGCGAGGCGCTGAAGATCAAGCGCCGCATCGACAAGTCGAACCAGGACCGCACCGACATGGTGGAGTACATCGACTCGTGGATGCTCGACAAGTACCGCAGCGTCGTGCCGCAGCCCGATGCACGCATCAACACCGAGACTCCGGCCTGGGCCATCGACCGTCTGTCGATCCTGGCGCTCAAGATCTGGCACATGGCCTGCGAGACGGAGCGCACCGACGTGGACGACGCCCACCGCGAGGCCTGCCGCCGCAAGCTCGCCGTGCTGGAGCAGCAGCAGCGCGACCTCTCGACGGCGATCGAGGAGCTGATCGAGGACATCGAAGCGGGCCGCAAGTACATGAAGACCTACAAACAGATGAAGATGTACAACGACCCGGCGCTCAATCCCGTGTTGTATGCCCAGTCGAAATAGGAAACCGCCCCGCCACCTGCTGGTGATCCGCACGTCGGCCATGGGCGACGTGGCGATGCTGCCGCATGCGCTGCGGGCGCTGAAGGAGGCCTATCCCGAACTGAAGGTCACGGTGGCTACGCTGCCGCTGTTCCGGCCCTTCTTCGGGGGTCTCGACGTCGATTTCTTCGACGTGGACACGCAGCGCACCCACCGCACGCTGCGCAGCATGTTCGCCCTGGCGCGTCAGATCCGCCGCATGGGCGTGGACGGCGTGGCCGACGTGCACGACGTGTGGCGCACGAAGAGTTTCCGCATCGCCCTGCGTCTGGCCGGGATGAAGACCGCGCATATAAATAAAGGTCATATCGAAAAGTGGATGCGTCTGCGCGGCGGTGCGTCGTGCGCGACGCCGCTCCGCCATACCGTAGGGCGCTATTGCGACACGCTGCGGCGTCTCGGCTTCCGGTTCGACGATCCCGAGCCCGCACGGAAGATCGCGCGTCCCAACCCGATGGGCGAGAAGCACGGCACGTGGGTCGGTTTCGCGCCCTTCTCGGCGCAGACGGGCAAGACCTATCCCGAAGCTGCGGCGCGCGAGGCGGTGCGCCTGCTGGCCGGGCGCTGCGACCGGGTGTTCGTGCATGGCGGCGGAGGCGACGAGCGGCGCTTCGCACAGGAGATGGAGGCGCTCTACGCCAATGTGACGGCGGTGTCGGGACGCGTGAAGCTCGACGGGGAGATGGATCTGCTGTCGCACGAGGATTGCGTGGTTTCGATGGATTCGCTCGTGATGCACCTCGCGTCGCTGGTTGCCACGCCCGTGGTGTCGGTGTGGGGCGCGACGCACCCTTCGCTCGGATACATCGGTTACGGCTGCGATCCGTCGCTGGTATTGCAGGCCGACATGGAGTGCCGTCCCTGCTCGGTGTACGGAAAGAGTGCCTGCCGCTTCGGCGACTATCGCTGCATCCACGCCGTCACGCCGCAGATGATCGCCGACAAGGTGTCGGAGGTGCTCGGCGCGGCGTCAGCCGCGGAGCGTGCTGCGGAGGCCGTATGCGCCGCGGAAGCGGAGCCTGTGCGGAAGGCGGAATAAGCGGTCCGAAGGCCGGCGGCGGCGACTTATGCCGCGGTGCGGCAGGGCCGGAGACAATATATATAATGTATCGACGGTGCCCGGTTTCCGGTCGGGCACGGTACGATTCGGGCCCGAGGATTGCTCCCCGGGCCCGAATCGTTCGCGGAGGGCGGTTATTCCGCCTGGGGTGCGGCCTGGAACACGGCTTTCAGCGTGTCGCCGTCGAGCAGCAGGAGCATCTCGCCGTCCATGTCGTAGCGCGTGGTCGATTCCACGGCTTCGAAGAACTCCATTTCGCGCTCCATGCCGGGGCAGGCCATGCGCGTGGCGGCCAGGGGGCCGATGCTCAGGGCGTTCTTCTCGCCCGCGGTGTAGCTGCCCGAGATGCGGTTGCAGGCGCCGATGCCCGAGAGGTGGTTCTCCTCGCCGAAGAGGAGCGTGAAGCGCTCCGTCTCGGGGGCGTAGGTGACGCCGCCCAGCTGCACGAGCTGCCATTCGGTGCCGACGAGCGGCCGGCGGTTCTTCTTCTGATAGGCCCGGCAGTGGCAGCATCCGACGGCCAGTGCGAGCAGCGCCGCGCCTGCGGCGAATTTCGAAATCGTGTTCATGATGATATTCATTCGTTTAGTGAAAAATTGCAAATAATCCCTTCGGGCGGTTGCAAAGATAACCAATAAAAACCGTACCTTTGCATACAACCAGAAAAACAAGATTGCTTTTGTTATGAAGAAAATCATCGCATCGCCGCTGGCCCCCAAGGCCGTCGGCCCCTATTCCCAGGCCGTCGAAGCGGGCGGCGCTCTCTACGTGTCGGGCCAGCTGCCCATCGACGGCGCTACCGGCAAGATGGCCGAGGGCATCGAGGCCCAGACCCGCCAGTCGCTGGACAACCTGGGTCACATCCTGCGCGAGGCCGGATACGACTATTCGAACGTGGTGAAGACCACCGTGCTGCTCGACAGCATCGGCGACTTCGCGGCCATGAACGCCGTGTACGCCGAGTACTTCACCGCCGAGATGCCCGCGCGCATGTGCTACGAGGTGGCCAAGCTCCCGATGGGCGCGCTGGTCGAGATCGACGCCGTAGTCGTGAAGTAAGGTCCGCGCCGGACATGGATGCGCCGCAGGTTGCTGTGGCGCGTCTTTTTGTCTTTTGTAGATAATTTGTGGATAAGTTCGGCCGCCCGACGCGGGAAACGACCGAAAAAAAAAGCAATTTTGCAGACCGGCTTCCGGGCCCGCAGCTCCGGAACGAACGGATAAAAGCCATACGAAGCAATGTCAAAGAATACACAACACGAAGCGCCGCAGAAAGTAGCCTACAACGATGCGGTAGCCGAGTCGAAGGCCTATTTCGGCGGCGACGACCTCGCGGCCACGGTGTGGGTGAGCAAGTACGCCCTCAAGGATTCGTTCGGCAACATCTACGAGTCTTCGCCGCAGCAGATGCACCGCCGCATCGCCGCCGAGATCGAGCGGATCGAGCGGAAATACCCCAACCCCATGTCGCAGGACGAGGTGTTCGAACTGCTCGACCGGTTCCGCTACGTCATCCCGCAGGGCGGTCCGATGACCGGCATCGGCAACAACTTCCAGGTGGCTTCGCTCTCGAACTGCTTCGTGATCGGCCACCGGAATCCGGCCGACTCCTACGGCGGCATCTTCCGCATGGACGAGGAGCAGGTGCAGCTCATGAAGCGCCGCGGCGGCGTGGGCCACGACCTGTCGCACATCCGCCCCACGGGCAGCCCCGTGCTCAACTCGGCCCTTACCTCCACGGGCATCGTGCCCTTCATGGAGCGCTACTCCAACTCGACGCGCGAGGTGGCGCAGGACGGCCGCCGCGGCGCCCTGATGCTCACGCTCTCGATCAAGCACCCCGACGCCGAGCGCTTCATCGACGCCAAGGTCGATACGGGCAAGGTCACGGGCGCCAACGTCTCGATCAAGGTGGACGACGAGTTCATGCGTGCCGCGCTGGCAGGCCGGAGCTACCTCCAGCAGTTCCCCATCGGCGCCGCGGAGCCGCTCTACGAGCAGCGGATCGACGCCGGGAAGCTGTGGGAGAAGATCATCCACAATGCCTGGAAGTCGGCCGAGCCGGGCGTGCTGTTCTGGGATACGGTGCTGCGCGAGAGCGTGCCCGACTGTTATGCCGACGAGGGATTCACGACCGTATCGACCAATCCGTGCGGCGAGATTCCGCTCTGCCCCTACGACTCGTGCCGCCTGCTGGCCATCAACCTGCTGAGCTACGTCGAGGCGCCTTTCACGGCGGAGGCGCGCTTCGATTTCGACAAGTTCCGCCTGCATGCCGCCAAGGCGATGCGCATGATGGACGACATCATCGACTTGGAGCTGGAGAAGGTGGAGCAGATCATCGAGAAGATCGCCGCCGACCCCGAGGACGAGGACATCCGCAGCGTGGAGCTCAACCTCTGGAAGAAGATCTGCCTCATGGCCCTCAAGGGGCGTCGCACGGGCCTCGGCATCACGGCCGAAGGCGACATGCTGGCCGCCCTGGGTCTGCGCTACGGTACGCCCGAGGCGACCGAATTCGCCGTGCGCGTGCAGCGCACGCTGGCGCTGGCGGCCTACCGCTCGTCGGTGACGCTGGCCCGCGAACGCGGCGCCTTCGAGGTGTACGATGCCGCGAAGGAGGCGGCCAACCCGATGATTCTCCGCATCAAGGAGGCCGATCCCGAACTCTATGCCGACATGGTGAAGTACGGCCGCCGCAACATCGCCATGCTGACCATCGCGCCCACGGGCACCACGTCGCTCATGTCGCAGACCACGTCGGGCATCGAGCCGGTGTTCCGACCCGTGTACAAGCGCCGCCGCAAGATCAACCCCTCGGACCAGGACACGCACGTGGACTACATGGACGAGACGGGCGAAAAGTTCCAGGAGTACAACGTATACCACCATAACTTCGTGAAGTGGCTCGAAGCCAACGGTTACGACGTGTCGCGCCTCGATTCGATCACGGACGAGGAGCTGGCCTCGTGGGTGGAGGCATCGCCCTATCACGGCGCTACGGCCAACGACATCGACTGGGTGGCCAAGGTCGAGATGCAGGGTGCGATCCAGAAGTGGGTCGATCACTCGATCTCGGTGACGGTCAATCTGCCGCACGACGTGTCGGAGGCGCTGGTAGCCGACGTCTACCGCACGGCATGGGAGTGCGGATGCAAGGGCGTGACGGTCTACCGCGACGGCTGCCGCAGCGGCGTGCTGCTCGAAAAGGGCAAGAAGCGCACGTGCGACGACCATCCGGCCCAGGCGCTGAAGCGTCCCCGCTCGATTCCCGCGGACATCGTGCGCTTCAAGAACGGTTCCGAGGACTGGATCGCCTTCGTCGGCTTGCAGGACGGACGCCCCTACGAGGTCTTCACGGGCAAGATCGAGGAGGATGCCATGTACATTCCGCGCCGCATCAAGAAGGGATTCATCATCAAGGTGCGCGAGGAGGACGGATCGAAACGCTATGATTTCCAGTACGTGGACCGCTACGGCTACCGCAACACCATCGGCGGGATTTCGCGCCTGTTCGACGAGGAGTTCTGGAATTATGCGAAACTTATCTCGGGCGTGCTGCGTCATGGCATGCCTATTGAAAAGACCGTATCGCTCATCGAGTCGTTGCATCTGAACAGCGAAAGCATCAACACCTGGAAGACGGGTATCTGCCGTGCGCTGAAGCAGTACATTCAGGACGGCACGCGCTCGAAGGGCAAATGCCCGAGCTGCGGGCAGGAGCAGATGGCCTACCAGAACGGCTGCCTCACGTGCATGTCGTGCGGCTACTCCAAATGCGGCTGACACGGGAACCGGATACGATGAAATGAATTTGCCGTCGGGCATACGCAAACGCAGGATTTACCGCGTGACCCTTGTGGGTCTCGTGGTAAATCTCTTTTTGTCGGCGGGCAAACTCGTCGCCGGAATCGCGGGGCGCAGCGGTGCGATGGTCGCCGATGCCGTGCATTCGGTCTCCGACGCGGCCACCGACCTGGTGGTGATCGCCTTCGCGCGCATCTCGGCCAAGCCCGGCGACGCCACTCATGCCTACGGGCACGGGAAGTTCGAGACGCTGGCCGCCATCCTGGTCGCGCTGGCGCTGGCCGCCGTGGGCGGCGGGGTGCTCGTGCACGCCGTGCGGGCGATCCGCGCCGTGGCGCACGGCGAGGTGCTGCCCCGGCCGGGTGTCGTGGCGCTCGTGGCGGCCGTGGTGTCGATCGCGGTCAAGGAGGCGCTCTATCGCTATACGATCCGTGCCGCACGCGAGGTGGAGAGCGCCAGCATGGCGGCCAATGCGTGGCACCACCGCAGCGACGCGCTCTCGTCGCTCGGCACGCTGGCGGGCATCGGCTGCGCCTATTTCCTGGGCGAGCGGTGGCGCATTGCCGACCCGATTGCGGCGCTGGCCGTTGCGGCGTGCATCTTCAAGGTGGTGTTCGACCTGCTGCGCGCCGGGGTGGACGAGCTGCTCGAACGCTCGCTGCCCCCAGCCACGGAGGACGAAATCCGGCGCATCGCCGCCGGGGAGGCGGAGGTGCGTTCGGTGCGGCTGCTGCGCACGCGGCGCCTCGGGCCCGCGATCGCCGTGGAGCTGCATCTGTGTGTGGAGGGGGCGATGACCGTCGTGCGGTCGCACGCCCTGTCGCTCCGTCTTGAGCGGCGCCTGCGCGAGCGTTTCGGTCCCGACACGCTGGTGGTGGTGCATGCCGAGCCGTGTGAGCCGGAGGCCGGGCACGGGGCCCGGTGAGCGGAGCGGGCGGTGCTTTTCGGCGGGATGCCTGTCTGCGGCGGATGCGGATGGAATGGAGCGACTGCATATCCGGCGGGATGCGGATGGCGGGGCTGCGGCACGGAGTTTGCATGGGCGACGGAGGTTCGCGGAGTCGTCCGGTGCGCGGATTCCGGGGCGGAATTTGGAAATCCGGCGAAAAATGATTAACTTGCCTCCGCAAGGGAGGACATGAACGATGTCGTCCGTTTGAAAATTGATTGTTTGACTGCTCAAAACCGGATTGCCTATCGTAAGAAATCGACTCTTTGAACAATAAAAAAGAAGAGTGTATGGATTTACGGGTATTAAGCGACAAGACCTTGCTTAATCAGTATCTTGCAGGCGATCGGAATGCCATTTCCCATCTTATCGAGCGTCATCGGCGTCGCGTCAGGGACTACATTTACATGTTGGTCAAGGACCGCGATGCGGCCGACGACATCTTTCAGGAGACCTTCATCAAGGCCGTGCGCGTGATCGACGAGGGCCGCTACGTGGACAGCGGCAAGTTCCTGTCGTGGATTCTGCGCATCGCACACAATCAGGTGATCGACTACTTCCGTGCCCGCAAGCAGAACCGCCAGGTCAATGAGTCGGAGGCGGGGTACGACATGCTGGCCGCCATGCGGCTGGCCGAAGGTTCGGTGGAGGACGCGATGGTGAGCGAGCAGACCGAGCGCGAGGTGCGCGCACTGGTCGAGATGCTGCCCGCCGAGCAGCGCGAAGTGGTGCTGATGCGCTATTTCGGGGGCTTGAGCTTCAAGGAGATCGCCGAGCAGACCGACGTCAGCATCAACACGGCGCTGGGCCGCATGCGCTATGCGCTGATCAACATGCGGCGCATGGTGCGCGAAAAAAAGATGGCGCTCTGTTAGCCGGCGCGCAATAAAAGGGGCGGTGGGGCGTTAGTTCGATGTATGAATTAAAACTTATCGCCTATGGAGGAGATTGACGACAACGAATCATTGCATGGAGTCCCCGACGAGGAGCTTCTGATGCGCGAGGTGATACAGGATGATGCGGATCTGTACTATCTGCACCATTACCTCTCGGAAGTTTATCGGAAAGGGACAGTTTAGGGTTAATTTTTTTGATGGTGAGGAGAGCCGCCTGCGACAGGCCGCTCTCCTCTTTTTCGTGCGGCGGAGTGCGGGGCGGGGGATGCGGTTGCGTGTTGCGGCCGCCGTTTCTTCTCGGCCTTCGTGCGGAAAGAGCCGCATGCGGGGGCGGCGTGCGTGTTTCTCAACTATTATGCTTATATTTGTCCCCGAAAAAAGACAACGATATGTTTGAAAACCTAACCGATAAGCTCGAACGGTCGTTCCGGCTCCTCAAGGGCGAAGGCCGCATTACCGAAATCAACGTTGCCGAGACGCTCAAGGAGATCCGCCGTGCGCTGATCGACGCCGACGTCAATTACAAGGTAGCCAAGACGTTCACCGATCAGGTGAAGGAGAAGGCCCTGGGGCAGGACGTGCTGCGCTCGGTCAAGCCCGGGCAGATGATGACCAAGATCGTGCGCGACGAACTGGCCGCGCTCATGGGCGGCACGGCCGCCGACGTCCGTCTGGACGGCACGCCCGCCGTGGTGCTCATCGCGGGTTTGCAGGGTTCGGGTAAGACTACCTTCTCGGGCAAGCTGGCTTCGTTCCTCAAGAGCAAAAAGGGCCGTCAGGTGCTGCTCGTGGCGGGCGACGTCTACCGTCCGGCGGCCATCGACCAGTTGCAGGTGCTGGGCCGTCAGATCGGCGTGGAGGTCTACACCGAGGAGGGCAACCGCAATCCGGTGCAGATCGCCGAGAATGCCGTGCGTTATGCGCGTCAGAAGTCGTTCAATACGGTGATCGTCGATACGGCGGGCCGTCTGGCCGTGGACGAGGCGATGATGGAGGAGATCGCGGCCGTGAAAGCCGCCGTGAAACCCTCCGAGACGCTCTTCGTGGTCGATGCCATGACGGGACAGGACGCCGTGAACACGGCGCGCGAGTTCAACGAGCGCCTCGACTTCGACGGCGTGGTGCTGACCAAGCTCGACGGCGACACGCGCGGCGGTGCCGCGATCTCGATCCGCTCGGTGGTCGATAAGCCGCTGAAGTTCATTTCGAGCGGCGAGAAGATGGATACGCTCCAGGTGTTCCACCCCGAACGTATGGCCGACCGCATCCTCGGCATGGGCGACGTGGTGTCGCTCGTGGAGCGTGCGCAGGAGCAGTACGACGAGGAGGAGGCGCGGCGCCTGAAGAAGAAGATCGTGAAGGACCAGTTCGATTTCAACGACTTCATGGCCCAGATCGCCCAGATCAAGAAGATGGGCAACCTGAAGGACCTCGCCTCGATGATTCCGGGCGTGGGCAAGGCGCTGAAGGATGTGGATATTCCGGAGGATGCCTTCAAGCAGACCGAGGCGATCATTTCGTCGATGACGCCCGCCGAGCGCGAACACCCCGAGATCATCAACGCCCGGCGCCGCGAACGCATCGCGCAGGGCTCGGGTACGACGATGGCCGACGTGAACCGCCTGATGAAGCAGTTCGAGCAGACGCGCAAGATGATGAAAGCCGTGGCCGGCGGGGGC
>ERZ778497.764-NODE-764-length-25006-cov-3.992024_pt1 | contig 25006 bp, 25 predicted proteins | sample MGYA00509938_ERZ778497 | MGnify/ENA primary metagenome ERZ778497 (study PRJEB29527, sample SAMN07138969) | mouse gut metagenome | material: feces | host: mouse | place: China:Nanjing | collected 2016-01-25 ... | reverse complement strand
CGGCATGGATACCGGCAGACAAAGGCCCGCAAACATCAGCACCCACAGATAATAGGTACAGGTCCTTCCGCACCTCTTAAGCAGAAGACGGACTGCCAGCACGATCCCGATGCTGTAACAGCCTGTCAGACTCATCTGAAGCACCCTTACAAATACCGCTCCCGGCATAGACTATTCCTCCTTGTATTCTTCGATCATCTGCGCCAGTTCCTCGATCTCCCGGCGGCTTAACTTTTTCCTTTTCAAAAATGCAGCTACAAATCCCGGAAGAGACCCGTTGTAGTTCTCCTCCAGATACCGCTCCCCCTTTCGTCTCGCATACTCTTCCCGGCTCATCAGGGAAGTCACGACTGCCTGCTTATTCTGAAAGATCCCGTTTTCACAGATCTTGCGCAGCACGGTATAGGTGGTGGATTTCTTCCAGTTCAGCCGTTCCCCTGCCAGCTTCACAAGCTGCCCGCTGCCCACCGGCTCCTGATCCCATATGATCTGCGCCAGTTGATTTTCTGCTTCTGTCATCACATAAATTACCATCTTCACAACTCCTGTCATCATCCTGCAGTTTTCTGTTATCCAGTCCGGGTCTACATTTCATAAACCTCATATTTTGAGTTTAAATTATATAGACCCATTTGTCAACTTGAAAATTGATGAAAACCAAATTTTTTAATTCCCGAAAATGACACAGCAGGCGATTTCAGCCAACATGAATCTGGAAGAATAACACTTCATGCTTTCGGGCACATTGATAACAGGCATATCATTTGCCCGACCAAATCGGAAATTCTGATGTTAAGGAGGTGTTACTGTGAATAAAACCCTGGACATTCTGGCCCTCACCATCGCCATCATTGGCGCATTAAACTGGGGGCTTATTGGATTTTTCAACTTTAATCTGGTTCAGTTTCTGTTCGGAGCCGGAGGTCTGACGCGAATCATTTATGCAGTGGTAGGTATTTGCGCCGTGTACCTTTTCACCTTTTATGCGAAAACAGGCGGAACTTCTTACGAATAAAAAGCAAAAGAAACAACACAGAAAGAGTCACAGGATTTTCTTCTGTGACTCTTTCTGCGTTTCAAACATATCCGCTGCTTACAGACGGCCGTGACTTTTTAACATTTTATTCATCCGCCATGGGAAACACCGTGTCCACCCGGAACAGATCCCCGTCCAGCGTCACCTGAAAGCTGCCGCCGCATGCCTCTGTAAAACTCCGGGCAATGGACAGTCCCAGTCCATTCCCCTCCGTACTCCGGCTCTTATCGCCTCTCATAAAGCGTTCCATGATCTCCTCCGCGCTGAAGTCCATCTCACAGTCAGAGGTATTTTTGATCGTGGTCCGGATCTTTTTGTCAAGTTCGGATACTTCCACATAGACCCGGCTTCCTGCCATGGAATATTTCAGTGTATTTTCGATCAGATTCTGATAGACCCGGTACATCTTTTTGCTGTCCCCCAGAAACGGCAGTTCCCGGTCTTCAATCTTCATACGATAGTTCAGCCCGGAAGCTTTCATGCGGTCCTGCATGTCTGCCGCCGTCTGGCGAAGCAACCGCGCCATGTCCAGCCGCTCCATCTGAAGCTCGTGGCCGCTGGCGGCTTTTGCCATATCAAACACATCCTGTATCATTCCTCCAAGCCGCTCCGCTTTGGACGACAAAAGATTTACATAATCCTGCGCTTCCTTCGGAATATCCTCCGCCTGCTTCAGCAGATCGATGCATCCGATCATGGAAGTCAGCGGAGTCTTCAGGTCATGGGAGACATTGGTGATGAGCTCCACTTTCATTCGCTCGCTCTGGATCTGCTTTTCCACACTCTCTCTTTTGTGTTCCCATATGGACAGAAGCGACATCTCCGCCCTTCCCAGAAGCGAATGCGGCTTCAGCGCCGGTTCCTCCTGTACCTTCTGGTCTTTTGCCATATGCTCGATCTCATCCAGCAGCACTCCCATTTCTTTTGAGAGCTTCAGAAGGAGCAGCAGATCCAGCAGAAAGCATACCGTACCCATGAAAATCAGGAGGACCATGGCTTCCTCAATATCCCACCAGAGTCCCCATATCCAGAGTCCCGCCGCCAGAAACACCAGATTCTGCCCGCACAGGATAAAGAGCATTTTCCTTCGTAAAAATTTTGCGGCTTCTCCTTTTTCCAGCAGAACCTGCTGTCTCTCCTCCAGTTTTTTCCGGCGCCTTCGGACTCTGTCCTGAAGGAAGTCCTTTGCCATGCAAAAGAAAAGCTTTTTCCGAAGTTCTTCTCTGTATATGTGGCGCATCAGTGACATATACAGAATGACGATAAAAAAGGACACGATTCCGGTCGTAATCACGATCCAGAAAAACTGCCACAAAAAAAACACCGGCTGCCAGAAATGAACAAACATACGTTCGACTTCGCGGCTGTATTCATTCCATCCCACATCCATGTTGCAGATCAGAATGCCCAGAAGTATCAGCAGAACCAGGTCCGGAAAGGTCCGGTCCAGAAAACAGACCGAAACCAGATGCTTCTTTTCATTTTTCATGCTTTTTCCCAGATTCCTCCATGAGATGACGGCAAACACAAGAAACCACAATGTCAGTATTTCCCAGATCAGGCTGCCTCTTCGGTATGTCATGGCAAGCATGATCATCACAAAGTCCATTCCCAGTATGGAACCGAAAAAACTCCAGGAAGGATTCTGTTCCTCCGTGCCGTCTCTAAATCTTTTCCATCCTGTATCCAATGCCCCACACCACCTTTAAATATTTCGGATTTTTTGTATCGATCTCAATCTTTTCCCGGATTCTGCGGATATGTACCATAACCGTATTTTCCACCGCATAGGCGTCTTCATTCCAGACTTTTGCATAGATCTCCTCGGCAGAAAACACCTGCCCCATATTCCGCATGAGAAACTCCGTGATCTTATACTCGGTCGCTGTCAGCCGGACTCTTTCCCCGTCCACATAGAGCTCCTTCCCATTCAGATCCAGGGAAAGCCCGCCTGTTTTCAGTATGCTGTCTGCATGTTCCTGCCGCTTTACGTCTCCAAGCGTCATATACCTTCTGAGCTGGGAACGGACTCTGGCCATCAGCTCTGCAGTCTGAAAAGGCTTGGATACGTAATCGTCTGCTCCGATGGAGAGTCCCAGTACCTTGTCGCTTTCCTCGGTTTTTGCCGACAGGATAATGACCGGTATATTCTGCCTCTTTCGGATCTTCATCAGTGTGGACAGCCCGTCCAGTTTCGGCATCATCACATCCAGAAGAATCAGATGTACCTTCTGCCCTGCCAGAATCTCCAGCGCTTCCATACCGTCATAAGCAGAACAGACCTGATATCCCTCCAGCTCCAGAAGCTTTCCAAGGACCCGCACAATCTCCCTGTCATCATCCACTACCAGAATTACCTGTTTTTCTTCCATAACCACATCACTCCCTGTCTCATATCCCTATCATAACAGAAAAAAACTACATTTTTCCGAGAGAAAACTTACAGATTTCTTACAATTGCCTGCGGCCAGTCCGGGATATTTCCCTCCGTAATGGCATGGAACATCCGCTCCTTCGCGCCCGGATGCTCCTTCTGTATCTGCTCCAGCAGCTTTTTGGCATATGCTCTCTTTGTTGTCCCGTCCACCGGACAGCTGCTCTTCATCACCGGGATCGAATACCGGCGGCAGAATCCCCTGACCTGCGCCTCCTCCACCAGCATCAGGGGACGCACCACCGTAATCCCGGTATCCTCAAACCGGGTCACAGGCGGAAACGCATAAAACTGCCCCTGAAAGATCAGGGACAGCAGCATGGTTTCTATGAAATCATCTTTATGATGGGCATAGGCAATCCTGCCGCAGCCCATCCGGAGCGCCTCCTGTACCAGCGCTCCCTTCCTCATTTTTGCACAAAGGGAACAGGGATTCTTTTCCTTTCTTTCCTCCATCACGATCTGTCCGATCCGGGTGGGTATCACCGATAATTCCGTCCCAAGCGCTTCACAGAATCTTCGGACCTTCGTATCATCCGTATGCCCGAATCCCAGATCCACACAGACGGCGCAGACGGAAAAACGCTTCGGGTAAAACCCGGACAGCTCCTTCAGCGCCGCAAGAAGCGTCAGGCTGTCCTTTCCTCCGGATATGCCGACCGCAATCCGGTCACCCGCTTCAATCATCCCGTATCGCTCCACCGCCTGGCGCACCAGACTTAACAACCTCTGACGTTTCATACTGTTCTTTGTAAACTCCTGTTCCTTCTTTGATTAACGGATCTCCCGCCATTCCCCGTTGACCTTCTCATACTGTTTTCCGCGGTCCGAATAAAAATACGCCCGGACGGAAGGCTCGATGTTGCAGACCATGCTGTACTGGCACACGATGATATTTCCAGGCTCATTGACATATTCCTCCGTCTCATCGCCGGCCATAAACCGCCATCCGCAGTCGGTAAAGTCCTCTTCCGGATTCTGCCGGTACATATACCCGATCCGTTCTTCTTCCAGCGCCTTCTTCGTAATGAGACACTCCTGCCTTAAATCAAACATCTCGACCCATTCCCGCTCCTGCGGCTGATACCAGGTACTCTTCTGCCATGCCATCCCCTCTGCAAACAGCTGCCGTATGAGATTCATGTTCAGCTTCAGAAAGGCTTCCAGCTGCTCTTCCTTTTCTCTGCGCATAAAATAAACCGCCCCGCACAGACAGCTTACGGCATACTCCTTCCAGGAATGATAGAACACCTGTGCCTGACGCACCCACAGATCCGTCAGCTCCCAGAATTCTTCATCCGTGATCATGCCGCAGGCTGCGGCCTTACGGCACAGGCCGATTCTTTCATTGATATCCCATGCATAAAATCCCCGTTCCTTTACCACCGGGCTGAAAGCTTCTGCCATGTCTCTGGATTTTACAAACCATGCCCGTCCCTCCGGACGAAGCTCATCCAGCGAGAACATGGGCGAACCCAGCCAGAAGGTCCGGAACTGCTCATACTGTTCGCATTCCGAAAATTCCCTGATCAGCGCCACCTTCAGAGACTCCAGGTCGTGCGGGCGGATCTCATACATTTTCTGAAGAAACGCTCTGGCCTCCGCTGCATCCTTCTCGTTTTCACAATGATACAGCGTCTCATATCCCATATGGAGCTGGATCCCCGGTATCTTCCGGCAGGCAGAGATGCCGCTCAGAAGCAGGGTGAATTCCTTCCGATCCACAGACCGGGGCGACGGATTTTCAGGCATCTCATCCAGCTCCTTGCAGAACTCCATGACTTCTTTTGCAATATGTTCCATATAAGCGTATTTTTTCTTCCCGCCGAATCTCTCCCAGTGGATCTTCTCCATCGGAAGTTCTTCCAGTTTATGCGGTTCCGGATGATTCTTCGGCATCCCAAGCGACAGGATCGCCTCCAGCTTCAGATGTTCCGGATATTCCAGAAGCTCCCGCAGATATTCCTCTGTGCTCCTCCCGTCGGAAGCCTCCCTGCGCCTTCCCTGAATCCAGCAGCTTCCCACGCCCAGACTGTCTGCCGCCAGATGCATGATCGCCATAACGACGGAGCAGTCCTCCGTCCATACATCCGTCTTCTCTGCATCTCCCAGCACAACGACTGCGCAGTCGGCTCCCTCAAGCATTTTGGCGCCCATGGCTCTGGCGCCTGCCATCTTCTTCAGCAGCTTCTTCTCCCTGACCACGATCAGCTCCCAGGGCCGGACTGCCCTTCCTGACGCAGACAGAAGCCCCGCCTGCAGGATCTGTTCCAGTTTCTCTTCTCCCACCGGCTCTCCTGTATAAATGCGGACACTGCGCCTGTTTTTCATATATTCCAGTAACTCCATCTTCCAATCCCTCCTGTATGATCCTTTTTTCACGATCTTATATGGTACCGCCAGGAAGCGTACCAGGACCTGCACCGATCCTCCTCTTTTACTTCGTTCCAACTGGTGACATTATACTCTGATTTCAGCGGTCTGTAAATGAAAGTTTACAGCAGCAGCATCCGAAGCATCTCCCCCTTCGGATGCGCCGGGTCTGCATCAAAGACCGCCATCCGGTGCAGATCCGCGCTTCGCTTTGAGAAAAGCGGAAAGAGGAATCCGCATACCGGCATTCCCGGCTCATACTCCCCGGTCAGCGGGCAGACCGTCCCGATGAGATATTCGTATACCTCCTCCGACTCTCCAAGCCGCTCCTTGTCTGACGCCTTTACCGGCACGTCATACCGGTCATGAAAAACATATACCGCATATGGCGTTTTGCTTCGGTAATGTTCTCCCACCAGCTCATAAAACGTTTCCATCAGAGCATCATTTTTCAGCCCGCATCCCTTCATCGCCATCAAAAGCTGCCACATACTTCCCGGACCGGTCTTTTCCTCCGGAAACGAACAGTCCTTTAACTGCTCATTTGTCCGTGAAAAAGGAACCGCTTTGGCTATCGCAAGATTTTTCTCTCTTTCGCTTCTGGACAGCTTCAGAAAATTTGTGTTAAATGTACCGTCGATCTCTCCATCTGCATCCATATAACATCCTGCAATCCTGGTCATGGACGTTCTCGAAACCGTCATACGTCTTGTCAGCTCCATCATGTCTTCTCTGTCTATCATCGTCTCAAAACCGCCTTTCCATATTGCTTCCATTATATCTGAATCCGGTTCGCTTCACAAGTGCGATAATAAGCCAGTTTCCGGCCGCGGGCATATGTTCCTTCCATCCCCCGCTCGCGCTTAATGAGGGAACGCAACGGTACTAAGGGTGCAAAATACGCACCCTAAGGACCGGCGTCCCTCAATGGAGCTTCCAAGAACATATGCCGGCGGCCGGCAGCTGCCCCTCAAAGAAAAATAACCCGGTACTTGCCTTTTTGGAAACTTCCGATATAATAATAGTATTCACCTGTCCACCCGCCGGCTGCCGTGGAGAGGGCTTTTTGCAGGCGGGCGGTACAGAATTCATGATACAATGGAGAAAAACCTATGATTTTAGCATGTCAGAACATCACAAAAGCATTTGGCGAGCATATGGTCCTGAAAAATGCTTCTTTTCATATAGAAGAGCGTGAGAAAGCCGCCATTGTCGGAATCAACGGCGCGGGCAAATCCACACTTTTAAAAATCATCATGCAGGAGCTGCCTGCCGACGGGGGGCAGACGGTAATCTCCCGCGGAAAGACCATCGGCTACCTTGCACAGCATCAGGAGATGGCCGGCAGCAATACGATCTTTGATGAGCTCCTGACCGTCAAGCAGGAGATTCTGGATATGGAAACACAGCTTCGCAGTCTGGAGCAGTCCATGAAGCACGCAGAAGGCGAACGGCTGTCTGCGCTGATGGACGCCTATGCCAGACTCAGCCACGATTTTGAACAGCAGAATGGATACGCATGGAAAAGCGAGATCACCGGCGTCCTGAAAGGACTCGGGTTTGAGGAAGAGGATTTTATCAAAAGGGTAGACACTCTGTCGGGAGGCCAGAAGACCCGGGTTGCCCTGGGAAAGCTCCTGCTCTCCCGCCCGGATATCGTCATGCTGGACGAGCCGACCAACCATCTGGACATGAATTCCATCACCTGGCTGGAGACCTTCCTGCTGAATTATCAGGGCTCTGTCATCATCGTCTCCCATGACCGGTACTTTCTGAACCGGGTCGTGACGAAGATCATCGAGATCGACCAGGGAAATGTAAGGACCTTCAGCGGCAATTATTCGGATTATGCGCAGAAAAAAACGCAGCTTCGGAACGCACAGCTCCAGGCATATTTCAATCAGCAGCGGGAGATCAAACACCAGGAAGAAGTCATAGCCCGGCTGAAATCATTCAACCGGGAAAAATCCATCCGCCGCGCAGAAAGCCGTGAAAAAATGCTGGACAAGATGGAGGTGCTGGAAAAACCCACCGAAGCCCCCGCCGACATGCGCATTGAACTGGAGCCGCGGTTTCCAAGCGGCAACGATGTGCTGGCCGTGGAGCATCTTTCCAAGGCTTTTCCAAATCAGACCTTATTTACAGACCTGAATTTTGAGATCAGACGCGGAGAGCGGGTCGCCCTCATCGGCAGCAACGGAACCGGCAAAACCACCATCCTGAAGATCTTAAACGGCGTATTGCCCGCTGACGGCGGAGAATTCCGTCTGGGCGCCCGGGTCCGGATCGGTTACTATGACCAGGAACACCATGTACTTCATATGGAAAAGACCGTATTCGAGGAAATCAGCGATGCCTTCCCCACTTTGACCAACACCCGGATCCGGAATGTGCTGGCCGCTTTTCTTTTTACCAACGACGATGTCTTTAAACGCATCGGGGACTTAAGCGGCGGGGAACGGGGACGGGTATCCCTTGCAAAACTGATGCTCTCAGAAGCCAATTTCCTGATTCTGGATGAGCCGACCAACCATCTGGACATTGTTTCAAAGGAAATTCTGGAAAACGCGCTGAATCACTACACCGGAACGGTACTGTTTGTCTCCCATGACCGGTATTTTATCAATACGACAGCCACCCGGATTCTGGATCTTGCCGGGCAGAGCCTGATAAATTATATCGGAAATTATGATTATTATGCAGAGAAAAAAGAGACCCTGTCCAGTTTTACGAACCCGCAGTCTCCGGCTTCCGAACCCGCTTCCGCCCTGTCAGAATCCGAAGCCAGGCTGAACTGGAAACAGCAGAAGGAACAGCAGGCGCAGCTTCGCAAAAAACAGAATGAACTGAAACGCGTGGAAGCACGCATTGAAGAACTGGAACACCGGGATAAGGAAATCGACGAACTGCTGGCCCGGGAGGAAATTTTCACAGATGTCGCCGAGGTCACAAGGCTGTCAGGCGAAAAAGAGACCCTCCAGTCAGAACTGGAGCGTCTCTATGAAAACTGGGAAGCGCTCTCGGAAGCCTAGATGGCATCCTCCGATTCCGGTCTGAAGTACCGGTCGATTCCCGTTGCAATGCCCTCTGCGATTCTGCTCTGATATTCCGACGTTTTCAGCCGGTTCCGCTCTCTGGAATTGGTCAGAAAACCGGTCTCGATCAGACAGGAAGGCATTGCCGATTCCCGGACTACATAGAGTTCCTCCCACTCAAAGATCGCTCTTGCACTGGCTCCGGTATCTTTTACGGCATGATTCTGGATCAGTTCTGCCAGACGCCTGCTGTCATCTCCCGCATTCTGTACACTGTAATACAGCTCCATACCGTTTACTCCGGACAGTTCGCTGGAGTTTTGATGGATGCTTACATAGATATCCGCATGGGCTTCTTTCGCCAGCTTCACCCGCTCTCTTAAGGAAAGGGCACAGTCGGAATCCCTTGTCAGCACTACCTGATACCCCATCGCCTCCAGTCTTTCCTTCACTCCGACAGCAATGGACAGGTTCAGCTCCTTTTCCAGAACCCCGCCTTTGACGCATCCGTCATCCACACCGCCGTGTCCCGGATCCAGCGCGATCCGGATCGCTTCCGGTTCTTTTACCGCACTTTCCGTTGGACCTGCATAGTAGATATAATGTCCTCCAAGCAGCTCAGAACCCGAGCACATTCCCTCTGTCTGTACGGGAAGCAGCTTGAAATCAGGCCCGGCGGACTCCTGCTCCATCTCTGTCTCCATTACGGCAGATGTCGCAGAGTGGTTCCGGTATCCTGCGGCAAAGTAAAAACAGACTGCCGCTGCAGCCGCAATCAGCAAAAACAGCGCCGTGCTTTCCGCAGGCTTTCCATGCACATACCGCTTACATCTTCTCTTTCTGTTCTGGCTTCCTGTGTAAACCGTGCCGGAATCTGTCAGGAAGATTCCCTCCTTCATCATATGTAACCGCCCCTTTTTCCAGCAGCCGGCCGACGGTTTCCGTCAGTCTCTGTCTGATGATGATAACATCATATCGGAGAGTCCCATCAAAATCCCATATTAGTTGCATCCAAGTTGCATCTTTTTCAGCAGATTCCCTTTTTCAGTTTCTCCCTGCATGACCTCCATATGGGATAATGCTGATCCAGAATTCCATAAAACCGTTCATTATGTCCGGCCTCCAGAAGATGCGCCAGCTCGTGCACCACCACATACGCAATGCATTCTTCCGGAAAAGCACCCAGCCAGACGCTGATGGAGATATTTTTTGTCCGGAGACTGCAGCTCCCCCACTGGGATCGGGTATCCCGGATCGTCACTTTATTGCACCTGACTCCCAGTGCGGTCTCCCATTTCTGAAACATTCCCGGAAGTACCTCCTGCAGATGCTTCCGATAATAAGCCGCATGTTTGAGTTTCTCCTCATTCTGCATCCTGGGAGGTGCAGGAGGTTCGCTGATCTTTTTCCGGTAATTCTCCACCCAGCGGAGGATCCGCGGCTCCTCCAGAAGCTTTCCCGCCATCTCATAGGTCATGGAATGCGGAATGGAGACATGGATTACCTGGGGATCGTCCGGTTTGATCCGCAGATTCGCGTGTTTAACCTTTTTTTTCGTAATCTGAACCGTACATCCATGCCAACGGTATGTTCTCATATCTGCTGAATTCCTTTATATCTATTCTGCCAATGCGCCGCTGTCAGTTATGTATGAGCATAACACAGAACGCCTGAATTGTAAGGCAGGCCCTAGATTAAGTAATCTTGATAAACAGTTCGTTGATCCCTTCATAAAACCCGATCGTCACAACGGTACTCCCGCCCTCGATTCCAGGAAAACGGTACTTTATATAATTCGGCGTGGTTTCAAGAAGCGGATTGACGGACTCATATGCTTCCTGTCCGGTAAGCCCTATATAGTTTCCCCATTCCTCCACCATTTTTTCCGGCTGCATCTGCGCCCAGGTACTTTCCGTACGGACGTAGAATTCATAGATTCTGCCTGACACGGCGTCGATATAGGCATCAATCAGGCGGTTTGCCTTGTCCGTATTCTGATGACTGGTAGAAAGGCTCACCTTCCATACAGACATGTTATTCTGAGGCTCCAGCACGTCAATCGCCGAATACAGCACCGCATCGTAGGCAGAAGCTTCGATTTCCTTCACCTGGTCCGGCAGGACGCCCCGTTCTTTCAGCATCCCGATCTCCCGGTTGCACACCTCATAAATCTCTTCTTTGGTAATCTCCCTGCCGGAAGGTCCCTGACGGTTCATGACAAAAGAATAACTGCCAATCAGATTTTCATAATCCATATCGGATGCAGAGTTCCTCGTCATGGCGCTCAGTTCACTTTCCGGAAGCACCTGATGGTTCAGGCATTCGGAGAGAAGATGCAGCTTCTCATTGCTGTTCAGCGTATACCGGTAGCCTTCACTGGATTCATTTGTCTCCTCCACCACAATCTGGTTCAGCATACCATGATCCTTATAGCGTGCCAGCTGCTCCGGGCCCAGAATAGAACCCGCCAGAATCAGCAGCGCCGCCCCAAGAATCACCAGATTTCTCCTATTCATCCGTTCCATCCTTTTTCCCTTCCCATACAGGCAGCAGAAAAGAAAAGCAGCTTCCCACATCCGGCGTGCTTTCGATCATCAGTTCACTTCCATGAAGCTTCAGTATTTCCGAGCAGAGCGCAAGGCCAAGCCCTGCGCCGTTGTGGCTTCTGGAACGCGATTTGTCCACCATGTAAAAAGCTTCTGTGATCTTTCGGATCTCTTCTTCCGGAATCCCCATGCCATGATCTTTCACGGCAAAGAGATACCCGTCTTCTTTTTTGGTCCCTGTGATCTCGATCACGCTTCCCGGCTCAGACGCTTTACAGGCATTATCCGTCAGATTCAGGAGCACGTTCTTGATCAGATCCACTTCCACACAGATCCGGCAGGACTCGCAGTCATAGAGGAACTGATATTCTTTTTTCTCTGCATACATATCCCTGAGGTATACAGACAGGGCTTTTGCATTCGTCTCCTGCGGTTCGAGACGGTATCTTCTGGTGACAATAATGTCCAGAAGCCGAAGCGACATGGCTTCCAGCCTTTTCCCTTCTGTATATATATAGTTTGCTGACAGAAAATGCTTCTCATCGTCCAGCTTTCTGGAACGCAGGAGATCCGCATAACCGATCACAGCCGTTAACGGCGTCTTTAACTCATGCGAAAATGCCGCGATAAAATCTTCCCGGGCACGGATCTCATCTTCCAGCTTGTGAATGTTCTCTTCCACCACACGGGACATATGATTAAAGTCTCTGGTCAGCTGTCCCATCTCGTCGCTGCTGACCTGTTCTGCGCGGTAACTGTAATCCCCTTCTGTCATCTTTCTGGCCGCCCGGGTCAGAAGACGGATCGGCCTGGTCAGCCAGTAGGAGATAAAATACAGGAAGACCGAGCTTAAGACCAGCAGAAGAAGCATCAGGCTCCGGTATACGGTAAACCCTCTGGTCCGCTCTGCGTACACCTCCGTCACATCTCTCATGGTCTCCAGATACAGCATGCGGTCCAACGCATCGACCATAACTCCGGTCTGAATATAATAATGTTCATCCGGATGAATGATCTGATACGCCCGGGTCTGCTCTCCAATCCGGGCAAGCAGCGCCGTATCTCCGACAAACCCTTCACTGGCGTAAAGGGATTCCCGGTTTTCGTCGGACAGCCTGAGAAGCCTCTTGGTGCCCTGCCCCCGGTTCTCCAGATTCGCACCGATCTCTTCCACCACTCCGTTCTGCAGCATGTCGTATTTGGACGGAATATTAAGCGCCGCCGTCTCAAAGGCAAATTTCAGAATGCTGCTGTCGTCCGCTGCCTGTCCGATCTCCCGTTCCAGAGAGGCTTTGAACACATCGTTGACAAAAAAATAGCCCCCGATTCCGAAAGACACCGCCATCGTAATGATCGAGCACAACAGTATTTTATAGGAAAATTTCATGTCGTCACCCTCAGATCTCCAGCCGGTAACCTACCTTGTATACTGCAACCAGATTTTTCTCCCAGCCCATTTTTCTCCTGAGCCTCTGCACATGAAGCTCCAGCGTACGGCTGTCCGCAATGTACTCGTCCTTCCAGACCTTTTCATACAGCGTCTCTTTGAAAAGCGCCACATTTTTGTTCTGCATAAACAGCACCAGAAGTCCGTATTCCTTGTTGGTGAGGATGACGGGCTTCCCGGCTTTTGTCACCGTCAGCGCTTCCAGATCCACCGTCACATCTCCCGCGCTCAGGATCTGATCGGTCTTATGGTACCTTCTCAGTACCACCTCCACTCTCGCCACCAGTTCCAGCACATCAAAAGGTTTTACCAGATAATCCTCTGCTCCCAGCTTCAGTCCCTTTACCTTGTCATGAACATCATGCCTGGCCGTGATAAAGATCACCGGAATCTTCATCGGCCTGATATATTCCATAATGTCAAATCCGTCCGCTCCCGGCAACATAATATCCAAAAGGACCAGATCAAAATCTTCCTTCTCGATCAGATCAATCGCCGCCAGCCCGTCCTGCACACTGCTGCAGTGATATCCTGCTGCCGACAGGTTGATATCGATCAGGTCGCAAATTGGTTTTTCATCATCTACAATCAGTATTTTTATCATTCCTCTGCCTGCCATCCCCAGTATTCCCTTATCTTTCTGATAATCTCTTCCATCGTATCTTCCTCTTTACACTGATAATAGTTTTCAAACTCTGTATCTACATCAAATCCCCCGGTTCGCTGGTAATAAACCGCGCACCGGTTCTCGATCAGAGCCTCCCCGTCCCCGGTCTCGATGCTGTATCTTGCCAGCACCACCAGATCCTTCATCCCGTCGCCGTCCAGATCTCTGCCCTGTATTCCCCGCAGGGAATAGAGATTGTCGTAATCTCCCATAGGCTGGAAACTCCATACAATATTCCCCTGCTCGTTGACCAGATAGACCATGAAAATATTATATGCCGATATTCGTACAGTCCCAGGCACCACCTGCAGGCGCCCCAGTTTTTCAAAATCTCTTGTATAATGCTGATCCTCCGCAATCTGAAATCCATGTTCCAGCAGCTCCGAAAGGGTGGTTGCCGTATAGAGAAATTCCGCAGATTCCCCGTCACGCACAAAGGAAATAATATAATTGGCGCTTTTATTCATACTGAAACGGTTGATCTTGTCCGAGATCCTCCAGTCCCGATAAAAATTCTGCTCTCCCTGAAACATCACGTCGCCGACCTTATAGGGAATCCCTGCATAGTCACCGGCTTCATTCACGCATCCTGTGATCAGGATGATGTCGGTTCTCTGGTCATGATTCACATCGGCAAACGCCACGGACAGAAGATTTTCCACCGGCTGCTCCAGCTGTCCGGGAATACAGTTGTTTGTCTCCAGCTGATTGTATCTGTACAGAATATTTCCCCGACGGTCGGCAAAAAAGACTGCCAGCCTGTGAAACCTGCGCTCCATGGCGGGTACCAGCGTCAGTTCCTCTTCCCCAAAGGATTCCAGCGCCACCGGGAAGATCTGTTCTTCCAGAACCTCATAACCGCAGGCATCCAGCTCCCACACATGTTCCACCGACGCAAAGCGTTCCTGATATTCCTGATAAAGACGAAGCGTATCGGCGTCCCCGCCCTCTGCCCGTGCCGGTATCCTGCATGCCAGAACCAGGGAGAGAGACAACAGCAGCAGATGTCTTCTAACCATGTTCCCCCGGCCGTTCTTCATTGTTGTCACCGGTCCTTTCTTCCTTTTCCAGAAGCCTGTAGGTCAGCAGCAGATACAGAAGCTGATCCGGATTCTCCAGATCAAGATGGATCAGATCCCTGATATGGGACATCCGGTATAAAAAAGTGCTTCTGTGAATGAACAGTTCCTTCGCCGCCTTGACGGCATTCATCTGACAGGTAATATAGGTACGCAACGTATCATAGTATTCCGTCCGGTGCTCCCTGTCATAGTCCTTCAGCATCAGAACTGCCGGACTGCACACAACTGCCGGACTCAGCCGCTCGGTGCATTTACCCAGAAGGTAATCCAGCGCAATGTCCTCAAACCGGTTCACCCAGCGGAGCGGATACCTCTTCATCCCCTCTTCCAGCGCAACACGGGACTGCAGATAATACTGCTTCAGCGAACGAAGCCCTGAAAATTCATAGCTGATTCCCGCCTTCAGATAACTGTCCTGCAGAAAGCCTTCCACCGTTTCCACTGCTTCCGACAGTGTCCCGCCGTTATAGTGCAGGTTCACATAGACGACAATATTCTCTTCCAGCAGAAACGCACAGCTGCCTTTGATCAGCCCTTCCATCCGGTTGCAGATAAACCGGATCACCGTCAGGTTCTGAAGGTCCACCGTGGATACATGAATGTTCATGCAGAAATAGGTATGGCTTTCCTTCCAGTGAAAATTTTCAAACCGCGATTCCATAGAAGCCGCATCCATGGCCTCATCGGTCAGGATGTTGGACAGCAGACGGTCCAGCGTGTAGCTGATATCCCCCTGAAGCACGGTGTATTTTTCAAACATCTGCTGTATGTATTTTGCCAGATGAACGAGGAGATATTCATCATAGCTTCTCAGCTTTCTGGTCGCTTCCACCAGAATAATCCGGTAAGCGTTCCGGTTCCTGTCGTAAATATTTAAAAACAGATTGTTCTTCTGTGTCACCGGATCCTGATAGTGATATACCCTGGACATCCCGTCCCGGTTCTCCTCTGCCCCCTCGCAGACCGTTACCTGATTATGCTGCAGGATGCCCTGAAATTCCGGCAGGGTATCCATCAGACTGCTGTAATCAATCACAAACCCGTCCGTCGTGCTGACCATCATCGGATTGTGAAAGATCCGGTGAGAACCGTCCAGCAGATTTTTCAGCGTCCGTTCAGACAGGGCAAGGTTCTGCATCCGTTCATCCCAGGAATCGTACGTGTCAAAAATCCGCTGAACGGTATTGAACAGTTCTTCCGGATTCGTCCCTGCCGGAAAGAAACACACACCCGGCGCCGGCGGCCCGTCTGACCGAAAACCATCCCCTACAACCAGCACCAGGTTATCTCCGTGACGGGCCAGCAGCGCTTTCGTGATATCGCGTTCCCGTGCAATGTATACTTTATTCTTCTTAAAATCCGTTCCGTTCTGATAAAACAGCGGACGCTTCAGATTCATCTCTTCTGACATGCTTCCCATCTGACAGTCCGGATAGTTCTGCCTTAAACGGTCTGTCAGAATCTGCATACTGATTCTCATGCTGCCACCTCTTATGTAAAACTCTCATACATATTGTACGAAAAGATGAAACTTCTGTCAACCATACTCACGAGCGCTGAAATTTGCCGCAGGATCTGCAGCTTCTCCCGCTCGTGAGTCGGGCGGCATGGCAGGTTTTTGTGACGGCGGGTATCAATACCCGGAATCAGCGCACTGCCGCAGCCGTTGCCTTCGTAATCTGCAGGACTGTTTCGCTGAAATATTCAGGAGGAATTTCTTCCAGGCGGTACCGCTCCGTTTCGTATGTATTGCCCACGCGTTTTGCTTCACCGGGCTTGTGGAAACTCACGCCATAGACGGTCACCTCTTCGTTCTCACCGCCCACACAGCAGCCGGAAAATTCCAGCTTTACAGCGATCTTTCGATCCATCCGTCCAAAGTTGAAGTAACTGCCTCCATCCAGAATCTCACCCCGGTACCATCCCATATTCAAAAGCCTGCCGGCCAGAGTCAGACCGTTGATTTCAAGGCCTTTGAAGCGTGTCAGCTCTGTCATTTCTTTTTCTTCCTCAGCAACCGCATACACCGGACGCTCAAGCTGGAGGACCGGCTGAACAATCTCATAATCGTCCAGCTGCTCTTTCCACGCCGACAAAAGGTCCGCGGAGAGTTCGACCGGATGCGCCAGACCAATGACCGCCTCTTTCGGCAGTTCATACTCCTCTTCGTCTGCAGTATTAAAGCTGCCGTCTTCCATATAACGGAAGGTTGCCTGCAGTGCTTCCTTCTCATAAACGCCCCAGATCAGCCCGGCAGCAAACTGATGCATGACCGGATTCTTTACAAAAAGCTCCTGCCACTGTACTGCAGTCCAGCGGCGGCTCAAACCGAGCGCCTGCTCCAGACGAAGGGTCTGGTTGGTAATCACGGTCTTTAACTGCTTTTTCAGCAGCTTCCAGGCATCGCTGGCGGCAGTGGCAGTCTCCGGATCATCCTGTTTTCCAGGCGCAGGAAGGTTTTTCAGTTTTTTCCCTTTTTCATCATACACTTCCAGAGTCAGGGCAGGCGTCAGGATGACCCGGAATTTCCGCCTTCCATAGTCAAAGACCTGCTCCATTCTCTCATCGAAGCCCAGATCCGGCACAATGCGGTCTTCCAGTTCTTCCCTTGTGATCCCAAGCTGCTCTGCGGCAAAGGACAGAGCAGCGGCTGCCGCCGCTTTTACCTGCCGGAAGCGGAATTTCCGGGCAATCTGGTCTACCTGCAGCAGGGCGGTAGAGCTTCCGTTCAGCGCCAGCGCTCTTACTGCTTCCGCTGCCATGGCCCCTCTGGTCCCCTTCGCCCACTCCTGGATCTGCGCATACAATACCGGAACCATCGCATCTCCTCCATGGATGGCCGCGGCATAGAGCACCCATTTCTTTTTCGCCGGAGCACCCTCGCCAATCCAGAGATGATATAATTCCCGGACGCAGGCGGCCAGTTCTTCCGGTTTTAATTCTTCTGCCAGCTTCCCGGCATCTGCATGAATCCCGGGAATATTCATATCTGCGTAGGCAATCAGGATCGCCGCCACATGGTCTTCGGAGGCTTCTGAGCCGTCCTGTCTATGAACCTCTGTCTGTCTTTTTTCAAGGAACCAGGACAGCTTTCGTTTTCTGCCTCCAAACAGCAGATCTGCCACGACACCATCCAGAGTCTGTTCCTGCGGCTTCTGGCTGTCGGACGACAGAAGCCCCTGAATCAGGTCTTTCACCTTTTTTGTCTTCTCGGCATTTAACGCCTGCGTGAGCGGTTCCCGATACTGTTCGATTCCCCAGTTTTTCAATACCTTCACTGCCATCTCCCTCACAGAAGCTTTCTTTGCTTTCAGCATGGCAAGCATGTCAGCCTCCCAGTCCGGATGCTCCGTATAGATCGCCTGCAGAAGCGCCTGCACCTGCTTTGCACTGTCCGAAGAACAGGACAGCAGCGCTTCTTTGTATTCTTCCCCCAGTTCTGCCATAACCCGGATCGCCAGTATCCGTGTATCTGCCAGACTTCCTTTTGCCGCTTCCATGTATTCTGCTTTCCAGTCTGCATGCCTGGCCGCAAGAACTTCCACGCACCTTTGCATGGCGTCGTCCGACTTATATACCCCCTGCCCGTTGTAGTCATAGAAATTCGCATATTCAGAGCCCAGAAAATCCAGCTGATACTGTGCCGGAACACGCTCTTCTTCCAGAAGTTCCAGAATCGCGCGAATCTGCCTTGGATCGATCAGCATTCTGTAACCGTTTTCACTTTTCCCGTCATCCGGTTTTGGGCAGAGCCAGTACCGCCGGAAATAGGAATCGTACTTGCGAAGGCACTCCAGGATCAGCGCCCGCCGGTGCAGCGTTTTCAGGCCGCTCTCCAGACAGCTGTAGATTCTGCTTTCGCGGTCATAATCGTAGAAAGACATGTTCCGCCAGTCTTTCACATACGGCAGAATCTCTTCAATCTCCAGTTCTTCCAGCAGATACCGCTTCGCAGCATCCTGTGCCGTTTTAAACTTCTCTGTAATATCATGAGCCATACATCTTTGATACTGCTCCGTGACCTGCTCCTCCACTTCCTGATAGACCTCCGGATTTCCCTCCCGGATCCGCCCTGCCAGATATCCGTAATACTTTGCCGGAATCTTCGGAAGCACTCTCAGCATTGCATCCGGCGCCTTTTTCGACATCCGCACAAGGACCCGACTCTCCCTTCCGTCCCCCAGGACCGCCCACTGGATATAGGCCTCCTCAGAGATCGTCAGGAACTCCTCCAGCGCTTTGATGTGCCGTTCAAACCATTTTCGGTCTGTCCTCTGGCAGGTATTCAGCACTTTGTTCGGAATGTTCTCTTCGTCCAGCGCCATGGAAAGACGGAGCATGGACACGAACCGGTTGGAATGCTCCACTGCCAGAAACGCCAGATAATTCAGGAATGTTACCAGATAATACCGTCGGTCCCTTCCGGAGAGGACAGCCCGCACTTCCACCGGCATCGGTTCTCCCGGTTCCGACTCCCGCACAAAGGTCTTCAGCCGCTCCAGCATCTCTCCTTCCGGCTTGTCTTTATCCTGAAACATTCCGTCAATGTTTCCCATCAGACGCTGCTCCAGATAATCGGTCATCTCCCTTACCCGGGAAGGATCGCCTTCTGCTCTCGGATCCGTTTCATCTGCCGGGATGCACAGCACGCTCTTTGCATCCTCCAGCGGTCTGACACAGTACAGGTAGACCGCCGTCAAAAACATCTTCGTATTCACTGCATTTTCATCATAACAAAGCTCCCACATCCGGACCAGAGATTCCGGATCCTGCCTTCCCATCTCGACCAGAAACCGGATCCCCCTGTCATACCATAAAGACTCCGACCAGGCAACGCTGTCTGCCTGGAGAACTGCCGTCTCCACCGGAGTGAGAAATTTTCCCGCATACTCAAAATCGACCTGGTATCCGTTCCCTGAGATCATCTGTCTGGCAGTCGCACCTCCGATCCGAACCACAAGCCGGATAAATCTGCCTGCCAGCTCTTCCTTTTCCTTCTTCGTATCGACCAGGAACGAATAATAGACGCCTCTGCGGACACTTTTGTCCAGCCTGCAGAAATCCTGCGTCTCTGCATCCTCCAGAAGTTTCGGATCCTCCGGTTCCGACAGATCCAGATATCTGTCCGCCAGCTGCCGGTTATGTTCTGTAAGCTCCAGAGAATCCAGTGCGTTCTGAAGCCGCTCCTGATATTTGCCTGCTTTCATAATCATTGGTTCAGTTTCCCCCTTTGTCTTCCTTTTTAAGATAAGTATTTTTTTCCGAAATCGGAATCACCTCCGGCCGGTTCCCGGCCGTTCCCGCCAGAAAACCGGCAGTCTCTGAAAGCGGTTCTGCCAGCACTCTGCATTTGCTTTTAAAGCATGCAATTCCGTATTTCAGAATGTGCTCAATGCCTTCCTCCTGAAGCTCTTTCGTATATCCGTTTCTGTCAATCTGCTCCAGTGCACTTTGGCATTCTGCCTCCAGGTTTCCGCGATGCGCATATTTGACCTCGATGACAATCCCCATGTCCCTGTCATCGATCCGAATCTGGATATCACTGTAACCGTCGCCGCACTGCCGGTTGGAACTGACGTACCAGTTCCCTTTAAAGCCGAGGATTCCCAGCAGTATTCCATGATAAAAATTTTCTTTTACCGCTTTTCAGCGCCGCGTCCGACATGACAAAGCCGGTCCGGTCGATGGTGACAAGCTGTTCATACTGCATCTTTTCCCGCTCCGTCAGCCGTTCACTGTCCAGCAGAAACTGAAACCGCATGGCTTCTGTTCCGATCAGCGAACAAAACAGTTCCCGCGCCATGGAAAAATCATGAGCATTCACACCTTTCAGCGATACGGATATTACAGGGAACTGTCCCATATACGCCTCACACAATGCTGTCTCCTCTGCAATTTCCAGCCCGTCAAACAGCTCCGCTCTGCACCCGATCTCAAAAAAAGTCTTCAGCATATCCATATTCAGGGATTTTCCAAAACGTCTGGGACGGGTGAACAGATTGACTTCTCCCCAGTTGTCCAGAAGTTCTCTGATAAATCCTGTCTTATCTACATAGTAAAATCCCTCCGTCCGAATTTTCTCAAATCGTTCGATTCCGATGGGAAGCTTTTTCTTTCTGACAATATTCTTCTCCATATGGCATCCCCCTTCTTACGGCATGTCCTGCGTATGGCATATCCCGGATGAATCCCATTTCATCACAAACTCTTTTTCGTATGTGTCTTCATCAATGGATTCAGAATCGACAACAAACTGTTCCCTCAGATAAAACCGGACTGCCCGTTCATTTCTCCGGTAAACCTTCAGACTCAGGCCGGTCTTACGCATTTTTGCATGGTCCAGTAACTGCTTTCCGATTCCTTTGGACTGTACATCCGCTCTCACGAAAATTCCTGCGATATAATCCCCGGTCAATCCGATAAAACCTTCCACTGTCCCAGATGTATCATCTTCATATACGTACAGTTCTGCTTTCGGCAGCATTTCCTTTACCATATCATAATGGCTGCGCCAGTATTCCTCTGAAATGAAGCTGTGAGACTGTATGTTGGTATTCAGCCAGAGCTTCATAATTGAATTCCGGTCAGCATCTTTGTATTCCCTTATCATGACAACCTCTTTTCCAAATCATCTGTGTTCTGAAAGCCACCGCATCGCCATATAAGCATAGACCGCGCTGCCGTTTACCAGCGCATCCTCATCGAACCGGACTTTTTCTGTCCTTTGCTCATGGCATTCAGATCCCGAACAGAAAATGCTCTGTTCCTGCCCAGCAGTTCTTTGGCGTATGTTTCAGCACAGGCAGACAGTTCCTGATCATTTACCAGAGTCGGGCACCCGCTTCCAAATGTCACCTTTGCTTCTGCCCGGAAAACCTTTGCCGTTCCTTCCGCAATCTGCACCAGTCTTTCTTTTATAAGCGAACGCACTTCTTCATCAAAAGTCCGGATGCTTCCGCCCATGACTGCCGCATCCGGAATCGCATTGGCAGCAGTTCCTGCATGCAGCGTTCCTACCGTCAGAACAGCCCGGTCATCCATTGCCAGCTCCCGGGAATGGATTTCCTGAAGCGCAAGCAGAATATGAGCCGCTGCATTCAGCGGATCAACTCCCATGTTGGGCATGGAGCCATGACAGCCCGTTCCCTGTACCCGGATCTCAAAATAATCGGCTGCCGGAGCGCTGACGCCGGCATCTGCAACGACCTCCGTACCGGCTTCAAAAGGCATCCCCGCCGTCACATGAACCATCAGCGCCGCATCCACATCCGGATCGTTCAGCAGGCCGGATTCTATCATATTGCGGGAACCCTCAAAGATCTCTTCGGCAGGCTGAAACATGAGTTTTACCGTACCTTCTATCTCCTCTTCATGCATCTTCAGAAGTTTTGCCGCGCCCAGCAGCATGGCCGTGTGCATGTCGTGCCCGCAGGCGTGCATACAGCCATTCACAGACGCAAAATCCTCCTCTGTTTCTTCTTCGATGGGCAGTGCATCCATATCCGCCCGAAGCAGAAATACTTTCCCTTCTCTCTTCCCTCCCGCCAGGGCGATCAGACCGGATTTACCGCATTTTTTTCAGGAACCGCTTCCTGTTCCTGGTTAACGATTCCTTTTCCTTACAGCCTGCATATCATGATATATTCTTCTTCCTTTTCGTCCACAATCTCAAAACCGGCTTTTTGATACATTCTGACTGCATAATTGCTTTTCTGTACAGACAGAGAAACCTGTCTATATCCATTCCTTTTTAATATTCCCAGCATGTTCTGCAATAAACCCGTGCCAGTTCCATGATTCCTGTAATCTTTATATACGGAAATGGCAATGGAAGGAGTTTCATCATCCACATGACCGTAATCATTCATGATACGGCTCCATACAGCGCCGACGATTCTGTGTCCGTCTTCCGCTACCAGACCGAGATCATCCTTCTTCCGGCCAAAATCTGCAATATATACCTGCAGCTCCGGTCTGTTTATGATCTCCTTTGGCGGCGCCGGTCCCTCCGGAACATAGATTGCTTCATATAGAAAATCGCTCAGAACATGGTATTCGGAGCTTTGAATCTCTCTGATTCTTATCATTCATCCGGAACCTCCTCTCAGATAATCAGACACGATCTCCACGGCCGTTTCCCCCTTTTCTGAAGTATCTGCTTTTCACAGCCTCGTATACTCCCAGCAGCATACACCCGACCCCATAGGACAGAATATCCGACCAGTCAAATACCATTCCGATCAAAATGCGGAAGAACGTATGATCCTGCAGTCCAAGTCGTTCCACAATATGCAGATACTGCATGAATTCTGTAAAACACGCAAAAAGGAAAACATAAAGCGGCAACAGTATCATTTTTTCCGGAACGACAGTCCTTACCATACAGTATAGCAGAATGACGACGAGCGCATCACCCATATATGGCCTTATAAAATCATCATGAACCATTAAAGCGATCACTGCTTCTGTCAAAAACAGAAGCAACGCTGCAAACGCATATGGAATTCTCTTCTTCATCATTTTTCTCCGCAGTAACTTCTTAATCCAGGTCTTCTTCTGCTCTTTCTGACATTTAAAAGCATTTAGTCTCTATTTTCTCTGGAAAACACTTTCAATAAAGCCTTCCATGTTGCAACTTTAAAATCCATTTCAGATGAATCATACTGCCGCCACTTTGCATCTGTCAGGCACACAAGAATTCCCGAGATACCGGATTCCGCAGTATAATCAAATACACATTTTTCTACAGAATCAGCAAACTCTGCCGGTAATTGCTCCAAAGCACAATGATTTTCAAAAATCACCTTTTCCGCGGCGATTGTATAAATCTGCAGCTTTACAACCGCATAATGATCAAGTGCGGAAGTCTGACGAATAAAGCGCTCCTCAACTTCTGTCAGGAATCTCTTTTCCATATATGGAATCCCTTCTGGTACTCATTGTTCTTTTTGATCCATACTCTGTATTACACTCACAAATCCACTGTAAAAATCACCTGCAGCTGTTCCTTGAGGGCATATTCATAGAACGGCAGCAGCCCCTCGGCGTTGGACAGCAGATATTCCAGATCCGTAACATAAGCCGGCAGCCCGCTGCTGTCCGCTTCCACTTTTGGAAAATTCTTTCGTATAATATCCTTCACCTCGTGACATTGCAGATAGTCTACAATCCGCCTGACATCATCATGATTTTTCAGGCTGATCAGATCCTCTTCTGTATCCACCAGAAATTCTCCGCCCACAAGGATATTCAGCGGCACCCGGTTACGCTCACTCCATTTTCCGCGGCCCAGGCACAGCTGAATGCCCTGCCATGCCTTATCCAGTTCATATCCCCGGGGAGTGCGAAGCAGCCGCTCCTCTATCTCCTCCAGCATATATTCGTAGCGTTCCTCTTCCGGCCTGGCACATAGCGCTGCCAGCTCCGTATCAGTCAGTGCATATAAAACTCCCAGACACGCCATATTCATTCCTCCTCTGGCAATCCGTCATTCAACAGCAGGCAGCATCAATCGCAGTAATCCCGCTCCAGCTCCTCCTGTGTCGGAAATTTCGCTTCATTTTCATCAAGAAAATCTCCTGTACATACAAACCGGAGAAAATCATTGAAATTCTTACAGATATAAAGCCTCTGCACCTCCATATACTCCCTTACTTCCGACCGGTCTGCCCAGTTGACTCCATCCACAAGCATCATGTCATAAACGCCTTCTTCGTGTATGGTAACGATGCCGCCGTTTACCAGATCCAGATACGTCAGGTATCCATATACATTGCCGAGTTCTATAAAGCCCGCTTCCAGAAAACAGGGGGATTGATCCTGCATTCCATGCATCCCCTGCTCTTCCCTGAGGTTCTCCAGAAATTCTGTTCCGTTGTTTCCTCTTATATTATGCCACTTAAATTCCACCGTCGGACCAATGTCATCTTCGGAAAGGGGCATATAATCATGTTCTTCACGGGAATATGTTTCCTCCCACGAATTGGCATAGGAGTCGCCGCAAAAAGACACAAGCACGGTAACATCCTCCGGCATTTTATAACTTTGCAGAAATTCCCGGTATGGCAAAGGCAGGGAATACCCAAGCCCTTTCTCAATCGTCGACAGGTCGCACTCTGTGAATGCTGACTTTTCCAATGGTCCCTCCCAAAGCTGCGGTTCCCGTTCCTTTAAAATATTCAGATATTTTTCTGCGGTTGTCATCAAACAATTCCTCCTGTTCTGCTTCTGCGCTTTCTGGTATTATTATACAGGTTTTCTCCTGTTTTGTACAGAAAAGTAATTTCATATATTCAACTGGAAACGCTTGAAACAGAAACTTCCTCCATATATAATAAAAGGGAAAGGGGGCGCAGAACTTGAAACGTACAGTAAAACTTCCCATTG
>ERZ778497.756-NODE-756-length-25156-cov-8.007649_pt1 | contig 25156 bp, 26 predicted proteins | sample MGYA00509938_ERZ778497 | MGnify/ENA primary metagenome ERZ778497 (study PRJEB29527, sample SAMN07138969) | mouse gut metagenome | material: feces | host: mouse | place: China:Nanjing | collected 2016-01-25 ... | reverse complement strand
TGTCTGTTAAGTCTTTTCGGGCATAGCAATACCGCCCACCGAACCTCGTTTTTTTTATTTGGTGAGCGTCTGCCTTAAAACCTTATGAAATAAAATAGAGCCAACAAACTGTGATTTCTCACAAGTCTGTCGGCTCTGCGTCTGTGCGTCTGGCTCTTTGATGATGTATTTGTTCTTCCCTTTATAGCAAATGGGAATTTATTTCTCTTTTTTACTCATAAGAGAAGAACTGATAGCTACAAATAAACCAATTAAAATCCACGGAAATGCTGCTCCTAAAAAATCACTAACCATACTTCATTCCTCCTTCAAAATTTCGATTTGTCGCTTTGTTAATCAACTCTGCTTTTTTGTTTCAAACCTTTTAATAACTGTTACCTGAAAATCCTTTGCTTCAATCAAACTTTCCTGTCTGCACTTCGGGCAGTAGAGAGGAAAGTTTTTTAATTCCGTATCTTTCCGTATCTGCAATCTCGTTTTGTTCCCGCAGACAGGGCAGCGCACCCATTCTGAAATCATATTCGCCATATCATCTATCCCTCATATTATTCTTATCTGCCAGTTGGCTTTTCGGAAGCGTTTTTGTAAGGACTAAGTTATAGGCAACGGTTATAAAAATTAAAACCAAAGCATGAATAATGTGCTTTTCCACTGTAACCCCTGCTTTATTTGAAAAAGTACTAAGAGTGTTAATAGCAGAATGAACAATAATGCAGGGGAGCAAACTTCCGCCACGATAGAAAATCGTTACAAGCAAAAAGCCTATCGCAATCGCAAAGCAAATCTGGCACAAATTGTTTACCAAGTCCATACCACTGCCATTAAACAAATTTACTATATGCCCTATGCCAAAAGTCACGCTCGAAACGATAATTGCAGATTTTATACCATCCTTTTCCATTGCCTTGAAAAGAAAACCTCTGAAAATCACTTCTTCCACAAATCCAACGCAAAGCATACACGCAATACGGCAAACCGTATCCGATAATGGATAGTTGACAGCAACACCGTTCCAAAGATTTCCCGTTGCTAAGATAATAAGCGGCACATAGTAAAGGAACCGATGGGCAGGAACAGGTGATTTACAAAGCCCATACCGTTCTTGCAACTTGTTTTTTCGGATAAAGGCAAAAAGAATAATGGTTTGCAAGATACAAAAAATAGCGTTTGCAGAGTATTCAATCCCTATTTTCTCGTTTAACGGATATGCTAAAGATTGCAGAACACAATAAACCACTATCCATACAATAGCAAAAGCCTGTTCGTTTTTTTCATATAACTTTTTCATTTTATTTCCTCCTGTATCGCTAATATTGCACCTGTGCCTACCCGTTCCAAATGCTTTTCTATAAGTTTTTCATCATACTCCAACGAATTGTTGGCTATGATACTGGCATATCCATGAACAAACATCGCAAGCGTTATAAAAACTTCTTTTGTCTGTTCAATATTCATATCCATTTCTTCCTGCATGGCAGAAATAACAGGTATAAGTTCCTCGGAATTTATCATTTCAAGCAAGCTGTTTTCAACAGCAAATCCCGATTGAAACAGAAAACGGAACAAATAAGGTTCTTCAACCGCAAAGCGGATATAATTCACCCCAATTCCAAGCATTATATCTTCCTGTGTTTCTGGAATGTTCATCAAATATTCCGTATGATAGTCACCTGTTTTTTTGTAAACAGCTTTTTTTAATTCTTCAATCGTTGCAAAATGGTACATAACGGGCTGTGTGGAACAGTTTAGCTTCTTTGATACTGTCCGTGCATTGATGTTTTCCACGCCAGTTTTGCGGGCAACCTCAAATGCAGCGTCAATAACCATATCTCTTGTGATTTTAGGTTTTGGTGGCATTATGATTTCCTCCTCAACTTATAATTGTTGTTATATAACATCAATTATAATCAATTCCCGCTGCCTTGTCAATCGGTCTCAATAAATTTACAAAAACCCTATTCGTTCTTTCGCTTTCGCTTATAAGCTGCTAAATCTCCTATTGCAAGAGATTTCACATCATTTAACCAAAACTCCCCGAAAAGAAAGTGGCAGAGCTTTAACCTCTGCCACTGCATTGCCTATGTGAAAATGATTTCCTCGTTCACAATCTCCCTCGCACAAGCCCTTATGTTACCTAGCCGTCCTGTCCATTCTAAGGCGTTTTCTTCCTTTAGGCGTTCCGTTATGCCCTGTGCCTGTTTCATGCCCTCTATGAGCCTTTCAAAGCGTTCCTGCGCCTGCCTGTCAATGTCGGCAAGGTAAGTGTTCAGCCTGCCGCTTGTGAGAAGATTGGTGTATGTAACCCTGCGGTGCTGCTTCAGATAATTCAGATGCCGCTGTCCCCATATGCCTATTGGCTGTTCTTCTTCGGCGGGTACAGTTAAGCACGGGATTAAGTAATCTCCTCGCCGTTCGTATTTGCCGCCCATTTCCTCAAAAATCGTCTTTGCCATTGTCTGTTACCTCCACATTCTTTTTTATTTTGAATGTCCGCAAAATCCGTCCTACATTAGTAGAGCGGTATACTACAGAGCACGTGAGGGAGAGTAGGATACGTTGATCGATCCTGAATTTTTATAAGTTGCCGCGGTTCTTTCAAGCACAAATGAATGGGACACCAAGCCCGAACAATTACAATTGATCATCTCTCCGATTGAGATCGCTGAACCGCAGTCAATGCCGCTTCTCCTTTATTTGGAAAGGAGTTTTTTTATGTCTCTTCGTATTGTTCGTCCAGCCTGCTGCGGTATGGATATCCACAAGGATATCATTGTCGCTACGATCGGTATTACCGATCCTGCAACAAACATTACGCAGTACTTTATGCGTCAATTTGGTACCCGCAATCATGACCTTCTTGATCTGGCCGACTGGCTCGACTCCTATCACTGTAAAGATGTTGCCATGAAGTCCACAGGCAAATACTGGATCCCCATCCATGACCGATAGAACCGCGTATAGTAAAGGGTGCTTAGAGTTATGGATTTTTCTGTTCGATATTTCATGAAGAAAATATTAAATAAATCTGTAATTTAATGTTTATTAGTTCATATTATTTGGCATCATGGAGACAAGAAAGGGAAAAAGGTAACAATATGGATGTTATAACGAAAGAAGAGCAGAAAATGACTCAGGAGTTTACGTTGTTCAATGATTTGTATATGAGCAAGTTTTTCGAGGATTTCAATGAAGGGGTCGAACTGATCCTGCGCCTTATTCTTGATCGGGAGGACCTGGTCGTGCAGGAGGTCAAAGTACAGGATCGCATCATCAATTTTCTTCATCATTCGACGTGTCTGGATGTTCTGGCGGTGGATGCTTCCGGCAAAAAATACAATATCGAGTTTCAGGTAGGTTCTTTTTCCAATCTGCCGAAGCGTTCACGTTATTACGCGGGCGAGATCGATCATGGGATGCTGGAAAAAGGAGAGGAATATGAATCCATGGAAGAAGTATATGTCATATTCATTTGCGACGGGGATGTGATGAAATGCGGACATCCGATGTATCATTTCACGATGAAGGATGAAATGGGGACAGAATTGGAAGATGGACGTCATGTGCTGTTTCTGAATGCAAATTATCCGGGAGACTGGAAGCTGAAGGATCTGATGGATGATCTGAAGAGTGCAGATCCCGAGCAAATGCGATATGATGTACTAAAGAAGAGGACCGAGTATTTCAAGAAGAAGGAGGAGGGCCGTATGAGAGTATGCGAAGGAATGATAGACTGGTATAATACGCGAAATCAGAAAGAACGTGAGCAGTGGGAAAAGAAGCTGAAACTGCAGAAAAAAGAAGCGGATGAGCAATTGGTAAAAAAGATGCTTGCAGGAGGAGAACCGATCGAAAAGATCATGGAGTATTCATCGCTTTCCAGAGAAGAAATCGAACGGATCCGGAAGGACTTAGCATAAGTATGAGGTGTTAAATGGAGTTACGATGAAGATTTTATAATGAAGATACAAAAAGAACCCGCATTTTTGCTATGAATGGTTGAGTTTGTCAAGAAAACTGTGTAAGTTATAACTTTAGAAGGTGTTGTAAAGAATGCCTTCTTTTCTTTTGATTGGCCTGTCTTCATGAAGCCATTTTTCTATTAATTGGATGGTTTTTATACCATTTCACATTATTTATAATATATTCATGAATTAACCTCTCTAAAAGGAATTAAATAAACAATAAAAGGAAGGAACTTAAATCTAATTCCTTCCATATGGTGCTCTGTTACACGTTTTTACAAGACATCTGTATTGATTTGTCTCTTACTTCTTCTTCAGATCAAAGTTGAAGTAGTCGATGGCATTGTTGTAGGAAATGCCTTTTACGATCGGAGCAAGCAGATCCATATCGTATGGGAATTCCCCGTTTTCTACCCATCCGCCGATCAGATTGCACATGATACGGCGGAAGTATTCATGTCTAGGATATGACAGGAAGCTTCTCGAGTCCGTCAGCATGCCGACAAAATTTCCGAGCAGACCAAGGTTTGCCAGCGAAGTCATCTGCTTCTGCATTCCTGTTTTATTGTCGTTGAACCACCATGCAGAACCCTGCTGGATCTTTCCGATCGCGTCGCTGTTCTGGAAGCATCCAAGGATCGTACCGATCAGTTCGTCATCCCCTGGATTCAGCGAATAGATGATCGTCTTCGGAAGTCCGCCATCCATATTGACAGCGTTCAGGAAATCGGCCAGCTGCGAACCAGGCGCTTCATTGGAAATGCAGTCATATCCTGTATCCGGACCAAGCTTGTCGAACATGACCGTATTGTTGTCACGCTTGCATCCGTAATGCAGCTGCATTACCCAGTTGCGATTTTTGTTTTCCTTCGCAAGGAAAAGCATGATCGCCGTCTTGAATTTAACCACTTCTTCATTCGTGAGCTCTTCGCCGTTTCTCTTTTTCGCAAAGATCGCTTCGATCTCGTCATCCGAAGCCGGAACATACATGACGTAGTCCAGACCGTGGTCGGCTACCGAGCATCCTTTTTCCGCAAAGAAATCCATACGGTTTGCCAGAGCTTTTTTCAGGTCTTCAAATGTATTGATCTCCATCTGTGCCGCATCCGCCAGCTTGCCAACATATTCCATGAAATCCGGCTTGTTGATATTCACAGCCTTGTCAGGACGCCATGCCGGCAGGACCTGCACATCGAAGCTGTCGTCTTCCTTGATCAGCTTGTGCCATTTCAGATCATCGATCGGATCATCGGTCGTGCAGATCAATGTCACATTCGCCTTTTTGATCAGGTTGCGCACGCTCATGTCGTCATGAGAAAGCTTTTCGTTGCACAGATCCCACACTTCTTTTGCGGTCTTGCTGCTCAGAACACCATCATAATCAAAGAATCTCTGCAGCTCAAGATGAGACCAGTGGTAAAGCGGATTGCCGATCGCCTTGTCGAGCGTCTGCGCATATTTCTCGAACTTTTCCCAGTCCGACGCGTCTCCGGTAATATAGTATTCGTCGATTCCGTTCGAACGCATCTGGCGCCACTTGTAATGGTCGCCACCCAGCCATACCTGGGCAATATTGTCAAATTTACGATCCTCGTAAATCTCCTGCGGATTGATATGGCAGTGATAGTCAAGAACAGGAACTACTTCCGCATAGTTGTGAAATAATTCTTTCGCAGTATCTGTTTCCAGAAGGAAATCTTTATCCATAAATTTTTTCATTGTTCATTTTCTCCAATTCTATTATCCATTATATAACATTTATCACATCACACCAAGTACAGTCGGCAGCCATAACGACAACTGAGGAATGTAGGTGACAAGCATCAGCACCACGAAGATCGCACCGAAATACAGAAGCAGCTGCTTCATCACCGATTCGATCGTGACACCACCAACCTTGACACCAACAAACAGCGTCGTGCCGACCGGCGGCGTGATCGTACCGATACACAAGTTGAAGATCATCATGATACCAAAATGAATGATATCCATACCAAGCGACTGGCATACAGGCAGGAAGATCGGCGTAAAGATCAGGCAGGCAGGCGTCATATCCATGAACGTACCTACGACAAGCAGGATCACATTGATCAGCAGCAGGATAATGTACTTATTATCCGTCAGGCCGAGCAACGCTTCGCTGACAAGCTGAGGAATTCCCGTAAACGCCATGACCCATGACATGATCGAAGAAACACCGATCAGGAAAATGATGATACCTGTCATCTGCGCACTTTCCTTGAAAATCGCCGGCAGCTCTTTCACTTTGATCGACTTGTAGAACACAAGCGACAAGATCAAAGAGTAAACGACCGCAACAACCGACCCTTCCGTCGCCGTAAAAATACCGCCAATGATTCCTCCGATCACGATCAGGATCAGCAGCAGACAAGGCAGAGCCTGAAGGAAGATATTCCATTTTTCCTTGCCCGACATTTTCACATTGGAATAAAATCCGTTTTTCTTCGCCAGGAAATATACGACGATCATGCACGCAATACCCCAGAGGATGCCAGGAATATATCCAGCCATGAACAGAGCGGACACGCTCGCACCGCCTGAAACAAGTGCATATGTGATCATAACATTCGAAGGCGGGATCAAAAGCCCGGTCGGCGCCGTCGCGATATTGACCGCCGCCGAGAAATCCGGATCATACCCATCCTCTTTTTCGACCGGTCCGATGATCGAACCCATCGCAGAAGCAGCCGCTGTACCTGAACCCGAGATCGAACCGAAAAGCATGTTGGCAAGAACATTCGTCTGTGCCAGCGCTCCAGGCATCCTTCCTGTCAGCATCTTGGCCAGGTTGATCAGACGGATCGCGATACCGCCCCGGTTCATGATATTTCCCGCTAAGATGAAGAACGGAATCGCAAGCAGAGAGAATACGGAAATTCCCGAAAACACACGCTGGCTCGCCGTCAGCACCGCCACATCGAACGGCATGACCGGCAGGATCGCTGCGACCGAAGCAATTCCCAGCGCGATCGCGATCGGAACACCAAGCAGAAGCATGATAACAAGCAGGACAAGAATGATCAGTCCGGAAAGCAATGAAATCGTCATTAGTATACATCCCCTTTCTCTTCGACGCCGCTAGGCATCTCAAGATTTCTGCCATGCAGCATATCGATCACATTCAAAATACTGTAAACGACGATCGCTACACCCGAAACCGGCAGGATCGTATAGACGTACCCCATCGGAATGCCCAGGGAAGCTGTCACCTGATGCATGGACAGCTGCATGATGCTGCTGCCGCCCCAGATCAAGGTAAGCAGCGCAAAGATCAGGATCAGGATCTCGATCAGGATATCGAGGACCGCTTTCTTCTTTCCGGTCAGCTTGTCTGCCAGAAAACCCATCCGCATATGATCGCGGATCCCGAACACATACGCGCTGGCAAGCAGAGCCATCCATACGAAACTGTACGTCAGCAGCTCCTCGCTCACCGTGCTCGGCGCGTTGAAAAAGTAGCGGGTAATGATCTGATAGGAACCGATCACCACCATGAACGCGAACAGGACGATGCATGCTCCCATAATGATACGATCCATCCATTTACGGACTGTTTTAGTAAAATTCAGCATAAATATCCTCCTATTCGTATTTCTTGTTGACCTGCTGGATATGCTCGTACATCTCGACAATATTCGGGTTTTCCTCAAGCATGTCCTGCTGCACGCTCACGACCTTGTCGCGGAACGCCTGCACGTCCACATCGATAAATTCCACGCCCTGCTCGTTCTGCGCGTACTCTTTCGCCTCAAGGACCGCCTTCTGCCATTCTTCAAGCTCTACTTCTGTGGCCGCCTGCGCCGCTTCCATGAAAATGTCATATTCCTCATCGCTCAGGCTATCGAGGAATTTCGTATTGCCGATCAGAACATCCGGGATCATCTGGTGCTGGTCATAACTGAAATATTTCGCTACTTCGCCATGCTTGTTGTTGGTCAGCGCCAGTTCGTTGTTCTCCGCTCCGTTGATCACTCCCTGCTGGATAGCCGTGTATACTTCGCCAAACGACATCGGGCTTGCCGCCGCCCCGAACGCCTTAACCATATTGACCGAAGCCGGCGACTGCTGCACACGGATCTTCTGTCCTTTCAGATCGTCCGGAGAATGGATCGGTTTTGTCGAATAGAAGTTTCTCGTTCCCGCATCGAACCATGTCAGTACCCTGAATCCCGACTCGTCTGTCGAGTTGTACAGTTTCTGCATATACTCTGTATCGTTCATCACTTCGCGGTACGCATCCTGCGATGTGAACAAATAAGGCATCGAGAAGATTTCGTAGGAATCCGCGAAAGTTTCCACGTTCGCTGTACCGGCAACAACGAAATCGATCGCGCCGGTCTGTGTCAGTTCGATCGCCTTCTGAGCCGAACCGAGCAATTCATTCGGGAAGATCTGCACCTCGTACTTGTCTCCCAGTTTTTCTTCAATGATCTCTTTGAATTTGAGCATACCAATATGTTCCGGATGCTCTTCGGATTGAGCATGCGCGATCCGGATGATCCGCTTGCCGCCTGTGATCGAATCCAGGCCAGAACAGCCTGTCAGTCCGCAAGCCAGCCCGATTGCTGCCACGCCTGCCATCAGCCGCTTCCATAGCTTCATACAATTTCCTCCTTAACAAATTATGTAAAATTTAATGTAAGCCTTTACAGCTATGACATTACATGAATCGCCCAAAGATAGCAAGATTTAATTTTACTTTTTATTAACTTTTGATCGAATTTGGGACAATTGCCCAAATTATTTACCCTAATTAAATCAATTCGCTCCAATTTATTTCGTTAATATATTGACGGAGGGCGGATATATGTGGTACATAATATGTAAGCCTTTACACATCAACGTGGAAATGAAAGAAACAGGAGGAACACAATGGACAAGAAATGGATCCAAATCAACTCTGCCGACAATGTGGCAGTCGCCCTTGCCCCTCTGCGCAAAGGTGAGACAATTGAGATCGGCCCCCATCCCTTCGTACTGAAGGAAGATATCGCGCAGGGACATAAATTCGCCCTGCAGGATATCGCAGCAGATGAAAACATTATTAAATACGGACTAGCGATCGGGCACGCGCTGGACACGATCAGACAAGGCCAGTGGGTGCATATCCACAATATGAAAACCAACCTCGGCGATATTCTCGAATATACATACGACAAGAAAGTCTTGGACAAGCCGCAGGCCGGAAACGAACGCACTTTTCAAGGCTATCGACGCAAAAACGGAAAAGTCGGTATCCGCAACGAGATCTGGATCATTCCCACAGTAGGATGTGTAAACAACATTGCCCAGGCAATCGAGAAAGCATGCGCGCACGTGGCAGGCAGCAGCGTGGAAGCTGTATGCGCCTTCCCGCATCCGTACGGCTGTTCGCAGATGGGCGGCGATCAGGAAAACACCCGTCAGATTCTGGCCGACCTGATCGGACATCCCAACGCAGGCGGTGTGCTCGTTCTCGGGCTCGGATGCGAAAACTCCAATATTGCCGAACTGAAAAAGTATTTAAAAGACTACGATGAAGACCGTGTCGAATTTCTCGTAGCCCAGGATGTCGAAGATGAGATCGCCGAAGGCATCCAACGGGTCGAAAAACTGGCAGAAGCCATGAAAAACGACAAACGGGAAACGATCCCGGCAGGCGAGCTGGTCATCGGCCTGAAATGCGGCGGATCCGACGGACTTTCCGGCATCACGGCCAACCCGACCGTCGGCGCCTTCTCAGACAAGCTCATCGCCCAGGGAGGAACGACGATCCTTACCGAAGTGCCTGAAATGTTCGGTGCCGAAACCCTGCTCATGAACCGCGCCGAAAACAAGGAAGTTTTTGAAAAGACCGTGGATCTGATCAACGATTTCAAGGAATACTTCAAATCCCACAACCAGACGATCTACGAAAACCCTTCGCCGGGAAACAAAAAAGGCGGGATCTCCACGCTGGAAGATAAATCGATGGGATGTACCCAGAAATCCGGTACTGCACCAGTAGAGGATGTGCTCAAATACGGTGAACAGGTACACCATAAAGGACTGAACCTGCTTTCCGCGCCAGGAAACGATCTGGTTGCCAGCACGGCACTGGCCGCTTCCGGCGCCCATATGGTGCTCTTTACGACAGGACGCGGCACGCCGTTTGCTTCTCCGGTCCCGACCATGAAGATCTCGAGCAATACGAATCTGTCAAAACATAAATCGAACTGGATCGATTTCAACTGCGGGCAGCTTGTCGAAGACAAAACGCTCGATCAGCTTTCGGATGAACTGATGGACTATGTGCTCGCTGTAGCCAGCGGCGAGCTTGTCGCCAGCGAACGGGCCGGCTTCCACGATATGGCAATCTTCAAACAAGGCGTAACCTTGTGATCAAACAATAGAAAAGGAAATACACATGAAAACATTGAACTATAAGACTCTCGAAGAAATGAACTATGACGGTTATCTTTTAAAAGACGCCCCGGTACGCGTGCTGCAGTTCGGCGAAGGAAACTTTATGCGCGGCTTCGTGGACTACTTTATCGACATGATGAACGAAAAAGCAGGCTTCAACACGAAAGTAACGCTCGTACAGCCGATCGGTCAGGGATCGTTCCGTCTCAAAGACATCATCAACGATCAGGACGGTTTATACACTCTGTATCTTCAGGGATTCCAGGACGGCAAGGAAGTGCGCGAAAAACGCATCATCTCTGCTGTGAAAAACTGTCTGAACGCTTACGAGGACTGGAACGAAGTGCTCGATATGGCAGCCGGCAAAGAGCTGCGTATTATCACATGCAACACGACAGAAGCCGGTATCACGTATGATCCTTCGTGCCAGTTTACGGATGCCCCGGCCTCCAGCTATCCGGGCAAACTGACCCAGTTTTTGTACCGCCGCTTCCAGAACCAGCTTCCAGGATTCATCATCCTGGCATGCGAACTGATCGACAACAACGGCAAAGAGCTGGAAAAATGCGTGCTTCAGCATGCTTTTGACTGGAATCTTGGCGACGAATTCACAGCATGGATCAAAAACGAGAACATTTTCTGTTCCACGCTTGTCGACCGCATCGTGACCGGATATCCGCGCAGCGAAGCGGACAGCATGAACGCTGAAAACGGCTATGTCGACCAGACACTCGATACAGGAGAGATCTTCGGCGTATGGGTCATCGAAGGACCGCAGTCGATCTATGATGAAATTCCGTTCAAGGAGGCCGGACTGCCTGTCATCGTGACGGACAACCATAAACCGTACAAGGAAAGAAAGGTCCGCATCCTCAACGGTGCGCATACTTCGATGGTGCTCGGCGCATTCCTTGGCGGCCAGGATATCGTGCGCGACTGCATGTATGATCCGACCATTTCCGCCTACATGAACGAAGCGATCTACAACGAGATCATCCCTACCCTTTCCCTGAGCAAGGAGGACTGCGAGGAATTCGCGCATGCGGTGACCGAACGGTTTAAAAACCCGTTCATCGATCACGAACTGCTCGCGATCTCGCTGAACTCGACCGCAAAATGGAAAGCCCGTGTCATGCCAAGCCTTTTAGGTTATGTGGAAAAATTCGGAAAGCTTCCAAAAGCGCTCACCACTTCCCTGGCCAGCTACATCGCGTTCTACCGCGGCAGCGAACTGGGCGAGGACGGCCTGAAAGCCGTCAATCCGGTCACGAAAAAAGAATACACGATCAAGGACGATGCGCCGGTACTGGAATTCTATGCGCAAAATCACGGAAAATCGGACGAAGAGCTCGTTTCACTTGTATTGAGCAATGAAGAATTCTGGGGACAGGATCTGACCAAAGTGAACGGTCTTGAGCAGGCAGTGACCGAAGCGTTGAACACGATCGACGAAAAAGGCGCAATGGCTGCGATGAGCGAATGCATCAGCCGCTAAAAACGATCGGACACGACCAGCCCGGCATATTATAATGGAAACGAGGATGATACTATGAATATTTATGATATTTCCAAACAGTCAGGCGTTTCCATCGCCACGGTCAGCCGCGTGATCAACAATTCAGGCTATGTAGCAGAAAAAACAAGAAAAAAGGTCATGGATGTGATCGAAGCCAACAGCTATATGCCCAATGTATTCGCCAAAGGCATGTCCACTTCGAGCATGAAGACGATCGGGATCCTGACCACCAATATCCGCGACCTGTATCAGGCGCAGTGCGTCTATTATCTGGAACAGGAACTCAAGAAATACGGATACACCGCTATGCTGTGCTGCACAGGCGATGAGCTGGCCGCAAAAAAAGAGCATGTGGAACTGCTTGCCAGCCGCAAAGTGGACGCGCTGATCTTTATCGGATCCCACTTTGTCGAGAAGAACGCCAAGGATAATGCGTATTTATACGGGGCGAGCAACAATGTGCCCGTATTTCTTCTCAACGGCCTGCTCAGGCACGACAACATTTACAGCATTTTATGCGACGACGAGACCGGTGCATACGAACTGACCAGGATCTGTCTGGAAAAAGGCGCAAAGGATCCGGTCTTCATCGCATCGCGGGACACATTCAGCATGCGGCGCAAATTTCAGGGCTTTTTGAAAGCGTGCCGGCAATATGGCATCGAAAAGGATGACAGCGCGTTCCGGGTTTTCAGCGAAGACCCGGAATCGCTCGATGCATCATACACGCTTCTGTTTGATGAAAGCGCCTATGACGCGCTCATCTGCGCAGATGACGAAATTGCTGCCGTAGCCCAGCGTGCCGCAAGAAATCACGGGATCCGTGTTCCCGAAGATCTGATGGTGACCGGATACAACGATTCTGTCATCGCGACCATCGCATCGCCGGCCATCACATCGCTGGATAACCGTGCACAATATATGTGCACCCAGGCTGTATACGGCCTGACCCAGGTGCTTGACGGCAAGGAATTTCCGGAAGAAACGATGTATTCGGGAAAAGTAGTAGAAAGAGAGTCGACCAAAAGAACATGAATAAAATACTAGAACAGTTCAACGAGATCGGGATCATCCCGGTCGTCGTTCTGGAACATAAAGAGGATGCAGCCCCTCTGGCCCATGCGCTTTGCGAAGGGGGCCTTCCGGCTGCCGAAGTCACTTTCCGTACACGGGAAGCGGCTGCCTGCATTTCAGCCATGCGCCAGGCGCGTCCGGACATGCTGGTCGGGGCCGGAACGGTGCTGAGCGTAGAACAGGTGGACGAAGCGATCAACGCGGGCGCGCAGTTCATCGTTTCTCCTGGATTCGATGAAGAAGTCGTAAGATACTGCATCGAAAAAGACATCCCGGTCACGCCGGGAACATGCACGCCAAGCGACGTGCAGAAAGCGTACCGTCTCGGTCTTGATGTCGTGAAATTCTTCCCGGCAGAACCGGCAGGGGGCATCGCGATGATCAAGGCGATGGCGGCGCCGTACACGATGATGAAGTTCATGCCGACAGGCGGGATCTCGGAAAAGAACATGGAATCGTATCTGAAAGAGGATGTGATCCTGTGCATCGGCGGAAGCTGGATGGTCAAGAAAGATCTGATCGACAGCAAGCAGTTCGACCGGATCGAAGAGATCACGCGCAGCGCGGTGAAGAAATTGAACGAGGTAAGAGGATAATGAAAAAAGTAATCACATTTGGAGAACTGATGCTCCGTTTGGCGCCGGCAGGCTATCTGCGCTTTATCCAGGCAGACAGCTTCGGCGCGACCTACGGAGGAGGCGAAGCGAACGTTGCGGTTTCGCTGGCCAACTACGGACACGACGCGCACTTTGTTTCGAAGCTGCCTGAGCACGAGATCGGACAGGCGGCTGTCAACTCGCTGAGAAAATACGGAGTGAACACGGACGATATCGTTCGCGGAGGCGATCGTGTAGGGATCTACTTCCTGGAAAAGGGAGCGAGCCAGAGACCGAGCAAGGTCATCTACGACCGCAAGGACAGCGCCGTAGCGCTGGCAAGACCGGAAGAGTTCGACTGGGATGCGATCCTGGACGGAGCCGAATGGTTCCATACGACAGGGATCACGCCGGCGCTCAACGACGAGATGGCGGCGATCACGCTGGAAGCGATGAAGAAATGCCATGAAAAAGGGATCAAGGTATCGTGCGACCTGAACTACCGCAACAAGCTGTGGAGCAAGGAAAAAGCGAACAAGGTGATGAGCGAGCTGGCCAAATACATCGATGTGTGCATTGCCAACGAAGAAGATGCGAAAGACGTGTTCGGGATCGAAGCGGCAAACACGGATATCCATGGCGGGCAGATCAACCACGAAGGATATAAGGATGTAGCCAAACAGCTGATGGATACGTTCGGGTTCGAGAAGGTGGCGATCACGCTGCGCGAGAGCATCAGCGCGAACCGCAACCTGTGGAGCGCGATGCTGTACGACGGAACAGACTACTGCTTCTCGAAGAAATACGATCTGAACATCGTGGACCGCGTAGGCGGAGGCGACAGTTTCGGAGGCGGGCTGATCCACGCGCTGCTGAGCGGAAAGAACAGCCAGGAAGCGATCGAGTTCGCGGTAGCGGCGAGCGCACTGAAGCATTCGATCGAAGGGGACTACAACCTTGTGAGCGCAGAAGAAGTGGAAAAACTGGCGCAGGGCGACGGTTCCGGACGGGTTCAGCGTTAATTAAAGCAAATATCACAGAGCGTACAAACCAATATTCTCCTTTATTCCTTATTTTCAAATTTCTGTACGTTCGGTTGGCAGGCTTTCTTAGCAAAGAAAGCCTTTTTTGTTTTCTTTTTCGCCAAATAGCGTTCGTGGACATATCTGGTCAGGATTTGGTAGAATGTTTTGGAAAGGAAGATTTCATGACTATCACACAACAACTGGCTGAACAGCTGCATATTTCAGCCAAACAGATCGATACGGTCCTTTCTCTTCTGGAAGAAGGGGCGACGATCCCGTTCATTGCCCGCTACCGCAAGGAAAAAACGGGCAATCTGGACGAAGACCAGATCAAAACGATCGAGGAACGATACGCTTATCAGAAAAATCTGCAGAAGCGCAAGGAAGATGTGCTGCGTCTGATCGATGAAAAAGGCATGCTGGACGAAAACATAAAAGAACAGATCGAAAGCGCCCAAAAGCTCAGCACGGTGGAAGACCTGTATCGCCCGTATAAGGAAAAGAAAAAGACCAAAGCCTCGGCTGCGATGGCAGCCGGTTTCGGGCCTCTTGCCCGGTCGATCATTGAGCATCCGGATATTGATCCGAATACGCTTGGCGATCACGACGCGCTCGTTCAGGCGGGATATATTATTGCCGAACGGATCGCGGATGACGCGGCGATCCGCGCCGCTCTCAAGGAACAGATGATCCGGTACGGGACCATTGATTCGAAGCGGAAAAAAGATGCGCAGGACGAGAAGAAACAGTTTGAAGTATACTATGATTTCGAGGTCCGGATCGCTGCGATCAAGCATTTTCAGACTCTTGCGCTGGATCGGGCCGAAAAGGAAAAAGTGATGACGGTCACCCTTTCTATGGATGAAGAGCGCGCGGAACAGAAAATCGTTTCCCGTATCGTTCCACGGGACGCGAAAACCCGGCCCTTTATCGAACAATGCGTCCATGATTCGATGAAGCGGCTTCTGATGCCGTCGATCAAACGCCAGATCCGCAGCGAGCTGAAGGAAACGGCTGATGTGAAGGCGGTGCAGACATTTGGCACAAATCTCGAGCATCTGCTCATGACGCGTCCGATCAAGCAGAAAAGAGTGCTCGGATTCGACCCGGCTTTCCGTACCGGCTGCAAGCTGGCTGTGCTGGACGAAAACGGGACGATGCTGACAACCGCTGTTATTTACCCGACCGCTCCACACAACGATTTCGAAGGTTCGAAAAAGACTTTGTCCAGTCTGATCCGCAAATACGGGATCGATCTGATTGCGATCGGAAACGGAACCGCTTCGCGCGAATCGGAACAGTTTGTTGCGAAAGTGCTCAAGGACTTCCCTGCTGTCCAGTATATTATCGTTTCGGAAGCGGGGGCGAGCGTATATTCGGCTTCGAAACTGGCGCAGGAGGAGTTTCCTGAACTGACGGTCGAGAAGCGTTCTGCCATTTCGATCGGACGACGGGTGCAGGATCCTCTTTCCGAGCTGGTGAAGATCGATCCGAAATCGATCGGGATCGGTGAATATCAGCATGATGTCGACCAGAAGATGCTGTCGAATGCGCTGGACTTCACGACCGAAAAGGTGGTGAACAAGGTGGGTGTCAACATTAATACGGCCTCGAAAAGCATCCTGCAGTATGTTTCCGGGCTGAACAAACGTTCGATCGCCGCTCTTTATAACGCGAAAACTGATCACAGGATCGCATCGCGGAAAGAAATCGCCACGATCAAAGGAATTTCGGAAAAAACATATGAGCAGTGTATCGGTTTTCTGCGTGTTCCGGAAAGCGAGGATCCGCTCGATCATACGGGGATCCACCCGGAGAGCTATCCGACTGCTCTGGCTATGCTGGAAAAACTTCACCTGAATATCCATGATCTTGGCGAGCGGGCTTTCAAGCGCAAGCTTGCGATCGCCGATGCTGAAAAACTGGCAAAAGACCTCGGTTCGGATATTTATACGGTGCGCGATATCCTCAAGGAGCTTTCCTCTCCGGGGCTCGATCCGCGCGATTCGCTGGAAGCGCCGCTTCTCAAGCACGATGTGCTGAGTATGAGCGATCTGAAACGCGGAATGAAACTGGAAGGGACAGTACGAAATGTCGTTAGCTTCGGCGCGTTTATCGATATCGGTCTTCACGAAGACGGCCTCGTCCATATTTCGAAGCTTTCGGAACAGTTTGTCCGCGATCCAAACGATATAGTTCATGTCGGAGATATCGTGACCTGCTTTGTCGAAGGGGTCGACGAAAAGAAGGGACGTATTTCTCTTTCCATGATCCCGCTATGATAAAAAGGCGAAATGAAAAGATTATTTCGCCTTTTTTCAGTTTTCTCTTTTCAACAGTTCGCATACTTCGAACAAAGACTCGCATATCGCTTCGCACTGCTTTTCCAGTCCAGGATCCGGCTTTTTCATATCGGGAACGCAGATGACAGGCATACCGGCGCTGAGGGCGGCGACGATCCCGGCATCGCTGTCCTCGAGCACGAGGCACTGCTGCGGGAGCGAACCGGCTTTTTCTGCGGCCTTGAGAAAGATATCCGGGGCCGGTTTTCCGTAGCGGACTTCAGATCCGAATGCCATATGGTCGAATTCCTCGTAAAGCTGATGGGGATCGAGGGGCCTATGCGTGCGTTCTTCGTTGCTCGAGGTGCCAAGCACGACGGTGATCCCTTTTTCTTTCAGATACGAGATCAGTTCTCTGGCTCCAGGTTTGAGCTTGACGTGACAGATCTTCTCATATCCTTCCTTTTTCAGATTTTCGAGCACCTCTTCTTCACGAAGCGGAAGATGATACGTAGAAATGAGTTCCTTCACATTTTGCGCGAACGTTTTTCCGCAGCACATGGCCGCATACTGCTCTCTGGTCCATGCATAGCCGTACTGTCCTATCACATTGGAATACATTTCATAGGACAGGATCTCGCTGTCTATGAGAAGTCCGTCCATATCGAAAATTACGGTTTTGATCATGATCACCTTTTCCCTTCTTTTCTTTTCCTTCTATTATACCAAAAAGCCCGGGATCTTCATCTCGGGCTCGGGAATATATTATTGCGTATTCTTGCGCTCTTAGTCTTTTCTTGGGATCTGGTTCAGTTTCTCATTGAGGGCGATGATTTCTTCCTTGCTCAGCGCACTGCTCATCCGAAGAGCTGTTTCTACCGGGAACGACATCATCATTTGTGCCATATCGGCCGATTCTTCTCCTTCTTCGCGTTTTCCGAGCAAATCTTTCATGCCTTCAAGGACTGGCTGCAGGATCGCGACCGCTTCAGGAACGGCGAATACATCGCTGAACGAGTCCATGATCGACAGATAACCGTCTTTTTCGACACCGCCGGCAAACCAGTTGTGAACGCTGCCGCCTTTGACAATGTAGGCTTCGTTCTTTTCTGCTACCTTGCGGATGTCCATTTCATCAGTAATGTTTTCGTTCGAACCTACGGCTTTGATATGATGTTCGCCACTGATCTCAACATTGAATTTCACCATATGATCTGCGGCTGGTTTTGTTTCCAGCACGTTTCCGTCTACGATCAGTGTGACTTCCGGTTCATTCGTGTACACTTTGACTTCAGTTACCGGCTCTTCACGGTCTACGTACCGTTTTTTCGTCAGGTAAACGAATGGTTCTTTGGACAGGTATGCTTTATAGATATAGTATGCATCCTTTTTCGTCTTGCGGTCGAATGTTACCAGACCTTTCTGGTTGCGTCCCGGCACGCCGCCTTCGTCGCGCGCATCGGCTGCGAAGTCGAATCCATTCCATACGTGTGTTGCCCACATCCAAGGACGTGCGGCTACCATCTGCAGGATCGTTTCATGATACAGTGCCTGATAGTCTTCTGTGTAGTCGCCGCGTCCTGGCTTTTCCGAATGGTAAAGCGGGTTGGCGTCTGCGCCGAATTCAGAAATACCGATCGGAATGTTCGGGTATTTTGCGTGGAAGTCATCGAACCATTTGGCGTTGTCTTCCAGTTTTCCCATATACCATCCGAAATAATGGTTGTAGCTGGATGCGTCCGGCAGCGATACGAGCGGGCTGTTTGTCGGTGTCATCGATACATGAGCCATTACTGTTTTTCTTGTCGGATCAAGCTCATGAGCCAGATCGTTGAGTTTGCGGTGGTTTTCGTACAGGTTTTCTGTTTCGCCGCCGATCGTGATCTCGTTGGAGAGTCCCCATACGCAGATGGATGGATGGTTGTAGTTCTGGATGATCAGTTCTCGCATCTGATCCTGCGTGTTCTGGTTTGCGGCCTCGTTGTCCATATGGGATGAAATGTAAGGAATTTCGGCCCACATGATGAGTCCGTTTTCGTCTGCCAGGTCATACCACATCTGATCATGCTGGTAATGTGCTCCGCGAATCGTATTGGCGCCCATTTCCTTCAGGATCTGCATGTCAATGCGGTGGTTTTCTTCGCTCAGGGCGTTTCCGAGGTTTTCCCAGTCCTGATGACGTGCTGTACCGATCAGCTGGTAAGGGTGTCCGTTGAGGATGAATCCTTTTTCTGCATCGATATCAAATGTACGGAATCCGATGCGGATCGTTTCCTGATCGAGCGTTTTTTCGCTGCTGCTCAGCGTCACATCAGCTGTATATAAATACGGATCTTCCACACCGTCCCACAGGTGGATGTTTTCAACGGCTACATCGAATTCGGCTTTGTTTGCTTCTACGGCTGCGCTTCCTTCTGCCACCTTGTTTCCTTCGGCATCCTTGATAACTACAGTCACGATGTCGCCGTCTTTTGCGTTTTCGGTGAAGGCTGCTACTTTTACATTGCCATTTCCGTTTTCGAGAACTTCTGGTGTCAGGGCGATTCCCTGTCCTCCCCAGTATCCTAACGCAAAGTGCTCCTTGTTGACTTTGATCAGGTTTACATTGCGGTATAGTCCGCCGTAGAATGTAAAGTCTGCCTGCTGCGGATAGACTTCGCTGTTTGGCGCGTTGTCAACAACGACTTCCAGCGTATTTTCCTCTTTTAATTCCGGAGTGAGGTTGACACGGTATGTGGAGTATCCGCCTTTGTGTACGGCGAGCTCCTTTCCGTTGAACACGACTGCCGATGTCGAGTTTGCTCCGTTGATTTCGAGCCACAGTTCTTCGTCGGCTGCCAGCTGCGGTTTTTCAAATGATTTTGTATAGACTGCTGTTCCTCTCCAGTAATCGTTGCCGCCGTCTGTTCCGTCGACAGCATTCCATGTATGAGGTACATTTACAGTTTCTGTTGTATTGTTTCCATCTTTTTTTGAAAACAACCAGCTTTCATTGATATTGATGATAGATCTCATGTGTGTCCTCTCTTTTCTATGTTATGCTCAAATTATAGCATTCCTTATTGTAAAAAAAAGAGTAAGCACTTTCATTCCGATATTTCACATTTTATTAAATATTAAATAGATTTTTCACATATTTTTCTATACTATTTGTGCCTTTTTGATGCGGCAGGCCGCTTCGATCACTTCTTTATCGCTTCGTACGAGCGCAAACCGGACATGCCGTTTTCCTTCATTTCCGAAGCTTGTGCCGGCATTGGCGAGGACGCCCGCTCTTTCGAGCAGGATCTGATTGAACTGCGCACTGTCGGTGTACTGATCAGGAATTTTCGCCCAGACGAACATCGTCGCTTCAGGTGCCTCAATATCCCATCCGGCCTTTCTGAACTGTTCGATAAAAAGATCCCGGCGGCGTTTATATTCCTGGCGCAGAGCGGGCACAAATTCATGCGCGTGTTCGAGTGCGCTGATCCCGGCTTTCTGGACGGCGCCGAATGCCTGAAAATCGATCATGTTCATGAGTTTATTGTAGCAGGAAATGAGTTCTCTGTTCCCGACCATGACGGCTAGTCTTGCGCCGCCCATCGAGTACGATTTGGAAAAGGAGTTCAGTTCGAAGCCGACTTCCCTGGCCCCCTCGTAGGATAAAAAGCTTTTTCCGGGCTTTTGATCGAAGACGAGCTCGCTGTACGCGTTGTCGTGCAGGACGATGATCTCGTTTTTTTTCGCAAAGCGGATCAGCTGTTCATAAAAGCTGTCGGGTGCCGTTTTTCCGGTCGGATTGTTCGGATACGAAACGTACATGAGCTTCGCTTTTCTGGCCACTTCATCTGGAATGGCTTCGAAATCGATGAGATAGCCGTTTTCTTCTTTGAGGGGCATAAAAAAGATATCGGCGCCGGCAAGTTTTGGAGCGGTGCCGTAGATCGGATAATAGGGATCGGGGATGAGCACGAGATCGCCCGGATCGCAGAATGCCATCGGAATGTGGCTGAGTGCTTCCTGGCTTCCTTTGAGCGTGACGAGCTCGTCGGAAGCCAGTTCCACGCCATAGCGGTTTTTATACCATTTCTGCACGGCTTCTGCGGTTTCGGGCAGGGCGGAAAGCGAATACTGATAGCTTTGATCGGATAACGCGGCGTCTGCCAGCGCTTTCTTGACGCTTTCATGGGGAGGAATGTTGGAAGAGCCGATCGAGAAATCGATCACTTCCTGTCCGGTTTTTCCTGTATATTGTTTTTTGGCTTCGAACAGTTCGGAAAAGGACGGACTGTCGATGGCGTTCAGGCGTTTGGCTGCGGTAAAGTTCATGATAATGCTTCCTTTCATTAATTACATTTTCTTACATCGTGTTTCATTATAGCACAAACTCTACTGTTATTTTCTTTTGTTTTCATGGGGTTTCCTGTTTCTCATTCTTTTCTCTATCTGTCCTTTCAAACCGGGAACAAAAAAAGACCGGCCATACGAATGGTCAGTCTTTCCATTGATCGATCCAATTAAGCTTTTGCGATGGCTGCTTTTGCTTCGTCGCAAATCTTCGTGAATGTTTCTGCATCGTGGATCGCGATCTCAGAAAGCATCTTGCGGTTGATCTCGATGTTCGCCAGCTTCAGTCCGTGCATCAGACGTGAGTAGGAAAGGTCGTTCATGCGTGCTGCTGCGTTGATACGAGTGATCCAGATCTTGCGCATGTTTCCTTTCAGTTTACGACGGTCATTGTATGCATACTTGAATGAATGCATTACCTGCTCGTTCGCTGTTTTATATAATGTGTGTTTTGATCCGAAGTATCCTTTCGCGAGCTTTAATACCTTTTTTCTTCTTGCGCGGGATACAGTTCCACCTTTAACTCTTGCCATGCTTTATTCCTCCCTTTGATTCCTTACTTCAGCATTTCCTTAATGCGTTTGTAATCTGTACTGCTGATCAATCCTGGTTTTGCCAGATGACGACGCTGTTTCTTCGTCTTTCCGTGGAAACGGTGTGAAGTGTATGCATGAGATCTTTTTACTTTTCCGGTTCCCGTGATCTTAACACGTTTAGCTAATCCTCTATGACTTTTCATTTTAGGCATGTTACGTTCCTCCTACCCTTCTTACTTCTTTTTCGGTGCCAATACGGTCGACATCGTATTTCCTTCCAAAGAAGGCTTCTTTTCGATTACCGCGATCTCCTTGATCTCGTCCAGGAACTGGTTCATGATCTCGCGACCCACCTCCTGACGTGTCATCATACGTCCGCGGAACCTCATATCAATTTTCACTTTCATGCCCGACTCGATCCATTTTTTGGCCTGGCGAACTTTCGTTTCAAAATCGTGCGTATCGATAATTGGCGACAAGCGAAGTGCTTTCACCTCAACCACATGCTGCTTGCGTTTGGCTTCCTTGGCCTTTTTCTGCTGTTCAAAGTGATAACGGCCATAGTCCAAAATTTTGCAGACGGCCGGACGAGCCTTAGGAGCGACACATAACAAGTCAAGATTCTGACGATATGCCCTGTCCAGTGCCTCTCTTTTGGACATGACTCCTAACTGCGTTCCATTCGAGTCGATCACAAGTACTTCTCTGAACGGAATTTTTTCATTGAACAAGTCTTCGTTGACGTTGTTCGGGGCAACTCTTCTGTTATTGATATACGATACCTACCTTTCACCAAAAGAAAATGGGTACACAAAGGCACCCATTATTAAAATTCATATCGTTTTATGAATTGGCATTGACCCACACATCCATTATGTGTCGGGTGAGAAGGGGTGCTTCTATCTTTCCATTTCTTTACTTGTCTATATTAGCACCATCCTTCGAATAAAACAACCCTAAATTTTCTTTATTTATCCGGCACCTGAAGATCGTCCAAATTAAAATGGACAATTAACGAAGGCTCCGGCTCTTTTTTCATTAGAAATACTAAATACCAGGGAAGATAGAGTATTTCCTGTTCCCTTTTTAGATTCCCTTCGCACAAAACGATTTTTGAAGCGAAGGTCCAATTCGATACATTTCCGACCTTATCCAAAGCCGGATGCTTCCTGAAATCTTTTCCTGATTGGCATTCGATCAATGATACGCGGCTTTGATCTTCGATCACGAAATCGATTTCCCCGTATTTTTTCGAATCGAAATAATAGAGCGGATATCCGTTGGCTGCCAGATTCTGAGCTACCGCGTTTTCCAGCACGCTGCCCCAGTTCAGGCCCGTATCTCCCTGCAGTATTTTCAGCTGTATTCCCTCGAAACAGGAACAGAGCATACCGGTGTCCAGGTAAAACAGACGGAATAGATTTCTTTTTTCATTGATCAGAAGGGGAGAACACGGCTGCTCCACATTGTAGGAAGGCAGTACGATCCCTGCTTTGATCAGCCATTCGAAACTGTCCTCGAACTGTTTGATGCGTGCTTTTGGCTGGATCTGATTTAAAAAGAAACGATGATTCGGTTTATTAAGCTGGGCAGGAACAGCAGAAAAAACTTCCTGTATGCGGATACGCTGATTTGTCTGCGCATATTTCAGTACATCCTGCTGATACAAAAAGCGGATCCGGTTCTGGACGTGCACCGCATCCATCACGTTTTTTGTTTCAATAAAGCGGGCCACAGCTTCTGGCATGCCTCCGACCACAAGATAGCTCAGGAATACTTTTTTCATTTCTTCATGGAGAAAAGGTGCAACCTCTCTTTCCTGCTCGAAACAGGAACGCAATGTTTAAATTGTGTTCTGCGGTATGCCGACACCCCATAGAAACTCCTCGAGATCAAGCGGATACATGGAGACAGACTGTTCAAATCCGACAGGAATAGAACGCACTTCGCTGATCTTCACGCCCAGCAGCGAACCAGTTTCAATGATATCGAGACGACCGTCCTCTACCAGAAATTTGACAGCAGTCCTTGCTTGGGGACATTCCTGGATCTCATCAAGCAAAAGCAAGGTCCGGGATCCAGATAAAGAACGTCCCGCATACACTTCGATCTGCTCGATGATCTGCTTTGCGTTCATTGCCGTAGAAAAAATGGAATGGACTGTACGATCATTAAGAAAATTCAATTCAACAAAATTTTCATAATGGATCCGTGCAAACTCTCTTACGCTTGTAGTCTTCCCGATCTGCCTGGCTCCATAAATGCAAAGTGCCTTTTTATCCGGATTCTGATACCAGGCTTCCAATTGTTCTTCAACCTTTCTTTTTAGCATATATCTCGCCTCCTTATAATTAGTGTAATATTTTGCACTTTTTCCGAATCAATCGTCTCTGTCAAAGACCATCTGAAACAGCTTCAACTTTTTTTCCTTTCAAAAATTCGTTAAGATGAGAAAAAGGAGAGTTTGATTTATGCTTATTCGCGAACGAATGGAATCCACGTCGTTTTCAAGCAGCGAAAGAACGATCGTGGAATTCATCCTGGAACAAAAAGAAAAGATCCGGGATATGACGACCAAGGAAATCGCTGCCGCCACCTTCACTTCGCCCTCTACACTGATCCGCATCGCTCATAAAATGAACTATCAGGGCTGGGCCGAGCTCAAGGAAGCCTTTTTAAAGGAAGAAGACTATTTGTCTTCCCATTTCTGCGACATCGACGCCAACATCCCGTTTTCGCAGGAAGATTCGTGCTATACGATCGCATCCAAGCTGCTCACCTTAAAAAAGGAAGCTCTTGACGATACGTTCAAGCTGATCGACCATGTTGCGCTGCATTATGCGATACGGATGCTCGACCAGGCCGATTTCATTTCGGTATTCGGCGTTTCCAACAACGGTCTGATCATCCAGGAATTCAAACACAATATGCGCCGGATCGGCAAGATGGTCGAGATCGTGAACCTGCAGGGCGAACTTGTTTATACGGCCGGATCCCTTCCTCCAAACTCCTGCGCCGTCATCGTTTCCTATTCTGGAGAAACGCCTGTATACCACAATATTCTCGATGTGCTCAAGGAAAATCAGATTCCTGTGCTTGGCATCACGAGCATCGGAGACAATACGGTTTCCAAAGGAAGCGATATCGTCCTGCGTTTATGCACCCGGGAAAAGCTGTACTCCAAGATCGGCACATTCTGCACAGACGCTTCGATCGAGTATTTGCTCGATGTTCTCTATGCCGGCGTTTTCGCACTGCATTACGAGAAAAACTACCGGAACAAAACTGAAAGTTCGGCACGGATCGAAAAAGGACGCTTCTCGAACGTCCAGCTCATGAAAGAAGAAAACGGTCCAGAATGAAAACCAGAGCAGTCCTCCCAATGTCATTAAGTTAGGCGATTTTCGCCTCAGGAAGACTCTCTTATGAGA
>ERZ778497.740-NODE-740-length-25573-cov-21.693510_pt1 | contig 25573 bp, 21 predicted proteins | sample MGYA00509938_ERZ778497 | MGnify/ENA primary metagenome ERZ778497 (study PRJEB29527, sample SAMN07138969) | mouse gut metagenome | material: feces | host: mouse | place: China:Nanjing | collected 2016-01-25 ... | reverse complement strand
ACATAAGCTCCCTCTAGTCTCAGAATTCATCAGTCTTGTATAGGTGAGTAGTTACCTTTAAAAGGATTTGTTGGAAGGACGATTAGAAAGTTAGCTTCTTTTAGAGCAATTAAAATATCTAAGAATATCTTCACGGTCTCAGAATTCTCTAAATCAAGGATATTACATCATTTTCCCAATACAAAACATATCACTGTCTGCTATAATGGTGTAGAATTTCCTGATTCATTGACTGAAAAAATTCCTGATTCGTTGAAATCAATAGATTCTTTTTTTCTCTATGTAGGCAACATAAAACCGCATAAAGGGATACATCTTTTACTTGATGCATTTCAAAGGCGTAAAGAAGAAGGGGATACTCGAAAATTGGTAATAGTTGGTAATCAACATGATTTTAAGACAAACGATGAGAATCTGTCTGCTCGACTAAATTCGCTATCAGATAACCATGATATTATTTTTACTGGATTTATATCTCAACATTATCTTATCTGGTTAATGAAAAATGCTTCATGTCTGATACAGCCTTCGCTGTATGAAGGCTTTGGGCTCCCTCCACTTGAAGCCATGCACTTAGGGACACCTGTAATCCTTTCTGACATTCCTGCATTTAAGGAGCTATATAACTCATTCCCTGTGCATTTTTTTAAATCAAATGATTCAACTTCCTTAAGCAGAGCGATGAAGAAAGAAATGTCAAGAATCGAATTAGATTCAGACTTAAAGAGTCTTTATAACTACAAACGGACAGCTGAGATAATAATTAATAGCTTAAATCATTATATAAAATCATGAAAGTATTGCAATTAGGCAAATTCTATCCCATTCAAGGCGGGGTTGAAAAAGTGATGTATGATTTGATGACAGGATTGGTCAAATATTATCCCGACATTAAATGTGATATGATGTGTGTTGCTGCAACCTCTCAACCCCATAAGCAAACCATTTCCAATAATGCCACTCTATATTGCGCAAAACTGAATAAAAAGCTTTTCAGTACAATGCTATCAATTGATTTAATCAAAAAATTGCGAAAATATTCCAACATCTATGATATAATCCATATCCACCATCCCGACCCTATGGCAGCCTTTGCTTTAAAATTATCAGGATACAAAGGGAAAGTTGTTCTTCATTGGCACAGCGACATCTTGAAGCAGAAATTATTATTGAAATTTTATCGTCCTCTTCAAGAATGGTTGATTAAAAGAGCGGACATTATCGTAGGCACCACCCCTAAATATATTGAAGAATCCCCTCATCTCAAGCCATTCTTTAAAAACAAAGTAGTGATTCCTATAGGAATTGAACCAATAGTGATTGAACGTAATGCCACAGAAACAATCAGAAGAAGGTATCCTGGTAAAAAGATCATTTTCTCGTTAGGCCGTCTTGTCGGATATAAAGGTTTTGAATATCTCATAGACTCAGCCAAATATTTGGATAATAACTACATAATTCTTATCGGAGGATCCGGTCCTTTAAAAGAATCTCTGCAAAATCAGATCAATGTCAACAATCTATCTGACAAAGTAAAATTATTAGGCAGAATACCCAATGAAGAATTACCATCATACTATGGAGCATGCGACTTGTTTGTTTTGAGCTCAATATGGAAAACAGAAGCCTTTGGAATTGTCCAGATTGAAGCAATGTCGTGTGGCAAACCTGTAGTTGCCACACATATACCTGAATCCGGAGTGGATTGGGTCAATGAAGACGGTTTTTCCGGAATAAACGTCAACCCCGAGGATTCAAAAGCAATAGCCGATGCAATACTTTCGATAACGTCCTCCAAAGAAACCTATGAAAGATATTGCGCTAATGCTAAGGAACGATTCAACAACTCATTTACTATCGACAAAATGATTGAAAAATGTTATTCTGTTTATAAAAGTTTATAATCCAACATGAAAATAGCGATGATAGGGGCCAGCGGCTTTGTTGGCACCCGGCTTCTTGGTCTCTTGCGTGAGGAGCCTTCCAAATATGAATGTAAGAACATTGATCTGCTTCCAAGCCATTTCTTCAACGATGTGACTACTATAGGAGATGTTCGAGAGCAAGAGCAGATGGACAAGGAACTGAAAGGATATGACCTTGTGGTTCTTCTTGCTGCGCAACACCGTGACGATGTATCGCCAGTTTCGCTTTATTATGATACTAATGTCGGCGGCATGGAGGTGACTTTGAAAGCGATGGAGAAGAACGGCATTAAGAGAATCGTTTTCTTCTCTTCGGTGGCTGTCTATGGTCTGAACAAGAAGAATCCCGATGAGAACCATCCGGCCGATCCATTCAACCATTACGGCAAGTCGAAATGGCAAGCCGAAGAGGTGCTTCAGAAATGGTATAAGACACACCCAGACTGGAATATCGACATTATCCGCCCGACGGTGATCTTCGGGGAGCGCAACCGTGGGAATGTTTACAATCTCCTTAAGCAGATTTCTTCAGGCAAGTTCTTGATGGTAGGAAAAGGTGAGAACAAGAAGTCGATGGCATACGTGGGCAACATTGTGGCATTCGTGAAGTTCATGATTGACAATGTAACGAAAGGCTATAACGTCTTCAACTACATTGACAAACCCGACAACAATATGAACCAGCTTGTAGCTCATGTCAGCAAGGTTCTAAATAAACATATCCCGGCAACCCACTATCCTTACTGGCTCGGAATGATGGGTGGCTATTGCTTCGACATACTCGCCAAACTGACAGGCAAAAAGCTGACAGTCTCATCCGTGCGCGTAAAGAAATTCTGCGCCACAACCCAATTCGACGCCAAGAAAGCCCACTCCTGCGGTTTCAAAGCCCCCTACTCCCTCGACGAAGGCCTCGCCCGCACCCTCGAATTCGAGTTCGTCCATCCCCGAACAGACGACATCACTTTCAAATCCGAATAGAGATGTCCGACTCCAAAAAAAACGTGGTTTCGTGGTTAATCTCGTGGTTCTTCGTGGTTTGAACGCACCGGGTCCGCTGGCGCGGAAAGGATTAAGTATGAGTCCAGATCATCAATAGGCGTACCGGCTTTCCTTAGTCTTGCTTTCTGGATGGCATATTCGTTAGCGTCCAACGGCCTATAAAGCTTAATTGGAAAAGAAATTCTAACTTCGCGCTGTAATCACAAACACAAGTTTGATATGTACAGCAACGAAGATTTTAGCTCAGATTGAGTTTATTTAATAGGTCTTCGCTGATTTACAATTGAAAACTTTTATGTCCGCTACAAGGCTGAGGCCCTTCCGAAGGGCTTCAGCATCCAGTCATGGTGCATGAAGAACAAGGTGTCATGGAATCTGTTCAACAAATTGTATCGCGATACCAGACACAGAATAGTCCCCGTGGATGTCGAAGGGCATCCGGCGGAGGAAGAAATTCAGGAGACTGGACGAGTGGGAAAACACCCCACTCAAGCCAGCGTCCGGATACGACGACATGTCCATGAGAGAGCTTAAACTTCTCATAACGCAGCTTACGAAGATGCTCCATGACGAGCAGCGCAGGTCCGGGGCAAAGGATGCAGAGATCGCCAGACTGCTGGGTCTCCTATCCAACGCAGAAAGGGACAACGCCGTGCTGCGGGAGGATATCGCAGGACTCCACGACCGCATCCAGTCGTTGATAGACAGCCGCGAGGCCGACCGTCTCGAGATGTCGAGACTGCGCCAGTGCATAGAGGAGCTTCAGAAAAGACTGGTTGACGCCGTCAACCAGTCCAGATCCGACAGAAGTGCCCGCTTCGGGAGTCAGAGCCAGAAAGGCACCGGCAGAAAAGCACCGGATAAAAACCGGGGCATTATAAGAGGCTGAAGAATATGATTCCCGTCCTTCTCGATATGGCTGTTCAGAAAGACTCCATCATCAACTGTGACGAGATATGGTGCAAGGTGAGGGTCAAAGGGAAATACCGCAAGAACTCCATTTCATTCGGCAGTTATAAGATGGCTGCGGCATCCGCTGTGTACCATACCCTCATCGCCACATGCCGCAAGACAAGTGTCTCCATAAAGGAATTGAAAATCGACGAAGACCTATTGAGATTGAACAATCTGAGTCAATACTTCAAGAAAGAGTTCTCGGAAATCATCCACGGCAACGAGAACTGGCCTCAGCTGCTTCCAATGACCATTGGAATCCCTGTTAATAAAATCTAAATCAGACCCCAATATTTAACATTAAATTAACAAATAAGGGTGCAATCCCTTATTTATTAAGGGTTCAACATGCGTTGGACGCTAACAAAACTTATGATTCCTCTGACATTATGTCGTTGTGTATCATTAACCCATATGCGAGGGGCGGGCCGTGAGGTCTGCCCCTTTTTGCATTTTTGCCTTCCGGGAGCAAGATGGCTCCTGATGGAAGCATATCGATCTCTCCGAACAGGCCGGGCGACTGTTAATGTATTTGCAATTCAAGCTCTCTCATCAATATAATGTCGGCATTGGCGATATGAGCAATACGTTCGTCATCTACACAACGACTATGTCCTATCCCATAGTCAGACAAGTCAATTCGCTCCGCACAGGTGCGCAGTTTCAGATTCCAGCCACATTCTTTATTAAGTTGCGAGAGACGCGAGGCAAACTGCCTCATTCCGGTTTCCGTCCATGCCTCATGACTTATTCCATGCGCCGCAAGATTACGGCCAACCTTGCGATAACCAGCTATGTCGGCGAAACTGAAGACAAGCGTGTCGGTATAGTCATGGAGTTTCTCAGCCATAAAACTGACTTTCCGTAAAAGTTCACATATACCGATTTTCTTGGTCAGAATCATCGGATCGAACCGCCACACAACACCATGCGCTCCAAGAACCTCTGTCAGTCGCCGGAAAGTTTCAACCCGCTGCTCCGTAGTCGGCATACCGGGTTCCAGTCCATCCCCTTCATAGTCATTGAGTGTATATTGCACATAGCAATGGATTCCCTTTTCTTTTAATCTATGGAGATATGGAATCAGCGGAGCAGGATTCTTTGACCAGAATACAATAAACCGTACTCTCTCAAACGATACGTAACTCTCAGCTCCGTTGAAAGGATTGCACCATTTGCAATATCCCTCTTCAAGGCGATTGAAAAACCACTCCGAATAGAATGCCGGTATATCCGTCGCCCGGCTTGCAGACAATACGGCCGGAGCAAAAGCCTCTGCTTCCACTCCATATCGGGTCAAAATGCGCGTCTTCTTCTGATTCATTCTGCAAAGTTAATCGGAACCACTGCCATATCATTACATCATAATTTTAAAATTCTTAATTTCATCTTATTTCCTGATTTTCTCCGAGATCTTTCAACCGAAGACTACTGATACTCACAATGCTAAAATGATAGTCCTATTTCAGCCAAGAATACCGCCGTTGCTGGCCAAAAAAATGACGTTTAGCCAAGAAAACTATGGGGCAAAACGGGATAAAACACCAATGGCCAAACAAATTATATTTTGCTCGACCATTGATTATCAGGTTGTTATATAAATTCTATTGCTTAGTATTCATCCTCGTTGAAGAAGAAGTCGTCTTTGGAGGGGTAGTCGGGCCAGATCTCTTCGATGCTTTCGTAGGTCTCGCCTTCGTCTTCCATTTCCTGAAGGTTTTCTATCACTTCGAGCGGTGCGCCACTGCGCATGGCGTAGTCGATAAGCTCCTCTTTTGTCGCGGGCCAGGGTGCGTCTTCAAGTTTTGACGCAAGTTCAAGAGTCCAATACATATTCTTAGCGTTTTTTCGGTTTTCTATTTATTTTAATTGATTTTTATGGTCATTTTCTCCAGACAATTTCCTCCACGCCTTTCAGGAAATTGAAGTAGCGGGCAAGGATGAAGAGATAGTCGGAAAGGCGGTTGATGTAACCGGTCAGTGCAGGGTCGACATACTCCTCATCCGCGAGGTCGAGAATCCTGCGTTCTGCCCGGCGGCAGACGGATCTCGCCACGTGGGCTTTTGCAGAAAGCATGCAACCTCCCGGAAGCACAAACGCCTTAATCGGCGGGGTCTGTTCGTCTAGAGCGTCTATCCATCCCTCAAGCCGGACCGTGTCGTCGGAAGAAAGCCCCCATGCCGCAGGCGTCTCCCCCTCCGGCACTTCGCTTGCGAGATAGCCCCCGAGATTAAAGAGCATGTTCTGCACTTCGTGGAGCTGGCCCCTCACCTCTTCAGGGCATTCCCCGTCGGAAAGCACGCATCCAAGGAAGGATGAAAACTCGTCGATCGTGCCATATGCCTCCAGCCGAAGACTGTTTTTCTTGATCCTCGTGCCGCCGACAAGCGATGTGGTGCCGCTGTCTCCCGTTCTGGTGTATAGTGCGCTTTTTGCCATTTTCCGTCAATCGATTGAATTTGGTTAAATTTTACTTTTTAACGTATCGCAGACGATATTGTTGCAATAAAACCCGACATTTTTTATCTGCGATATGCAATCCCTGCCGACAAAAATTGTTAACACAGGGGTCGCGGAACATAAAAATGTTGTATATTTGCATCCTGAACCTGTTTTTCTCCAAATGAACGACCAGACTCCATATATAGTATCGGCCCGCAAATATAGGCCGGCGACCTTCAAAACGGTGGTGGGGCAAAGAGCCTTGACCGCCACTTTAAAGAACGCCATCGACAGCCACCGCCTCGCCCAGGCATACCTTTTCTGCGGGCCAAGGGGCGTCGGAAAAACTTCTTGCGCCAGAATCTTCGCCAAGACCATCAATTGCCTAAGCCCCACCCCCGACGGCGAAGCTTGCGGACAATGCGAGTCTTGCCGGGCCATCGAACTTGGAAACTCTTTCAATCTCGTGGAGCTCGACGCCGCATCCAACAACTCCGTAGACGACATCCGCTCCATCACGGAACAGGTCAACGTCCCTCCCCAGTCAGGACAATACCGCGTCTTTATCATCGACGAGGTCCACATGCTTTCCAACGCGGCATTCAACGCCTTCCTGAAGACTCTTGAGGAGCCGCCGAAATACGTGGTCTTCATCCTTGCCACCACAGAAAAGCACAAGGTGATTCCGACAATCCTCAGCCGATGCCAGATTTATGATTTCAAGCGAATCACGGTCAACGACATTATCGACCATCTCGAATACGTAGCGGGAGTGGAGGGAATAAAGACCGACCGCGACGCCCTTGGGGTCATCGCCCTTAAAGCCGACGGAGCCATGCGCGACGCGCTCTCCATCTTCGACCAGGTGGCGGCCTCTTCGCGTGGAGACGTGACGTATGCCAATACGATTGAAAACCTCAACGTGCTCGACTATGATTTCTACTTCCGGCTCGTCGATGCCTTCAGGAAAGGAGACATCCCATCGGCCCTGCTTATCTACAAGGAGATACGCGACAAGGGATTTGACTCCCTGTTCTTCGTCAACGGTCTTGCCGCGCATATCCGTGACTTGATGGTGGCCGTCGACCCGCGCACGGCAGGGCTGCTTGAGACCTCTGAGGAGGTGTCGAAAAAATACGTGGAACAGGCTGCCTCTTTGCCCGTCCAATGGCATTATGCGGCCGTCAAACTCCTTGGAGATTGCGACCTCAACTACCGTACGGCTACGAGCAAACGCCTCCTGGTGGAAGTCACCTTGATAAGGCTGTGCCAACTTCTGAAACCGGCCACGCCCCCTTTTGACTCGCTCGACCGCCCCATGCCGCTGGGCGATCCCACGAAAGAGCGCAAAGCGGCCACGTCGCCACAACAGCCGGCGCAACCTTCCCAACCGGCCCAGCCGATGCAGGCATCGCAACCAACACAACCTTCCCAGCCAGCGCAACCTGCACACATACCACAATCGACGCAACAACCACCACGTCAGCCACAACCGCAGCAACCGCAACCTGCCCAGCCTCCTCGCCCAAGGACCACAAACCGACCATCCACCTTTAGGCTTTCAGATTCAGCGCAAAACGCGGCGGCCTCTGCAAGGAGCCTTGAGCATCGCACCAACCCCATTTCCCACGAACAATTCATGCAGGCATGGGAGGAATTCATAGCCCGCAATCCTTCGCTGCATATCCTGGTCAACACGATGCGGAGCGCCCATCCGGAAAAGGAGGGGGAATTCGCCTACAGGATAATCGTGGACCATCCCGCCCAGCTTCAGGCTTTCGAGCTCTCAATGCCAAAGCTCCTGGAGTATCTTCGCGATGCCTTGCAAAACGACCTTCTCACCATCAAAGTGGAAGTCAATTCCTCCCCTGTTGAGAACAAGCAGCTTCCCCCAAAGGAATTCCTTCGACAAATCATCACGGATAATCCAGCCATGGCCAACTTCCTGAAGGAGATAGATGGAGAATTAGTTTGATTCCATCTGCCGACCATCCCATACATGATTAAAAATAGCAAAGATATATTAAATAATCTTAATTATGCGGCTCATTTATCCAATTATAAGCCGTGCCTCATCAGATTTCGATCTTTTTTTACTATCTTTGCAGTTGCATTCCGGAGGGGACAGACGTCTCCTCCTCTTTTTTAGCATTGCCGCATCCCGCAAAAGGGTCTCTTCCGAGGCGGGACAAGACAAAAAACAGACAAAACAGATGATAGACAAGACCGCACTCAAAGCTTTCGTAGAAAAGCAATTGGAAGGCACCGACCTTTTTCTGGTCGGGATCGACATCTCCCCGGACAACGACATCACGGTGGAGATTGATTCCGACACGAGCGTAGACATCGACCGTTGCGTAGGGCTCACAAAAGAGATTGAAAAAGAGTTTGACCGCGACGAGGAAGACTATCGCCTTGAGGTTGGTTCCGCCGGTCTGACATCGCCCTTCAAAGTTTTGAGGCAATATGAAAAAAACATCGGGAATGAAGTTGAGGTCATCACGACGGGGGGAAAGAAATTCAAGGGGGTGCTCCAGAGCGTCGGCCCGGAATCTTTCTCAATAATCTCGGCAGAGAAAATCAAGCATGAGGGAGCGAAGCGCCCCGTGCTGGAAGACGTGCGCCACGACTTCACCTACCCGGAAGTGAAATCCACCAAATACCTACTTCAATTCTAAAGTCTTATGGCAAAGAAAGCAGAGACAGTAAATATGGTCGACCGGTTTGCTGAGTTCAAGGAGCTTAAAAACATCGACAAGACCACCATGATAAGTGTCCTTGAGGAGTCGTTCCGCAATGTCCTTGCGAAAATGTTTGGCTCCGACGAGAACTTCGACGTCATCATGAACCCCGACAAGGGCGACTGCGAAATCTATCAAAACCTCAAGGTTGTGGCAGACGACGATGTCGACAACGAGGACATGGAAATAGGGCTTTCAGAAGCCCGCGAGATCGACCCTGAATGCGAAATCGGGGAGGAAGTGTCGAAACAGATTTTCTTCGAGAAGTTCGGACGCCGCGCCATCCTCAACCTTCGCCAGACCCTTCAATCGAAGATTCTCGACCTTCAGAACGAAGCAAAGTCGTCGAAATTCAAGGAGCTTGAGGGGGAAATCATCACGGGTGAGGTCCATCAGATATGGAAGCGCGAGGCGCTGCTTGTCGATGAGGAGCAAAACGAGCTCACAATGCCCAAGGAGGAACAGATTCCAAGCGATAATTTCCACAAGGGCGACATGGTCCGCGCCATAGTGAAACGCGTCGACAACCTCAACAACAATCCCAAGGTGATCATCTCCCGCACCGACGACCGCTTCCTCCGCCGCCTCTTCGAGCAGGAAGTGCCTGAGATCCACGACGGACTGATCACCATCAAGGAAGTGGCACGCATCCCGGGAGAGAGAGCCAAGATAGCCGTCGAGAGCTATGACGACCGCATCGACCCCGTCGGAGCCTGTGTCGGAATCAAGGGAAGCCGTATTCATGGCATCGTCCGCGAGCTCCGCAACGAGAACATCGACGTCATCTCCTACACGGCCAATCCCTCTCTGTTCATACAGAGAGCCCTAAGCCCCGCCAAGATATCATCCATCCGTCTTAATGAAGAGGATAAGAAAGCGGAAGTGTTCCTGCATCCCGATGAAGTGTCGCTGGCAATCGGCAAGGGCGGCCTCAACATCCGTCTGGCTACGATGCTGACAGGCTACACTATCGACGTCTATCGCGACATCGAGGAGGGCGAGGAAGACATTTATCTCGATGAATTCCGCGACGAGATCGACGACTGGGTGATTGAAGCCCTCAAGGATCTCGGACTCGGCACTGCCAAGGCCGTGCTCAACGCTCCGCAGGAGGTATTAGACCAGGCAGACCTTGAAGACTCCACCATCCAGCACGTGCTCGACGTGATTAAGGCGGAGTTTGACGACTGACCGATTTTCCTCACGCCTCGTATCCCCTCTCCCCTTTAATCATTAAGACACAACCTCTTCACCAGCATATGCGCACAAAAATAAGTAAAATAGCGAAAGATCTCAATGTCGGTGTCGGCACCGCCGTTGACTTCCTGCGCCGCCACAGCATCGACGTCGACAACAATCCCAACGCGAGGATCGACGACAATGCCGTGCAACTCCTGACGCGGGAATTCAGCAACGACAAGGCCGACAAAGACAAATCTATCGACAGGACCAACTCACGGCGCGAAGGGAAAAAGAAAAGTTTCACCGACGATTCCCAATCCCCGTCGATTCCGGGATTGAAAGTGCTTGGGAAAATCGACCTTGAGTCTACCCGGCGCCGCAAATCGCGCAGGGATGGCTCCCAAGCAAGAAGACAGGAATCAAAGCCGAAGAACGAGCCGGCGGCTCCCTCCGGCAAAGTCGACGTATCCCCACAGGCTACCGCAGCAGAAGGCAGGCAGCCCAAACCCACAGGAAATCCTGTCGCGGCCGATAACGCCCAATCCCTGAGAGATATCACTCCTGCACAAAAAGACATGCAGCCAGCCTCTCCGGAGACAATGGCCGACGACAGAACGATTGCGGAAGTGCGCACCGAATCCACGATAAATCCCAATAAAACAGATTCTTTGCCCGACTCAGGAAGCAAGGCCGCGTCTGGTGATAACACGGAAGCCCATACAGAAACCAACATAGTGAACAATAAGAGTCAATCCGAACCCAAGCCTTCCAGAAGACCGGAAGGCAGCACTCGTGCCGACCAGAAACAGGCACGCCAAAACAATGTCTCAGCCCCCAACGAGGCTACGAAAGAGAACGCCGGCGGACAGGCATCAAAAACAGAACAGAAACCTGCCGGGGAACAGCCTAAGAGCAACGTCTTCAGGCTTAGCACTCCCCCGGCCCAACCGGAGCTGAAGGTCTTGGGTAAAATCGACCTGTCGGCACTCAACCAGTCGACCCGCCCCAAGAAGCGCGGCAAGGACGACCGTCGCCGTGGTGGCGACAAAAACCGTCAGAGTGGCTCTGCCCAAGCGCAAGGCGACTCTGCAAATGCCGACCGCAAGAAACGCAAACGTATCGGCAAGGAGAAGGTCGACATCGAGAAAGCTGCCTCACAACCCGGATTCGGCTCCGAACGCCGCAAGAAAGGCGGAGACAAAGGGCAGCAGGGACAAGGACAGCAAGGTCCTCAAAACGAACGCAAACGTGGCGACCGCGGGAAAGGCGACTCTAAACCTCGCAGGAACAACGACCGCGCCCCGAAGCAGGAATCGAATCCCGAAGACGTGCAGAAGCAGGTCAAGGAAACTCTTGCCAGGCTCACCAACAAGGCTCCCAAGAAGGGCGTCAAATGGCGCAAGGAGAAGAAAGAGGCCATCCACAACCGTGAGCTTGAGAACCAGCGCCGCGAGGAGGCTGAAAGCCGCGTGATACAGCTGACCGAGTTCGTGACGGCCAACGACCTCGCAAACCTTATGGAAGTCCCCGTCAACAACGTCATTGCAACGTGTATGAACCTCGGGGTCATGGTGTCGATCAATCAGCGCCTCGACGCCGAGACCATCAACATCGTGGCCGAGGAATTCGGCTTCACAACCGAATACGTCAGCGCTTCCGTCACAGAGGCCATAACCCCTGAGGAGGACGACGACGAGGATCTCATCCCGCGTCCGCCGATCGTGACCGTAATGGGCCACGTCGACCATGGCAAGACCTCGCTGCTCGACTATATCCGTAAAGCCAACGTCATAGCGGGAGAGGCAGGCGGCATCACCCAGCATATCGGAGCCTACAACGTCAAGCTCGCCGACGGAAGGAGAATCACCTTCCTCGACACCCCCGGCCACGAGGCCTTCACCGCCATGCGTGCCCGTGGAGCGAAAGTGACCGACCTTGCAATCATCATCGTCGCCGCCGACGACGATGTCATGCCGCAGACGATCGAGGCCATCAACCATGCCTCGGCTGCAGGCGTGCCCATGGTCTTCGCAATCAACAAAATCGACAAACCCACCGCCAATCCCGACAAGATAAAAGAGGAGCTCGCCAATATGAACTACCTCGTGGAAGAATGGGGAGGAAAATATCAAAGCCAGGACATATCCGCCAAAAAGGGCCTCGGAGTCGACGAGCTCATGGAAAAAGTGTTGCTTGAAGCTGAGTTGCTCGACCTCAAGGCCAACCCCGACCGCAAGGCCATAGGCTCCGTAATCGAGTCGAGCCTCGACAAAGGAAGGGGCTACGTTGCCACCGTGCTCGTGCAGAACGGCACGCTCAAAGTCGGCGATGTCATTCTCGCCGGAACCAACTATGGCAAAATCAAGGCGATGTTTAATGAGCGCAACCAGCGCGTCACCGAAGCCGGACCCGCCACGCCTGTCCTTATCCTCGGCATGAACGGCGCTCCCACAGCCGGAGACACCTTCAACGTGCTTGAGTCGGAGCAGGAAGCACGCGAAATCGCCGGCAAGCGCGAACAACTCCAACGCGAGCTCGGGCTGCGCACAAAGAAGCGTCCCGGACTCGAAGAACTTGGCCGCCGCCGTGCCCTCAACGATTTCCACGAACTCAATCTCGTGGTCAAGGGAGACGTCGATGGCTCCGTGGAAGCTCTCTCTGATTCTCTCATCAAACTTTCCACTCCCGAAATACAGGTCAACGTGCTTCATAAAGGCGTTGGCGCCATCTCGGAGAGCGATGTGACGCTCGCGGCAGCATCCGACGCCATCATCATCGGATTCCAGGTGCGTCCCTCCGGGGCCGCACGCAAGGAGGCGGAGAAAGAGGGAGTGGAGATCCGTCTCTATTCCGTCATCTACAAGGCCATAGAGGAGGTGAAAGACGCCATGGAAGGACTTCTCGCTCCCGAAATCAAGGAGGAAATCACCGGCACGGCAGAAGTGCTACAGACCTATCATATTTCAAAGGTCGGCACGATTGCCGGAGCCATCGTGCGCGACGGCAAAATCAAGCGTTCCGGCAAAGTACGTGTCATACGCGACGGCATCGTGATCTACTCCGGCGAGCTTGGCTCCCTGAAGAGATTCAAGGACGACGTCAAGGAGGTCACATCCGGCTACGACTGCGGCCTTTCCGTGCAGGGATACAACGACATTCGCGAGGGCGACCTTATCGAATGCTACGAAGAAGTGGAAGTCAAGAAATCTCTCTGATGGCTTTCATATTGATCAACATCGGAAGCAATCTGGGCAACAGGAGGCTCAACCTCAGTCGCGCCATGAGAGCCATAGGCGACGCTTTCGGAGATTTTGAAATGAGTCATGTGGTGGAGTCACAACCCTGGGGGTTCGACTCCACCTCGCCTTTTCTCAACGTCGGAATGGCCTTCTCCTCCGACCTTCCTCCGGAAGAGCTGCTTAGCAGGCTTCAGGAAATCGAACGCTCCATCTCCCCCGCTCCCCACCGCGACGGGGAAGGCCGATATGCAGACCGCGTCATCGACATAGACATCGTCGCCATCGACTCTATCATGCTCGACACTCCCCTGCTAAAGCTGCCTCACCCCCATCTTGAGGAAAGAGAGTTCTTCCTTAGGCCGCTGGAGGAGATCGCCCCGGGCTGGAGGCACCCGGCCACAGGGCTTTCAGCCTCAGAAATGCTATCCTCATTGCAAAACAAATGCGAAAACTCATAATCACATCAGCCAACAGGATATTCCTTGCCGCCGCCGACGACGCATCGCTTCGTCTTCCTCTTGAAAGTGAAATTTCGGTGACTACAGATGCGGAGACATTTGCCTTCGGAGAGGGTCTTGCCGTGTCTCCCTCAGCCATTGCCGGCGGTCTGGAAACGCTGACCGAAACCGGGCTTCGTGAGACATGGACAATGATTCCACCCGAAGACTATGCCCTTGCAGTCAAAGGCGCGGAACTGCTCAACTGGAACGAAAGCGAACGATACTGTCCGCGCGACGGGCATACCCTCGTCAGGCACTCGGAGATAAGCAAACGCTGCCCCCTTTGCGGGGCCGAATATTTCCCTCGGCTTAACCCTGCCATCGTGGTGCTCGTGACGAAAGACGACCGTGCCCTGCTCGTGCATTCGCGCAATCTCAAATCCGGGATACATGCGCTCGTGGCCGGATTTGTCGAGACCGGGGAATCGCTTGAGGATTGCGTCGTGCGCGAGATAAAGGAGGAGACAGACCTTGAAGTGGAAGACGTGGAATATTTCGGAAGCCAGGCCTGGCCCTTCCCCTTTCAGCTGATGATAGGATTCACGGCGAAATATAAGTCGGGAAAAATCCGCTTCGCCGACGGGGAGCTGTCGTCGGGCGATTTCTTCACCCGCGACTCCGTCCCTCCCCTTCCTACCCTACCCTCTCTTTCCCGCAGAATCATCGACGCATGGATCAACCGGGAAATAGGCTGCTGAAATGCCATTCCCCCGGAAACATTAAATAGAACTTCATTTCTAAAAACTTTTTAACATTCTATAATGTTAAGAAAACAGACATCAAAACTTCCGCCATGGATACTGTCGATCCTGACCGTCGCTCTCATCCTATGGCTCACGCTCGCCCCCGACCCGCTCGGCGACGACTCTCCCCGGCTCTTCCCCGGGGCCGACAAAGTGGCCCATGCCATAATGTTTGGCTTTCTGACGGTCGTGCAGCTTCTCGACAGGCAGCGCAGGCAGGAATGGAAAAGGCTTGACAGGCCCATTGTCTGGACAGCCGCCGCATTCTCCACTTTGCTTGGCATAGCCATCGAATTTATCCAGCTTTCGATGGGCATGGGGCGAGGTTTTGAAGTGGCCGACATGGTGGCCGACGCTGTCGGCTCCGCCATATGCGCATTGCTTTGGCTTTGGTGGCAACGCCATTGGAGCCTGCCCTGAAAAAAATAGAAAGAACTTCGATTTGATTCCACAATGACTGAAAACGACAACATACCTCCCGCCCCCAATTCCTCAGCTCCCGAGGAAACCAGACCGGTCAAACCGAAAAAGCGTCATCTCATCCGCTCCCCATGGATAAGGCTGCCGTTGAAGACGCTGATGTGGCTGCTTGTGGTCGTTCTCCTCATTCCCGTCCTGCTTTACGTCCCCCCGGTGCAGACGTTTGTCAAAAACGTGGCATGCAACGCCGTCTTTCAATCCACGGGAATGAAGATCGGCATCGACCGCTTCCGTCTCAAATGGCCCGTGGATGTCGCGCTCGACGGAGTCTCTGTCGTGGAAGCTTCGGGCGACACCATGGTCATGGCCAGGGAAGTCATTGCCGATGTCAAGCTTATGCCCTTGCTGAAACTCGACATCAAAATCAACAAGCTCTCGCTCCTCGACGGCTACTATCGTATGGTCAGCCCCGACTCCTCCATGATTCTTAAAATAAAGGCCGGGTATCTATCCGTCGACGACCAAAGTTCGGCCGACATGGCCAACAGCCGTATCCTCCTCAACAAAGCACACATAAAAGAGGGCGACCTGTCGCTGCTGATGGACGTCTGGAAACAGAAACCATCGCCCACCGACTCCACATCCGCCCCGTTCTTTATCAGCGCCAACGAACTGCTTCTCGAAAATTTCTCTTTCGGGATGAGCATGCTCCCCACCATCGACACCCTTCGCCTCAACGCGGGCAAAATCATGCTCAGGGAGGGAATCGTAGACCTTGCCAAGAATCTTATAACCGTAAAGTCGCTACAAGCAGCCACGGGCGACATGACTTATCTCACCCCGACTCCCGAATATGTAGCGGCCCATCCGGCGCCGGTTTCCCGACCGGACTCCCTCGCCCAGCCGTCAGCGCCGATGGTGATCAAGGGAGATTCAGTGTCACTGACCGATTTCAAGGCTCTTTACGCCATCAAGGATGCCAAACCTCTGCCGGGGTTCGATCCGTCGTTCATACAAGTAGACGACGTAAACGTGGCATTGAAGGATTTCTACAACGCCTCCTTCGACATCCGGCTTCCGATAACGTCGATTTCCGCAAAAGAGAGAAGCGGCCTGCAAATCACGTCGGGCAGCGGCACCTTCGCCATGGATTCCACGGGAATGTCGCTTCAAAGATTCGACGTATCGACCCCGTTCTCGCGAATCTCCGCCACGGCCGGAATTCCTTTCGCGTTGATGACCCTTCAGCCTGCCGCCCCGGTCAACGTTCTCGCCAAAGGGAGCGTGGGCTTCCCCGACGTGGAGGCCTTCATGCCGGCTCTTAAAGAATATACTTCCCGCCTGCCCCGACGCTCCCCTCTGAATTTTGAGCTTCAGGCGGAGGGAAAAATCAATGACGTGGATATTCCCGTCCTGACAGCCGCCATTCCCGGAGTCTTTTCAATCGACGCCCAAGGGAAGGCCCAAAACGCTCTCGACTACAAAAAGCTCGTCGCCGACATTGATTTCGAAGGCTCGGTTACGAATCCGGCAGTGGTCGACGGGCTGCTCGGCAAGACGGGATTCAGAATGCCGTCGTTATCCCTGAAGGGGAATGCCTCCGCCCTTCGCCAGACCTATACGGCCAATTTCCGCCTTCTCTCATCCGCCGGCGACGTGACAGCCGACGGAAGGGTAAGTCTGACGTCGGAGGCTTACAGGGCAGACATCGGCCTACGCAACGTCAACGTCGCTCATTTCATGCCCGACATGGGTATAGGGGAAGTCACGGCCTCCCTCAAGGCCGACGGCGCGGGATTCAACCCCACCAAGCCTCATGCCTCCACCGACATTAACCTCGACATCGCCTCCATAGTCTACATGAAGAAAGAGCTGCGCGACATCATAGCCGACGTCTCCCTCCACGACGGGGCATTCGACATAAACGCCGTCTCCAAGAACGAGGCTGCCGATTTCCATCTGGAAGGGAGCGGCACAATCGCCCCCGACCTCTATACGTTCAATCTCTTCGGAGAGATGAAGCGGCTCGACCTCCAGGCCCTCGGTCTGTCGCCCGAAGCCAACCACGGATGTGCCGACCTCCACGTCTCCGGCACGGCGAGTCCTGAGAAATGGCTCTACGACATCAATCTTCGCTCCGACAGCCTCGAATGGACCGCCGGCAATCAGTATTTCAGAGTGCCGGGATCGCTTGCCATGAAATTCAAGAGCTATCCCGAGAAGGTGCAGGCCAACATCGAGGCGAGTCTCACCAACGTAGACTTCAGCAGCCCTGCGGGCCTGAAGCAACTCGTAGCCTCCTTCTCCCAGGCCGCCGATTCAATCATGAAGCAGACGGAGCGCAAGAACATCAACGTGGAGACGCTTCAGGCAACGCTCCCCCCCTTCACGCTCAACGTCAACGCATCCGGAATAGGGCTCGTAGGCAAATATCTCAACACAATCGGCATGAGCGTAGACACCATCTATGCCGACATACTCAACGACTCAATAATCAAAGGACGGATCGGCCTCTTCGACATGGCCAATTCAAGAATGCGCGTCGACACTCTGACCCTCGACCTCAACCAGCGCCACAAGCTGCTCGACTATCGACTCCACATGGGCAACCGACGCAACAACGCCACGCTCTCGGAGTTTGCCGACGTCAACGTCAACGGCTATCTTGGAGAGAACCGTGGGCTCGTCTCCATCACCCAGAAAAACCAGGAGGGGAAGACCGGCTATCGCCTCGGTATGACCGTAGCCCTGGCGGATTCCCTTGTCAACGTCCATTTCACCCCGCGCAAGGCCACCGTGGCCTACCTGCCGTGGACATTCAATTTCGACAACCATATCGACGTCAATCTGAAGAACTATCAGATCAACGCCAATCTCCTGGCGGAGAGCGACAAGAGCAGCATCAAGCTCCTGACCGTCAAAGGACGCCGTGGCAACGACGAGCTGACCGTGGCCATCAACAACCTCCAGATTCAGGATTTCCTCCGCATGTCGGTGTTCGCCCCGCCGCTGACGGCTGCCGTCAACGCCAATCTCAAAGTGGGATACACCAACAACTGGCTTTACGGCAACGGCGACGTGGCCGTATCCGACTTCACCTACGACAAGCTCCGCGTCGGCAACTTCGACGTGAAGCTCGGAGCGGCTATGAACGACGACGGCACTTCCGGAGCAGGGGCCACCCTCAAAATCGACGGGCAGAACGCAATGACAGCCACAGTCAGGCTCAAGCCCGACTCCATCACGAAAGAGATGGTGCCGCAGAAGGCCAACCTCAACCTTATCCGCTTCCCTCTCTACATAGCCAACGCCTTCCTCGGTCCCGACGTGGCCCGACTGTCGGGCTATCTGAAGGGGAAGCTCGCAATGGGTGGGTCTTTCTCCGCCCCCGTGCTCAACGGGGCGATAAGCTGCGACTCCGTAGGGGTCTTCATCCCCATGATCGGCTCCCAGCTCCGTTTCAACAACGACTCCGTCATGCTCGCCGACAATGTTGTCAGCTTCAATCAGTTTGACATCTGGGGAGCCAACGGCAACCCGCTCGTGGTCAACGGCTCGGTCGATGCCCGAAAATTCTCCGCCATCAAGTTCGATCTCGGATTGAAGGCCAACGACTTCCAGGTCATCAACAACGACAAGCGGGCAAAGAGCGATATCTACGGCAAACTCTTCGTCAATCTCAATGCCACAGCCAAGGGCCCCATGGAGCATTTCAACATCAACGCCGATCTCGACGTGCTCAGCAGCACCGACGTGACGTATTCCATCCCCGAGACCTCCGCTGAGCTCACCCAGCAGAATGCCGGCGATGTCGTGACGTTCGTCAATTTCAACGACACGGCCAAGGTCGTGGTGGCCGATACGGTAGCTCCGATGATGGCAATGAGAATCGTGGCCAACCTGACGATCGACCCCGGAGCAGTGGTCAGCGTCAACATTCCGGGGACTGCCACCACGGGCAGCGGAAAAGTGCAGCTCAGCCCCTCCGGCTCGCTCGACTATTTCCAGAACTATATGGGTGACATGCGTCTCAACGGACAGATAGACCTCGGCGACGGCTATGCGCGCTACAGTATCCCCATCGTAGGCGAGAAAAAATTCACGTTCAACCCTGAAAGCTACATCCAATGGAACGGAGAGCTGATGAACCCGACCCTCAGGATCGACGCCACCGACAAGGTGAAGGCGAATCTGCTGATGGACGGCAACACCCGCCTCGTCAACTTCCTCGTGGGGCTCAACATCACCAACACTCTGTCGGCTCCGAAAGTGCTCTTCGACCTCTCTACCGACGACGACATGACAATCCGCAACGACCTGCTCTCCATGAGCGCCGACCAAAGGAGCATGGCAGCCATCAACCTTCTGCTGACCGGGCAATACAAGCAGCAAGGAGTCTCCACCGCAAGCCCCGACCTACTCTCTGCCCAGGACCTGACAGGAAAGCTCTATGGAATGCTGACAGGCCAGCTCAACAGCTGGCTCGCCAACAACGTCAGAGGAGTGGACCTCAGCTTCGGCATCGACCAATACGACCGCACCAACAACGGAGTCAGCGGCACGGCCACAAGCTACAGCTATTCAATGTCGAAATCGCTCTTCAACAACCGATTCAAAATCTCGGTCGGAGGCAACTACACGACCGACGCCTCCGCCGACGAAAACTTCTCGGAGAACCTTATCAACGACATATCGTTTGAATATATCCTCAAGCAGACATCCGCCACGACGATGTATATGCGCCTCTTCCGCCACACAGGCTACGAGAGCATCCTTGAGGGGGAAATCACGGAGACGGGCGTGGGCTTCGTCATGCGCCGGCGTCTTTCCGACCTCCGCGAGCTCTTCCGCCTCGGAAGGAAGAAGGCGGCCCTCCCCTTGCCTGTCTCCAATGATTCCACTTCCGTCAAGCCGGATGCCGACCTGAGGAAAGAATCCGAAGTGAAGGAGGAAGACGCTGAAGAATCCGAAGGGAAAGAGCAAGACGGCAACAAAGCCAAAGAACCATCAACTGAAGTTATCAATGAAAACAAAGACTGAAATATCATCGCTGCTTCCATTCGCAATCATCATTGCGCTGCTCCTCGCGGCCTGCTCCACCACGAGCCGGCTGCCCCAGGGAGAGACGCTCTACACGGGCGTGGATGAGTTCAAGGTGGTGGCCGCCGACGGGGAGAAGCTTCCCCCGGCCCTGATGAACAATCTCAAGACGGCCATCAACTATAAGCCCAACAATCCCATGCCCTTCTTCTCCCCGTTCAAGCGCACCCCGTTCCCGATCGGGCTGTGGGTCTACAATCATTGGAACGACTCGGCCAAGGGTCTTAAAGGCTGGCTCTACCGCAAGCTCGTCAGCCAGCCGGTGCTTATCAGCGACGCAAGGCCGGAGATGCGCGTCAAGCTCATGGAGCAGATGCTCGACAACAACGGCTATTTCGGCTCCCATGCCTCCTACGACATCGTCTACAACAAGAAAAACAACCGCAAGGCAAGCATCAACTACGTCGTAGACGTGGCCGAGCCCTACCGCATCGACTCCATCATATATTTCAAGAAGGGGGACTCGAAAATCTATGACTTCATCGACTCCGTGGCGAAAAAAAGCCCCTACATGAAGAAAGGGGAGATTTTCTGCGTCGACTCGCTGAAGGCGGAGAGAATCCGCATAGCCAACTCGATGCGCAACCGTGGATATTATTATTTCAAGCCGGAATACGTGGAATTTCTCGCCGACTCGCTGATCACGCCCGGGGCAGTGGCCCTGAAGCTGACGCTCGCCGAGAACATCCCCGACATGGCGAAGCTGCAATATCGCACGGGCAACATCTATACCACCGTGCTTCGCAAGAGCGACAGCTATGCCGGCACCCCCGACACCATGCAGACCTCCAAGGGGGAAGTCATCGTCATGCGCCCGGCGCGCCTGCGAAAAAGCCTCATCCCCTCATGCATCACCTTCCGCAAGGGCAAGCTTTTCTCCGTGCGCGACATGAACCGCACTCAGACGCGCTTCTCCCGCCTCGGCATCTTCGGCAACATCCAGATCCAGCCCGTCCCGGTCGACACTGTTGCCGGGCATGCCCTGCTCGACGTCTACAACATCGTGCAGTTTGAAGACCCCATCGAGGCCTCCATCGAGGTCAACGCCACCTCGAAATCCAATAGCTACCTCGGACCGGGTCTGATCCTGGGAATCGCCAACCGCAACCTCTTCGGCGGCGGCGAACGCCTCAGCGTGCAGTTTAACGCCGACTATGAATGGCAGACGGGACGAAACCGCAGCAGCGTCTTCAACAGCTATGAATTCGGCATCACCTCCTCTCTGGCGTTCCCCAGGCTGCTCGCCCCGAAATTCGTGAAGCGTTCGGAGCGCGACCTCAACTGGACCACCATCTCTCTCGGCGCAAGCGTGCTCAACCGTCCGCACTATTTCAAGCTCGCCGACTTCAACACCGGCATCACCTACGAATGGCGGCATTCGCGCCACGTGCTCAATCAGTTCACCCCCTTCAAGCTGACCTACAACAAGCTCATCTCCACGACCCATGATTTCGACTCCGTGATGTCGCAGAATCCCGCCGTGGCATTGAGCTTCGAAAGCCAGTTTATCCCGGAGATGACCTACACCTACACCTACGATCGCTTCTTCGAGCGCGAGCGCATCAACGGCATCAACTTCACGGCGACCGTCACCGAAGCCGGCAACATCTTCAATGGCATCTGGACGGCATGCGGCGTAAAGGGGAAAAAGAAGCTTTTCGGCACTCCTTTTTCACAGTTCGTCAAGGGGCAGGCCCAACTCGTCTACAGTCGCCGACTCGTGCGCGGATCCGACCAATGGCTCGTCTCGCGCGTGCTCATCGGCGCGGCCCATGCCTACGGCAACTCTCAGGAGGTGCCGTATTCAGAACAGTTCTATATCGGCGGAGCAAATTCGATACGCGCCTTCACGGTCCGCTCCATCGGCCCGGGATCCTACCGCGCGCCGGAGGAGATCCGCAACGGCTACTTCGACCAGACCGGTACGTTTAAGCTTGAGCTCAACACGGAATACCGCTTCCCCATCATCAGCGTGCTGCATGGGGCCGTCTTCCTCGACGCCGGCAACATCTGGCTTCTGAAGAACGATCCCCTGCGCCCGGGAGGACAACTCAAGGGGAAGACCTTCCTGAAGGACATAGCCCTCGGCACGGGCATCGGCCTGCGCGTGGATATAGGGATGATGGTGATTCGCGGAGACCTCGGCTACGGGCTCCACGTGCCCTACGACAACGGTTCGTCCCATTATTTCAACGTCCCCTTCAAGGATGCCTTTGCGTTCCATCTCGCGATCGGCTATCCGTTCTGACCCTTCGCCGACGGCTCCCGCAACTCCCATTCCTCCCACAACTCCTGAAAACCAATGAAACCGATTTCCTCATCCGAACGCAAAGGGATTCTCGTGGTGGCTCTCGTCGCCATGGTCATAACGTCGGCGGGCTACTTCATATCCCGCTGCGAAAGGGCCTCGACGGCTTCCGCTCCCTCCGCGCCCCCTCCGGCGGAAGTGCTTCTGACCCCCGATTCCTCCCTCCTCAAAAAGGGGAAGCTGATGAGGGGGAAGAAATCCCGACGGGATTCCGCCCGCAAAAAGCGCAAGAAGAGGGCCACAAGCCCGAAGACGTGGCCTACGCGAAGCCCGCGCGACGAGCTTATTCCGCAATAATTTTCTGAAATTTATGCCCGTTGATTTGCAGTTTAAAAGGATTATTGCTTATTTTGTCATTTCAAACATGGCGAAGAGTCCTCGCGGCTCTTCGTCAGCCAACCACGAAACGAATGTCAGGCCTCGCCACGATTCTCGCCATAGCCCTCTCCTCAGGATGCCTCGCCGCTGATTCCGTCCATGAATCTCCAGCCCGAGGCAACGCGCAAGTCAATGAATTCCCCTCCGCCCTGTCGATGACGAAACGGAAGCCCGTCGGCATGTCGCTGAAGACAAATGCCATCCCGTGGACGGCCACGATTATGAACATCGCCGGGGAGGTCAATCTGTCGGACAAGATATCGCTGTCCGTGCCCGTCTGGTGGTGCCCGTGGTTCATAGGGCAGTCCCACGCGCTTCGAGTGCTCGCGCTTCAGCCGGAAGGGAGATGGTGGTTCTGCAAGGCCGGGACGGGGCATTTCATCGGCCCGCACATCTCCGTCGCATGGTTCAACCTGCGCCACAACCATATCCGTTACCAGGACCATGGCAGTCCGCTGCTCGGGGCAGGCCTGACCTATGGCTACCGCCTGATGCTCAACCGGCGACTCGACCTGGAGTTTTCCATCGGGGCCGGCTACATGACGATGCGCTACGACCGGTTTCACAACGTCGGCAACGGTGCGCTTATCAACACCATGAAGTCGTCGTATCTGGGCATCGACCATGCCGGAGTATCCCTCGTCTATAATTTCAATCTCTGACCATCATGCCGCGAATAGCCATCCATATCATTCTTACGCTTCTGGCAGCGTTCGTTCAGGGATGCATCCATACGTATCCCGACCCTGCCCGGGCCGTCGACCCCGCGAAAATCCGTCTCGAACTTGAATTGACTCCCCCCGCCGGTTGGGACACCCTGATGACCCACTCCTCTAAAGCCGGAGCCGAACCTCTTAGGAGGATAATCGTGGAGATGAGAGGCCGCGACGGCCATTCGGAAAAGATGGAGTTTTTTCGGCCGGCCTCGGAGTTGTCGGAGCCGGTCCCGTTGTCGTTGCCCCTGGATTTTATGCTCGACCCTACGGCCTACGACCTCGCCATCTGGTCGGACTTCGTGGATGCCGCGTCCCGCGACTTCAAGGCGTTTGACGCCTCCGACCTTTCGGATATCCGGATCAGGTATGACGGCAATGTCTGGACGCCGTTGAAGGATTGCTGTTCGGCGCTCAAACGCGTGGATTTGAGCGAGCACAAAGGGAAGGAATTGGTGACGGTGAAGGTTCCGGTCATGCTGAATCGCCCTGTCGCAAGGTTCCGGCTCATTCCCTTGGACTATGAAGAATTTCTCAAAACCAATATGGAGCAGATACGGAAAGGGGAAACGTACTACGTGGAGATTGACTTAGAACCCGGTTTTCCGTTGTCGTTCGACCTTACATCTTATTCCACTCAAATCGAATCTGATACCACGAGGCTGACATTTCCACTTGACATCATAACGATTCCGGGGGTGGAGGTGGAACTTGGTTCGGGCTATCTTTTCTGCGACGGCAGGGCGACGCTGTCGGCGCGGGTCAAGATTCTCAATTCCGCAAAGGCGGTCGTATCGCGCACCCAAGAGTTCGACATCCCCATAGCTGCCGGAAAAATCAGCATAATCAAAGGGGATTTCATGACCTCCACGATCAGTGGAGGCCTCACCGTCGACACGACCTGGGAAGACGAAATCATCATCCCGGTCGGGTCTTGACCACCGGCCCGAATAAGTTTAACGATTTAGTATGAGATAATGCACAAGATTTTTGGTTTTATATTGATTCTTCTGTCGCTCATCGCCGCTTTCCTTGGCTCCTGTCAGGGAAAGCCGTCGCAGCATTGCGCAGGATTTGAGCTTGCCGACAGTCTGGCAAAGGAAAATCCTGATTCTGCAATAGCAATCCTTGATTCCCTCGACCGGTTATCGGATCTCACGGAATCCGACCGTATGCATTCCCTCTTGGTCAGGGTTGCTGCCGAAGACAATAGCCTTACGACAGCCAAATCCGACTCCACAATCAAGCCACTGCTTGAATATTACATTGACGGAGACAATGATGAGGAACTCCATCCTAGGGTGCTATATTACGCGGGTCGCATCTATTCCGACCTCGGAAAATCGTCGGAAGCCTTGCGTTATTTCAAACAGTCGCTTGAATCGCTCGGCAAAGACAACGACCTCGACCTCCAAAGCCGCATCCACGCCCAGATGGCCCACCTTTTTACGAAACATCGTATGTTCAGGCATGCGCTTAATCATACGAAAAAGCAAGTAGAATATGAAAAAGGCAGCAGGGATACAATTCAAATTATCTCCTCCCAATTGTCACTGGCTTTCGCTTTTAGATGTGTAGGTAAAAATGACAGTGCAGAACTAATTTACAGAAAACTAAGTCACGAATCATTGGTCAAAGACGATTCCAACTTAAATCTGGTTTTCAATTCCCAACTGGTTTCTTTCATGTTGGAAAACGGGCGGATCAGGGAGGCAGACTCACTCGTTTCGATAATGCAACCGGTGGACGAGCAACATGTCGATCCATCTGTTCTAAACATAGTCAATAAGGTAGACTGGAATAGACAGGACTATGACAATATTATAAATAGATCGTTACGGCTTCTCAACAATAAGAACATATACATAAGAACAATAGTTCGTTAATTTTTGAATGAATCATGCGGAGTCTCTGACGCCGAAGAA
>ERZ778497.694-NODE-694-length-26594-cov-6.260937_pt1 | contig 26594 bp, 13 predicted proteins | sample MGYA00509938_ERZ778497 | MGnify/ENA primary metagenome ERZ778497 (study PRJEB29527, sample SAMN07138969) | mouse gut metagenome | material: feces | host: mouse | place: China:Nanjing | collected 2016-01-25 ... | reverse complement strand
GTGACAGATAACCAGCTAACTTTGTTCTGATTGCTTATATCGAACTCACGTTAATTATAATTAATATGATAACGGATTGAGAGGTAGTAAAATTGTTATAAAAAACGACAAACTCAGCGAATTGTCGCTGAGCTTGTCAAACTATTGTTTCTTATAACTTGGGGTGAACAGTGGGGGTCGAACCCACGACCTTCGGAACCACAATCCGACGCTCTAACCAACTGAGCTATGCTCACCATCTCTTGGTTTTGCGGTGCAAAGTTAAGAAGGATTTTTGAAACTACCAAACATTTTGGCATAATTTTTTCAAGTCAAAAAAAAATTGTACTTTTGCAGTAGAATAAATACGTATGAAGAATATCCGCAATTTCTGCATCATAGCGCACATTGACCACGGCAAGAGCACGCTTGCCGACCGTCTGCTCGAGTTTACCAACACCGTGGCCGGCAAGGATCTCCAGGCCCAGGTGCTTGACGATATGGATCTGGAGCGAGAGCGCGGCATTACTATCAAGAGTCACGCCATACAGATGAACTATCGTCTCAACGGCGAGGATTATGTGCTGAATCTTATCGACACTCCGGGGCATGTCGACTTTTCCTATGAGGTGTCGCGCTCCATCGCTGCATGCGAGGGCGCGCTGCTTATAGTCGATGCTTCGCAGGGTATCCAGGCCCAGACAATCTCCAATCTCTATATGGCCATTGACAATGACCTCGAGATAATACCTATTATTAATAAGGTGGATCTCGACAGTGCCAAGCCTGATGAGGTGGAGGACCAGATAGTGGACCTGCTCGGATGTGACCCGTCGGAGGTGATACGCGCCAGCGGCAAGACAGGTATCGGTGTGCCCGAGATATTGCAGGCTATCGTTGAGCGAGTCCCCGCGCCTGTGGGTGACCCGGAGGCTCCGTTGCAGGCTCTGATATTTGACTCGGTGTTCAATCCGTTCAGAGGCATCATCGCGTATTTCAAGATTGAAAACGGCTCCATACGTAAGAATGATTTCGTGAAGTTTGTCGCGACCGGCAAGGAGTATAACGCCGACGAGATAGGTGTGCTCAAGCTCGACATGCAGCCGTGTGACAGTCTGTCGGCCGGAAATGTGGGATATATAATATCGGGCATCAAGACTTCGAAGGAGGTGAAGGTGGGCGACACCATCACGCATGTGCAGCGTCCGTGTGAAAATGCCATTGACGGATTTGAGGAAGTCAAGCCCATGGTGTTTGCCGGAGTGTATCCCATCGAGACGGAGGATTTCGAGAATCTGCGTTCGTCGCTCGAGAAACTCCAGCTCAATGATGCGTCGCTAACGTTCCAGCCCGAGTCGTCGATGGCTCTCGGATTTGGATTCCGCTGCGGATTTCTCGGTCTGCTCCATATGGAGATCATACAGGAGCGTCTGGGACGCGAGTTTGACATGGATGTCATCACCACTGTGCCCAACGTAAGCTATCGGGTGTATGACAAGCACGGCACCATGACCGAGGTGCATAATCCTTCGGGACTTCCCGAGCCGACTCTTATCGACCGTATCGAGGAGCCTTATATCCGCGCCTCCATCATCACCGCCGCCGATTATATCGGTCCTATCATGACGCTCTGTCTGGGCAAGCGCGGCGAACTCGTGAAGCAAGAATATATCTCGGGCAACCGTATGGAGATGATTTTCGACATGCCTTTGGGCGAGATTGTGATAGATTTCTATGATAAGCTCAAGAGTATCTCAAAGGGGTATGCGTCGTTTGACTATCATCTGCATGATTTCCGTGTGAGCAAGCTCGTGAAACTTGACATCCTGCTCAACGGCGAGAGTGTCGACGCGCTCTCTACGCTCACCCATGTGGATAATGCCGTGACATTCGGCCGCCGCATGTGTGAGAAACTCAAGGAGCTGATACCTCGTCAGCAGTTTGATATCGCCATCCAGGCCGCTATCGGTGCCAAAATCATAGCACGCGAGACCATCAAGGCTGTGCGCAAGGATGTGACCGCAAAATGTTATGGCGGCGATATCTCGCGTAAGCGTAAACTTCTCGAGAAGCAGAAGAAAGGCAAGAAGCGCATGAAACAGATCGGCTCTGTAGAAGTGCCGCAGAAGGCTTTCCTCGCCGTGCTTAAACTTGACTGATGCCATGCCTTAACGCATACAAAGGTTTCTGTCATAAATAATATAAAAGATACAGTCTCTATATCTGCTATTAAAAGATGCAGATACAGAGACTGTATCTTTTTTTCGCCGACATGCATGAGATATGGATGATGGTGGATGTAAGTGGCTGAGGGTCAGTGGTGGGGTTACGATGAGATATGAAGTTGAGACGTGGATTGGGGGGCGATGTGACATTGAGATAAGTCATTAAGATTATAAAACGGGCGGGATAGATTAATTAAGATTACTTTTGCGATGTTAGAATTTGTTAACACCGCCAACACGAATCTTACCATAAATCTATAAGAAATGAAGCAGTGTCTGTATTTGTCCGCAATGGCTCTGGGTGTCATGTCTTCGCTGACGGCATGCCGGCCGACGCAAGCCGAGGTGTCGGCTCAGGAGGATGCGGCGATATTTGAGTTTTTCTCCTATAGGGGGATGGATGATTTCTATGTCGAGAATCCTCTGCCTGATGAATGTTCGTTTTATAATCCCATACTTCCGGGATGGAATTCGGACCCGTCGATATGCACTAACGGTGAGGGGGATTATTTTATAGCAACCTCGAGTTTTACGTATGTGCCGGGTGTGCCTTTGTATCACAGCCGCGACCTTGTAAACTGGCGTCAGGTGGGACATGTGCTTACACGTGAGTCGCAGATGAACAATTTTCGCCACCAGCATGTGAGCGGCGGCATCTTTGCGCCTGACATAAAGTATAATCCGGCCAATAAGACTTATTATATGATTACGACCAATGTCGGAGCGGGCAACTTTTTTGTCAAGACCCGTGACCCGTTTGGTGAATGGAGCGATCCTGTGTATCTTCCAGAGGTGCAGGGTATCGATCCGTCATTCTTTTTTGACAATGACGGCCGAGCCTATATTGTCAACAATGATGATGCGCCCGAGGGTAAGCCTGAGTATGCTGGCCACCGCACGGTGAGAATCGTGGAGTTTGACACGGCTACCGACCGGTGTGTTGGCGAGCGCAGAATCATTGTCGACAAGGGGTGGCGTCCGCAGGACAAGCCGATATGGTGTGAGGGTCCGCATATATATAATGTGGACGGGACGTATTATCTGATGACGGCCGAGGGGGGCACTGCCCGAGATCACAGCGAGGTCATATATAAGGGCAAGACGCCGTTTGGCCCTTATGAGCCGTGGAGCGAGAATCCGATACTTACGCAGCGCGACCTTGACAACGGTCGTCCCGATCCTGTGACTTGTGCGGGTCATGCCGACCTGGTGAAGACTCCCGAGGGGGAGTGGTGGGCTGTGTTTCTGGCCTGTCGTCCGATAGACAATGATTTTGAAAATCTCGGACGCGAGACTTTTCTTATGCCTGTGAAGTGGACCGACGACGGCTGGCCCCGCATTACCGGGAAGGGTGAGGCGATACCGATGATATGCAGGCGTCAGGGCGTGGCGCGCGGTGAGGCTGTGACGTTCGGCAACTTTGAGTGGAGCGATGATTTCACTTCAGGGATACGTGACAAGGAGTGGTATACTCTGCGCGGGGATGCTTCGGAGCATTGCTCGTTTAGCGCGGTGCCCGGGCATCTGACGATGAAGTGTGCGGAGGTGGCCACGACCGAAAAGAATGTACTCTCGTTTATGGGTCGCCGTGTGCAGCATCACAAGTATGACTGCTCGACACGTATGGTGTTCAGCCCGGGCCGTCACGACCTTCATGCCGGTCTGCTGGTCATGAAGGATGAGACCCATCAGTATCAATTGGCGCGGGGATGTGGCGATGAGGGTCAGTATCTGGCACTGCGCAGGATTGAGGGTGACACAGTGGCCGAATTGGCATCGGTGCCGGTGGACGCCTCGGTGGCCGAGCTTGACCTGCGTGTGGTGTCGAGGGGAAGGACGCTCGACTTTCTGTATTCGCTCGACCGCGGGACCAACTGGGGGACACTCGTGACGGAGGTCGACGCCCGCCATACGTCGACGGCCGAGGCCGGCGGTTTTACCGGCACTCTGATAGGACCTTATGCTTCAAGCAAAAAATAGAAATCATAAAAATCGAATTACTAACCTAAATCATACCCATTTATTACACGAAACGGAAATAAACATCAATTACACAAAAGCAAAATCTAACCTTATCAACAGTGTTGCGGGGCCACAGGGCGGCCGCGGCAATTATCAATCTCAGAATTAATAGTAACAACACAATGAAGAATGTAATCAAATTTTATCATTGGCTTGGTCTGCTTCTGTGCTTTATGATCGTGGGAACATCATCAGCACTCGCCGACACGGTCAAGGGTACGGTCGCGGACGACACCGGCGAGCCTCTGATCGGAGCCACCGTAGCTCTAAAGGGCAACAGCAAGGCGGTGACGGTAACCGATATAGACGGTAACTATTCGCTTGTCGTACCCAGTCTGAAGGACGCCATCCTGGAGGTATCGTATGTGGGAATGGAGTCAAAGGAAGTAAAGGTGGCCGGTCGGGCCACAGTCAATGTAACCCTCACCACGAGCTCCGAGCAGCTTGACGAGGTGATAGTGGTGGGTTACGGTCAGCAGAAGAAGGCTTCGATAGTCGGAGCCATCACACAGACCTCGGGCGAGGTGCTTGAGAAGGCCGGCGGCGTGTCGAGCCTCGGAGCAGCCCTGACGGGTAATCTGCCCGGCGTAATCACTTCGGCATCATCGGGTATGCCCGGCGATGAGGACCCGAGATTATAATCCGAGCCAAGAGTTCGTGGAACAACAGCGCGCCTCTGGTGCTTGTGGACGGCATAGAGCGTGAGATGAATTCGGTGGATATCTCTTCGGTAGCCAATGTGTCGGTGTTGAAGGACGCGTCGGCCACGGCCGTGTATGGCGTGAAGGGAGCCAACGGTGTGATACTCATCACCACCAAGCGCGGAGCCGAGGGTGACGCCAAGGTGCACGCCAAGGCCAACTTTACGGCAAAGGTCGCCTCGAAGCTCCCCAAGAAGTATGATGCTTATGACTCATATCTCATACGCAATCAGGCGATAGAGCGCGAGATGCTTGTGCCCGGCAGCAACGGATGGGCCGACATGCTGCCTATGGACATCATAGAAAAATACCGCAATCCTCTCACGGCCGAGGAGTGGGACCGCTATCCCAATGTCGACTGGGAGGACTATCTGTTTAAGGATGCTGCTTTCTCCTACAATGCCAGCGTCGACGTTACCGGCGGCACGAAATTTGTGAAGTATTATGCCGCTATCGACTTTCTGCATGAGGGTGACCTCTTCAAGTCGTTTGACAACCATCGCGGCTACAAGGCCGGATTTGGCTTCAACAGAGCCAATGTGCGCTCTAATCTCGACTTCCAACTGACCCCGACCACTCAGCTTCAGGTCAATCTTTTCGGCTCGAACGGAGAGCGCAAGACTCCCTACGGACGTAACTTTGACGATCCGCTAGGCACGAGTTTCTGGAGCGCGGCCTATAAGACGGCTCCTTCGGCTATGCGTCCGGTGTACAGCGACGGCACCTGGGGCTATTACGCACCCCGTGACGCCGATGTGCAGAACTCGGCTTTCGCCATAGCCACATCGGGCATCGAGAAACGCACCACTACCAAAATCAATACTGACTTTGTGCTTGGCCAGGACCTCGACTTTATCACCAAGGGCTTGCATCTTCAGGGCCGGTTCTCGCTCGACTACAGTTTTCTCGAGGGTCGTCGCGGCATCGTCGACCTTGACAACGGCGCGCAGCAGAAGTGGGTCGACCCTACTACGGGTGATGTGAAATACAAGCAGGTCACCAACCAGAATACACAGCTTGATTTCAGCGAGGGTGTGCACTGGTACACCGCCGGCGGCGAGGTCAACAAGGATTATACCTACCGTAAGGTCTACTATGCGTTCCAGCTTGATTATGCCCGCACCTTCGGACTACACTCGGTGACAGCCATGGGTGCCTTTAACCGCGAGGACAACGCCAGAGGCTCGGAGTTTCATCACTATCGCGAGGACTGGGTGTTCCGTACCACATATAATTTTGACAACCGTTACTTTGCCGAGTTTAACGGCGCGTATAACGGCTCGGAAAAATTCGGCAGCAACAACCGTTTTGAGTTCTTCCCCTCGGTGTCGCTGGGCTGGCGTCTGAGCGAGGAGCCCTTCATGCGCGACATCTCCTGGATAGACCAGATCAAGTTTCGCGGCTCATGGGGCAAGGTCGGCGATGACAGTGCCGGCGGCCGCTGGCTCTACCGCGACTCATACTCCTATGACGGCAACGCGCTCATGGGTATGACCAATCCCACGGCAACGCCTTACACATTCTTTGCAATCTCGAGTCTCGGCAATCCCGACATAAGCTGGGAGAAAGTGACCAAGCGTAATATCGGTCTCGACTATGGATTTGTCAATGGCATCGTGAGCGGTTCGGTGGACGTGTTCTCCGACAAGCGTACCGACATCTATATCTCGGGTGGCAACCGAGCCATCCCCTCTTACTTCGGAGCCACCGCTCCCGGAGCCAATCTCGGAGCGGTCGACAGCAAGGGCTATGAGCTTGAGCTGCGTCTGAGCTATCCGTTTAACCGTCACACCCGCGTGTGGCTCAACGCCAGCATGACTCATGCGACCAATAAGGTGAAATTTCGCGACGACGCGCCTCTGCTGGCCGATTATCTCAAACAGGCCGGTCACGCCATAGACCAGCGCAAGGATTATATCGACGCCGGCACCATGACCGGCTGGGATGACATCCTCGGTTCGACATGGACCACACAGAATGAAAACAAGTTGCCTGGCGACTATATGATAGTCGACTTCAACGGTGACGGTGTCATCGACACTAACGACCGCGCGCCTGTGGGCTACAGCTCGATGCCTCAGAATACGTATAACGCCACACTCGGATTTGAGTGGAAGGGATTCAGCGCGATGGTACAGTTCTATGGAGTGAACAATGTGACTCGTGAAATCAACTTCCCGACGCTCAAGAACTCCAACGTGGTGGCTTATGTGGAGGGAGACTACTGGACTCCCGGCAGTTACGGGCTTCCGATGCCCCGCTGGACCACTACCACCGACGAGTCGGCCCGCGGCACACGCTACACCTATGACGCCTCATATGTGAGACTCAAGAATGCCGAACTTTCCTATAAACTGCCGGTGAAGCTGGTGCGCAAAATCGGTCTCAGCAGTTGTCGTATCTATCTCAACGGCGACAACCTGTTGCTCTGGACCAAGATGCCCGACGACCGCGAGTCAAATACCGCAGGAGGTTCGACCGACGGAGCCTATCCGACGGTGCGCCGATTCAATTTAGGTATAGATATAACTTTATAAACAGGATATACATGAAAAAACATATATTCTCACGTCTGCTCCTGGGACTGTCGGCCGTCATGCTCGCCACATCGTGTACCGACTATCTCGACAAAGCCCCCAAGAGCGACATCGACGAGACCGAGCCCTATAAGAATTTCCGTAATTTTCAGGGCTTTATCGAGGAGCTGCATAACGCTATCCCCATGATTATCGGCCAGCAGTATCACACGAGCTGGAATTTCGGCGAGGACGAGTACTGGGAGCCTTCCGACACACGTCCCATGGCATATTTTGTGGACAACGGCAACTATCGTCCCTTTGTCGATCCCGGCACATTTATTTATGGTTTCCCTGTAGTGGATGCCGGTAATGTGGGCAGCAACAACCGTCTTGACGGTAAGGCCAATATGTGGAAATTCGGCTGGTACAGCATCCGCAAGGCCAATATCGGACTTGCCAATCTCGGTCTGCTCACCGACGCCACGGCCGAGGAGCGTGAAATCATCGAGGGTGAACTACTGTTTTTCCGCGGATGGAATCATTTCATGCTCATGAGCTATTGGGGCGGTCTGCCTTATATCGACCACGTGCTGCCTTCGGGCGAGACACCCAATCTGCCCCGTCTCAACGCACAGGAGACGGCCCGTCTGGCCGCCGCCGACCTTGAGGCCGCCGCACGTCTGCTGCCCGTCGACTGGGACCAGACAGCCACCGGCCGTCCGACCATCGGCAACAACAATTTCCGTCCCAACAAAATCATGGCTCTCGCGTATGCCGGCAAGTCGCTGCTCTATGGCGGCAGCCCTCTGTGGAACTACGAGTCAAACGGCTCGCGCACTTATGACGCCGAGATGTGCAAACGCGGAGCCGACCTTCTGGGCGAGGCTCTCAATCTGAGCGAGACTACCGGCCGCTATGAGCTGGCACCCTTCTCGCAGTGGAACGACCTCTTTTATTATGCCGACCGCGGCACCCGCATCCCCGGACTCAAGGAGGCCATACTGATGCAGAACAACAGTGACATACTCAGTGGTTCAAACTGGAACCAGAAGAATGACTACTTCTGTCCGCTCGTGGTGAGCTCGGGCGTGAAGGTGCAGCCCACGGCCAACTATATGCTTTATTACGGCATGAAAAACGGTCTGCCCATACCCTCGTGGACCGAAGCCGACCCCGTGTCGGGCTATGACCCTGCGCATCCTTGGAAGGACCGCGACCCGCGTTTCTACAAGGACGTAGCCTTTGACGGCGTGCAGGTGGTCAAGGACGAGAAGGGAGAGGTCGAGGCCGAAGTCAAGTATGCGAGTCTCTACTCCAAGGGCAAGCACCGCACGGCCAATGCCCTGAAGTCAAATCTCACAGGTTTTATCGAGACCAAATGGATACCTCAGATGGCCAAGACCGTGGCTTATTACAACGAGTATGACATGTGTATGTCGGTCAGCTTCATGCGTCTTGCCGATGTGTATCTGCTCTATGCCGAGGCAGTGGCCAACGGTTACGGCACCCCCTCGTCAAAGGCCGCTACTTTCGGGATGACCGCAGTCGAGGCAGTCAACAAGGTGCGTGCCCGCGCCGGAGTGGACGGAGTCAACTCGCGCTACACAGGGTCGACCGATGCATTCATGAGCGAAGTGCGTCGCGAGCGTGCCGTAGAGCTCGCCTTTGAGGGTCACCGTTTCCACGACCTGCGCCGCTGGCTGCTGCTTACCGAGCGTCCTTACACTTACAAGACGCGTCTGGAGTTTGACCGCGCGGCCGGTATGGATTTCAACAATCCCAAGGAAGCCCGAGTGGTGAATCTTCGCGAGGAGGTCATACTCGAACGTAAGCTCGACGCACGCCACTACTGGTTCCCGCTGCCGACGGCCGACGTGAATATCTATCCTGAGTTCGGACAAAATCCCGGATGGTAAACTTAAAATAAACACACCCAACAATGAACATAATATCCAAATATATCGGAAGCACGGCCCTCGCGATGGCACTATGCCCTTGCCTGACGGTCTATGCTCAGAGCGACAGCATTGTGAATGTGGCTTTCGGGACACTGCCGAAAGAGGATGTCATCAATGCCGTGTCGTCAGTGAATATGGAGGAGCTGCTCAAGAAGAATTTTACCGACAATGCCCTTGACGGCAGCCTTCAGTCAATCATCGGAGGCTACAACGGCCAGGTGTGGGGTCAGGACGCGCTTGTGCTCGTCGACGGGATGCCCCGCGACGTCGCCGACGTGCTTGCCTCGGAAGTGGCCTCGGTGTCGGTGCTCAAGGATGCCGCCGCGGTGGCACTCTATGGCAGCCGTGCCGCCAAGGGAGTGATACTCATCACCACCAAGCGCGGTAATATGGAGAAGATGCACATCGACTTCCGCGCCAATGCCGGATTCTATGTGCCCAAGACCTATCCCAAATATCTCGACGCGGCCAGCTACATGACTCTCTATAACGAGGCATGCCGCAACGACGGTCTGTCGGAGCGTTATGACGCCGCCACCATATATAATACGGCTGTCGGAACAAATCCTTACCGTTATCCTGACCAGAAGTATTACAACGACGAGTTTCTGCGCAAGTTTTCCAACTCTTACGGGGCCAACGGCGAGATACGCGGCGGCAACGAGCGCACTCACTACTACATGAATGTAGGACTCAAATACACCAACGGTCTGGTCAAAGTCGGCGATCACAAGAATGACAATACCCTGCGCTTCAATGTGCGCGGCAATGTCGACATGCAGATTACCGACTGGCTCAAGGGATATACCAACGCTTCGGTACTGGTCAATGACGACTATGCCTCGCGAGGCGATTTCTGGGGCATGGCCTCGGGCACATGGCCCAACCGTTTCGGAGTGCTCCTGCCTGTCGATATGGTTGACCCCAACAACTCGGAACTTCAGGACATGATAGCCTCGGCCACACTTATCGACGGACGCTATCTGCTTGGCGGCACATCACAAAACTCAACCAATGCCATCGGCGACGCCCTCGAGGCCGGATATGTGAAGACCAAGACCCGTACATTTCTCTTTGACGTGGGTCTGGACTTTGACCTCAAGGCCATACTCAAAGGTCTCTCGTTCAAGACAGCCTTCGGTGTCGACTACCGTTCGGTGTATTCCGAGGGTTTCAGCGAGGGTTATGCCGTCTATGAGCCAGTGTGGGGCAATATCAACGGCAAGGATATGATAATCGGTCTCAACAAGTATGGCAACGACACCAATTCGACCAACGAATTTGTCGGCCAGTCGACCTATTATCAGAATATGCTCTTCCGCGGGCAGTTTGACTACCATGCGGTGTTTGGCGGACTCCATCAGGTTGACGCCATTCTAATGGGGTGGGGCTATCAGACCCACAATTCGGCCGACGCCGACCATGAGAGCAGCTCGTTTCACAACACATCCAACGTGAACGCGGGCCTTCAGGTGAGCTATAATTTCGACCACCGCTATTATGCCACACTCGCCGGCGCGCTGGTGCGCTCGTCAAAGTTTGCTCCCGGTAAGCGCAACGCTTTCTCGCCCGCTGTGACTCTCGGCTGGCGCATAGGTCAGGAGAATTTCATCCGTGAGAATGCATCGTGGATCGACGAGCTCAAGCTCACCGCCTCGGCCGCCCGTCTGCATCAGGACATCGATGTGTCGGACTGGTATCTGTGGAAACGCTACTTCGGCTACAAGCACAACGGCGGCTGGCTCTCCTATCAGGACGGCAACGTTGGCATCTACACCTCCATGCCCAAGCAGGGCGACAACCTCGACCTGACCTTTATCACTCGCGAGGAGATAAGGGCCGGACTGGAAGGCACATTCTTTAACGGACTGCTGTCGGCCGGCGTCAACTGGTTTATCCAGGACACCAAGGGTGGTCTCACACGCGGTTCCAACTCGGTGTATCCCTCGTTTCTCGACGTATGGGACTCCAACTATCTGCCCTGGATCAACTATAACAATGACCGCCGTCAGGGTGTAGACTTCACGGTGCGTGCAGTCAAGAATTTCGGCGAGTGGGAACTCTCGGCCGGTTTCTCGGGCATGTATCTGTCGCAGAAGGCCACCCGCCGCGACGAGATGGTGCGCTATGACTATCTCTCGACTGTGGGACGTCCGCTGAGCTCGGCGTTCGGCTACATATGCGAGGGATTTTTCGAGAGCCAGGAAGAGATAGACTCACGCGGTGTGCGCCAGGCTTTCGGCGGCACTCTCCGTCCCGGCGACCTGAAATACAAGGACGTCAACAATGACGGAGTGGTTGACAGCAACGACCGTGTGTATCTCGGCACATATACGCCCGATTTTTCCTACGGCATCAATATCACAGCCAAGTGGCGCAACTGGACACTCTTTGCCTATGGCACCGGTCGCACGGGCGGTATAGCATTCAACAACAACAGCTATTATCTCAACGGAGGCGAAAACAAGTATTCTGAAAACGCATGGCTGCGCTGGACTCCCGAGACCGCCTCGACAGCCCTCTATCCGCGTCTGACCACAGGCACTACCTCCAACAACAACCAGACCTCGACCTTCTGGCGTTACAGCACCGACCGCTTTGACCTGAGCCGCGTGCAGCTCACATATGACTTCTCACCGAGCCTCTTTGACGGCAAAGTCGTGTCGGGCATCAGTGTGTATGTCGAAGGCGAGAACCTTGCGACTATCGCCAAGTATCGCAAGATACTCGAGATGTCGACAGGCTATCCCCAGACACGCTACTACAACGTAGGCTGCAAGCTGTCATTCTGATAAACCTTAAATTAGCAACAAAATGAAACACAAAATAGCTCATATGATGCTGGCTCTCGTGTCGGTGGCAGGCCTTTCCTCCTGCGACGACCTCTTTGATCCGGCCGATGACAACCTCAAGGACGTAGACCAGATCGAGGATGACCGTAACTTCGCGCAGGGATTTCTCATGCACGTCTACCGTAACATACCCGGCTATTACGACAACAGCGAATATGCCACCGACGACGCCGTGACCAACGAAATCGATAATGCCATACGCAATATGGCCACAGGCTCGTGGACATCGTTCAACGACCCGTTGTCGAAGTGGCAGGGATGTCTCAATAATATCCAGAACCTCAACCTGTTTCTCGACAACGCCGACAAAGTGCAGTGGGCCGAAGACCCCGAGGTGGCTGCTCTGTTCAAAGCCCGCACCATAGGCGAGGCTCACGGACTCCGCGCCCTCTTCATGTATTATCTGCTGCGCAACCATTCGGGCATTGCCGCCGACGGACAGTTCTATGGTCCGATAGCTCTGCGCAACTATATGGCAAACACTTCGGATTTCAATATCCCCCGCGCGACATTTGAGGAGTATGTGAGAATGATCAACGAAGACCTTGACATAGCCGAGCAGAATCTCCCGCTCGAGTATGCCAGTCTGCCCTCCGACGCAACCGTTCCCGCACCGTTTGACCAGTACACCACCCATGTGGGCAGCTACAACCGTGTGATGGGCGAGTATGGCCAGCATCTCATGAACGGTCTTATAGCCCGCGCCATCCGTTCGCGTGTGGCACTGCTCGCCGCGAGTCCGGCCTATGAGGCAGCCGCAGCCGTCACCTGGGCCGAGGCCGCCGACGCAGCCGCCGATGTCATCGATCATATAGGCGGACCCTCGAAACTTGCATCCAACGGTCACACATATTATAATAATACCGACGAAATCGATGCCCTGAAGATGGGTGTCGGTCCCCAAGAGATGATATGGCGCGGCAATGTGGAGTCAAACCGTTCGGAGGAGGAGAACAACTTCCCGCCTTCGCTCTACGGCAAGGGCCGCATGAACCCGACGCAGAATCTCGTGGATGCTTTCCCGATGAAGAACGGCTATCCTATCAGCGACTCGCGTAGCGGATATGACGAGAAGAATCCTTATGCCGACCGCGACCCCCGTCTGGACCTCTATATCATCTATAACGGATCGAAGGCCGGAGTCAGCAATACGGTGATCAACACGTCTGCCGACGCCACTACCGCCGACGGTCTCAACAAGCGCGAGACCTCGACCCGAACAGGTTATTACATGAAGAAGCGTCTGCGCATGGATGTCAACTGTAATCCTTCGATGGCTCAGTCAAAGAACCACTACACACCGCGCATCCGTTACACAGAGATATTCCTCAACTATGCCGAGGCGGCCAATGAGGCATGGGGGCCCAAGGGCACCGGTTCGCACGGCTATTCGGCCTATGACGTAATCAAGGCCATCCGCACCCGAGCCGGCATCACCGACCATTCTTATCTCGACGAGTGTGCTGCCGATCCCGCAAAGATGCAGGCCCTGATACGCAACGAGCGTCGTCTGGAACTTTGTTTCGAGAGCTTCCGATTCTGGGACCTCCGCCGCTGGAAGGCTGACATCAACGAGAATGCCCGCGGCACTGAGATCAGAGGCGGAGTGCACACCGCGCTGCCCGAGGTGGAGCGTCGCGAATTTACCGACTATATGTATTACGGCCCGATACCCAACTCGGAGGTGCTGAAATTCAGCAATCTTCAGCAAAACGCCGGTTGGTAATCGACAAAAATGTAACAAGTAACACTATCGAAGAATCATGAAAACAATCAAGATAACGGCCATCGCCGCCATGTTGCCGGCTCTTCTCTCCTCGTGCCACAATTCTGACAACGAGTTCCCTGATTTTGACTATCAGACAGTATATTTCGCCAATCAGTCGGTGGGCCGCACCGTCGAGCTTGGCCGTGACCGCGAGGTAGACCTGACTCTCGACAATCAGCATCGTGTCATGGTCAAGGCCGTGCTGGGCGGTGTGTACAAGAACACTGTCGCCCGCACCATACATTTTGACGTTGTACCCGAGCTCTGCGACAACCTCTATTTTGGCGATGGCCAGGGCGGAGGCAAGGCCGAGGTGCTCCCCGAGGATTACTACACGCTTGAGTCGGGAGTCATATCCATCGAGCCCGGCCGTCATGACGGCGGAGTCACAGTGCGCCTTGACGAAAAGTTTTTCAACGACCCCAAATCCATCGGCTACAATTATGTGCTTCCCATCGTGATGACTCATGCCGAGGGGGTCGACTCGATACTTCAGGGCAGACCCACGGTCGAGAATCCCGACCGTCTCAATGCCTCTGACTGGAGCGTGGCCCCGCGCGACTATGTGCTCTATTGCGTTAAGTATGTCAATGAGTGGCACGGTGTGTATCTGCGCCGCGGCACCGACCGTCTCACTCTTGCCGACGGTACGACATCGGAAATCGTGCGCAAGGCCGACTATATCGAGCGTGACGAGGAGGTGAGTGTGAGCACTTCGGCCTATCGCAGCTGTGAGATAGCCCTCTCTACCCAGACCGATGCCGACCACACCTATGCCTATAGACTGCGCCTCGACTTTAATGCCGAGGACGGCACATGTGCCATCTCTTCGGCCGAGGCCGGAGTCACCGTGACCGGTTCGGGACGCTTTGTGATCGACGGCGAGAAGAACGCCATCAGCGGTACCGACCGTGATGCCCTTTATCTCGACTACACAGTGACTCATCCCTCGGGATGGTCGCTCAAGGTCGACGATACGCTCGTGCTCCGCAACCGTGGCGTTACCGCCGAGTATCCTGAAGTAGTTGTAAAGTAGTCATAAGTAACTCGCAAAACAATTATTATGAAATATATCAAACCTTTATGGATGGCAGTGGCCGGCATCATGGCGGTGTCGTGTGCCGATGACTACAAGGCCACCATCCCTGTGCCCGACAAGCCTTATGACGTGGCGATGGACCAGCGTCTGTCGGCCTACTCGGTGCTCACCGACTATGTGTCAGATCCGGAGTTCAGACTCGGCGTGAATGTGGACCCCGCCGACTATGCCAAGCACGGACTCACCTACAGCATAGTCCACACCAATTTCAACCAGATAGAGACCGCCTCGCAGTTTCTCCCCTCGATGCTCATCAACGAGGAGGGCGACTATGACTTCTCGGGACTTTCGTCGATAGCCGAGGCGGCCGGTAAGGACGGAGTGTCGCTCTTCGGTCCGGCTCTCTGCTCGCTGACCAATATCCCCGACAGCTATCTTAAGGGACTTATCGCTCCGACAATTATACCTTACGAGCCCTGGAGCGAGCAGGTGAAGGTGGCCGACTTTGAGAACGAGGCCGCCGGCACCAAGTATCCCTCGTCAAAGAAGAATGCCGGCTCAGTTAACGTGGCCATTGCCGACGATCCCGCCGGAGTGCAGGGCAAGGTGCTCGGCTGTACAAAACTCACGATGGACCTTCCCAAAGTGCCCAAGGTGACTCTCCCCGCAGGCTATACGCTCGCCGACGTATCGCGTGTGCGTCTCAAATGCTACATTGTGGATGGCAAGGCCACAAGCTCGCGTCTGCAGATCGAGACAGCCGGCTACAACGAGAAGGACAATGACTACAAGACCACGGGCGAATGGCTCGACTATGTGTTTGACATGTCGAAAATCAAGCTCACAGCCCAGCAGATGGCCCTCAATTCGTTCAGCTTGTGTGCTGGAGCCTATGGCTCGAATATAAGCTGCTATATTGATGACGTACAGGTGCAGATAGACCACCTCAAGGGCGATGACACCGTCATCGAGAAGAGCGATGCCGAGAAGAAGGAAATCATCGGCGGCCAGCTCGACAAGTGGGTAAACGGTGTGCTTGAGGTGTGTGGCGGCAATGTCAGCGAGTATATCATCTATGACGAGCCTCTTGATGATGAGAGCGCGTCGTTTGACTGGGCCGCTTATCTCGGCGATGGTTACGTGGCCGATGTGCAGAAGACTGTAAATGATGCGGCCGGCATGTCTGTCAGATATTTCGTGAGCCAGACACTCTCGCTTGGCGAGAACACACCCGCCGACATAGACGAAATCATGAAGTCGGTGGCCGCACTCGAGGCTAAGGGTGTGAAGGTCGACGGTATCAATCTCGTGCTCGATGCAGTGTATCGCCAGGAATATTCCGCGCAGGTGAAGAATGAGGCGGCCGTCGAGAAGGCCATGGCGCATCTGTCGAAGATTGACCGCCCGGTGCGTATTTCCAACTTTACCGTCAAGGTGCTCGACCACAGCGGTATGCAGGTGTCGCCTTCGTCGCTCAACACAGTTGAGCGTCAGGCTGTGGCAGAGCTTTATGAGAAGGTGGTGCGCGGCTATATGGACGGTGCCGGGGCCAATGCCTATGGCTTCAGTTTCTCCGATGTGGTCGACGGCAGCGTCAATGTGGCTCCCTGGGCTGCGGGCGGCAACCGCAACTTTGTCTACGAAGGCATCGTAAGAGGACTTGACCGAAAGTAAGAGGTTGTAAGCCTGTCGGGATGGTGACTTATGAGCCGTCCCGACAGGATTCAATCGAAAAAATTCATCCATATTGAATAATCACAGCGTATGAAAATCAGAAACATAATATTTCCGGCATTGCTGTTGTCAGCGGGAGCTTTGTCATTCACAGGCTGCACTGACAGCGACATCAAACCGCAGGGGCTGACTCAGGCTGCTGCGACCGATGCGTCGCTCGACAATATCAATGCCAACATCGCGGCCATACGCAAGGCTGTCGAGTCAAAGGCTCTCGGCTCGACTGTCAGTAAGATAACCCGTCTGGCCGACGATGACGGATGTCTCATAGAGTTCAGCGACGGCAACACGGTAGCTTTCCGCGCCAATGTCGGCTCGATGGGAGTCCCGTCGTTGCAGCCATCGCCCACCTCCTACACGCCGGCGGTCGCCGCCGAGGCCGATGAGGACGGCGTGTATTACTGGACTCTCGACGGTGAGTGGCTCCTGGCCGAGACTACCGGCAAGAAAATCGAAGTGACCGGCGGCAAGAGTGTCACTCCGGTGCTTTCGGTCGATGCCGACGGCCATTGGGTGCTCGACGCACAGGCGTATGGACGCAAGGTGCTCGGACCTATGACCTCAGGCTCTCAGACAAGTGCCATACAGTCGATAGATGTCTCCGATCTTGAAAACATACTGGTGCATTTCAGCTCGTCGACAGCTCCGCTCTCGCTTGCCGCTGGTGGCGGCACTGTCAAGCCCGACGACCCTGTCACGGGTTCTCTGCGCCGTCCCATAAGTGTCGAGTCGCCCGCATGGCTCGTGCACATCGACTGCTGGAACTATCCCGACCCGGCCAAGATTATCGAGCTTATACCTGACGACATACGGCCTTATGTCATCTTCAACCTTTCGCTGTCGGTAAGCCATAATGAGCAGACCGGACAGTTTCAGGTGAGCGAGTATGGCTACGAGACGGTGAAATCGTGGCTCCGCACATGTGCCGAGCGCAATCTCTGGGCAATGATACAGCCCTCGTCGGGTGGTTTTACTCACTTCCCGGATGTCTCGTCCTATTCACAGTTTGACGAGGAGAAGTATGGCATGTACAAGGAATTTTTCAGCGAGTATCCCAACTTTCTCGGCTTCAACTACTGCGAGCAGTTCTGGGGCTTTGACTCAACGGACGCACTCGGCTCGCCATCCTGGTTACAGCGAGTGGCCCACTGGAACGAGCTCCTCAAGCTGACTCACGAGTATGGCGGCTATCTTACCGTGAGCTTCTGTGCCAACTACTGGTCGGCTCCCATCAATCCTGTGGCCATGATCAAGCGCAATCCGGAGTTTGCCCGCACATCGGCCCAATATGCCGAAAATTTTATCATGTGTGAGAAATACACCCAGTCGGGATGTTTCTTCGACGTCGAGGCCGAATGTATGGGCGTGTGGCTTTCGGGCCATGCCGGCCACTATGGCATACGTTTCGACCAGTGTGCATGGAACGAATGGGCCGGAAGCTATTATTTCGGCAAGAGCGATGCTGATTATCCGGTAGCTCTCGGGGCGGCACTTCAGCTTGAGCACATTACCCTGACAGGTCAGACAGTCATCGACGGTCCTGAGCTTATATGGCAGCAGGATTTCAAGGAGGAGGGGCTTGCCAATGTCGGAGACGGCTACCAGAGCCGTACTTGGGGCACATTCCCGCAGTTCCGCAACATCAATATCGACCTCTTCCGCAAGATACTTGACGGCACCATACGTCTGATGACCAAAAAAGAGGTGATAGAGCGTGCCAAGATTGTGGTCATACAGGACATCACCTCCGGTCCGGAAATCGAACAGTACTGTCTGCCCAAATGGTTCCACCTCGGCACGAGCGCGCTCGACCATGACAACGGACGCGAGGACAACCACTTCTATCTGCGCAAGACGGGCCGCTATCCGGCGGTGCCTGTAGTGGCTGAGCTTGTTGGCTCGGACGCCAACCTGTTTGAGTACAAGTATAACCAGTCGAGCCTCTCGTCATGGGAGAATACCGCCACAAAGACCCGCGAGCTCAACCGCATCTATCCCAAGGAGTATGACGGTGACCTCTTTGCCGGCCGTCATGAGAACACGTGGGTGACCTACAACCCCTGGGTGGATGTGCGCTCGGCCAACATACCGCTCAAATATAACACCTGCGAGAGCCTCGACCTGACATTCGAGACCTTCACCACAGGTGTGTGGAAGGAGTATTCCGACCGTCTCACATGCTATCTCACCAACTACAACGAGAACGGCGGCACCGTACGTTCGACAATCCGACTCAACGGAGCCTCGTCGCAGCCCTCCTACACTGTGACTCCGCGAGCCGAGGCTTCGGTGCGCACCTCCGACAGTTGGGCTGACGGTGTACTCACTCTGACCATCGACCACAACGGTCCGCTCGACATCACCATAGAGTGTTCAGGCAACGGTTCCGACCGTCTCACCGACTATACACCCGCCACACTCAAGGTGCCCGGCTCGCCCAGGATTTATCATGGTCCGCGCCAGTATGAAGCCGAGGTGTTTGACTTCAAGTATGTGGCCTCGCGAGTGACAAGTGGTTATGACCGCGACATCCGCAACTACACAGGCCAGGGTTACATCAACTTCGGCAAGCGTAACACAGCAGCTGTGCGCGATGAGGTGAGTGTGATCGAAGAGGGCAGATATGCCGTAAAGTTCCGCTATCGTGCCGAAAGTGCCGACGTGACCACCGTCGACCTTTATGTCAATGGAGAGAAAGTGGCCTCGCCTGTGTTCACCCAGTCGGGCAGCGACAAGACCATATGGTATGTCAACTCCACCGGAGCATATCTCAATGCCGGCAAAAATATCATCGAGCTCAAAGCCAATGCCGCCGGCGCGTGTGATCTATATCTCGACAACATGATTATCGAACCGCTTCCTTAGTGTTACTTACCAATGTTCCCCGGAGCGGCGCAAGCCGCCTCCGGGGGGCTATAAACCAATTTTAATCACACCAATTATTTAACAGATTTACTAACTACCTAATTTTCTTACTTATGAATCTTAGTTGCAAACAATTTTTCTCGCTGTTGAGCCTGGGAGCCGTGTGTGCTTTCTCCGCCTCAGCCGAAACGGTGTCAACCGAATTGACCATTGACTTTGAGAACTATGAGCTTGGCACACAGCTTGGCACCAATGGCTCACCCTCTCATGCCGACATCATAATCACCGAAGACCCTCTTGAGGGTAGCGAGCAGGGCAGAGTGCTCCATGTCAATCATCCCGACTGGGATACATGGGCGCGCATCGCATCCATCTCATGTCCCAAGGGCTTCACCATCGCCGACTGTATCATGATCGAGGTGACTTATTACAATCCGTCAGAGACCCCCAAGCCCCTCGACATCAAACTCAAGGCTCCCGTTGCCTCCTGGCCGGCCGACTGGACCAACGTGATACAGGACGAGGATATTCTTTCGGACGGATGGAATACAGCCGTGTTCGCTCCTGACTCGTTTGAATATACCGAGCAGGGCGAAGCCAATACAAAGGCTTCGGAGTTTGGTCTCGCAGTAGGATTTTTCAAGAATCCCACCGACTACTATATCGGTGACATCACCTTCTACTTCGAGAAAGAGATGTCGCAGCGCGAGCTTGACGAGGCCGCTCTCGACAAGAGCACCGCAGCCTGTGTCGAAATCAACTTTGACGACCTTGAGGCCAATCCCGCGGGCACTCCCCACCTTGGCTCAAACGGTGGCAGCACCGGCCGTCCCGATATGATTATCGACAAGGGCCCAGAGGGTTACAACAACAATTGCGCCCATATCATTTATGGCGGCCATACCCAGATATTCCTCTGGGATCTCATCAAGTGTCCCGAAGGATATACATTCGACGATCTCCGTCTTGTGGAGTATGATATTTACGAGACCGAAATAGCCGGAGTTGACCACACCACCGGTCAGGAATTTGCCGGCAAGAACGGAGCCCCCGTGCTGAAAGTCAAGGACGCTCCCTGGAGCATCGACAGCAACAGTGGCGGCTCGACCTGCGGCAACTCGGCTCTTGCCAAGACCAATGAGTGGACTCATGTAGAGTTCCTTCCCTCTGGCATAGCATGGGCTCCCCGCGACTTCACAATCACCGAGGGTGAAGGAGATGATGCAGTAAGCACTCCTGTACACTGGGATGCCGACCAGACACGCGACGAGATGGGCAAGAAGACATCTTTTGCCATCAACATCGGCTTCTTCCCCTGTCTCAACCAGTGTTATGTCGACAATGTGAAGCTGTGGTTCCAGAAGGGTGCCAACAGCGGTGACGTCTCGGCCATCGAGGATGTGGTAGTTACTCCCGAAACACAGGGTTATACCGTTTACAACCTCCAGGGCATATGTGTACTCCGCACAGCCGAGGCTTCAGACATCAACAATCTTCCCGCCGGACTCTACATCATCAACGGCAAGAAATACCTTGTAAAATAATCATAATCTTGACAACCTGACCGTACGTATAACGGTTATAGCTCATCAATCCTTTCCTTGGGCCGGCTTTTTCGGGCCGGCCCTTTTTGTATTCAATTGTCATTATTCCTTACCTTATGAAAACATTGTTATTTGCAGGCCTTGCAGCTGTAGCACTTGCCATGTCACCCTCGGCCGCAGCATTGGAACAGATAAATGTCAACGGCACTCAACGTGCCATAAAAGTGCATGTGCCCGAGGCGTTGCCGGCCGGTGCGCCGCTGGTCATAGCTTGTCATGGAGCCAATCAGAGTGCCGACTGGCATGACGAGCATTCAGCGTGGAAAGCTGTGGCCGATACAGCCAAGTTTGTGCTTGTTTTCCCTAATGCCGTAAATTCCTTTTGGGATATATCGGGCAACAGTGATGTGAATTTCATACTTGCTATCATAGATGAGATGCACTCGCGTCATGACATCAATCTCAACAGGGTGTATATGAGCGGATTTTCGATGGGTGGTATGCTCACATATCACTGTGCCAACAGTATACCCGAGCATATAGCCGCCTTTGTGCCGGTGAGCGGTTATCCGATGGGCGACAAGAGTGCGCTGAGTTCGCGCCCTGTGCCCATACTGCATGTACACGGCACGGGTGATGATGTGTGCGTGTTTAGTGGAGTGCAGCCCACTTTGGACAACTGGATAAAGCGTAACGGATGTCATGTCACACCTGAGGTCATCAAGCCTTATCCGTCCGACAAGCCCGGTTCGCTCGCCACGCTTACGCGATGGACCGATGGTCTTGACGGGGTAGAAGTGTCGCTGCTTCAAATCGAGGGCAAGGGACACTGGCAGTCGGAGGACGCCGCGCATGCCATGACCAGTGTCGAGGCCTGGAATTTCATGCGTCGCTGGAGCCTCGGGCCTGAACCTCCGAGAGTGGTGGGCACGGTGCCGGAGGATGGTTCGTTTGACCTTCCGATTGACGGGACCGACATCACGCTTACGTTTGACGGCAATGTGTCGGCCGAAGGTGTCGAAGCTGTGCTCAGCGGAGCCGGAGGCAGTCATAGCCTGAGCGTAAATGTGTCGGGGGCTCGTCTCTCGCTCGCAGTGCCTCCGTTAGCTGCCGGGGAGTATACGCTGACGGTGAGAAATGTGAAGGGCGAAAATGACGGTGTGCTTAAAATGTTTCAGTCGCGTTACACTTTCGGAGTGGAGGAGGTGGGCGATGTGCCGTCGGCTAAGGTTCATTTGCAGCCCGACTGGCGAGCGGAGCAGGCTGCTGTGGGAGAGGGGATTCCCACGGGCTGGCATCGTGTCAACAGCCGTGCGTCGGGCGACAAGGATGAAAAGGAGTCGGGCACGGCCAATACCGGTGGAGCCCGCATGAAATATTTTGTGGCAGGCGGTGATTTTGCCGAAGGGTTTTATCTGAGTGCCCGTGATTATGACAGATGTGATATTTCCTATGGCCGTTATCCGGACTACAGGCTCCATCTGACCGCGGGTAGGTATACCGCCACATTTAATTCGGCTTATTGGAACGAAGGGTCCATGAATGGCGACAGCCGCTTTGATTTCTCTGTAGCAAGACTAGACGGTAGGGCTGTGGCTGTGTTTCCGTCGCTGAAATCGGCATGCAATCTTGCTGAAAACTCCAACCGTACAATCATAGGCTCATATGCCCATACTTGTGAATTTGAGATAGAGGATGAGGGAGATTATACGGTCACTTTCTCTATGAGTACCGGGTGGGCGGCGGTAATTGTAGGCAATCTGAGGGTGGCCACGTCGCTTTCGGCAGCCGAGCGTTACAAGGGTGCGTTTATGCGCACTCTTTCCGAAGCCCGTGAGGTGTATGCCTCAATTGATGCCGACCGTCTTGGCGATCCGGTTGCACTGGCTCTGCGGGATGCGATAGGGCGTTATGCTGATTTTGTGTCCACTTCACCTTCGGAATATACCGCTGCCACAGACAAACTGGCCGAATGCATCGAGGCCGTGAGGACCGGCATGTCGGCAGTGGATGAAATAGGTGGTGACACCGGGATTCCTGTACGAAAAGTCTATTTCAACGTGTGCGGTCAACAGTCGGATGTGCCGTATGTCGGTGTCAATATCGTAAGAGTGTATTACAGTGATGGTCAGGTGAAAACGCTCAAGCGTGTTTACCGATAAATACGTATCTGATACATCGTGGCACAGTCATGTGACGCCAGTTGATGCAGATGATAACTTGTATTGACAACCGAAATGCAAAAAAAGGTTACTTTTGTGAGAATCCTGTGTGACAAATAGTAAAATCGAAATAACAATATGAGACCTTTATTTCTATTACCTTTGGCCATGATGTGTGCGACGTCGGTGACGAATGCGCAGACACGGCTTTATGACAATGAGTTTTCACTATCGGAAGTACGTCTGCTCGACGGGCCGTTTCGTCATGCATGTGACCTGAATGTGGATGTGCTTCTTAGCTATGACACCGACCGTCTGCTCGCTCCCTATATGAAAGCGGCAGGTCTTGAGCCCAAGGGCGAGAGTTTTCCCAACTGGGACGGTCTTGACGGCCACGTAGGCGGTCATTATCTGTCGGCACTTGCCATCCACTATGCCGCGACCGGCAATCACGCGCTCAAGGAGCGTATGGATTATATGCTGAGCCAGCTTGCCATGTGTGCGGCTGCCCGCGGTGACGGATATGTAGGCGGTGTGCCTAACGGCGACGAACTGTGGGGCGAGTTGCGCAAAGGTAATCCCGGTAAAATATGGGACTGGTGGGTGCCATGGTATAATGTACACAAGATGTATGCCGGACTTCGTGACTGCTGGCTCTATACCGGTTCGCAGGTGGGTCGCAATCTGTTTCTCGGCATGTGTGACTGGGGTCTCGGTGTCATCGGAGGTCTTGATGACGGGCAGATGGAGTCGATGCTCAACAATGAGTTTGGCGGCATGGACGAGGTGTATGCCGATGCCTATGCCATGACAGGCGAAGTGAAATATCTCGACGCGGCCCGACGCTTCACTCACCACCAGCTCTTTGACGGCATGCGCGACGGTGTGGACAATCTCGACAACCGACATGCCAACACCCAGGTGCCCAAAGTCGTGGGCTATCAGCGTGTGGCCGAGCTCTCGGGTGACACCGACTATCGCAAGGCTGCCACATTTTTCTGGGAGACTGTCGTAAACAACCGCTCGCTCTCGATAGGCGGCAACAGCCGTCGCGAGCATTTCGCGTCGGCCTCCGATGCCAAGAGTTATGTGGATGACCGCGAAGGTCCCGAGTCGTGCAACACCAACAATATGCTCAAACTCACCGAGGGACTCTTCCGCATGAGCCCCGAGGCCCGATATGCCGACTTTTACGAGCGAGCTCTCTATAATCACATACTCTCCACCCAGCATCCCGACCATGGCGGCTATGTCTATTTCACATCGGCCCGTCCTGGCCATTACAGGGTGTATTCCAAGCCCAACAGTGCCATGTGGTGTTGTGTGGGCACCGGCATGGAGAATCATGGCAAGTATGGTCAGTTTATCTATACTCATTCAGGTGACGATTCGCTGTATGTCAATCTGTTTATCCCCTCGGTGCTCAACTGGCGCGAGAAGGGTGTGACGCTGACTCAGACCACCGCTTTTCCCTCTGACGGAAACACCACTCTGACTATGGCAATGGACTCTCCCCGACACATGAGCCTGATGCTGCGCCATCCGGGATGGTGTGAGGCGGTGACTGTCAAGGTCAATGGGATTAAGGTGAAGACTCAGTCACGTCCCTCGTCATATATCGCTCTTGATCGCGAGTGGCATGACGGTGATGTGGTGGAGATGGAGATGCCGATGAAAGTGCGTCTCGAGGAACTCAATCATCTGCCGGAGTATGTGAGCATACTCCGCGGCCCCATCGTTATGGCGGCCCGCTTTGACAACGGCGCGCCGCTCACAGGACTGGTGGCCGACGACAGCCGCTGGGGTCACATAGCTCACGGTCCGCTCGTGTCGGTGTTTGACACACCGCTGCTGATAGGCAACCGCAAGGATATAGTGAAAAAACTCAATGCCATGAAGCCGGTGGAGGGTCGTGAGATGGCCTACAGAGTGGCGGGACTGTTTGACGGAAAGTTTTCCGACCTGGTGCTCGAACCGTTCTACGGTATACACGACTCGCGCTACATGATGTATTGGCTGTCGATGACCCCCAAAGATTACAGGCTCTATCAGGCCAACGCGCGCCGCGACGAAGAGATGCGTCTGGCTCTCGACCGCCGCACGGTCGATGCGGTCAACACCGGCGAGCAGCAGCCCGAGGCCGATCATTTTATGGAGAGCCGCTCGTCAGCGTCGGGCAACTTCAACGGCGAGCCGTGGCGTGACGCATCCAACGGTGGATATTTCTCCTATCGCATGAAGACCGACGGAGCTTCGGAACTCGCGCTGCGTGTGCGCTACTGGGGCAATGAGTCAGGACAGCGACGCTTCAACATACTTGTCGATGACGTGGTGCTCACCACCGAGGACACAGCCGGAAAATGGAACCGTAATGAGTTTGTCGAGCAGGAGTATGACATACCGGCTCATATGGTCGACGGTAAAGAGTATGTTACGGTGAAGTTTGCCGGAGAGAAGGGGCATACGGCCGGAGGAGTATTTCACGTGAGACTTATCAAGCCTGAAAAAAAGTAAAAAACAGTGTGAAAAACAATGGTTAGCCAGATTATAAAAATGAGACTTAAACCGATACTATCACTGATGCTGGCCGCCACAGCGGCGGCTTCGGCTCAGAACCCGGTGGTGCAGACATGTTACACCACCGACCCGGCACCAATGGTGCATGACGATACATTCTACATATACACCGGCCATGATGAGAACGGAGCCGACTTTTTCTGGATGCAGGAGTGGCGCGTGTATTCGTCAAAGGATATGGTCAACTGGACCGATCACGGTTCACCTCTGGCGATAGAGGATTTCAAGTGGGCCGACGACAGGGCCTGGGCACCGCAGTGTGTGGAGCGCGACGGCAAGTTTTATTTCTATGTGCCGCTCCACTCCAGTCTTACCGGGGCGATGGCTATCGGAGTGGCTGTAGGCGACACGCCGGTCGGGCCGTTTAAGGATGCCATAGGCGCGCCGCTTGTCGACGGCAGTTGGGACTATATCGACCCCACGGTCTTTGTCGACGATGACGGACAGGCTTATCTCTATTGGGGTAATCCGGAAATTTATTATGTGAAGCTCAACAGGGATATGATTTCGTTTGAGGGCGAGGTCAGAAAAGTCGAGCAGACGGTGGAGGGCTTCGGAGCCCCGGCGGTCAAACTCCGTGACAAGAATACCAAATACAAAGACATGTATACCGAGGGGCCGTGGTTCTATAAGCGTGGCGGCAAATATT
>ERZ778497.693-NODE-693-length-26628-cov-4.992135_pt1 | contig 26628 bp, 21 predicted proteins | sample MGYA00509938_ERZ778497 | MGnify/ENA primary metagenome ERZ778497 (study PRJEB29527, sample SAMN07138969) | mouse gut metagenome | material: feces | host: mouse | place: China:Nanjing | collected 2016-01-25 ... | reverse complement strand
ATTATAGCAGTCCCCAGCTTTCGCGTACGGATGCACCACATAATGGAACTCCTGTTCCAGATACGGTTTTGTCTTCTCAAGAGCAGACAGGTCTGTGCAGATAAAGCCCAGCTTATACGCCCCTCTGCGGGGATATTCCGTATACGGTTTTACCCCCACATCAGAATCCAGTTCCTTCTTCATCCGGATCAGTTCCGAATTCGACAGTTCTGCCGCCGCACTCATAAGAATTTTCTGAAGGCTGCCGTCAATATAAATCCCCTCCGGACTTTCTATCCGGCAGTAAATTCCGAATTGATGAAATATTTCCAGGCATCTCTGAATGGTTTTCTCCGGAAGCACGCTGTCGCGGATCACTTTCCCGTCAATTTCTATATGTCTTCCTGCACTGGCAACGATACCGTCAAACCCTGCTTCCAGGACATCCTCGCTTACAATCGGCATATTACGTCCGGTACTGATCAGAACCCGGTGTCCGTTTTTTCTTGCCTCCCTCACTGCCCTTAAGGCAAGCTCTGTCGGTTTTTCCAACGGGACCGTAAATGTCCCGTCGATATCCAGAAACACAATCTTTTTATCCGCCATCATACTTCCTCCAGTTTCATAAGAGGCTCCATGCAGTGAATCTCACCGGTTTTCAGGCCCTCCACAGTTTTATAATCATCCGTATTGGCAACGATAACCGGTGTCACCACAGGATAACCTGCCTCCTCAATCTTCTGAATATCAAATGTGAGAAACAATTGCCCCGGTTTTACCCGGTCGCCCTGCGCCACATGGGCCTTATAATGCTTTCCTTCCAGTTCTACCGTATTCACACCCACATGGATCAACAGCTCTGTCCCGCCTTTTGTTGTAATCCCAATGGCATGTTTGGTATCAAACAGTGTAGAGATCTCCCCATGACAGGGTGCAACCACTTTCCCCTCCGAAGGAATCACCGCCATTCCCTTTCCCAGGACTTCTGTGGCAAACGTATCGTCCGGCACCTCATGCATCGGAATTGCCCTTCCGGTCAGTGGACTGCAGATTACGTTCTTTTCTTCTGCCGGGAAATGATCAGCGGTGGTCTTTACTTTTTCTTCTGCAGAGATTTCCTTTTTCTCCAGCTCTTTATTAAATTTTTTCATGTTTGATATAAGGTATGTAAAGAGAAAACCCGCTGCAATGGAGATTGCGGCACCGATTAAAAAATTCAGCATACTGGGCGCAGGCACGCAGACAAACCCGACAATTCCTGCGGTTCCGGGAGCCGTATTCAATACATTGGTCATCGTTACATACCCGCCTCCGAGAGCGGCGCCGATCATGGCTCCGTAAAACGGATATTTCAGTTTCAGGTTGACTCCAAACATGGCAGGCTCTGTAATGCCCAGCATGGCGGATACGCCGGAAGTCGCCGCAACGCTTTTTAATTTTTTATCCTTTGTACGAAGCATGGCACAGAGAGTTGCGCCGCCCTGAGCCACATTATTGCAGGACGCAATGGCAAGCAGGAAGGAACCGCCTGCCGCTACCATCTGGATATCGACCGGAAGCAGGCTGTGATGCATGCCGGTCATGGTAAGGGGAGAGTACAAAAATCCCAGCACCATACCGCCTACAATCCCCACCTTCATTATGCAGAGTCCATATCTTTGCAGACATTATCCGACATCTGTTTTATGAGCCCCAATTACTTTTGCCGCTATTTTAAACAGGAGATTGGAAAGACACCGATCAGTTTTGTCAATGAATACCGAATTGAAAAAGCCTGTGAAATGCTGTCAGAATCGAAAGTGCTGGTCTCTGATATCGCACTTTCAGCCGGATTTGATAATTTCAGTTATTTTATACGGAAATTCCGGGAATATAAAGGAGTTACGCCAAAACAATACCGTTCCCTTTGTTATCATTCGCAGGTGTAAAAAACAAGCCCGCCCGGTCTGAAACCCAGACCGGGCGGGCCCGAAGGACATGGGATCCTTTTCAGACAGCCAGTACTTATGCTGTCTGACAGAAACTGCCTTTTTCGTCACTCAGGAACTCTGTCTTTTTCTTTTTTATTCCATATAAAGATCACGAGAACCAGCGCCGCCACCGCCAGCACCACAGCCAGCGGACTTCCGGTAAATCCTGCAAAGAGATATGCTGCAAAGGCGATGACGCCGTTGGTAACCGCATAGGGAAGCTGCGTCTTCACATGTCCCACCAGATCGCACTGTGCGCCGGTGGAGGACAGGATCGTTGTATCCGAGATCGGCGAACAGTGGTCTCCGAAGAGGCCGCCCGAGAGTACCGCACCCACCGCGATTGCGTAGGGAATCGCAAATGCATGCGCCATGGGAATCGCCAGCGGCATCATGATGGCGAAGGTTCCCCAGGAACTTCCGGTGGAAAACGATACAAAAGTTCCGAACAGAAAGATGATGGCAGGAATCAGTACCGGTGAGAAATTGACGGTTTTCATGGCATTTACGATAAAGTCCGCAGTGCCAAGTCCGCTGATCATGCTCCCCAGAGACCACGCCAGCACCAGCGTCACCGCCACATCCGTCATTCCCTTCATACCGTTCACATAGATCTGGAAGGTCTTTTGAAACACCTGAACCTTATACATGCGGATCAGGAACATAAGGACCAGCGCTCCGAAGAAATAGCCCATGGTGAGCGCCACACGGAACTCGTTGCCGTCCACCTTCTGAAAGGGGAAGCCAAGCGGTGCCAGCGTCGCAAAGAGTGTTACAAATACAACAAGGATGGGAAGCAGCACCATGGACGGACGGGCATTTTTCACCGAGTAGTCGCCCATATCCTCATCTTCCTCCTGTTCTTCCTCCTCCCCGTAATACGCCTCTCTTTCCGCCAGTTTTTCCGCTTTTCTCATCTGTGAGAAGTCCTTTCTGGTAAATGCCACCAGCGGAATCATGAGGATCGCCAGAATCGCGTAGATCTGGAACGGAATCGCCTCCACAAAGGTCGTATAATCCGACCGGGTTACGCCCAGATTCTGGAATTCCGCCTGGATCAGTCCCATGATATAAACGCCCCACCCGATAAACGGAACCAGAATCGCCACCGGGGAAGAGGTGGAATCCAGGATCCACGCCAGCTTCTCTCTGGAAATCTTCAGTTTATCAAAAAGCGGCCGGAATACCGGTCCCACCAGAAGCGGCGTACCAAGATCCGAAAAAAAGATCAGGATACCGCCCGCCCATGCACACATCTGCGCCTTCAGCTTCGTATTGACAAAGCGGTAGACAAATTTGCTGAATGCCTGCGCTCCGCCGGATTTTTCCATCAGTTTGATAAATCCGCCGATGAAGATGACCAGAACGATCACGCCTGCATTGTAGGAATCGGTCAGCTGCACAAAAAAATAATCACCGATCATGGATTTTACCGCCAGAAACGGATTGCCCGTGCAGAAGATCATCGTCCCCACAAATCCTCCGCAGAACAGGGACAGGATCACGTTCCTGCTCCTGATTGCCATCACCACCGCAACGATCGGCGGCAGAAGGCTCAACCACCCATAATTCATAACATTTTCTCCTTCCGTATGCATATCATATTGAATATTCATCGTTCAGAATGTATAAATATTCATTTTTATTTTAACTTATGCAGGAAGGATTGTAAATCCATTTCACAATTTTCTTTTTCCTCTCACGCACCGACTGTCACTCTTCAGAGGTCTGCCGGCGTTCAGCCCGTTATGGGCACATGCTCCTGAAAGACCCATGGAAGGGCGCCGGTCCTTAGGCGCGGTATTTTCGCGCCTTAGTACCGCTGCTGCCCTTCACTAAGCGCAAGCGGGATTTGCGATGAGGGGGGGACCCACGCAGTGGGGAGAGTCCTGATCGCCTGTCTGGAAGGAGATGTGCCCATGACAGGCTCAACGCCGACGTAAACGAGAGACGCTGCCGCAGATCAGCGCACACTGACTGTACGCAGGGCAAAACAGTCCGCCCTGTGACGCGACCGGGAATACTCAAAGATTCTGCCGTCATCCAGATATGCCGTCTGCTCCACCTCCAGGATCGGTATCTCCTCCTGTCCGATCTGCAGCCATTCCCGCTCCTGACCGGTGGGCATATCGGCTCTGGCAATCCGGTGGGCGCTCTTGATCTTCAGCTTCAGCTGCTGTTCAATGTATTCATAGACGGAATTTTTCACCACTTCCTCCGTAATTCCCGTGATAAAATCCGTCGGCATATACATATATTCCACCACATGCGGCTTTCCCTCTACAAAGCGGGTTCTGCATATATAGCACACAAAGGCCGTTTCCGGCACCTGAAGCTTTTCTGCCACATATTTCGGCGCCCGCAGAAGAGAGAATTCATTTACCACAGACTCCACCTTTTTTCCGCGCATATCACTGGTGAAGCCTCCAAACTGCTGAGATCTTGCAAATTCTTCTGAATCTGACCGTTCTCCCGCGATAGCCTTCACATAGGTCCCCGCCCCCCGCCGCCTTGTGATCAGGCCCCGATATACCAGAAGATCCAGCGCCTCCCGAATCGTGATCCTGGAAGCATCATACTGTCTGCACAGTTCCATCTCCTGCGGAAGCTTCTCATCTGCATGATATACGCCGGACTGGATCTTGTTCTGAATATCCTCTGCAATACTCTCATATTTAAACATCGTGTCATCTGCCTTTCATTTGTTATGGTTTTATCCTTTCATTGTTATATCATTCCTGCCGGTGAAAGTCAAAGAAAAGTAAATACGGCCGATGACGTTATGGGCATTTTGCGGAATACGGCTTTTCATTTTTACCCTTTTATGCTATTGTAGTAGAAGTGAAATCAAAACAGGAGGAAACCAATGAAAAGAGTAAATAAAAGACTGCTGCCCGTGATCCTGGCCGCCGTCCTGAGTGCGTCAGCCGTCCTGGCAGGCTGCTCAAAACAGGAGGCGGCAGATGACGTTACCATCCGGGTCGGTTCTCTGAAAGGACCGACCTCCATGGGGCTGGTAGAATTGATGGACCGGGCCGAAAAAGGAGAAGCCGGAGCCGCTTATGAATTCACCATGGCAGTGACTGCCGATGAGATCAATGCCGCCTTTCTCAAAGGCGATCTGGATATTGTCCTGATTCCCGCCAATGTGGCAGGCGTTCTGTATAACAAAACCGACGGGCAGGCAGCCGTCATCGACCTTAATACGCTGGGCGTCCTTTACCTGCTGGAAGCCGGTGAGACGATCCGGTCGGCCGCCGATCTGGAAGGGCGTACCATCTACCTGCCCGGAAAAGGAACCACACCGGATTACGCACTTCAGTATATTCTTGCACAAAACGGCCTGACAACAGAGGATGTGAATCTCCAGTACAAATCCGAGGCCGCCGAAGTCATCTCCGTACTGGCGGAAGAACCGGAGGCCCTTGGACTTCTGCCCCAGCCCGCCGTAACGACTGCCTGTATGCAGAACGGGAATCTGCGCATCGCTCTTGACCTGACAGAAGAATGGGATAAGGTAAGCACAGACAGCAGCCTGGTTACAGGCGTCACCCTTGTCCGTCGGGAATTTCTGGAGCAGAACGAAGCTGCTGTACAGGCATTTTTGTCTGCACATGCGGAATCCGCAGACTTTACCAATACCAGTGTGGAACAGGCCGCCGAGATGGCAGCCGCTCTGGAAATAGTTCCAAAAGCGTCCATTGCGGCGCAGGCAATCCCCTACTGCAATATCACCTGCATAACCGGAACGGACATGCAGACCGCCCTGTCCGGTTATTTAAATGTCCTTGCCGGACAGAATCCGGAAGCTGTAGGCGGCGCCCTGCCGGCAGACGATTTTTACTATCTGCCAGATCCTGCTGAACAGTAAGCAGAAATCCTGACAAAGGAGCCGGATGATTTTATGCAAACTTTATTAAGACGAACGGGCATCGTCCTGTTCTGGCTGCTCCTGTGGCAGTCTGCCGCCTGGCTTCTTTGCCGTCCGGTCTTTCTGGTCGGTCCCTGGGAGACTCTGCTGGCGCTGATACGGCTCACAGGGCAGCCGGCTTTCTGGCAGGCCGTATGCTCCTCCCTCGGAAGAATCGGAACCGGATTCATACTGGCGTTTCTGCTCGGAATCCTGTGCGGCGGCGCCGCACAGGTCCGGCCTCTCTTTGGAGAAGTGCTTTCCCCTGTCGTCACGCTGATCAAGACCATACCGGTAGCATCCTTTGTCATTCTGGCGCTGCTCTGGACCGGCGCTGAGCATCTGGCGTCTGTGATCTCTTTTCTGGTCGTATTTCCGATGATTTACCTGAACACACGCGCCGGACTGGAGTCTGCCGATGTCCGGTTGCTGGAGATGGCACAGGTCTTCCATGTCCGTCCGCTGCCGAAGATCTGGCATATCTACCGCCCGGCACTGGCTCCCTTTCTTCTGAACGCCTGCAGGATTGCACTGGGGATGTGCTGGAAATCCGGCGTGGCTGCGGAAGTCATCGGCACTCCGGACCATTCCATCGGCGAGAAGCTGTATATGGCAAAAATCTTCTTCAGTACCGATGAGCTTTTTGCCTGGACCGCCATGGTAATCCTGCTAAGCTTTCTGTTCGAGAAGCTGATCCTGCAGTTTCTTTGCTTCCTGCTTGAAGACCGTCCCGGTGTATAGCGGAATGCGTATCATGTTCTTTTTTTATATGCCGTAAGCATTGCTTACAGGGGAAATCCGTGCCATTTTCATGAATGCCGTTCTCGTGAATACCGTTTCCATAACCCGCCCGTACACGCTGACAGATACCGACAAGTAAGGAGGACCCGAACCTGTGCCGCTTCATATCCGTCATCTGAGTAAATCCTATCATCGCATCCCCGTCTTTCAGAATGTCAGTCTGACGCTGGAGGATGGCGGCGTATACTGTCTCATGGCTCCTTCCGGTTGCGGAAAGACCACCCTTTTGCGTATTCTGATGGGGCTGGAGGCGCCGGATGCCGGCTCTGTGGAGGGGCTGAAGAACCGGCAGATATCCGCCGTCTTTCAGGAAGACCGGCTCTGTCCGCATCTGAATGCCGCCGGAAACATCCGGCTCGTGAATCCTGCCTGCTCAGACGCAGAGCTTACGCAGGAGCTTCTCACTTTGCTGCCTGCCGACAGTCTGACCAGACCGGTATCTTCCTTCAGCGGAGGCATGCGCCGGAGAGTCAGCCTGTTAAGAGCCATGCTGGCCAAAGGAGAGATTCTGCTGTTCGATGAACCCTTCAACGGCCTGGACGAACAGAACCGGCAGGATGCCATCAACTATGTCCAGAAAAAGAGGAATAACCGGACGCTTCTGTTCACCACCCATCATATGGAAGAAGCCCGTGCCCTGAAAGCCTCCTGTTTTGGCTGGGACAAAAATGCCCTGAGCTGGCACAGTCTCTGATTTTCAGCCGCCGCCATGACGTCCGCTGCATCAAAGTTCCCGCACCGGACCGTTTTACATCATCGTATCGTCCCGCAAAGCCTCTGACAGATTCATGTTCACGATCTTTTTACCGCCCAGACAGTAAGCAAGGGCAACTCCGCCCAGTACCGCCAACGCAAAGAGCAGAATCGGCAGCACCGGCGCTCTTACAAGAAATTCCGCCGGAGCCAGACAGCTTGCCTTTATCATCAGTCCCATAAAAACCAGGGTGAAAAGCAGCGTCGTCAGAAGCGGCCGTCCGGCGATGACCAGCGCCTCTATACAGAAGATCTTTTTCATGCCCTCCGGCGTCAGTCCTACCGACAGATAGCGGGCAAATTCCCGTTTCCGCTGCCGCAGAAAGCCAAGTGTATTGGAAAATACACTGGCGATGCCGATGGCGGCCAGCAGGACGCAGAAACTCCCGGTCACCAGCTCATATCCCTGTATCATCTGATCATTGATCATCTTTTCCCGAATCCGGTTCTCGCTCTCCAGCTCATATACGCTGCCCACAAGCTCTGCTGCTTCTTTTTCCAGCGCATCCAGCCTGGAAAGGCCGGCTCCTTCTTCTGCAAGAATCCGGATGCAGACCGTCTGTCCGCTGTCCAGGCTGTTGAGCTCTCCTTCAACCTCCCGCCAAAGGGACAAAGGCAGAATCTGTACCAGTCCATAGTCTGCATATTCTTCCCGAAGCAGCGGACATTCCTGCGTATAAGCCAGCACCGGAACCTCCACCGGAACGGTTTCCTGTCCGAAAGCCTTTAATCTCATCTTTTCTTCTGACGCACGAATATAAGGAACATATTCCCGATAACGAAAATTGCTGTGGATGCTGTCCCAGATCTGGTTTACCACAATGACGCCGGAAAGCCCGGGCTGCACGCCCGCCTGTTCGCAGTATGCCAGAAAGCCTGCGTCATCCAGAATCACCACCGGCGCTTTCACTTCATAACCATCTTCCAGAGCCGATACCGACGTTCCTGCCAGCCGGGGAAGCCCGCCCAGAGCCTCCACTTCTTCACTTACGGCCCCTTTCGGAACCATGCACGCCGCCTCCTTCTTCTGGTATATGACGCTGCTGCGTGCGCCCGGCAGTTCCTGCGCCTGCTCCAGAAGAGAAAAATCTGACAGCTCCGTATCCTCTATAGTAACCATTACATCCCATGCATCCTGATATCTTGCAAAATACGTATAATCCGTGCTGATCCCCGACAGGGTGAACATACACTGCATCAGAGTAAACCCGAGAAAAGACAGCGTCAGAGAAAAGGAAGAAACGCGCAGTGCTTTTTTCTGTGCCCTTAATGCATTTCCTGCCAGTTCCCCCTCCATGCCAAAAAACGCCGTCAAAATCCGGGAAGCTTTTTTCTTATTCAGATGCAGCTCTTCGGTCTGCCGGATGGCTTCCAGCGGAGTCTTTCTGCTCAGCTTCCATGCCGGAAGCCATGCCGACAGAATCACCGTGAACATGGAGGCTCCGAGCGTCAGAACCAGCACCAGAGGATGATACTGAAAGCTCGCCTCCCTTCCGCCTGCAATCTGTTCTGTCAACCGGTTCATGGCCTTCAGTACCCCAAAGCACAGGCAGATACCGCATAAGATGCCGGCAGATACCGGCGCCAGAGAGAGGCCGACCGCTTCCTGCAGGAGGCATACACGGATCTGTCCCGGAGTAGCTCCGATGCTGGAAAAAATCCCGAACTGACGGACCCGGCTGTCCATGGATACCGCAAAGGAATGACAGATGATCAATACCATGGAGCCGCACACCAGCAGAACGATGAACAGATAGAGCGGCATCATCATCCTTGGCATCTCATCTCCCGGAATCCGGATGAAATACATGGACAGAAGCTGGTAATGATACTCCGCCGCATCCTCCGGAAGCCCCGTAAGCTCCAGAATCTCCGTCATATGCCGGACGATCTTTGACGCATGGGAAAACCGGAGATCCACCACCACATCCGCTCCTTCTGACAGCTCCTGATTGACCGTTGCCTGTTCTACCTCTGCATGGTTCCGGATCATCTTAAGCTCCTCTTCGCCGATCTCGCCCGTGATCCGCCCCTGCCAGTCTCCCTCTTCCAAAACAATCCCGTTGATTTCATCCAGCCAGAAGTCATAGAACAGACAGCACAGAAAAGACAGAAACAGAGCAGCAATAAAAGAGGCGACCCGGATGGACATGCCGGAAGCTCTGTTGTTTTTTATACAGCTTCTTGAATAATCCCTCCACATACCGCTACCTCCGTACCTGATCGCCGATGATCCGGCCATCTTCCAGCGTGATGATCCGGTCCGCCTCCAGCGCCGCCCGCTCGTCATGGGTGATCAGAAGAATCGTCTGTTTCAGATTCCGGTTGGTCAGCTTCAGAAGATCCATAATCTCTTTGGAACGTTTCTGATCCAGATTTCCGGTAGGCTCGTCCGCCAGAAGCAGAGCCGGACGGTAGATCAGAGACCTTGCAATGGCCGCCCGCTGCTGCTGGCCGCCGGATAACTGATTCGGCAGGGATTCCAGCCTGTCTGCAATCCCCAGCGCCTGCACCACCTGTTCAAAATATTCCGGATCCGGCTGCTTTTTATCCAGCAGAAGGGGCATCAGAATATTTTTCCGGATGGTCAGTGTGGGAATCAGATTGTAAAACTGATAGACCAGCCCCACTTTCCGTCTGCGGAAGATCGCCGCCTGGGTCCGGTTCAGAGCGGACAGACTGGTCCCCTCGATGATGACTTTCCCCTCCGTCGGCTGATCCACGCTGCCCAGAATGTGGAGCAGTGTGGATTTTCCGGAACCGGAAGCTCCGACGATGGATACAAATTCACCTTTTTCTACGGTCAGATCAATATGATCCAGAGCCACAACCTGATTTTCTCCGGTACCGTATACCTTTGTTACACCGGTACATGTTAAAATTTCCATAGCGCTCTCCTTTTTTGAATACTGTGAAAGTTCCCATACCAGGGAATCTCCATATCCCTGCGGAATCCTTCCATAAATCCATCATACCAGTGTAAAGTGACAGTTCAGTGACTGTAAAACCGGATCTCAAAGCAGGCGCCGCCTCCGGGAAGATTTCCGGCACGGATCGTTCCGTTCTGACTCTCGATGATCCCTCTGGCAAGAGAAAGCCCGATTCCGATCCCTCCCTCTTTTGCATTCTGGCCCCGATAAAACCGGTCAAACAGATGAGGCAGGTCCTCCTTCGCAAATCCGGGACCGGTATCCCAAATCCGAATCTCCGTGTACAGAGGATTCTGCTCATACCGGCAGCGGACCGTCCCGCCCGGCGGCGTATGTTCCATGCAGTTTTTCAGAAGGTTCATCATTGCCTCCATCGTCCAGTCCAGATCCGCAAGAATGTATACCCCGCCGGCTTCTTCAATGTCCGCCGACACTCCTGCCCCGGCAAAGAGCTCCTGCAGACTGTCCGCAGACAGCATAAGCACCGTGAACACATCCACCTTCTTCCTTTCCAGCGGCAGCGTTCCCGCATCAATACGGGACAGCAGAAGAAGCGCCTCCTCCAGATGAGTCAGACGTTCAAGCTGCCTGCGGATCTGTTTCGGATGCTCCGAATCCGGCTGTCCCTCCATCATCTGCACCGTCAGAGACATGGCCGTGATCGGCGTCCGGATCTGATGCGCGATATTGGCAAGATTTTCCGCAAAAAAATCCCTTGCTTTCACTGCCATATCCCGGGTCTGATAAAGCTCCGTCACGGTCTTGCAGATCTCATCCTGCAGTCCGGAAAATGCATCCTCTCTTTCCCCGGGCAGAATTCTGCCCCGTCCCCGGTTCACCTGCTCCACATAATCTGTCAGTGCCCGGATGCGGGCGTTCTCTCTTTGATTTCTCCAGAAAACAGCAGCCAAAAACAGCAGTCCTCCTGCCAGTGCCCCACAAAAGGACAGAATGTATGTTCTGTTTCTGTCTGTCCGAAATAAATCAGCAGGCTCATAGCCATATGCCAGGAGCCTGCCGTCCTCCGAATCTACCGTCTGACTGGAACAATATTTTTTTAACGCTGCCATTACCGCCTGCTCTGTCTTTGGGTCTTCTGTAAGAATCTCCTGACAGACTGCGCCCACTGCCTCAAAACTCCTGCGGCTGCAGCTTTTTTCCAGAAGCACGGCAGTGACAGATGCCGTAAGCACCCCAAAGGCCAGCACCAGGCAGACAAAAGCCATCCATTCTTGTTTCTCTCTCACAGGGTATCCTCCATCCGGTATCCAACGCTTCTGACCGTCTTCAGGCACGCCGGATGATGCAGCTTTTCCCGAAGGCGCTTGACAGCCACGGTCAGTGTGTTGTCATTCACATAGCTGCCGTTCACGTCCCATACCCGCTCCAGCAGCTGTTCCCTTGTTACCGTCCGCCCCTTTTGCCGAAGGAGGCACAAAAGGAGCTCATATTCCGACGCACTTAATTCTGCCTCCTCCTGCCCGCAGCAGACCAGCCTCCGGTTCTGATCCAGCGAAATGTCATCGCACGAAAGATACTGCCCGGACACATCCCCGGTCCTCCGAAGCAGCGCCTGGATGCGGGAATAGAGCACCTCCAGTTCAAAGGGTTTCACCACATAATCGTCCGCCCCGTTCTGAAAACCGGACACCACGTCGCGGGAATCTCCCCGGACCGTGAGGAAGATCACTGGCAGCTCCTGCCACTGCTTTCGAATCCACCGGCACAGAAATTCACCGTTTCCATCCGGCAGATTCCAGTCCACCAGCACCAGTCCCGGACGCCGCCGGACAAGCGCCGCCCGCGCCTCTGCTTCCGTGGAAAATACCGTCACCTGACAGCCCCGCCGGCTCAGATACGCCTGTACGGAACCGGATATTGTCTCATCATCTTCTACATAGTAGATATCGATCATTTTTCATCCCCATTTGATTTTTTCTGCCGTCCAGCTCTCTCCATGCTTACTTCAGCGAGGACGAAGGCGTAATCTCTATCCATAGAGCACTTCACCTTCTTTCTCTATATTTTGAAAATAAGCATACCACACTTTTTTTCCAAATATTCCTCATATGGCAGGCATACAAAATGAACTACAATAAAATACTTCATTGCCAGGCGGGTTGCAATCGCGTCCAGGCCATCATCACAAGTTCTGTCATAATATCCTCGCTCCTTTCCAGTCACTTTCAGAACATCCCGGTCTGTTTTCTCCCATCTTATCACAGATATCTTTCCTTATCAATCTTTGCCTGAAACGGAAGGGTTCCGTCAGATCTTTCTTCTGTTTTTCTTTGTAAAGACAAAAAGAAGAGCCATCCGATCATTTTACGAATCGAATGGCTCTTCACCTGTCAATCTGAAGTTTCACCCTGATTATCTCCTTTCAAGATTATTTGGAGCCTCTGTTCTGTTTTCCACCCTTCTCACCTTTAAGGCTGTTCGTGTTCAAATTCTGTTACCTTCCCATTGGACCTTTCCTCCGTTCAGAGATTTTATATATCACTTCCTTATTGATGAACTTATATTACAATATTTCCATGCTTTTGTCAATAGTTTTCTGAAAATTTATCCGAAATCTTTTTTATTTCTCTCTTTTCAAAATTGTATACCCACTAAAAACGGGCCTGTAAATATACCTTTTTGATGTATAAAGCTACATAAAAGAATATTTAAAGAAACAGTTCTTGTAACAGACAATCACCACAGCTATAACTGTTTCGTCAGAAAAGAAATGCAATGTCAGATTTACTGTTTCGTAACGTGACTGGTCATGTTGAATGCCATATGCGGGCAAATATGATATCTGTGGCAATCTGTGATTTGGTGGACAGACTATTACCAATAGACACAAAAGGATTCTTTTAAACAGCAGAACCAAACAATGGAAAGCAGTCGGAAACATTCCGACTGCTTTTCATGCATTGAAGTATGCACTAAAATATGATATGATATATTTAATATTTATATTGACAAATCAGTATGAGGACAGTGACATGACATTAAGAAATATACCATTTGAAAAGGGCGCTTTAGATACAATGATTGACCGACTTTGCATAACAATGAACTCTATGGATAAAGAATGGTCAAAAAAGATTGAGCCGGCCTCACAAAATCAAATTCAGTCCTTAAGAGAAATTTTGAAACAGCATGGCAGGAGTATTCCACTTGCATACCTCTTGTTTTTACAAACAATGGGAATGAACGACAACGGATTGTTAGAGCAGGAATGGGACGGATACTCGGAAGTAAACAGTAATACATTGTTGGAAAATTACATTGTGGGTTATAATGATTTAATTTCTGATGGTTTCCTGCCTTTTTCTTTTCACTGGACAGATGTTATATTATCAATGAAACTGTCAGGAAGCGATAATCCTCCTGTTTATAGCAATTGTCATGACGAATTATTTTCTGGCTCATTTGAAAAATATTTATTTCAAATGGCATTCCGTAAAGCGAAAAACACACTATTTTTATACCACATTCATTGTGCAGCTTCTACAGAGAGATTTCGTGACATTTTAGCCAAAAAGACAGTACAAAATTTTTCCTGGACAAAACCAGTGGAATTGATGGAAGCCCTGTTAAAACCATATCAACTGCAAAAGGCGTGGTTTAGCGATGATGCGCATTTTTACGGTATTTCATCGGAATATCTTATAAGCGTTAATTTATATTGTACGCCCAATATCACAATTTTCAGTGATAGCCATACAGTTCTCCAAAATATGAAAAAAAGTCTAACTTATTTGTTCGGTGATTTTCCCAGCCCAATTTTATCTAATATTCAGTAAGCAAAATTCAAAATACAATTGCTCAAATTGCCTGAAAAATTGAGAAATGTATGGATATACGAGTTAGTTCAAGCTAATAAGCAGTGGGAAGACTTTTTCTACTGCCTGCTTCGAAAACTTCGATGTTGTAACAAAGAGTCCCTTGCCGCCTCTGCCCGCAATCGCGCCTGCAAATGCCTGCACTTCCGGTCTGCCCACCGTATGTTCTTCATTCCATTTCCTGGCCTGAATATAGATCCGGTCAAATCCAAGCTTGTCCTCCATAATGATCCCGTCAATGCCTTCATCATTCGACTGTTTTGTAGTCCTTGCAGCATTTTCGAAAGTTCCATAACCCATTTTGGACATGAGGTCCAGCACCATTTGTTCAAATGCCTGCGGGGACAGCTTCATAACTTCATTCAGAAGTTCATCCTGCAGACCTCTGTTAATTTTCTTAAAGGCATCCTCAAAAATATCATCCGGTGTCTCCTCATTTTCTTCTGTACTTTTCCTCTGGCGGTTAATAAATACGGTCTGTCTTCCGCTCGGAAGCAGTTCAGCCAGTTCTTCTTCTGTCAGGCCAAACTGTTGGCTTACATATACTTTCAGTTCCTTTAACTTATGCTCTTTTCCATCTCCCAGATATTCCAGAAACGGTTTATGCATCTCAAAGTATTTTGGCAACGGCATCCTGCTCCTCCTCTCTCATCTGTCCGGTTTTTTATAGGCAGCCATAAAGGCAACCCTCTTAACTGCTCCCTCATCTCTGATAAGCATATGATATATCAGGCCCGTACAAATGTCACGGAATAAAATTGCTCTCGCACCAAAAGCCGCTTCTTACGAATCCCAGTCCGAAAGAAGCGGCTTTATGCAATATGCAAAACGAATCTTTTCATTTTGCATGGATGATTTGAAAACTATACACGGTTATAATTGATCAGGCAGCCTTTCAATATGATCTCCCGCTCGTCAGCGGTCATCTCGCCCAGCTTCAGCGTAAACTCTTTCAGCCCGTCCTTTACTGCAAAAGCCTTCACCTCGGATGCGCCTGCTTTTACTGCTTCCGTAATATCCGGGATGAACAGAAAATCTCCATTGGCAAACGGCAGTTTCCCTTCATCGATCAGAAACGGCAGCATGCCCCAGTTGATCAGATTGGAGCGGTAACGCTTGGTTGCATACCCGTTTGCAATATTTGCCCATCCGCCTAATACCTTCTGGCAGGATGCCGCCTGTTCACGGGCAGAGCCGTCTCCCGGCTTCACTGCAAAGATGGTGCTTCCGATCCCCACATTTGTCCTGTCCACATCCGGATAAAGCGTATGTATGGCTTCAAATACCGGTTTCAGCTCCGGAACCGCCTCTGCCGGACAGCTTCCGGCTTCCACTGCCTTCTGCGCCGCCTGGATGGCCTTTGCCTTTCCTACGTACTCCGGATCCTTTCTGGACAGCGTAAACTCTGCCAGACCCAGCGGATTGGAGCGGTAAGACGAAGTCTCACCGGACGGGATCAGCTCATCGGTCGTCGTCACCGGATCATGGATCTCAGATACCACCTTCAGTATCAGATACTGCGGAAGCGCGCTCATCGCCGGCCAGTCCTTGATGTTTGGCCCAAAATGAATCTCCACATCCGGATCTGCCACGCCCCTGCTGTCAAAAACGCGGTTTTCATAAATCTGTCTGTCAAAGACATATTTCGGATTCCGGTATTCTGTATCCATCTCCGTCGCCGCCGTCAGATAACCCTTGTTTGCCGCCGTTGCCGCAATGGAACGGGCATCCATCAGCGCCACCGACGCAATCTGTCCGTTCTGCAGTTTGGAGCCCTCCCGGTTCGGGAAATTTCGCGTGGAATGGCGGATGCTGAAGCCGTTATTGGACGGCGTATCTCCTGCGCCAAAGCACGGACCGCAGAAGGCAGTCTTCAGGACAGCCCCCGTCTGCATCAGCATGGCGGCAGAGCCATTTTTCACCAGCTCCATATAGACCGGCATGGACGCCGGATAGACACTCAGCGTAAATTCATCCGAGCCAATGCTTTTTCCGTTCAGGATATCAGCCGCTGCGCAGATATTTTCAAATCCGCCGCCTGCACATCCTGCAATAATTCCCTGGTCCACATAAAGCTTTCCGTCCCGCACCTTGTTCCGAAGGGAGAACTCTGTCTTATCTCCAAGGCTGACCTTGGCACGCGCCTCGCAGTCCGCCAGAATATCATCCAGATTTGCATTCAGTTCTTCAATCGTATATGCATTGCTTGGATGGAACGGCATGGCGATCATCGGACGGATCTTTCCAAGGTCCACCACGATCATGCCGTCATAATATGCCGTACTGCCCGGATTCAGTTCCCGATAATCCTCACTTCTTCCGTGAATCTCATAGAACTCCCGGATCGTCTCATCCGTTCTCCAGATCGAGGACAGGCAGGTCGTCTCCGTCGTCATGACATCAATGCCGATCCGGAAATCCGCGCTCAGATTCGCCACGCCGTCTCCAATAAACTCCATGACCTTATTGTTCACATAACCGCAGTCAAATACTGCCTTTATGATCGCCAGCGCCACGTCCTGAGGACCCACGCCCTGAACCGGCTCTCCGGTCAGATATACGCCGACCACGCCCGGCATGGGAATATCATAGGTCTGATTCAGAAGCTGTTTCACCAGCTCCGGTCCGCCCTCTCCCATGGCCATGGTTCCAAGCGCTCCGTATCTGGTATGGCTGTCCGAACCAAGAATCATCCTTCCGCCGGCCGCAAGCATCTCCCTTGCATACTGATGGATCACGGCCTGATGCGGCGGCACATAGACTCCGCCGTATTTCTTCGCACAGGTCAGACCGAACATATGATCGTCCTCATTGATGGTACCGCCCACTGCACACAGGCTGTTATGACAGTTCGTCAGCACATACGGCATGGGAAATTTCGTCAGTCCTGACGCTCTCGCCGTCTGGATAATTCCTACAAATGTAATATCATGGGAAGTCAGCCTGTCAAACCGGATCTGGAGTTTCTCCATATTGCCGGACGTATTATGATCCTTCAGGATCCCGTAGGCAATCGTCTGTTTCTTCGCCTCTTCCTTCGAAGGAACCTGCGCCATCTTTCCTGCAAGAACCGCGGACACCTCCGCCGTATCCGGCACGATCTCTGTCCCGTTCAGGACATAGGCGCCGCCATTATATAACTTAACCATAGACACCTCCAAAATATCAGGCACTGCATTGCGAACGCGGTGCCCCTTTTCTAATTGTATACGATTATACAATCTCGCCGCCTGTTTTTCAATCATTTTTCCGAACTTTTGAAGAAATATATGATATTCGTTCTGAAAGCGATACCCTGGCTACCCGGCCTGATACTTCGGAAAACTCACCGTTACCTTAAACAGGTCCCCATCCAGATAGATCGTAAATGTTCCCTTCTGCAGCTGTGTCAGGTCCTTCGCTATGGACAGTCCAAGCCCGCTTCCTTCCGTGGTACGGGACTCGTCCCCTCTTGTGAAACGTTCCGTGAGTTCCTCCGCTGTGATGTTCAGCGGCTGCTCGGAGATATTTTTCATTGAAAGCACCGCCCGTTCCCCCTCTTCTGCCAGATCCAGATACACCCGCGTGTACGGCATGGCATACTTTTCCACATTCCGGTACAGATTTTCGATCACTCTCCACAGCCGTCTGCCGTCTGCCTCCACATACAGGGGATCATATGGATAATCTGCAATCAGCTTCAGTCCTCTTGCATCAAAACGCTCCTCAAACTCTCCGCTGGTCTGCATCAGAAGTTCCTTCAGATCGATCTTCTGCATATCCAGCGTCACATTTCCGGAGCTGGCCCGGGAGGCCTCCACCAGATCTTCCGTCAGCTGCTTCAGCCGCTGGGATTTCTGATCCAGCACCTGCAGATATTCCTGTGCCTTCGGGCTGTCGATCCGCTCCCTTTTCATCAGATCCACATAGTTGATGATGGAAGTCAGCGGCGTCTTCAGATCATGGGATACATTGGTGATCAGTGCCGCCTTCATGCGCTCGCTCTTCATCTGTTCCTGAAGGGCATTTCTAAGACCGTCCCCCAGATTGTTGACTGCTTCCGCCATCTGCCGGTTGCCCGGAAACAGCCCCTCTGCCGCTACGGGCGCCGTCTGCTCTCCTTTTGCCAGACGCCGGACTCCATCCAGCAGCTTCTGGCGCTGCACGCCTTCCCAGGCCAGCAGGGACAAAACAGCCAGCTTCCAGATCACCAGAGCCAGAGAAGCAACAGCGCCTTTTCCCAGAAGTTTCCATAAGAATACCTGCAGCAGCTCATAGCCGCCAAAAAGAATGCACACGCGGAACACCATACCCGCATGAGACAGGATCTGGGACAAAAACCCGCTTATGTATCCTGCCAGCTTCCAGAGCAGCCAGCTCCCGGTGGCAAGCAGAAGGAGCGCGCTGACTGCCATTCCCGCTATTCCCCGCGCTGCCAGAGCACTGGCCTCTTCATAGGCCTGTTCCCCCAGCGCAAAAGCATCCGTTACCGGAAATGCCGTATCAATCCCCACATACATCTGATATTCCCCGGACAGATGGACATTTTGTTCCGTCAAAAGCGCATGTGTGTTATAGAGATAATACTCTCCGATGTTTTTCTGCACCACGCCGTCAGAACGGCTGTCAAAAGAATAACAGCTTCCCATACGGTAAAAGAAGTTTTCCAGTTCTTCCTGACTCAGGTCCTCCTTCTGAAGTGCGGGCACATTGGTGTACAGGTTTCCGTTTCCAAGATCCCGGAGTGCATAACGCACATTCACTGCCTCACAGGACCAGTTCTTTTTCATCTGCTCATACTCTGCCACATCTTTTCGGACTGCATCCATTGCATCCGATATCTGGTTGACTACGGTATTGTAATCTTCCTCACATTTGTTGACATATTCCTGAATGCTTCCGTAAAAAAGCGGCCTGTATGGTTCTGAAAGCACCCCCTCCCGGACCTTCGCCCCCTTCAGACTCCACTGATACAGATCCCCCAGGCGATAGCAGATCCCCTCTTCCTTCTGCTCCTCCGGTATCAGATCATAGACGGTCCGGTTTTCCAAATAGTCCCGGATACGCAGAATCCTGTCCGGGTTATATTCTCCGTTCTGCTCCAGCCTGCTGCTCAGCGCCGCCGCAGATACGGCGTCAAAGACCGCCTCTGCCGCCTGCTGCCCATACTCGGACGTCTCTGTCCAGGAGCGCCCCCGCAGGATATCCCCCCAGACTCTGAGGCTGTATCCGCTTTGTCCCATCCTCAGAATACCGGCTGTCAGAACTGCGGCAGCTGCCAGATTCAGAAGAACCAGCAGTACCAGAATCGCTGTTTTGTACCTGTCCCTTTTCATATAGCCTCCTGCCTCTCGATCTTATACCCCACTCCCCATACCACCTTCAGATATCTGGGGTCTTTTGGATTGATCTCAATTTTCTCCCGGATGTGGCGGATATGCACTGCCACGGTATTGTCCCCGCTGATCGCTTCTTCCTTCCAGATGCGTTCATAGATCTGGGAGATGGAAAATACCCTGCCCGGATTCTGAACCAGCAGCAGGAGAATCCGGTATTCGATGGGCGTCAGCTTTACCGGCTCTCCGTCCACTGTCACCTCCTTTCGCTCATCATCCACGCACAGGCCCCCGATATGAAATATGGTCGGTTTTGTCTCCATAAGGGCGCCAAGCCGGGTATAACGCCGGAGCAGGGAACGCACCCTCGCCGTCAATTCCAGCGGGTTGAAAGGCTTCGTGATATAATCGTCCGCGCCGATGTTCAGCCCCAGGATCTTATCCACATCCTCCGACTTTGCCGAAAGAAATATAATCGGTACACTGTTGTCCTCCCGGATCTTCATCGTCGCCCGGATCCCGTCCAGCCGCGGCATCATGATGTCCAGAAGAAGCAGATGCACCTCGTATTTATTCAGCATCTCAATTGCCTCCTGGCCGTCATAGGCCTTCAGTACGGTATACCCCTCCTGACTCAGGTAAATTTCGATCGCATCCACAATCGCATGGTCATCGTCACACACCAGTATATTCATGTTCATTTTCTCCTATTGAAGTTCCGCATCTGTTCCGGGAATGCCATTTGTCCGGAAGCATTTCCGGACGCATCTGCATCCGGAAATCCTTCCCGGCATTCTCCGAACAGATGCTGTCCGGGTTATCGTTCCGCATCTGTTCCGGGAATGCCATTTGTCCGGAAGCATTTCCGGACGCATCTGCATCCGGAAATCCTTCCCGGCATTCTCCGAACAGATGCTGTCCTGTTTATCGTTCCGCTTCTGTTCCGGGAATGCCCCTTGTCCGGAAGCATTTCCGGGCATTCTCCGAACAGATGCTGTCTGAAAGTTCTGCACCCATATACATTTATAACATGTTATTATTAAGATGGCAGAAGCAAAATGATTAAGATTTTTTTAAATTGGCAAAATGCCTGCGATCCAGCCTTCTTGCAGGCTCCATGGACCACAGGCACTGTTCCAGTCACAGATCATTTCTCTTTTATCAGTTCCTCCGGATTCAGGCAGGCGAGTTCCGGCAGCACAAACCGTCCGTCCTTCCGGATCCGTACATCATCAAAATAAATCTCCCCGCCTCCATATTCCGGCCTCTGGATCAGAACCAGATCCCAGTGAATGGAAGACGCATTCCCATTGGGAGCTTCCTCATAGCAGTTCCCCGGAGTAAAATGAATGGAACCCATGATCTTTTCGTCAAACAGCGTATCTTTCATCGGCTGCAGAATATACGGGTTTACTCCAATGGCAAATTCCCCCACATAGCGGGCGCCTTCATCCGTATCAAAGACATGACGAATCCGTTCCGTATCATTGGCTCTGGCATCCGTTATCCTTCCATTTTCAAAAGTAAGGCAGATGTTTTCATACGTAAATCCCTGAAACACGGAAGGAGTATTATAACAGAGTGTACCGTTCACCGAATCTCTTACCGGCGCAGTGAAGACTTCCCCGTCCGGAATATTCATTCTTCCGGCGCAGGGAATGGCCGGAATTCCTTTTATGGAAAAAGTAAGATCGGTTCCCGGTCCCGTAATCCGTACCCGGTCCGTCTGCTCCATCAGCTTTACCAGAGGCTTCATGGCCGCATCCATCCGGCCGTAATCCAGATTGCATACCCTGAAATAAAAATCTTCAAAGGCTTCCGTGCTCGTTCCTGAAAGCTGTGCCATGGCGTCATTCGGATAGCGCAGGACCACCCAGCGGGTCTTCGGCACACGAATATCATGATGCACCGGCGTCACATAATATTTTTCATAAAGCGCCATACGGTCCGCCGGCACATCCGACAGCTCTGATACATTATCGCTCCCGCGCACCGCGATATAACAGTCCATCCTGGACATCTCCAAGGCGTCCACTTCTGCCATAAGCTCCATCTGCTCCTTAGTACACTGCATGATCTGGAGCCTCTGAAGCTGCGGATCCGTATGGTGGACAAACGGCAGGCCTCCTGCCGCATAGACCTGACGCACCAGCTCTTTTGCCAACGCCCTTGTACTCTCTCCCGTATAATGAATATAGACCCTGTCCCCCGCCTTTACCTGGCAGGAATAACGGACCAGACTGTCCGCCAGTGTCCTGATTCTCTCGTCCATAGTTTGTCCTCCTGTAAAAATTCTTTTCCATGACTGTTGAAATATCCGCCCGCATGCAGCAGCCCTGTACGCTCCGGGCATCAGGGCAGACACGTAAAGAACAGGTTGCCTGCCCGTTCAAACATCTCCGTACTGTCTATCATGCCTGCCCTCTTCAGGGTTGTCTGCCCTGCTTCGCAGTAAATGATATTCTGCGCATCATATCCCACGATCAGCACTGCCTCTCCTGTATCCGTGATCCCCATGACCGGCTCCTGCCGATTTACATAATACAGCGCCATCCGAAGGCTGCATCCGGGGAGCAGGCAGCTCTTTTCTCCCAGTTCCTGCCGGAAGATCTCCCAGACCGCCATCCCCTGGTCCAGACACGCCTGAACATCCGTATAGATCTGCTTCTGCCGGAACAGAAGCTGCATACAGACAGCCAGACTGCTTCCTGCCGTTTCGGACGGCTCCAGATGGTCAAAGCCCTCCAGCTGTGTTCTCGAAGACCGGTTCCAGCGCTCCCACAAAAGCTCATATCCGTCTTTCCACACAGTGCCCATGCCGTTATGGGCGCCTGTTACGGCTTCCGGCAGCGTATCATACCCCTCTGCCCGGCCGGTAAATGTCCATGCGAAAAACCGGTTCCTTCCTTCGTTCTCTAGCGCCAGCATCCGGTTCTCTTCATACAGAACCATCCGCACCCTCGGCTGCTTCATGGAGCCTCTCTTTAATGTGCCCTCATACAGAAAATGATATTCGTTTTTCTTTACCTCATCGCCGGCAATCTGAAGCCGCAGTTTCTCATCCACCGGATCACTGGTATAGGTAATCGGTTCCGGACGCGCCTCTTCCCATCCCCTGTCCGGAAGCAGGGTGACGCAGGACAGGTCGATCCGGTTATCTATAATTTCCACATCTGTTACATATTTCCCTTTAGAGGCATAATCAAACTCCCGAACCTCATTCCCGGAACGGTCCCGTATAATCACCTGATGCATGGGGAGGATCTGCTGCCCCGCCTGGCTGATCCTGATATCTTCCCGATGCACGGTTCCATAGATAAAATCTTCTTCCATGAACCCCAGCGCCAGCAGAAGCTCATCCTCTTCCCCTCTGATCTGAAAGACCCTGCCGTCCCGGACATTCAGAAAACTGATGGTTTCCTTATCGGTGCTGGTCCATGCGGCCAGATACCCGTCTTCGGACACCTGGAGCCGGTTTTCATCAATGTCCTCTGCCAGAAGCTGCACCGAACAGTCCGTCAGACAGACTTCCAGAATCATACCGCGGTAAGACAGCCATGCCATCTCATTTTCATTGACAACGGACAGCTTCCCCAGCTCCTCCTTCACGACCTGATAGGGACGGTCACTGGGAAGGAAATACCGTTCTTCCACCGTATTCATCAGCGCATCATAACGGCAGAGCAGAATCCCGCATTTTCCTTCATAGAGCCCGCGGTTCATATAACCATAGACAAGAAAATCCATACTCCCCGAATCCTCCACCCGCAGAATCCGGAAATCATGGGCATTATAAAGCCCTCTTTTGTCTTCTCCATCCTCAAAACCGTAGACCCGGCTTAAACGGTTCTGCCCGAAATCATAACACCAGAGCTGCCCCTGCTGCACAAAGCCCAGTACATTTTCCTCATTGTTTTTCTTATAGTTGACAGGGGTTCCGTGAATCCCGAAACGGAACTTCTGATCTTCGACCAGCTGCCCTTCCGCCTCGAAGATACGGTCTGTGGTTCTCTCATAATTCTGCAGATACATCTGTGTCTGCGTATACTGGATGCAGAACGCCTCCGACACCTGATATCTCTCCCTTGTCTGCGTATTTACCATCTCATACTCCATCACAAGAGAGACCATATCGCCCCGGATATCCGTGAACCGGAGCTGCTCTTCCGACACCTGTGCCACAGGCATCTCTCCCCAGACCACCGAGCGGGGATAAGAATGGATATTTACATATCCCAGATTATTTCCATCCGTGCTGCCATCCGGCTCCAGCTTTCTCAAAAGTTCATGGTTTGTATCTTTCTGAAATGCCGCCTCATGAAACTGTCTCGCAAATTCCACGCATTCTTTCACATGGTTTTCTCCCAGATAACTGATCTGGGAATAAAAATATACCTCTCCGTGCTCCTCCGTCTCCGCCTTCAAAAGCAGCAGGTACTTCTCCCCGCGCTCCATCAGGTCCTTAAAATCCAGTTCCATACGCACGTATCTGCCGTCATCCTCCAGAGGCACATGCTCCCTGTCCTCGATCAGCCTGCCCATATCCAGACTTCGGACCTCATAGGAAAGCCCTTCGATATGCGCATTGTATTTCTCAACCGCGATGACAAGCCTGTGGTCTTCTGACAGCCCCAGAAGAGACTCTTTCATATAGCTTCCGTCCATCGGCTCCACATATCCATGCATCTCATTACAGAGCTGTCCTTCCCACTCTGCATAAGCCACCGGCAGCGTGGCGCCTGCCATCGCGGCCGTCATGTCCCGGTTTCCCACATAAGTCATATAGCTCATACATCCTGCGCCTGCCAGAAACGCCAGCAGGATCGTCGTACATCTTATCAGCAATTTTTTCATCTATTATTTTCTCCAGACCGGACTTTATCATCACATCACTTATTCTTCATATCACGTTATCATTTTAACAAGCTTTTTTTCCATGGTCAACCCATGCCCCAAAAACGCCCCCGATTCCTTTTTCTGCGTCTCATCATCTCCTGCAGAAGCAGTACGCCGATCAAATCCTGCAGCTGCTCCCATGCCGGTTCCTTTTCCCCAAAATCTTCCCCTGCCCTGGCGCCTTCCCATACTTCCTTTGCTTTTCTGAGCAGTGAAAGCTGGTCCGGATACTCATCATACATCATACTGCCGGGATATTCAAGGCGTGTACATACCTCCTCCACATAAGGCTGCAGCCTTCTTGCCATTAAGGGATACAGCTCCCGCAGCCGTTTCGTGTCCATCTCGTCCTCCATCTGTTCCGGAGCGTTCCACAGACTCCAGTAATTCATCTGATTTCCGTAAGGATACAGCCATGGAAACGCCCGCTGTCCAGGATACAGCCCGTAATTCCACTCCATATTTTCTCTCATGAGACCATACTCCATTCTTTCTTCACTGTTATATAATCACTATATGCAGAGAAAGATTCCAAAGTTCAACATTGATTTTTCCCGGAGAATGGGATACATTATAAGAAACGGGACGAAATAAGGGGGGACTTTTCGTGGGAAAAATAGAGACAAAAAAAGAAAACAAGAGAAAGGATCTGCTGAATGCCGCTTTTGACCTGTTCATCGCCAACGGCTTTCACAATACCTCCATCGCCGATATCGTCCAGAAAGCCGGTATCGCCAAAGGAACGTTCTATCTGTATTTTAAGGACAAGACCGACATCCGCAACCGTCTGATCTCTTCCAAGGCGACCCTGCTGTTTCAGAATGCCTGGATAAAGCTGAATCAGACCCCGCTCACACAGCTGGATGAACAGTTTATCTTTCTGACGGATGAGATCCTGCATGCCCTGGAAAGCGACAAATCCCTTCTGTTCTTTCTCTCCAAGCATTTAAGCTGGGGGATCTTCCGCAGTTCCATGACAGAAGAAAAAACCCCTGACGGAATCTCCGCCAGAGAGATCTACAAGCAGATGATCGCCCGCTCCGGCTGCCGGTTCGACAACCCGGAGATCATCATCTATCTGGTGATCGAGCTGGTTGCCGGCGCCAGTTACAATGCCATCCTTTATCAGGATCCTGCCGGTATCGAAGAACTGAAGCCATACCTTCATCTTCTGATCCGGCGGATCGTAAAGGATTTTGACCATGCAGGGCAGACAGATGCCTGCCCTAATCCGGCGTCTCACAGCGGAAACGCTCCTTCAGAAGTTCCATAAACCGCATTTCCATGGGGCGAAACATCTCATTTGCACGTTTGATCCATACCAGGCTGTTCACGGACGGGTAGGGCTTTCCCTCCTTCATAAGCGGAACGGAACGGATCTGCGTCCCGTTAAACAGTCCCAGCACCCATTTGGGCGTCAAAAGGAGCGCCTCTGTCTCTTCCAGAAATTTACGGCAGACGCCTGCCGTATTGCAGAAGATCACATGTTCGTGGTTGACACCGTCTCCCCATCCTTTCCGGTAGCGCATCTCTCTGCGCATGGTCTGGTCGGTATCCAGAGAGATATGGAGATATTTTCCCGCTTCCTCCACATTCACTTCCTTCCGGTTGTACAGGCTGGATTTGGGTCCCATGCTCACATAGATCGTGGAACGGTCCAGCAGATACATATCCAGATCCTTGCTCTGCAGTTCGCTCCGAAAGCTTTTGGAGTCCTCCTCCGAGAGAACCAGAATCCCGATATCCGCCTTACACTCTTCCACCATCTCCACGATCTCTCCCCGGTCGTTCTCCTTCAGGTCGATCTGGAGCAGCTGGTCTGAATTCTCTTTATAAAGCAATAACAGTATGTCATAGATAAAATCGAACTGCTGGCTGGCAACCGCAAGCCTCTGTATGGAAAAATTATTCTGTTTATTTCCAAATGTCCGGTCAAGCGCCTGGGAACTCTCCACAACGCTTTTTGCATATTCTAAAAAATCCCTCCCCTCTGGTGTAAGCTTCAACCCCTTTGCAGTACGGTCGAACAGCTTCAGATCATATTCTGCCTCCAGGCCTGATACAGCCTTTGTCAGGCTGGGTTGACTCAGATACAATTCTTGTGCCGCTTTCGTTATGGAACCGCACTCCACAACTTTTATAAAATACTCCAACTGGTTTAACCGCATGTAATGCCCCCTATTCTAAATACCCCCAAACATATTAGCACTCATTGTATAACCCCTGACTACATTATAA
>ERZ778497.686-NODE-686-length-26789-cov-109.818845_pt1 | contig 26789 bp, 27 predicted proteins | sample MGYA00509938_ERZ778497 | MGnify/ENA primary metagenome ERZ778497 (study PRJEB29527, sample SAMN07138969) | mouse gut metagenome | material: feces | host: mouse | place: China:Nanjing | collected 2016-01-25 ... | reverse complement strand
TCATGCGGTACTGTCCGTTGTAATCACGTTTTACATCAGAAATTCCAAGTATGTAATCAGTAGTGACATTATATGTGCCTGACATTTTTACGAGTATGTCAGATGGAATGTCATAGGCGTTATTTTCAATTCTGCTTACCGCTTGTTCAGTAGTTCCGAGTTCTTTGGCAAGAGCTTCTTGGGATAAGCCTAAACTCTTTCTAAGTTCACGAATATGATTGTTTTGCATATATACAACTTCCTTTCTAGTATTATTTTTACATATAAGTTAGAAATAGTCCAACAACATGAGTGAGTATATAAATACGCATATATGAGTAAAATATAGATAAAATATCGGTATGGCATTTTCTAAGGAAAAAATTACAAGCTGTATCGGAATTTCAACATTTAAACGGAATAAGCTGTAGAATAAAGTATACTTTTACTGAAAAATGAAATTGGAGGTGTATTATATGTCAGGCAACGGAAAGAAAAATATTACAGCTACAATTTTGGAGAAAGTAGCACGTAATTCGGTGAAAGCAGCAGCCGACAGCAGATGTATGTACTGTCTGCATCAGCCCAAACAGCCGGCAGGAATCAAGAAGCTTTCCAGATAAGAAAGCTACATACGGAAAAAATACTGCCATATATGTGAGGAAACTTGCATATATGGCAGTATTTTTGGAAAAGAGGTTCAATCAATTCATTTCATATCCCGACAATGCAATGATTTAAATAAATGTGAAATTATTCCGAAAAAAAGAAAATTTAACACAGGCAGAGCTTGCGGAACGGGCAGATCTGTTACTGGATTCTGTAAACGGATTGAGGGCGGAAGAAGAACAATGTCATTAGGGAACTTTATAAGGCTTTCGGATGCACTTCATGTACTGTTATTATTTTTTCTATATGATCGGGTGGATAAGATGCCGGAAGCAATTGTGTTTTAACAGGTAGGAGTGAGAGTAAAAAAGAATATTTATTGCATATGTTGCAAGAGATAGCTGAAGGAATGAACAAGCTATCATAAACATGATTTAAAATACGAAAAAGGTGTATGGGGTTCTATATGCCTTTTTTGTATTTTGGAAAGAATAAACATATGATGTGTTTGATAATATGTAAATGGGAAAGATTGATATTGAGGAACAATCAGATGAGATTTAGTGTTTTAATAAAACTTACATAAATATTCGGAAAAATTACATGACATGAAAAAGACGATATTGATTATGGTATCATATAATATCGCAATATTGAAGTTTCGTAACTGCAGATGGTAGGTGGGGAAAAATGATATGTGTAATGCATACTTTAGTGTGTGCTTATTTGGATATATTTATTTTACATATGTATTTGAAAAAGTATAAAATAAAAATTTCTAAATTAGGAGTTGTTTTGTTGTTTCTTCCATATAGTGCGATATATATTACTTTGAATGCTTATGAAGCATTATATGCTATAAAATTAGTTTTATGTATTCTATTATGTGTATGTATAATTTGGCGAGCATATCAGGGAATAATTAGCTTGAATGTGTTGAAATATACAACTATTTTCTTTGCGCTTTTAGGAATAGGAGAATTGCTAGTTATTCTAATAATTATTTTATCTGATGGTGTATATGAAATTAAACTTTTTTGTATAAAGACGATTACATTAGAAAATTTTTTTGTAATAGTGGTTTCAAGAGTTATAACCATTACCTTAATTAAATGTATAGATAGATATTGGCATAAAAATGAAGTTAAAGAAAGCTATACAGAACAAATTTTTTGGCAGTTTATGTTGTTAATTATATTTATAATTTTAATTATGGGAAAGCACTATTTAATTGACATTGGAAAACATGATAAAAAAGATACTATGTCGATTATAATTACTATATTTATTTTATTGTTCATATGTATTTTTACAAGAATAAGACTATTGAAAATAAATGTCATAATACAGCAGCAAGAAAAGCAAATTGTTGATCTTCAGCATATTCATGAAATGCAATATAGGTTTTATGAGGAAAGGACTAAACAGGAAAATGAGTTAAGAAGTATAAGGCATGATTTAAAAAATCATTTATTGTTAATAAAAGATATGTATGAGGTAGGCAATGTTGATTACTACCAAAGATTATTAGATATAGTTAGTAATGAGGATGTAATAATTAGTGGCTGTATTGTTTTTGATATTTTAGTAAATGAAAAAAAGAAGATTGCAGAGCAACAGAAAATTCTTTTTGAAGTGATTATTATAAAAAATATTTCTTGTATAAATTATATTGAAGAGTGGGATTTGTGTTTAATATTCGGTAATCTAATAGATAACGCACTGGAAAATGCAGTTAAAGTAGAAAGTCCAAAAATTACAGTAAATTTAGATATTATAAATAATTTTTTTATCATGATTATCAGTAATACATATGATTCAAGCAAAATAAGGAAAACTAGAAGTGGTTTTTTGACGACAAAAGAAGATGCTGATAAACATGGAATGGGATTAAAAAGCGTAGAAGCGGCTATTGAAAAATATGATGGATATTTAAAGTTTGAGTATGAGCAATCTTTATTTAGGGTAAAAGTGCTGATACCGATAAGCAATAATATTAAGAAAGTAATATGATATTCTACTTATTTGAAAAAGGGGAAGTGAGTAAGCAGATGAAAGTATTAGTTTGTGATGATGAGAAACTGTTTCTTAATAAGATTTCACAAGATTTAAGGTGCATTGGTCAGGAATTGGATATAAATTTTTCATTGATTCTATCTCGAAGCGAAAAAGAATTTTGGGATATTTATAAAAAAGATCCAGATATAGATATTGTCTTTATGGATATTCTGTTAGGAAATGAAAATGGATACCAAATAGCTTCACGGCTTCGTGAGGCTAATCGGAAGATTAAAATAATTTTTTTGACAGCAATTACAAAATATGCAATCAAAGGATATGAAATAGGAGCGACTAGGTATTTAGTAAAGCCAATTACTTTTAAAGCATTAAAGTCTGTTTTTTCTAAAACAGTTGAGGAAGTTATAAAAAGCAGTGAGGAATACATAATTGAAAAAAATGATGAGGGGGTATTTAAAATTTTTTTATCAGATATTATTTATATTGAAACATATGAGAGAAACACACTTATACACACAAAAGAAAAAAAGATAATTAGCTATCATACTATGTTAAAACATTTGTCCCGGCTTAATTCAAAGTTTGTACGCTGCCATATAGGGGTAATTGTTAATATCGAATATGTTATGGAGTTTGGGAGGAATAGTCTTACAATGCAATATGGAAAAGTGGTGCCAATGAGTAAAAGCAAAAAAAACGGAGTAAAAGAGGCATTACTGGCATATTATGACAATCTAATAATAAATAAATGAATTTATGGCGACAAAATTTAAAACCTGAATTTTGTCGTTATTTATGTGCTTTTGAGATAATTGTGCAATAAATCCGATAGGGCGCCTTGTCAGTAGTTGCCTTTTTGCTTATAATGAATGAGAAGAAAAAATGAGGAAAATATCAGGGGAAGGTGAGGGTATTGATAAAAATTGCAATTTGCGATGATGATAAAAATGCCATTGCTCTACAAGAAGTAGTAGTAAAAAGTAGTTTACAACATAATAGTATTGGTTATGAAATTACAACATATACCATTGGCACAAACCTTCTTGATGATATTACAGATGACGGATATTTTTTTGATCTGATATTATTGGATATTGAGATGCCGGAATTAAACGGTATGCAGATCTCTGAGAAGTTAAAGGCTGTTTTGCCTAATGTTAAAATTATTTTTGTAACTTCACATACTGAGTACGCCATTGATGCTTTTGAACTCTCTATTTTCCGATATATCTTAAAAAGTAACTTGAAGAAAAAATTATCGTCTGCCGTTATAGATGCTGCAAAGTTAATAGAATTAGGAACTGAACACGAATATATCATACAAACCAATAATCGTATGGAAAAGATACCCTACAAAGACATTTTCTACATTCAGCGTGACAGAGGTAAAAATTCAATATTTTATACAAGTATGGGAACTTCTAAAGTCAGAAAGTCTTTACAACAAATATATGAAGAGTTGTCAGCTTTGGAGTTTGTTTTTATTGATAGGAGTTATATTGTAAATATTATTCAGATTATGAAGATTTGCGATAATTCAGTGATTTTGAAAAATGATATAAAGCTGCCTGTCAGCCGTTCCCATTTACAGGAAGTAAAGCAGCAAATAAACAGGTTTTGGGGGAAGCACATATGATAGAATGGTATCAAATAATTTCATGTTTACTCACAAATGGGATACGGATTTTTATATGTCTGCTTATAATAACAGCTTTATTAAATTTACATAAAGTTCAAAAATGTACAATGTGGATGGCTTTTGGTCTTGGTATAGTCATTGAGATTCTGCATGTATTCGCTATGCCGTACTTGTTAATGAATGCTATTGAAGTATTCGCTATTCTTGTCATAATTTATTTACAGTATTATTATGAGTTAAGGATTTGCGCTTTTCTCACAATTTTTTTTGAGATAGCGGTTGGACTTTGGGATTTTCTGATTTCCGCAGGATTAGCGATTATATTCAATAACAATAGATTTATGTATGATATGACATATGAACATATGGCAGCGGTATGGATTGTACGATTGTTGATGATTGGATTTGCTATATTCATTGCAAAGCAGGGGAAAGGAGCCGCAGAAAAACTTTATGGGATTATTGCGATTATCGCTGTTGTTGGCATGTTTTGTGTTATTGCATTGACTGAGCAATCAATAATGCCGTTATCTGGTGAACAGTCTGCTACATGGGTTATTCTTTCCGTTATCCTCTTAATGTCTGTACTTTTTTATAAACTTAATCGCCAATATGACATGGAAAAAGAGATTGTCAGGTTAAAAACAGAGCAGATGGAATTGATGGAATGTGACTATCAAAATCTGAATAATACTTATTCTGCCAATGCAAGACTATATCATGATTTGCATAATCATTTAGAAATTTTATATTCATATATATTACAGGAGCAGAAAGAGGAAGCACTGAATTATATAAATGATTTACGGACTCCTATTGAGAAAATTACACAAGGTATTTGGACTGGGCAGGAAGCGGTTGATTATCTGATAAGTAGTAAGATTGCTGTTGCAGATCATTATGGCATTGAAACTAAAATCAATATCGAATTTCCGCGTCATACAAATATCAAAAATACTGACCTTGCTGCTATTTTAGGTAATTTATTGGATAATGCCATTGAAGCAATAGCAAATTCAAATGAAACGCCACGTTTATTATGCCTGACAATGCGGCGTATCAATGATATGCTGATTATTAAGGTTGAAAATAGCTGCATGAAAAAACCGGATATTGCTGGAGTGGAAATAAAGACAACAAAAAATGATAATGAATTACATGGATGGGGATTAAAAAGCGCACGAGCTGCAGCAGAGCGATACGATGGTACGCTTGAAATATCGTATGCTGATAAAAGATTCTGTGCAGTGGTAGTTCTTTCTTTTGAAGCTATTTGAAAAGTTGGCTTTTGATAAAATGGGCTGTCTTAAAGGGCAGCCTTTTATCATGGACAAAAACCTACCGATTACGGACATTTACGCAGAAATACAATTTTTGCGGTATACTATGCTTGTTGTAAGCAAAGTATAAAATTATAAGGAGGTTTTGTTATGCGTCATTTCTATTTTCGTTTGGTACTGGGGGTTGTATTTATAATCTGTACGGTTTATAGCTTTATTACATCGAATACCCAATTTGTGTTGATGTATCTTGCCCTTGGCGGAGTTTTCTTGTTTTCAGCTTATTCCATTTGGAAAAAAGAAAAAGATAATCGGAGGTAAATTGGTATGGATAGGAAGGTATTTCTTGCGCTCAAGAATTTGTGTGTGTGGTATACTCTGGATTGCCCAGTGCTTTTTGATTTTTCCATTGAATTAGCGGAAAATGAAGTGATCGGGTTGATTGGTTTGAACGGTGCTGGAAAAACTACCTTTATGAAAGTAATATCAGGACTGGTTGACAGTTATTACATTGAGGACGCAATTTGGAATGGAAAGCCATTTTCTTTTCGTGACAAAGCGTTTAAGCTGAATCGTTATACAGTATTTGCAGAGGAACATTCTTTTCAGTGTTTTACATTTAACGAATATCTTTCCTATGTTTTGGCGTCTTATCAACAGCCTGCACCAGATGTTTCGGAACTGGTGCAGGGATTTCATTTTGAAAAATATACGGACTGCCTTTTGAAAGAACTGTCAACGGGAAATCTGAAAAAAGCCTATTTGATAACAGCGTTTGCCCTGCACCCTAAGTTATTGCTGCTTGACGAGCCGGTAAATGGTCTTGACTTTCAAAGTACTGAATACCTTTATCAGCTTATGGAGAGGTATAAAAAGTATGGAACGATTTTGTTTTCCTCGCATATTTTAGAGAGCATCTGCTTGACTTCTGATCGGGTGCTTGTGTTGGAGCAGGGGAAAATCAGGCAGTCATTTATGGGAACGGAGATTGAGGCAGAAAAAATCAGGGAGGTGCTTGCATTTGAAGAAGAACCTTAAAGCATTTCTGAAGCAGTTATTCGGTGCACGGTATGAATATTTGAAAAAGAGCTTATTAAGTAGTCTGATACTGTTTTTTGCGATATATGCCGCTGAAATACGATTGTTAATTTCCCCGTTTATTCTTTTTCTTACCTCAACATTGTTTACGGCAGGTATTATGTGGCAGGCACTCAATGCTTCGAGCAATACAAGAATGTTGCAAGGGATGTTTCTGCTTCCTTTTGAAAGCAGGGAACTTACAATGGCATATGCATTTGCGCTTAGCGGTTACACACTAATTACTAAAACAATGTTGGTATGGTCCGTTATCTTTGCTGTTTCAAGGTGGAATTTATTGCAGACAATAACAGCTTTACTTTGCGGTTGCAATGCATGTTTTGTTACTATGGTGGTTTATGCAATGTTTTTAAGAAAACGATATTTTCAGGCTGTATTATGGGCTATCGGTGTTTTAGGCGTGTTAGTAGGAATAAGACATAGCGAAGTAGTTCTTATAGTTCAAATTATCAGTTTATGTATAGCCAGTCTGTACCTTTTATCTGTGGATGCGTATATCTTTTATCGTCCGAGATATGCTGGTGCGATGATTCGGCACAAGAGCAGGCGTGGAAGTATCATGGTTTATTTGTTACGTTATATGATTACAAATAAAAACTATCTGATAAATACTTTTGGTCTTATGGCGGTTGCTTGTTTTTTGCCATTTTTATTTGGACAGTTTAAGGGGATTGATGTGATGCCGCTTGGGTTTGCAGTTTTATGTCTTAATACACCAATCTGTATTTTGTTATCATGCGATCCTGATTTAGAACAGGCAGTTAGAATGTTGCCAGGGCAGTTCAGAGGCTTTTGTATAAGGTATTCCCTGTTTATTTTCATTGTCAATATGGTTGTAAATGGTATTTATTTGTGTAGTTGGCATTTTCAATATAGAAATGTAGATGTTCTTGATTTTTTGTTGATTGTTCTGTTTGCATTGCAAAGTGCAATTTTGTCTGTGCTGTTGGAGTGGATCAGACCTATTCGTGGATGGAAAATTGAGAGCGATTTATGGCATCATCCACGAAAATATGTTGTTCCATTGCTGATGATGTTTGGTGCAGCGTTTATCAGTATATGGTCGTTTTTAGCTTGGCTTTGGCTCGGTGTTCTTATTTTTGAATGTTTAGTGTTGATATTTATTGCAAGGAGGGTTTAATGATGAAGAATACTAAATGTTGTCCCAAATGTAACTCAAATAATGTTGTTCGGGTGCCAGATAATCCGAACCGTCATGCCAGTGGAAATAACATCTATACCTCAACAATTACGCTTATTAAAAAAATTCCTGTTATCCGCTATGTCTGCTGTGATTGTGGTTATGTAGAGAATTGGGTAGAAAAACAGAAAGAACGTGAAGAAATTAAGCGTACTTTTGGATAAATTAGAAGTGAATGATGGCATGGGATATTGATGTAAAGGAAAAAGTTTATCAACGTCTTGCATATGAAATATTTTTCCGTATCTGTAATGGACAGTATAAACTTGGTGAAAAACTTCCCGCATACAGAGTAATTGCAACAGAAGCTGGATGTAATACAGAAACGGTTAGGAAGGCTGTTTGGGATCTGGAAAGAAATGGAATTGTAATTAAAACTCGAAAGGGTAACTTTGTTACTCAGGCGAATGAGAAGGTGGTGGATTATCGGGAAAAATATCTTACAAATATTGAAAAAAATTATATTATAGCAAAGCAAAAGGTAAATGGTTCATGTTTATGATTTATATAAAATTGTTATTATAGGTAATGGCATCATATCTTTGCCTATCATGCGTGAAAATACAGATAAAACAGTGGTCTGTGATATTGCAAGCTGCTGTTTTTTTATACAAAAATACCAAGTAAGCAATGTAGATGTCAAGGTACGCAATTTCTCTTTTGTTTGTTGAATGTTTTGTGTAAACTACTGGTGACGAACGGTAATTGAAAGGAGAAATGACTATGAAAAATACAATTGAAAAGGCAACTATCGTACAGAATAAGTATTGTAACGCATGTGCAGCAGGCGCACTTTGCTTGGTAGACGGTCCGGTTCCCGATTTTGAAGTTGCGGCTGTGGCAGCTTTGTTTGGCCTTGCGGATTAATCTTTTGCACTGCTACATATAAAGGACTGAAAAGGCTGCATCTTAGGCAGAAATTGAGTCCTTTTGATGTTTGATTATGTTATGCAACCAGTAGTTTGAATAGCACACCGTTTGTCAAAGAAATCCAGCTAGGATGAAGGTTATTCTAGCTGGATTACTTAAACAATGGAGGAGAAAAACATAATGAAAAAAGGTTTTATATCAATTAGCGAAAATGCCCTTATGTATACAACTACACTGAATAACAATATTCTTATTAAAGAAGAAGTAAAGGGCAGAATAAACTATGGGTTTTTTAGTGTTAATAATACAGGAAAAATGATTCTTGAAGCGATTACAGGTACTATGGCATTTAAGGAATTTGTAAAGCATTTTACCGAAATAGTTGACATTGATTATGAGGAAAACAAAGGCTGGATTGAGGAATTTTTATATGATTTGGAAAAGAAAGGCGCTGTGAAGTTTACGGAAGAGCCCTGTCCATGTGAGAAGATTAAAAATATTGGATCGGACGATTTAATTTCCCCCATGCACGCAACGATTGAGGTAACAAATAAATGCAATTTGAGGTGTAAACATTGCTATTTGGAAGCCGGACCAGAAAAAAATAAGATGATGTCCTTAGAGCAATTTAAGGTTGTATTAAGCGAATTGGAAAAAAATATGGTCGTCAATGTAGAGTTTACAGGCGGAGAATTATTTGTCAACCCGGATATATACGATATTTTGAAACTGGCATTTCAAAAATTTACTATTATAGGTATATTAACAAATGGAATAATTTTGCGGGATGATGTTCTGGATTTACTTGTTGAAAACAAAGACCGTACTTTTGTCAATATTTCAATTGATAGTATAAACAGCGAGACGCATGATCAATTCAGAGGGGTGCAGGGAGCTTTCAATAAAACATATGAAAATGTTAAGAAGATGACAGATAAGGGAATTAATGTGCGTATAGCGAGTAGCATTTTCAATGAAAATATGTGGGAAATAGATAAGCTGGCACAACTTGCAGTAGACTTAGGTGCAAGAATGTTTTCGTTTAACTTTGTTGAAGAATTCGGGAGAGGAAATAATATATTTAAGGATGCTTATCAGGATTTAAAGGTAAAAGAGTATGTGGATTATTTGAATAATGAGGTTATAGAAAAGTATAAAGGGATTATTCCAATACAGAAAGGTGAAGGGCTGTTAGGTACACGAAATTGCGGGGCTGGTGTAAATTCAATTGTTATTGATCCGACGGGTAAAATTAGACCATGTGTTTTGGGTCCTTCATGGTGTGACATGGGTAATCTTTTTGAAGAACCATTTTCTACAATTATGAAAAGGGATATTTATAAACAATTGGCGAGTATATTACCGCCTTATGAAACAAATGGGTGTGACAAAGACTGTCGTTATTTATCCTATTGTAAAGGCTGCTATTTAAAGGGATTTCAAACATGTAAGAATACAGGGAAAATATGTTCATGGATAAAAGCAAACAAGTTAGAAAAAATATTTGCTGTTTTTAACAAGGAGGAGATATGAGGTTATTTAATAGCATTTTAACCAGAGTTTTTTCTGATTGCAATTATCATGTTCTGAAAAATTGGCTTGCTAGTAATAAGGGCAGATTGGAAGAAAACTTTTATCTCAATAATATTTTAATGAGTGGAACAGTAAAAAAAGCTGGTAATGATGCAATAGAGATATTGTATTTAAAATATTTTGCGGAAGAAGAACTAAGCCAGACACAAATATTAACAATATATAATGCCGGAGAAAAGATTTTACCTGATTATGAGCAGTTTATCCTTTTTTATCAAGATAAAAGAGAAAATGATCTTGTAAATAGAATTATCAGAAATATTTCGTCGGAACCTGAAAACAAAATTGAAAATAGCGAAATCTATGATATGGAGTGCAGAAAAATTAAAGCTCAATTACAGAACTCTTTTTGTGATTCAGTTTTATGCAAGGCTGCAAAAGAAAGGGAAATATTTGAAATTCAAGAGTCAATAGAAGAACAAGAGTTGGCGTTTGTTGGATTGTATTCCTCAGTAAAATATTGGGATTTTAGGGAGATGCTTTGTTATAAGCTGCTGGAAAAAATTTTTGGCTCAAATGATATAAACGGTGCATATTTCTGCTTTCGAGAAAGAGGGTATATATATTCTGGACTTTCAGGGTTTATGATCGAAAATGACTTTTTTTATACAGGAGCTATCATGCAATATAATTCAGAACATGAAGTAGCAATTAGCAGGGCAATAAGAGATTTTGAGTTTTCAACGGAAGAATTTGAGGAAGCAAAAAATCTGTTAATTGATGATTTTCGATACTCTGAGTTACAGTATGGAAAAACATATACTCTATTGCCGTATAAGTTAAAAACGGCAGAACCGGATAATTATGAAGAGTGTATACGTAGCATAACAGAACATGACTTACGAATAAAGCAAAAAGAAATATCCTCAAAAGGATTTAATCTTAGAATGAAGGTGATTTAATGAAGTTGGTTCCATTTGATTGTTATAAAGACAATAATTCCAATTGCATCTATTTTTCTATTGAACATAATATAGAAATTTTTAATGTATATTTCAATTATGGATATGAAAGCGATAGTAACGCTGGATATGCACATTTATTAGAACATATGATAATAAAAGCAAATCAAAAGGAATGGAGTTCTTTTTGGAAAAATGGTGTGCAGTTTAATGCAGTCACAAAAGAATACACTACAATATTTACATTCTTGAATTTGAGGAATAGTAATTTTTTGTTTCATAGTAAAAAAAATATAGAAGAAACATTCAAGGACTTACATACAAAAGGCATTGATCAAGAATTATTGGAGAGCGAGAAAAGAACAATATTGGAAGAACTTTCAATATTAGAGAAACAGTTTTCTGAAAATGCGGCAGCAGCAATGTTAGGGAATAGAAATGAAATTACGAGTTTTACAATTAGTAAAATGATAGAGATATATATGAGTCAATATGTTGCTTTAAATAGCATTTATATTGGAAACTTGGCAGATAAAAAAGATAGTTATATACCAATTCATAAAAAGGTATTTCCCATTTCACATGAGGGCATCGTAACAAAAAAAGATAAATCAGAGTTTGCTTTAACAGATTGCTTTGAGTCAAACATTATACTTTATTTTTTGCATATTTGCTATGTATCGCAACTTCATAGAGGTTGGGATATGAAAATCTATAAGGATGCTGCAGGAATAAGATTGAAATTTATCGGACAATTAGTACTGGGGCATAAAAGAAATATATTAAATAGATATTGCTTATCATGTTCAAATTTGAAAATGTATATGGACGAAGTAAGCTATATTGTTATGAATAATTTATCAGAGGTAAATATTGAAGATATGTTTTTGGAAAATTGGGAAGGAGTATTTAATGAATAAAAAGGTAAAAATATATGCAAATTTTCTTTTATGTTTCGTTGTTTGCATGGCATTATATCTTTTTAGTACATATTTTAGAGATTTAATGCAATATCTATTTCAGGCAGAGGCAAGATATTGGAATATTGAGTTCGTGCTAATAGTAGCAGTTTCTATATTCAATGGTTCCATCTTGGAGTATTATAATAAAATCCTTTTAGAACAACCAGCTAAAATATTTGTGATGCTGAAATACTTAATTTTACAATTATATCTTTTTTCAATAATATTATTTTACATAATGATGGTTAGCAATAGTACATTTGGTGAGAAAACTAGATTGGGAAAAGTTATAATGCCAGTCAGCTTTGCTGTTTTGCTTATGTATATATTTTTTTTATTGCATGAGAAAAAACGTAATCAAAAAAAATTAAGTCGAGTAGATTTGTTCAAAATTATTATAGGTACAAACCTTATTTTTCAATCTACAATATTTGAAATTATTTTTTTGGGTTTGTATTTTCTACTTATGTATTGGGTGCAGAAAATAAATATATTAAAACATTTAAAGTTAAAAAAAATTGTAAAGTTGCTATTTGGTATCATTTTATTAACAGAAACATATTTGTTACTTTCTGAAATTGATATATATAGCAAGTTTTTTTTGAGTGTTACCAATATTTTTGTTTTATTTGTAGGGAAAAAGGATTTCGATCACTGTAATAGTGAATGGAATAATTCTGCCAGTTATAAAAGAGGTAGTGTTTAAGGACAAAAAGTATTTAGTATAGTAGTCCGAAAGAGGGTAGGTGCGTTATTTACAATCTGGGAAGCCATTATATATGCGGTCTGCAAATATTGCATTTGTAGGACTGATCTGTTACAGTATAACACTTTATTCAAAAAGGCTGTTCGGAAATAATTACATGGAATGTCGGAAAAATTACATGGTGGATAAATATGTAAAAAGAAATGCTATTATAAGAGCATAGATATTAAAGATGTTTTTGAGATATTGAATTTAGTAGATTTGATGTAGAGTGGTGTATTTATCTTGTTGGGTTATTGGAAGATAATATTACGGCAATGTATTCTATATAATAATTTAATAATAGGATTCATGGTAAATGATATAAGCCCAATTGAGGACAAAGCTGAACCATCGAATACTGAGGTGGTTTTGACTATGATTATCATTCAATTTAATGATAAAATTTATGAAAGGAGCCAGAAAACAATGGAATTCACAATGAAAGAAATTGAAATCGAGGATATTGATGTTCTTGAAGAAACCGAGACACCTGTTTGGGGTGTTTTCTGCGGCAGTGGATGTGATCAGACTGGTATGTGGGGTATCGCTTGTCATTCTTAATGGCAATACCTTGACCAATTAAGATCACAAAATACCACACTAAGATAACCGATTGTTTCGAGCAGCTGATTATGAAATGCTTGAACCATCTTTCTTAGTGTGGTGTTGTTATTATATAAACAGAATTAGCCACAACAATCATCAACTAATTATTCTTGTAAACTAATTTCTTATATAACACGTTGGATAAAGTGAGGAAATAACATGAATGCACATTTCATAAAAAAATCTGAAGATTCATATGTGATGTTTATAGGTAATACTATGAAATTTTATAATGTAAATGAAAATGTAAAAAATGCTGTTGTCGATATTCAAAATGGTCTTAAAAAAGAATATATTTTGGATAAGTACAAAATGACAGATAAGATATATGAAAATATTTTTCAGACAATAAATGCAAGTGAAGTAGTAGGAATACAGCCTCCAAACGATAGTAGCTTGTCAAAGTTGGCAATAAATGTTACAAATAAGTGTAACCTGCAGTGTAAGTACTGCTATGCAGGAGGTGGCAGCTATTGTTCTGATGAGGGACTGATGGATCTAGCGACTGCAAAAAGGGTTATAGATGTATTTTATAATAAATTTAAGTCTATAAACGCAATTCAGTTTTTTGGTGGTGAACCACTATTGAATGAACCAATAATCCGTTTTATCTGTGAGTATATAGCAGAATTATATAACGATAAGAAAATAAATACTATGCCACAATTTGGAGCTACAACTAACGGTACAATATTTTCGGATCAATTGGTTGAAACAATAAAAAGATTCAATATATTCTTGACTATTAGCATTGATGGTCCAAAAGAAATACATGATAATATGCGTATAGGCAAAAGCGGAAAGGGATCTTTTGATATTATTATAAAGAATATCAAGAAATTCAGAAGTAATTCAATAAAAATAAATGCAAGTGAGATAACGTTTAACAACAGTCATTTGAAGTATGATTATTCTGTTTTAGATACAATTAAATATTTAAAGGATAATTTAGACATACAGAACATTCATATTGTGCCGGTATCCGGAAATTCAGAAGCCGATTATCGACTTCCAGATTTTAATAGCTTCCCATCTTCTGTTAAGACTATTTTTGAAGAAATTAATAATAAAAGGGATTACTCTTATTCTATGATTAATAGAGTAATACAATCGTTAAGAAATAGAACAACCAGTAGATTTTTTTGTGGAGCTGGTTTAACTGATTATTCTGTTTCGATTAAAGGAGACATATATCCTTGTTTTATGTTTACAGATATAGAATGTTATAAACTCGGAAATGTATGGAGTGAAAAATCTTTTTTTGACAGTCCTGAATATAGCACATGGAGAAACAAATTCCTAAGTTTCAATAAATATGAATGTGGGGAATGTGCAGAATGCTTTAATAACAGAATATGTTCAGGGTGTTTAGGAATTAATTATTTTAATACAGGAAATATCTATAAGCCTTCAAAAATGTACTGTGATATGCAGAAAGCATTAACAGAGAATATTTTACTTGAATTATCAAAATATATAAAGTACGAGGAGGGTATTTCATGAGTTATCCCTGCACAGTTAATGATATTCAACCGTATCTTCTATATGAATACAAAGACAAAGAAAACAAATACGCAATAGGTAGCATCAGCAGAGACAGATTTATTGAAGTAAATGAGAGTAGTACCCCAGTTGTTATGAAGGCTATCAAACTTATGGACGGAAGTAAATCCTTCGATGAAATAGATAAAACTGTATTTGAAACTACAGGTTTTTTAATCAAATCTAAAGATTTATATGAAATATTATCAAGAGCGGATTTGTTATTGGAAGCGGATAACAATAAGGCTGAAAAGAGTGAATTTGAAACACTTGCCTTGAAGATTTTTGATTTTAAAATAGAAAAGTATAAAAAGTTTTTTTCTTATCTGTCCTTCTTGGCAGTGCCTACCTTATTTATTTTTGTGTTACTTGTTATATTTACTTCGATTTTTGTATATAGTAATGGTAATTATTTATCGTCTTTTAGCTTATTGGGGTTTCAAGACCATTATGTACGTAATTTTCTTATCATGTTTGTTGTTATGGCATTGTCTGTTTCCTTTCATGAAATTGCACACGGCATAACAGCCTCAAAATATAATATCACACCTAAAAGTTTTTCTATATCTTTGTATTTATATGTAAGTCCTATAGTATACATTAGACTTCCAGGGTTGTATGCTGTAAAACCTTTACAACGTATACATATTTGGATATCCGGTGTAGTTGTAAATTCTCTTTTTGCATGTTGCGGATTAATAGCATCTATTCTTTTAGCTAAACATGATGCTTCTCAATTTTATATTTCTATATGTAACTATACATGGTATATAAATTTGATATTTGTTATTGTAAATCTGTGTCCCCTTATGCCCTTAGATGGATACTTTATTCTTGCAACTATAATGAAAATTCCTAATATGAGAAAACATTCTTTCGCCAAACTGGGTAAGAGCCTAAGAAATCGAAAGATTAAGTTCACCATTAGCCAATTGATTTACTTTATTCTTAGCTTAGCAGTTATGAGTTTTGTAGTTATTAAAGAAGTATATGCTATGATACATATATTTGTAATAAATTTTTCCGAAGGAATGATATCTGCACTTTGGAGCATAAAACAATACATTGCACTAATTATTTTTATAGTTGTAGTAAGAATAATACGAGCAAAAGCAAATAAAAAATTGAATAATCGCAGCCTAAGATGATTAATTATATCGGCTTTTTCTTTCAATACATAAATATCTCGTATATTTCATATTTTAGCGAGTCACGGACGATACGTGGCTATAGATTATTTTTGTGACTATTTATTAATATTGAACACAAATTTTTATGATACTTTGAATAACTATAAAAATATGATTCTTTTGAATTGTTTGTATAATATAGTTTTTATTTGTTTGCTTTTGTATGACTTTTATACAATTCACAAGTATAAGCTCAATACATATTGATATTTTACCAGATCTATGATGAAATATATATGTAAATGTTATTCCTCAAAACTAAAGAAAGCGGTGAAATTATGATTTCCGTACTCGTAATAGAAGATGACAAAACGATAAACAGTTTGCTTTGTAGTATCATAACGAAAAGTGGTTACTCTGCGGATAGTGCCGAAAACGGACTTGATGGACTTGACAAGGCGTTGTCGGGCGACTACAATATTATTCTTATGGATTTGATGCTACCATTGAAAACGGGAGAGGAAGTGCTGAAAGAGCTGCGCTCTGTCAAGAATACGCCCGTTATCATCATTTCGGCAAAGTTGGAGGTACACAGCAGAATAGAGCTTTTCCAGATAGGCGCTGACGATTATATCACTAAGCCCTTTGATATTGATGAGGTTATGCTACGTATACAGGCTGTGCTTCGTCGGACTGAGTTGCAGATCTGCACTCTGCTCACATTCAGAGAAATAAAACTCGACACCGACTCAAAGCGTGTTTATGTCAATGGAAATGAGATTATCTGTACGGCTACGGAATTTGCGATACTGGAGCTGATGCTGAAAAATCCCAAAACGGTATTTTCAAAACGTAGGCTTTATGAAAGCGTTTCTGGAGATACCTATTTGGGTGATGACAACACGATGAATGTACACATCAGTAATTTGCGAAAAAAGATTGCAAAATTCACTTCGGAGGAATACATTGAAACTGTTTATAGAATGGGGTATCGTCTGATAAATTAAGGTTTTCTTTAGATTTGATGAAGAATCTTTAAAACATCATATGTTAGTATAAGAGCATGAAAGAAATGGAGGTTTGCAAAATGGAAAACATTATTTTACAAACACACGGAATATCCGTGAAATACGGTAATTTTCTTGCTCTTGATGATGTAAGTATCAGTCTCAAAAATAAGCATATCTATGGTTTTATCGGTGAGAACGGCGCAGGCAAGACTACATTGATGAGAGTATTGACGGGGCTGCTTTATCCGACAAGCGGTGCTTTTTCGCTGTTCGGAAAGAATGGGCAGTCCGACATTTTGAAAATGCGCTCGCATATAGGCAGCACCATTGAGGCGCCTGCCCTTTATCAGGAATACTCCGCTTACCGTAATCTTGAATTACAGCGTATCCTTATTGGTAATCCCGACAGGGAAATATGCGATAAGCTGCTCGAAATGGTAGGGCTGACCGAGGTCAAGGATAAGAAGGTAAGGAAGTTCTCTATGGGTATGAAGCAGAGACTCAGCATAGCAATGGCTCTTGTCGGCAAGCCGAGATTACTTATACTTGATGAGCCAATAAATGGTCTTGACCCTAAGAACATATCCGAGCTGCGTAGCCTGCTTAAAAGGCTGAATGAGGAAAATGATGTTACGCTGTTCATATCAAGTCATATCCTTAACGAGCTTTATCTGCTTGCTACCGATTATTATATTATTCACAAAGGTAAGATAATTGAGTCGCTCACACATGATGAGCTTGACGAAAAATGCCGACAGTATATAAAGATAAAGACATCCGAGCTGCCAAAATGTATAACCGTTATTGAGAAAGAGTATCATAATGCAGAATACATCGTCATTGATGGTGAGACGTTGCATCTATTTTCGCATACTGACAGGGCAGAGAGCATAGCAAAGCTTCTCATGGAGAACCATATTGTTACTAAGGAATTCACAGTTACAGAGCAAAGCCTTGAAGAATACTTTCTTGGTATCACAGGAGGTGACAGTAATGCATAATCAGTTAATGATCGAAAAATATAAAGCTAAAAGATTTACTATCATGTATCTTGCGGCGGTTGTTCTGGCAGCAGCAGGATTTTTCTTAGGATTCCTCAAGCTTCCGGAAAATCTGGATACGGCAGTGGTGTTTTCTCTTTCGATTTGCGATACATCATTTATGTTTATTGTTTCTCTTGTTGCTGCTTGGTTTGCAGGAAATGATTTTCTAAACCGAACGATACAAAATGAAATAAAAGTGGGATACAGCCGTTTTTCAGTATTTATGGCAAGAACTATTACTACAGTTATAATGGCAGTACTGCTTCATTTGACCTATGTCTTTGCGACAGTCCTCGGATTTGCTATTAAATATAGATTTGACAGCAGTATATTTTCTGTTACGAATTTTGTTTGGATGTTGGTAGTCATGCTGCAGATATGTGCTAATATCTGCATTGTTATGTTTATTGTTTTTTCCCTCAAGAAAGTTACATCGGGAATTGCAGTAACGGTTGTTTTTAGCTTTGTGTCCTGCAATATTCTTAGAAACTTTATAAGAGAGAGCGTTTTTAGGCTGACTTGTTTTAGCCTCGCACAAACGAGTGATAACAGAACACTTGCGTTGTCAGCGGTGTTTGCAGCAGCGGTGATTGTTATTTCGGTGACAGCAACACACTTTGTTTTCAGAAAAGCTGAAATAAAATAGGAGGTGATACAGTGGTGGAAATACTTGTTATAATAGTGCTTTCTGCCGCTGTATGCATTTTTGCGGTAAAGCTGTTTTCCTTGAAAAGTAGGATTGGATTGGTATTGAAGCAACTCGATGATAAAGATATTACTCTTATTAAAACACAGCTTGGCGGTGACGAACTTGAAGCTGTTGTAAAAAAGATAAACCTTATGATAGAAAACGATCATAAGGCGAAAGTCGAGATAGGCAGGGAGCAGACTGCGCTAAAACAGGCAATTGCCGATATTTCTCACGATATACGCACCCCGCTTACGGCAGTAGTGGGATATCTCCAGCTTGCGGAAAATGAAGAACAGCGGAAAAATGTAAGCATTGCACTTGAACGTGCAATGTATTGCAGCAGTCTTGTGAACGATTTTTTTGAACTGTCAATCATTGATTCAAATGGCTATGAGCCTATTATGGAAAGTGTCGATGTGAACGATATGCTCTGTGAGCTGATACTTACTAATTTCTTGAACTTTGAAGATAAAGGCATTACTCCCTATTTTGAGGACAATGGCATACCTGTCTATGCTCATGCAGACAAAAAAATGTTGATAAGAGTCTTACAAAATCTTATATCAAATGGTATCAAATATGGCAGTGACCGGATTGATTTCACTTTCACTGTAGATGAAGCAATACATATATCTATATCAAATCCTATAATGGATAATGAGATAGATACAGAGAAAATGTTCGATAAATTTTACCGTGCAAGCAAATCTAGGTCAGCGGGCGGTGCGGGAATTGGACTTTATATCTGTAAGCAGTTTATTGAAGCAATGGATGGCTGTGTTTCTGCTTCTGTCAGGAACGGTATACTGACTATTACGATCACTCTTGGTATTGATGATGTGAATGTGTAGAATTAGGATGTACCGGAATCCATATGCAATATGGATGTATTAGATACAATGCTTGTTGAGCGGTTTCAAAAAAACAGCGGATATGATGCACATAGATCCTTATTGCAATATATTCGGAAATCGCAGTGTTACAGCGGATATACATTTGACTTAAAGAAAGTTGAGGTGGGAAAAGAGTACCGGTTTCATGCCAGAAAAAACGGTGCGGCTCTAAAGTTTGATGCAGCACCGTTTTCCTGTAAGCGTATTATATTAAATATCTGCCTCTATTGAAAGTCTTATGGCTTTCACTTTTCCCTCCTCATCCGCCTCGCACCGGTATACGGAGGAAAACGGCGGGTAGAGCATGAGCAGGTTTTCCGGGCAGAAATAGAAAGAAAGCGGGTTCTCCTGTGCCTGCAGGAAGGCAAACAGCCGGACGGCCATCACCAGGTTCTCCACCACAAGCATGGGAAACGGGATGCGGTACTGTGCATCGTGCCTCGCCAGCCACACCTTGAAAAGATGCAGTCGCATGGCGGCGCGTTTCTCCCAGTTTTCCTGTTTCCGTATGGACAGTACGAAGAGGGAAACCAGGTCCGGCGTCTCCCCCTTACGGAAAGCAGTGTTGTACTGTATGATGCCGTCGATGGCAAAAGAAGATGTCCCAAGGCGCACGTTTTTCAGGTATTCCAGCGAAGATACCCTTTCTTTGTAGTGGTGCAGGAAATGCAGGATAAACTGGTTTGCCGCGGCAATCTCAACTTTGCGAAGGCTCCCGGCGGGCTGCATGGCATGGGCGTTTGGCGTGACTGGTTCCATGTAGGTATATGCGCCCTGCGATAGAGCGTAAAGCCTGAGCGGGGAAGCAGGCGCGGGAAGCGCATCCCCGGTAGCCGTCCCCGCAGCAACGGGGACATGGCAGAGGACAATCCCCGCGCGTTTCAGTTTGTTTAGGTTGTTTAGGTAGGATGACTTGTGGTAATTGGGGTGCAGCCTCTCTTCCAGCAGGTATGCGATATGGTAATGGTTGAGGTAGTGGAAGGATGCCAGTATTTTGAGCAGTTCCATGTCGATCAGGTTAATGGTGCGCTTCTGGATCATCTGCTCGATCTGCGCATGGCTGCAGGCAGGTTTTTTATTTTCCGTCACAAGCTCCCATCCCGTTTCCAGATAAAAAGGCGTTTTGGAGAGCAGCAGGTCTGACGTTTCCCCCCGGCGGCATCCCTCCCCTGTTTCAGCCGGATCATTTACCGGACTGTCATATTTCTTCATGGCGGTTTATCCCCCTTTCGGTTTCTTCATTATTTTTATAAAATATCATCTATCCGCTCGCTTCCCTCCGGCAGCATATCATCCTTTCCGTTATCCGGGAGCAGCGTGCCGCCCTTCCTGTCCGCTTTTTCTGTATGATCCGTCTGCACGGAACTGCAGAAGATGGAAAGCGGCGTCCCCGGCAGGAAACGGTAGCCGTTTTCCGGCGCTTTGTCGTCTTCGGGGACAACAATCGGGGGAACTTTCTCACATACAGGGCTTTCTTCTTCCCGTTCAATGGAAAAAGGAAGCCTTTTTTTGCGCTCCCAGTCGGAGGGCTTCAAAAAGTCCACGATACCGGAAAGGGCGGGCAGCGGCCTGCCTCCCCTTGTGGTGAAAAACGTCACTTCCTGAAAGTCCCTCATGCGGATGCCGATTTCCTCGATGGCGTTCTTTTGTGTGGTCATCTCTCGCGAAAAATAGGAAAAATGCGGGGAATCATCAGTCAGCGCGGTTTCGGTGGTGGAGGTCTGCACCTCCTTTACGTCCCGCACGCCGGCAAGGGAGGAAAAGATCTCCATGTCGGAGAGGGACGAACGGCCAAAGACGATGATATGGGCGCAGCCCAAAATAACGCCCTTTAAATATTTTGTAATCTCGTTTTTCTCCATCTGATCCAGTGTCTGTATCGCTACCATCATGGACACGCGGAGCTTCCGGAACAGGGAGAAGTTCTTTTCCAGTGACGGGTGTATCAGCACGGGCAGCTCGTCCACATAAAAGAAATGCGGGATGCGCGTGTTCTCATTCCCCGGGCGGGAGAGTACGGCATTGTTAAAGGACAGCAGGAAGAAAAGCCCGAATGCCACGGCGTCGGTGTCGCCGCTGGCAAGGTTATAGTTGCACACGGTCACTTCGCCGTTTGCAAGCGCCCGGTCAAAGTCGATGCTTACATGGGAGCAGAAAATCTCGCGGTTTGTCGGCATCAGCAGGAATTCGTTGATGATGTTTCTCGTGCCTCGGCTCTGGTCCTCCATCTTTTTCCTGCCTTTCCCGAGCAGGTCTTCCCTTATGTACTGCACGATAAAGGTATACTGCTTCCTGCTCTGGTCCAGCTCCTGCAGCTTGTCAACATATTCGGCAAGCAGGTTGAAGTTGTTGATGAGCTCCTGCAAGTCGGCGGACGTCGCCTGCCTGTTCCGCAGGATGGGGACGGTCGCCATGACAAGGATTGCAAGGTTGGCGATCATCTGTCTGTTAAGCCCGGTAAAATAGGAATCCGCCTTGCCCTTTAAGTCGGTGATGGCCTGCATGACGTCGGAGAAAATGACCGCCTTTTTCACGATGAGCTGGTTTTTCGCCTCGCTGTCCATCTGGGGCGGCAGATAAAACGGGTTTAAGCCGATGGTGTTTTTCTTCCGCAGCCCGTTCTGATCGCGCACGGCGTCAATGCGGTTATAGGAGATCCCCCTTGCGTCACAGAGCCTGCACACGCCGTCAGTCAGGGAATCGTCCGGCGCAAGTATGGTGATGCCACAGACAGAATATTTAAGGCGCAGGCGCTCCAGCTTTTCCTGTACGCCGGCAATCCGCTGTTCCACTTCGGCGTCATTCAGCTGTCCGGCATCCGGGACGATGGGGATGCAGTCGTTGACGGAGAAGCCGCGTGCATTTTTGGGCGGCGCATAGGAGATTTCCCCATTTTCAAGAAGCGCCAGAAGCTGCTCTTTCTGCAGATCCTCTGCCTGGCAGCGCATATTCAGGTCGTCGCGGATGGCGGGCAGTATGGTGGAGGAGGTCTTGCCGGTTCCGGATGTGCCGTCAACCAGCGTGTGCAGGAACCGGTCCTTTGCATAGACGGTGATGTTTTTCCCGGTATTGATGTCCTTTACGATATTCATGTTATAAGCAATGTCCGCGGGTGCCTTCTTTTCCGGCGGAAGGCTGTGGGTGATTTTATATGCCATGATCCGCTGCAGGCATTCCGCGTCACGGATGGGGAAAAAGGCTGCTTTCGCAAGCAGTATCCCGGTTGGGATTAGGGGAAGCTGCGTGGCAAGCACGAGCACCATGCCATTCGTGAACGCCTCGTCCGTCGGAAGCTCCATGATCCACGGCAGGAACATCCTTGAAAGCAGTTTATAGATGAGGGACAGGACTGTCAGGTGGCAGGAGAGCAGCACGCCGAAAAGGCAGGCGTATTTCGTGTGGCGGAAATTGTAAAACGGATAGCGCGTCCCCCATACAAAAAGGAGCGGCGGCATGCACAGCCAGAATGCCGCATACAGGACATGGGGCGTTAAAATGCCGTAATCAACAAGCAAAATGGCACAGAAAAAGCGTACCGCATAGGAAACCAGATGCAGTTCGGCAAGGAACGCATCATAGTCAATGAGTGCCGGCAGCCACAGTGTCCCGCCTGGCATCTGCTTTCGGAAATAGGCGGCATGGGTATCCGGATTCTGGTACAGGGAAGCCGATTTATCCACGAAGCATATTTCCGTGCCGCTGTTTTCCGGGCGGCGCAGGGCATCCGCCAGCATATCGAGAAACAGCCCGGCATCCTCCCTTGACGCCACAAACAAAAGAAAGAGCATGGGTTCTTTTGCCGCGTGGCATTTCAGGTAGCGTGCCGTCCGCTCCCTGCCGCCGAGGTCATGGGCAATATCTTCGGCTGCAATCCATATGCCGATTCCGGACAGGAAAACATTACGGAAGGCATACTCCTTTCCGCCCTTGTCGCGGATAGAAAACAGGGCATGGTATTCCCATTCCTCCAAATCGTTCAATCCCATATGGAATAACAGGCGGCGCAGAAAACCGTGGAAATGATATTCTTCCTGCAGGGCGAAGGGAAGGTAGTCGTTCAGCCTGTGGTTTGGCAGGACATACAGGCGCATCCCTTTTCTGAGGCGGTACTGCAGAGTAGACTGTTCCTTTGCTTCCGGCAGGGGGTAAAATTTCTGCCGCAGCCTTTTTATGAATATTGCATCGCGCTCCATATCCCTGTCATTCTCCAGTGAGGTATCGTACAGGAAGTTTTTCTTTAGCCGCTCCAGTTCCGGCAACGTCAGATCAGGGTTTTGCAGGCAGAGGTTCTGCAGGATATTTCGGTCGCCCGCGGATAAATGGAGGAGGCTTGGGGACGGATTCCCTTGAAACTGTGCACAAAAGGAGGTAAAGGACAGCTTATTCCCGCATTCCGCTTCCAGCGATTCCCACACGCGGGCGGCTTTCAACAGGATGCGGTAGACAGAATAGGGCGGCTTTTTTACCGGGCGTTCCTTTGCCTTCGCATATAAGGTGAAAATAAGGGTATGGCGGAGGATTCCGTCCCCGATGAAGCAGTCGGCGGACATATACTGGCTGATCTTGTTTCCCAGCGCACCCTCTCCCTGTGTACAGTTGTCCTGCTCAATGTAATATGTTCCGCATCCAGTCTGCAAAAACCCGTCGCAGCGGGGCGGCAGAAGGGTGCCCTCTGGTTCCCTGTAAGGACATTCCAGCCGCCACAGCGGGAGGCTGTCAAGGGACGGGTTGCCCAAATAGGAAAAGAAAATGTCTCTGGTATGGATGCGGTGGGGAAGCTGCTGCTGGCTGACAGGGGGACGGCGTTCCAGTTCAAAGCACATTTTCCCTAAAAACGCCCCGCCAAATATGCGTTCCACCCTCTTGCGCCCTTTTGCGGTGAGAAAATAATATTTTGTCCCTGCACTTCCCGGCATCGTCCTTGCGGAAAGGAAGCCCTCTTTTTCCAGCTTCTTTAAGCCGAGCCGCCCGCTGGTCGTTGTGCCGCCGTGGATGGCAGCTTTTGCAAGCTGCTTATAAGTAATGGTGTTGGCCTGCCCAATAAAAAAGAGGTCGCAGTCGCTCTGGGAAATGGAGAGCAGCCGGGCCTCTTTCAGCAATGCCTGTTTTAAATTATTTGTCATAAATGTATTGGTTCTCCTTTCGGTTAGTTGGTTAAAAAATTGAAAAAAAAGCTGCGGAAAAATCTGTAGCCAAAAAAAGAATGACCTGTTCCCAGGAATTTCACTGTCCATGATAAACCAAAAGGCTGATTCGTAAATAATAAGCGAGATTATTATAGCATATGGGGAATGGAATTTACAAGGGAAAAAAATGACATATTTGAAGAACAGTATATTGTGCGCAGCGGGAAATTCAGGGCAGATGAAAAAGATATTAAGTCAAGGAACGGCAGGCTACAGAAAACCCGCTGATTACAGGCACTTGGATAGGGAAACAGCCTGCTTGCCACAAGTATCTGCTGGAAAGAAAAAGAACGAAACTAGAAATGCTTCATCCTTATCATAGAAAGATGAAGGCAGAAGGAAGCCGGTGGCAGGAAGAAAAAGACGTACCTTAAAGTGATGGATAAAGGTACGCCGCCCGATTATTTTATGGTATCTTCTTTTATGATTAACGGTATCAGATCCTGCTTTTCCGCGAGATAAGTCGCAAGGTTTGTTACGGCTTCGCACAGCTGTTCATAATGCTGTGCGGACGTGGCAATCGTAAAGGCATCCTGACGGTACTGGAGCAGGCGGTAGCCCTGAATTTTTGCAAGGTCTTTTTGGGCAATCCGGCAGAGGATATCGGTAACGAGCGAGCCGCATGGATTGTCCGCCGAAAAAGAGAATGTTACGGAATAAATTTCCTCTTTCATTTTAATTTCAGGCTGATAAAGAAACTGATATTCTCTTTTCTCATCCATGGAAAAGAGCGGTTCTTCTGTTTGTGCAACATCCCGCAGCTCATAGGAGATGCCAAGCAGGGAATCAATGTAGGTGAGTGTCCGCAGCTTCTCCCGCGCTTCCATGGTTTCCAAAAGCGGTTGCGTGGAAAGCACCTCGTACATTTTTACATACTGGAGCATGGTAAAAATATAGGGAGAATAGCCGTATCGGTTTGTCTTGGAAGTCAACTCTTTTACCATAGCGGAAGGCGTTTTCACGCTTTGGCTGTTTCTGATTTGTGCAAGCAGTTTATAGACGGTTCTGAGGGAATAAACATTTTTATGGTATATGTCGTTAGTCTGCAGAAAACGGTACAGCTTGTATGGCTCCATTCAGACCTGACGACGGATGGTGCTTTTGGAGAAATAAAGGCGCAGCAGCGAAAGTGCCTGTTCATGCTCCGGATTCACGTAATAAAACTGGCCGGAGGCGCAGAGCAGAAGCATCTGTTTTTTTGTATCAGCATCTTCAACGATTTCCGCCCCGATAACCGGATTGAACTGTAAAAAGATTTCGAGCCGCTGCAGCTCCGCCATATTTTCCATAATACTGTAAAAAGGAAATCCCGTCCGCTCCGCTTCATTTGGGGAAAAGGTGGCGGGAAGATACAGGGACTCCTTTTACGGTTCATCTTTAACGCTGGATGCGGTTTCGGCATTATCCTGCGACCGTATTATTTCGGGTATGACCGCAGAAGCATGGAGCTCCGCTTTACAGGACATTTGGGCGGCAGGCTGTGCGTTAGACCTTTTTTCCGTTACCGGCTGATCCAGAAGTCCCAAAATGCACGCTGGCTTATCGGCGGCCTGTGGCTTCACGGAACAGGAGGGTGTCACCGTTTCCTCTTTCGGTGGAACAGTATCAATCGAGGATGGGTGCAGGATGCGGTTTATAGTGTCTGTAATCTTGTCCTGCGATATGTGGGTTCCGTTTTGCCACAGCCTGATCAGATATTGTTGTATTGCCTGTACATTCTGTGGGAGCAGTTTCCCATAAGCACTAACTTTTGCATATTCATAAATTTTATGTTATACTGAAACGGGG
>ERZ778497.672-NODE-672-length-27206-cov-6.597068_pt1 | contig 27206 bp, 23 predicted proteins | sample MGYA00509938_ERZ778497 | MGnify/ENA primary metagenome ERZ778497 (study PRJEB29527, sample SAMN07138969) | mouse gut metagenome | material: feces | host: mouse | place: China:Nanjing | collected 2016-01-25 ... | reverse complement strand
AAAGTTAGTGAAAAAAGATGAATGGAGGTGTTATCGCGCACTATTTACTTGAGTAGAGTGTCTTGTTTAACACGTTTCAGTTTTGATTTATTTCCAATCAGCCGGATAGTATATCCCGTCATATTGCAAATCGGCATTATAAAACGCTTTAGCCGTCAAACCGAGATTCTTTATAATCGACTCTGTGAGCCTCATTGCAGGATTGTTATAGAAATTGAAAATCATCAATGCCCCGTAGCCCTGCTCACGCATTCCGGTTAAAGAAAACATATCATTATACACCAGCACTTTATCGCCTCGGTCAGTCGTAAACCCGGGCATCCAGCGGGCTTTATACCAGTCGGCATCGATGCAGTTCCACGAACCGGTCCCTGCCTGATCCTGGCGGAGACCGGGATAAGTATCAACCGGATTGGCTTCGTCGCAATAGTCGTTCAACACATAGTCGAAGAACTCACCCGGCTGCTTCCCTTCAATAGGAACACCATAGTATAACTGATCCCACTTGTATGAAAGCACAAGACGTTCAGGCTGGGCCATCTTTATATCATAGGCCATACGCGAGGCAGCTTCATAAGACTTTTTCTGGAAGAGAGGATTATCTGTCGATGCGGCCTGGTCATATTTAGTCCATTCGTCATCAAGGAAAACCCCATCGAGCTGATAGGCATCGCAGATCTGTTTCACTTCACGGGCGAATTCTTTAGACGCACCCGGAGTGAGCGTGGATATACCCGACATGTCGTGGTTGCCCATCACACCGAGAATAACCTTTATGCCTCGATCCTGCAACGGTTTGATATACTTGTCGCGGTTATCAAGGATAGCCTGCACATTCTCATTGCGGCTTACATACACACGGCCTGTCTGGTCGTTATAATTGATGTTCGCCGAGAAAAGCACAACCATGTCAAACAGCTGCTTGCCCGAATCTTTCAGCGTAAAGCCCATCACATTAAGGGGGTTATGGTCGTTAACCTCTACAACTGCTATCATTTTCATGCCCGGAATGCCATTATATGTCTTGTCAGCACCTGGATATTTCGACGTGTCGCGAAGAAGCACAACAACAGAATTAACCCCTCCGACTGTTTGCCCGTTGGAAACGGTAAACGACAACGGCAACGCATAAATCTGGTCAGGGTTCAACTCTCCGGCACCGTTCACTGTCACTGCGAGCGGCGACGACTTCAACGCCCCCGCCTCGAAAGAGGCCACACCGTCGTTGGCAAATACCACCATATCGGATTTTACAGCCTCATAATCGGTTGCATTGGCAGCATTATAAGCCGTCAGCACATCTGCGTCATAGTTGAATGTGACCGAGCAATTACCCTGTATCGCCTTAGATGTGCGTGCATAGAGGTTGAATGTGCCTGAACCGGAAAAAGTGAACATTGAACCATCACTTTGGCCGATTGCATCCGTCACATAGACAACATTGCCGTCCGGAGCACCGATTACGCCCGTATCTGCACCGCCGACAATCAAATCGTCGTTATCGCACGAAGCTAAAGCCACCGTTGCCGAGAGGCAGAAAAGCGTGCGGAAGAAAATTTTATTATATTTCATTTCTTAGAGTATGTTTGAATTGTCAATTTTTCGCCGGTAGAGACACCTGCACCCATTCAGGGGCTTTCTCACATGAAAGGTCATAGCCGTTGGCATAATCTTTAAACACTTTGCCTGCCCCTTCATCCAATTTCCAATAGGCAACCAGTCCCCGGGAATCGTCAGGTACTGAATAGAAGTGATAGGGAGCGTTAATCTCATCCTGCGTCAAGATGCGGTTCCATACACGCAATTCCGACATGCAGCCATCGAAATAACGGTTCGCATCATAGGAATAACCCACATAGAATCCGCGCGGCCCGTCGGTTATATCGCCGGAAGCGGTGTTCCAGCTGAACGGCCCTCGGTAGGCCGAAACCTGTGTGCTCCCTTTTTTGATGCCGTTGAAATAAACGTTGGTTTCGCCGGTGGCAGTGTCAAAAGTCAGTGTCAGGAAAGTCCATTTGCCAGTCTCAAACTGCCATGCCGGGTCAGTAACGTTACCGTCGTTAGGAGCGGCAAGCTGAAGCTGGTTGGCCGGAATGCCGGCATCACCGATACGAACCAGAACCTGCCCCTCGATACCCATTACAGTGGCCAGGGTATTGGGGAAATTATCGGGATTCACAAGAGCCTCAACCGTCACCTGCGAAAGGTTTTCCAACCCTACAGCCTGATTGCCATCAAGGAATGTTGCATAATTCTTGCTCATATTGGCTACAACATTGATTATCGACGCCTCCTTGATAAGGAAGTAGAACGTGTTGTTGCTGAGCACTCCGAAAGGAGCCGAGACAATACCCACGGGAAGCACATAGAGCTTGCTGACATCAAGGTTCTCAAGATTTTCGAATTTGACCTCCACCTGGTTTGAGGTAGTGCCTCCGACAGGAATCACACCGGTCGGTTCGGGAATCGAATAGAACTCTGCAGGGAGCAATTCTGCATCCATCGAATAGATGCTGTTGTAGTCTGCCACTTTAGAAGGAACGACCCCGAAAGTGACATTAACTGCCGAGCCCTCATTCTTGGCCATTCCGGCCTGCACATACCCAACGGCATCTGTCGTGTTGCTTTTAACAAAGACAGTGGTAACCGGATTTGTGGCCGTCAGATACACTGTATTGTCGAAATTCTCCATGTCCTCCTGACAGGAAGCCAAAGCCACTCCTGCAATCAAAGCCATGGGAAGATATTTTGATAATTTCATTGTTTTCATGTTTTAAAGATGACAAAAACGGTTACACTCATTTCGCAGCCGGATTAAGAATCTGGATTGCCGTGCGACACACTTTGTAGGTAAAATTAGGGTCGTAATAATCGTCGGCAAGGTTAGTCAGCCCCAAAGCGCAGACATCAGCGCCACGCGCCCATTCCGCAGCCTTCCAGCTTGAATAACTGTCACCCCATCTGCCAACCGAAGCCTGATTTGCATCGAGCACCGGCAACGCTGCCATAACAGCGAACTTATCAGCAGACACCCCTTCAACTTTATTTCGGTCAATTATATAACCGAATTCCGTTGTGTTAGTGGCAGAAAGACTTTCCGAAAGGAAAACCACTCCTGCATCCGCCAGGAAAGCGACGCCGTCGATATTGGCAGGTATGCCAATGAAGTCGAAACCCTTACCGGGATTATTGGCCACCCACGACTTTAATGGATTCAGGAATGCTGCCTGGTCGGCCTTATAGGCATTTTGCTCATCATCGGGAAGCATGGAGAAAGCCTTTCCGTCATAAGCGGCGATTATGCGGTCGAAACCGAGAATCCCTGCATAGCTGTAAGCGATGTTTAGGCTGTCGGCAAGGAATGCGCCCCATTCGGGAGCCGGGTTTTCAGGTGTGGCTAATTCCTGCTTGGAAGTCCAGGCCTTCTTTATTGTGGCATAATCAACAGTATAGGCCATCTGCATACCTGTGTCGGAACGTTTTTTCTCCATCTCAGCTTTCAATTCATTGCTGACGAGATGGGGATTGGCGAGCACCAGCACGTCGATGCTGTCGGGCACTGCCGACACATGGTGGGCCTGCGAAGAAAACGACGCCTTATTGTCATACCACGCATAGACCTTCTTATGCCCGTTCTTGCGGTAGGCCCGCAGGTTTTCAAGATATTTGGCATATCCTTCAGGGTCTTTTTGAGTGACATCCTCAAACTTTACCCCCACCGATTCCGGCTCAGTCCAGTCGTCGCATGAGGTGACGGCCACACCTACGGTAAAAGCCATTATGCCATATTTCAGAATATTTTTCATTTTCGGTTTATTCCTTAATGTAGTTAAAGTTATGGTTTATCGTGCCCACCACATCTTAGTGGCCATGTTATCGGGACCGCCCAAGAGGTTGTTGACCGCTGAAGTCACGTTATAGGAGTTGTTGGTGTATTCCTCCTGAGGATAAGGCATACGCTGAGGGCCTTTGTTGCTGTCTACCACGCCCCCTGAACCGTTATATTCAACCGGAATCAGTTTTGGATAGCCTGTGCGGCGCAATTCTGCCCAGGCCTCGTTGCCATTATAGTAGAGCGCAATCCATTTCTGGGTTATGATACGCTCGAGCTTGGTTTCAGAATTGGCGGAATCATCCCATTTGATGGTAATATCAGAAAGCGCCCCGTTATAGGGATTCTGTTCGGTCGGGTCAACATAAGCCTGCGGACGTGCGGTGGAATTCTGCATATATGCTTCTGCACCGGCAACTCCCCACTGCTCGAAACTGAGAGCGATACCACTGTTGTAGAAATCGGCTGCATTGCCACCCATGTCAAAGTTATGTATAGCAGCTCCCTCTGCGCGGAGGAATGCCACTTCTGAAGCTGTCATCCAGATTAACGGGTCGTTTGCTTTCACACCTACACCTGAGAAATTGAAGCCCCAAGATTTGTTGAAGGTTTCCCAACCGCGTCGCAGACCCACATAATCGATGCCGTCGAAAGTCGATTTCAGGAAATAAGCCTCACGGCGAGGATCATCATAACCGTTCATATAGCAGATGATATCGGCAGCGGCATGTGTATCGCCACCGGTTTCGGAACCTGAGCTGTTATACATCACTGCGGTATAGAGAGGGTTGGTCAGAGTGCTGAAATATTTCCATGTAGCATTATCTGCATTGCTTTCTATCACACCACCTTTTACGGCCTCTTCTGCCATCTGCTGCGACAGTTTCCTGTCGACAAAAGACACTCGCATGGCCAGACGCAATTTCAATGAATTGGCGAATTTAACCCACTTGTTGATATCACCGCCATAGACATAATCGCCCATCGGCGAAAGAGCCGAACCACGGTGGGTATCGAGGGTTTCAATGGCTTCGGAAAGTTCCGTGAAGAACTCATTATAGACATCTTTCTGACTGTCATAAGGCACTGCAAGATCGGTGGTCTCCCCTATGGCTGAATACGGGATAGGGCCATAAGTGTCGGTAACACGGCTCATTGCTGCGATTTTTATAACCGTTGCCACAGCATACGGAACCGGGTCGCCGGCTTTCTCACCCAACATCTCGACTTGACCAAGGTTGGCATATAGAGTCGGTATTATGCGGTCTGACTTCATGAACACGCGGCTCCAGTCGTTGGTGGGGTTATAACGGGCGAATGAATTCTCAAAACTGCTGTTGGCATCAGAGAAATACCCACCGAGGGTACCTCCGAGCAGAGCGTCGGTAAACTGGATCGTATTGACGTCTGACGACATCACGCACCCTGCGATATTGTTGAGCTGCGAACTCAGAGCATAATCATCGCCGGTAAGATCGCCCGGCTCATAAGGGTTTGAATTGATATCTTCATAATCACCCGTACATGCGGTTGCGGCCACTGCCAACGAGGCGATAAGAAATTTATTTATATATTTATGCATTGTCAGGCAGATTTAGAAAGTGAAGTTAACATTGAATCCGAGGCTGCGCATCGATGGCATCATGAAGTAGTCTATTCCCTGATAGTAGTTGTCGGTCGAAGCCACCGATTCCGGGTCGAAAGGAGCCTTATTGTAGATCATCCACAGGTTGCGCCCTACGAAAGAGAGCTTGATATCACACACATTCTTAAGCCAACGGCGGGGGAATGTGTAGCTTACGGTCACTTCACCCAAACGGATGTTGGTGGCGTCGTAGATGTAGTATTGTGGAACCGCCGTGCCTCCGGCAATGGTTGAATACCACATTTGCGGGCTGACGCGGTCGCCGTTGTTGAGCTGCACAAAACCTTGGTCGCGGGCGTCGGCAGTTGCCTGGCTCACCCCGTAGTAGTCAAGTACGGCCTGGGTGCGCGAGAACACCTTACCTCCCAGACGGGCATTAATCATGAAGCTGGCGGCAAGATTCTTCCATTTAAACGAGTTGTTCCAGGCCAGATTTCCGGCAGGAAGCACCGAGCCGAGTTTGATATAGTCTTCCTTGTCTTTAATCGACGATGTGGCAACAGCCTGGGTTTCGTCAACGTAGATTGCTCCGTTGGCATCGCGGACCAGGTCGATTGTTGAATAGATGTCGCCCATGGTACCACCCTTTTTCAACAGGAAGCGGGTTGAACCAAGACCACCCATATCAAGAACATCCATCGAGAAACGCTCACCGGTCACGGGGTTTATGGCATTGTCGGCCAATTCTGTCACCTTGTTGCGGTTGAATGAATATGTCAGACCGCTATCCCAGGTAAAATTGCCCCATGTGTGGCTGTAGTTCAAAGCGAATTCCATACCCCAGTTACGCACCGAACCTGTCTGGATGAAGATTTTTGAATACTGGTTAACCGGAAGTTCGGGATTAAAAGTCTGGTTTTTGGTATCTGCATGATAGAATGTGGCATCGAAGGTGATATCGTTGATGAACCGGAAATTCATGCCGACTTCAAACGAATTGGTACGCTCAGGTTTAAGGTCATACATCGGGTATTGTGTGAGCACGCTCCATGAATTCGTGCCTTCATCCCATGTGTAACGCGGATTCGCGATATAGCGGCTGAAAGCCGAGCCAACCGATGCGTATGACGCACGGATTTTCCAAAGCTGCATGATATGCTGGGGAATCTGCGGCAGCAGGTTGTTCATCAGCACCGACAGACCTACCGAAGGATAGAAGAACGAAGAGTTATGGCTGTTGGGGCCGGCAAGCTGTGAAGGCCAGTCGTTACGCCCGGTAAGGGTAAGATAATAGGTGTTTTTAAATCCTACGTCGGCCGAAGCATAAAGGCTCTGGGTCTGCTCATGCCAACCGGTCTGCATCTGAGTCAGGTGCGGTTTCGACAGGTTCTGCACGGCAAAGAAGTTCGGCAGACCAGCCGGCACACCGAGGAATTTATCTGACACACCGTCGGCAATCGGGCCGTTGATGGCAAGCGCGTCATATCGCATGTCAGAGATTGATCCGCCAAAATTGGCTTGAACACTCCAGTCGTCACCGAAATTCTTGTTGAAGCTTACCAGAAAATCACCGAAAATCTGCTTGTCAGAGCTTTTTGTCACCCCGTAATAACCTCGGTTAGAACCTGCGGTAAGCTGGTCGTTAGTGCTGGCATAATTCTTTTCAGTGAATTTGTTATATGAGTTGTCGACCCTTATACGTCCGGATACCGACAGACAAGGCAGTATCTGATAGCTAAGATGTGCGCCCAGCATAAAACGGTCCTTGCTGTTCTCGCGCAGATTGCGGTAGTTGATCCAATAAGGGTTCTGAACGGTCATACCGTAGTCACCAACTGGCCAGTACTGAGTATTGAGCTTGCGCACCGGATCATAGCGCTCATAAACCTTGATATCATTCCAGTCATTTCCACGGGGGAACAGCAGGGCGCCCACCATCGGGTTTCCATAAGTGCCCTGGTTAACCATATTTCGGTCGCTCTGATGAATATAGCTTGCGTTCACGTCGAGCACCATCTTGTCGTTAAGGAACGAAGTGGTGTTGCGTGCGTTGAAGTTATAACGGTCATAGCGGTTGTTGGGAACAATACCTTTTGAGTTCACCGCAGCCACCGACGCATATGTCTGGTTCTTGTCGGTACCTGTCGAGAAAGTCAATGCCTGGGTCGAAAGGAAACCGGTCTGAAAATAATCTTTAGCAGGGTCAAAACCATAGCGGTTAGCTGCCACTAAAGGAGCACCCCACGACAGGTTGCTGTTTGGCACAAGCATACCTCCGGTTCCTGTGCCGTAGCTATTCTGCAACTTGGGAGTAATCAATGCGCGTTCCCAGGCGAGAGAGCTGTTATATGTCACTTTGGTTTTTCCTGCCTGCCCTTTCTTGGTTGTTATGACAATGGCACCGTTGGCAGCTTCCGAGCCATAAAGAGCCGCAGCCGCAGCACCTGTCAGCACCGACATCGACTCGATATCTTCAGGGTTGAGGTCTGCGATAGGTTCCGACGACCCTTGCGAACCGAACTCTGTGCTGCCACCGCTGTTGGCACCACGCATAGGCATGCCGTCAACAACATAAAGGGCGTTTGACGACTGCATAATCGATTTGGTGCCTCTCATCACAACTTTAGAGATACCTCCGACACCCGACGAAGATGCATTGATGTTCACACCTGCGACTTTACCCGCCAGACCGTTGACGAAGTTAGCGTCTTTATTTTCAGACAGGACATCGCCCTTGAGCTGCTGCACGTTATACGACAGCGACTTCTGCTCACGTTTGATGCCGAGCGCGGTAACAACCACCTCATCTAACATCTGCGAGTCTTCTGTCATAGTCACATCGATGGTCGGATTGTCGCCGACCTTGTGTTCCTGACTGGCAAAACCGATGTAAGAAAACACCAATGTGTCGCCCTTGCGGGCTTTCAGTGCATAGTTACCGTCAATATCGGTGGCGGTTGCCGTTGAAGTTCCTTTCACAGCCACAGTGGCGCCAATCAGGGGTTCCCCTTGACTGTCTACCACCAGACCTGACACGGTCTGCTGCGCATTGGCTATTGCGGTTTCACCCACGGATGGCACTCCATCAATGGTAGCGTCCTGGGCGAAAGCCGATGCCGACAGAATGAAGCAAGCTGATAGCAGCGCGAAAGGGCGGCCGTAGGCGGCGATATGACGCTTGGCCGCTTCTTTACTCAGTAAATTAGGCATTGAGCTTAGGTATTAGTGAAATAATTTAAATTGATTAATAAATTCGTGTTTTAGTTGTCAGCAGCCTGGCTGCCGTGTGTGTGTGTAGTGCTGTTGTTGATTGACAAAAGTGGCATATCCTGTCGCGAATTTCATTGCGGATGAAACCACACGAGAATAACACGTTTCAAGTTAAAAAGGTTTCAGAACTGTTTATAAACATTGAAATCAGATTAAATTAAATAAAATTAAACCACGATCCTTAAAATTTATAGCTATAGGAATAAACGCATGATTTCTATCTCAGGAATTCCATCCATAGGTTGTGAATGTCATTTTAACGACTCTTCTTCAATTGTGCGTTTCCATAGCTCATCAAGAGCACGGTTTTTTTCTTCATTATCCTTGCCATTGAGCAACCAGCGAACCACACGCAGCTCTGTAAGGCGCGAAAAACGCCCCGAGGTAAAAACCTCTATGACCTTGCCAACATATCTCGCTTTAAGTTTCTGCACTTTGCGCTGCTAATCTCAATGGTGAAAAATCGTATATCAAAAATCTATCAGGGGGCAGTTCCATTGCTTATTAAAAACAGATACCGGGTTTAATTCCGGAATCGGCTTTCACTCCCATATACAACTCTCCCGGCTGCCTCTTTACACTTAGCCCGCAGTGGTTAATTTGCGTTAAAACCGGCTCGCCACGCCATGATTATCCACGTATCAATCAATTAATCGGTAATGTTAAATCCGGACATACCCCTGATTGTGGCCTGAACCAACTCAGAATAACAGAGGTGTGCCAGACAACAGCTGTTGCGGCACACCTCCCTTTGGCTTTAAACTACAAGTTTCAAGAGCGGTTCTCATGACGCCCTGTTCTTGGCCTTGTTTTTCGATTTGACTGTAGAGGTCTTATCGAGGTCTTTTTCTTCTTTCAGATCTATTTCATTACGGTTCTTATCAAGAACCTTATATTGCAGATAGGCCAGCGATTCGTCGGCCATGATTTTAAATTTCCCGCCAAACTCCATACGCCATTTGCGATAGAGCGACAGGATGCCCTTCTTCACGTAGGCATCGACATATGGATGCACATAGAGCACAAAATCTTTCACTTTCAGTTCACCGATAAGATACTGCAATTTATCTTTCAACGTATCGGTGAAAAGCAGCGACGGCTGCACCTCACCTTTACCGTAGCACGACGGGCAGGTTTCTGTGGTTACTATGTCTAATGCCGGACGCACCCTCTGACGGGTTATCTGCATCAGCCCGAATTTACTCAAGGGCAATATGTTATGACGTGCGCGGTCATTAGCCATTATCTGCCGCATATGGTCATAGAGCGCCTGGCGGTGCTCAACCTTATTCATGTCGATGAAGTCGACAACGATAATACCTCCCATATCGCGCAGACGCAATTGACGCGCAATCTCGTCGGCAGCACGGATGTTAACATCCAATGCATTGGTTTCCTGGTCGGTTCCTGCCTTGGCGCGATTACCGGAGTTCACATCAATGACATGAAGCGCTTCGGTATGCTCGATGATGATGTAGGCACCCGATTTGAACGATACCGTTTTTCCAAACGACGATTTTATCTGACGGGTGATGTTGAAGTGGTCGAAAATCGGTTCCGGCTTATTATAGAGCGTTACAATGTCGCTCTTTTCCGGAGCGATCAGACTCACATACTTTCTAATCTGCTCCATCACCTCCGGGTCATTGACATGTATGTCTTCGAAAGTGGGAGAGAAAATGTCGCGGAGCATACCTACAATACGGCTTTCCTCCTCGAAAACCAACGACGGCACCTGGGCTGAACGGATTTTGGCAATGGAGTCATCCCAGCATTTCTGCAAGGTTTTCAGCTCATGGTTAAGCTCTGCCACTGATTTCCCTTCGGCCGATGTGCGCACTATCACACCGAAATTCTTAGGTTTGATGCTTTCGATAAGATGGCGTAGTCGAAGTTTTTCACCGGTAGTCTTGATTTTCTGCGAAATGGAGATTTTATCACCGAAAGGAATAAGCACCATGTAGCGTCCGGTAAACGATATCTCGGTTGTCAGCCTCGGACCTTTCGACGAAATGGGCTCTTTGACAATCTGCACCATTAGTTCATCGCCCGAATTAAGCTGTTCGGTCACGGTGCCATGTTTGTCAATATCTGGAAGCAGTTTCATTTTTGTGATGTCTGGCATGGGGGCTTTACCTCCCTTCTTGTCATCAGCCAGCAACTGCTTCATAAATTCTGAATAAGAAGAAAAATGGGGGCCGAGATCCAGGTAATGAAGAAACGCATCTTTTTCATAGCCAACGTTGACGAAAGCGGCATTCAGACCAGGCATAAGTTTTTTAACTTTTGCCACATAAATGTCACCCACAGCGTAGGCTATGTTACGGCTCTCTTTCTGTAAAGACACGAGCCGACCATCCTCCAGAAGGGCTATCGACACCTCCCGGGGCTGCACATCTACGATGAGTTCGCTTTTCATTAATTATCTCTAAACTGTTTGTCGGATCCGGTGCTTCCGGTCCTACACCGCTGTTACAGCGCCAATGGCGGGTCAGCGGGCATTCAAATGGGATGTATATGTGCGTTATCAAACACACTATTAATAACGAAACAAACTTTAATGCGGTCGGCACTTCCGGCGGAAATCGGCCACATGAAAGTTTGTTCCATTGCTGTCAAACGCCTCAGTCGGGGCGACCCGGCTTGCGATATGCAAAGCCGGAACTTCAGAGCCTTAAACCCAGGCTCTTAAAGGCCACAAAGGGCGTTATTTCTTCTTGTGACGATTCTTGCGCAGACGTTTTTTACGCTTGTGGGTAGCCATCTTATGGCCTTTTCTTTTTTTTCCGCTTGGCATATCAATGAATGTTTAGTGGGTTATATTATTTAACGTCTTCCATGAACACTTTGGCTGGCTTGAATGCCGGAATCTTGTGTTCGGGAATGATGATGGTAGTGTTCTTTGAAATGTTGCGGGCAGTTTTCTGTGAACGTGTCTTGATGATGAAGCTGCCGAATCCGCGGAGGTAGACGGGCTCACCATGAGAAAGCGAGTCTTTTACTACTTCCATAAACTTTTCAATGGTTTCGAGAACTGCAGCTCTTTCAATGCCTGTGGTTTTCGAAATCTCGTTTACGATTTCTGCTTTAGTCATAGTTGTGAGTATGCTTTAAAGTTATATTTTTAATGGTTATAATCGTTATTATGCTGGCGTTCATCAACATAACGCCATAATCGGCAGGGTTGTCGATTTTTGCAAGTGCAAATATCGCACTTTTTTTTCATTCGCGGGCAATTTCGCATGAAAAATCGCTAATTTTTTTGAAATAAACCTCTTAACACGATTTCATCAAAGAATCCCGGCATAGCTCGAACATGCGGATGATTATCGGAATCCGGCTCCAGCATAAACATGTTCAGACCTCGCGCAAACGCCACCATTTATACGATATCCCCTCATCAACGGTGTCAAGCCCCTCTATCCTCTTAAGCCTACCGACAACAACTATGGTGACAGGCAGGATAAGTGCCTCATATGCCGTTTTAAGCAAGGCCTGGGTCAATATGAGCGATATTATGGTATCCCAACCGAAAACGCCACCGAAGGCCACAGGAAAGAACACCATCGAATCAACCCCCTCGCCGAAAAGCGTCGACACAATCGCCCGTAAGGAGAAGCTGCCATGGTTGTTCATCGAATCGCCCGCCGCCCTTTTCATACGGCTCATGACATAGGCGTTGACCATCGACCCACATATGAAGGCTGCGAAACTTGCTGCCATAATCCGAGGCACACTGCCGTAGACCTCTTCCATGGCCTGTTGTCCATGCCAGTCAGAGCCGCCCGGAAGCCATATCGCCACATTAAGGAATAAAGCCACCAGCAGGCTCATGGCAAAACCAAGCCAAATCATCAGCCTGGCCTTTCCGAAACCATAAACCTCGACAACACAGTCATTGATAATATATGACACAGGAAACACTATCACACCTGCCGTTATGGTGAACCACCCTAAATCAACCGTTTTGATTTCAATGAGGTTGGCCACAATCAGGCACACCACAAACAAAACGCTCAACACCATATAAGACACTGTCAGCACAGGCTTAATACGTGGAGGCATCCCGGCATGCACTCCGTCTGCCGAAAAGGCACACTTTTTTTCTGAATCTTTCATTAATCTTGTTTTTAACGAGGTAGCAAGCACTCGGATTGACGATTTCATATAGTGACATGCACCTTCACGGCACAGGTTCACATACTGCAAAATTACAAAATCGCCATGATATGGCAAAACAGGGGTCAATCAACACGGGTGTAATAAATCGTAAGCGCACCATACCACGAACTTGGCGGCCACGTTATGCTCATATTGCCAGAATTCACAAAATCGATATAGCAGTCGAGTGTGTAAGGCGCATCATATGGGGGATAAAAAGTGAAATATATCCTGTCGCCATAACAATAATAATCATAATCAATGGTAGACCCGTCGCTGAGCGACATCCAATAACCCGTACCATCGGAATAAAACACCATCTCTTCATCGGGATAACTGTTATTGCTCCAGACACCGCTGATATACCAGTCGGTGTCGGGCCCGTCGTTATCGTCATCAACACATCCGGTCAATCCGACCACTATGGCCAATGCCCCGATTGCCACTATAACGATTGCCACATATCTACCCAGCATTTTCTGCAAAGCAGAGATATTACAGGCTCCACTCCCATCAACCTGATTCTTTCGAGTTCCCATTGTGCTTGTTTAATCCCTTATTCAGGAACCGAGGCTCTATGAAACCGTGCAGTTCCCATATTCCAATCAAAATAACAGTTAATACCCCCTAAACACCATTCGTATGCAGTTAGTGCGGTCTTTAACACATTTTAAGAACCATGGCTATCTCCCACCACAGGCAATAAAACCGACGTCAAGGCGTTTAATCAATAATGAGTTCCAACAGGAATATGAACCATCGACCAATCATGCAGCGCTTAACGGTTTTGCTGGTTGTGACCTTTATGGCCGCGGCCTTTCCGTTATCGGCCAAAGCCGACAGGCTCAACGACAAACTGCTCAACCGCCCGTATTCAGATATGCGGCGGTGGCATCTTGGCTTTTCAGTGGGTCTGAACATGTTTGATTTCAGCTTCCACCATAACGGCCTTGTCACTGAAGACGGGCGCACATGGTTCATGGAGCAGCCCGACCCTTCGCCCGGCTTCTGCGTCAACGGGCTCTTCAGCCTAAGGCTCAACGACTATTTCAGCGTGCGTGTAACACCGGGAATATATTTCGGAAACAGGCTTGTAAGATTCAAAGACACCACCAATGGCGACGAAGAAAGGCAAGACCTCAAATCGGCTTATCTGGTGTTGCCTGTAGACCTGAAATTCGCGGCCCAGCGTATGCGCAACATCCGCCCATACATGATAGGCGGCATAATGCCGGCCGTCGATGTGCTAAAGAAACGGGCAGACTTCATCCGCACCAATGCTTTCGATTTCTTTCTGACCGTAGGCTTCGGATGCGATCTATATCTCCCCTACTTCAAACTCATACCGGAGCTCAAATTCTGCTTCGGGCTTACAGACGCAATCCAGCACAACCGGCCCGACCTGGTCGATGACCCCTGGAGACTCGGCGTATCGAACTCGCTCAAACGTGCCACGACACAGATGGTAGTCCTAACTTTCTATTTTGAATAAATCCGCCCACCAATCGCAAAACAACGCCCTATCAGACCCATGCGAAAACCGACAATCAACCATCGAAGGTGTAAATACCGTTTGATTCTCACCGCAATTGCGGCGATATTGGCCGTCGGGGCAGCACAAGCCCAGTCTGACGTGCAGCTTACCCAATATTTCGGAATACCGAACTATTACAATGCTGCCGCCATAGGCACAACCGACCTGCTGAAAATACGTGCAGGTTCACGAATGCAGTGGGTAGGAATCAAAAAAGCCCCCACGGCATTTCTAATAGGGGCAGATATGCCGTTTAAACTTTTCAACAAACGTTTTGGAGTAGGTCTCATAATGCAGCAAGAAAGCATGGGACTATATAAAAACATGACCCTCGGAGCCCAGATTGCCTACAAGCAACCGCTGTTCAAAGGAATGTTGTCGATAGGAGCCCAGATCGGGTTTATCGACCAGTCATTCAAAGGCACCGAGGTTTACATACCCGATGACGACGACTACCACCAGAGCACCGACGACGCCATACCCCAGCAAGACATACGCGGCAACGCATTCGACCTCGGAATAGGCATATTCTACTCACACCGGTGGTTCTGGGCAGGCATCTCCGCCACCCACCTCAATTCGCCATCTGTAAAAATGAATGCTGAAAGCGGCCAGGATGGCAATGAACGTAATTACGAATTTCAAATGGGGCGCACCCTTTATTTCATGGCTGGCAGCAATATTCCGGTCAAAAACACGTTATTTGAAGTGATGCCGTCGGTGCTTGTGAAATCGGATTTCATCTTCACTACATGGGAAGCAACAGCCCGTTGCCGCTACAACAAATTCCTGTCGGCCGGCATAGGCTACAGATGGAACGATGCGGTCTACGCTGTGGCTTCGGTAGAATTCAAAGGGTTCTACCTCGGTTACAGCTACGACTACCCCACTTCAGCCATAGCACGCATGTCGTCGGGCAGCCATGAGATTTTCGCAGGTTATAGCCTCAAACTCGACCTCTCCGACAAAAACCGCCACCGCCATAAGAGCATACGCATCATGTAGCTCACTTATAACTCACATCGAAGAATTTACCAGAGAAGTTCACACTATATGAAGAAAAACGTTTCGTTATATCTTTTGCCGATAGCGGCTGTTGCCATGCTGGCATCATGCGCCGCCGGGCGTCGAAGCTCGGCAGGTGGTGAAGTCACCGGCGTGGGAGGTTCTTCATGGGCCGAACCCACACCCTACGGCATGGTGCTCGTCAGCCGCGGTTCCATGGAGATGGGCCCGCAGAAGGCCGACAGCGCATGGAATCTCGCCGCCGACCCCAAAGGGATGTCGGTTGACGCTTTTTGGATGGATGAAACAGAAATAACCAACTCGAAATACAAACAATTCGTCTTCTGGGTGCGCGATTCAATCATCCGCGAGCGTCTCGCCGACCCGGCATATGGCGGCAATGAAGAATATAAGATTGAGGAAGACCGCGAAGGGAATCCCGTGAAACCGCATCTCAACTGGAATAAGCCAATTCCCTGGCGGAATCCCGGTGAAGATGAGGCACGCGCCATCGAAAGTGTCTACCGCACCAACCCGATTACCGGAGCGAGAGAACTCGACCCCGAGCAACTCAATTACCGCTATGAGGTGTTCAACCAGACTGAGGCGGTCAAACGGAAGAACCGTCTCAATCCCCGGCTTAGAGAATACAACACCGACCGCACCACCCCCACAGACATACCCGTGATTTCAAAAGACACCGCTTTTGTCAACGACGAGGGAGAAATCATCCGCCAGACAATAACACGCGGGCTGACAGGAAACTACGACTTCCTGAACACCTACATCGTCAATGTCTATCCCGACACTACGGTATGGGTAAACGACTTTGAGAATTCCTATAACGAGCCATATGTGAGGATGTATTTCAGCCATGGAGGATATAGCGAATATCCTGTGGTCGGAGTTAGCTGGGAACAGGCGAATGCATTCTGCAACTGGCGCACCGACTATCTCAAACGCGCCCTCGGCAAAGAGGGGGTCTACATCGAGCCATACCGTCTGCCGACCGAAGCTGAATGGGAATTCGCGGCACGCGCAGGAGAAAACGACAACATGTATCCCTGGGAAGGGGAACTGCCGATAAGCGAAGACAAAGGGTGCTTCTATGCCAACTTCAAACCAAACGACGGAAACTACGTCAAAGACGGCCACCTGATTACCTCGCGCGTGGGCACATACTCGCCCAACGACTTCGGCCTTTACGACATGGCCGGCAACGTTAGCGAATGGACATCGACCGCCTACACCGAAGGCGTGTCGAAGCTCACCGGTGACCTGAATCCCGAATACCGATACGATGCGGCCCAGGAAGACCCCTACCGCATGAAGCGTAAAATTGTGCGCGGCGGTTCGTGGAAAGATGTGGCCCACAATATAAGGAGCGACATCCGCATGTGGGAATTCCAGAACGAGCAGCGCTCCTATATCGGCTTCCGCTGTGTTCGCACCCAGATCGGGTTCGCACGCGGCCAGCAGCTCAACAACAAGAAATAATCCGACGACCACAACAACTCATCTGCAATGGGAAAGTTAAAATCATATAAAAGCTCACTCGGAGCATTCATATCAAGCGAAAAGGGGCAGCGTTTTTTCAATTTCGCCTACTCCATCGGTGCGGCCATCGTAATCTGGGGGGCACTGTTCAAGATATTACATCTGCCGGGGGGCAACTTACTGCTGTCGCTCGGCATGGGCACGGAAGTGCTGATGTTCATGCTCACCGCATTCGACAAACCGCCACGCGAATACAAATGGGAAAATGTTTTCCCGGTATTCGACACCGACAACCCCGATGACCGGCCCGACTTTAATAAAGGTGGCGGAGTGGTAATCAACGGCTCTGTTGCAGGGCAGGCCCAGGGCGGCGGCCAGGTGGCACCACCGGTGCTGTCGGCAGGAGCGTCGCCAAATGAGATTATGACACAGGTGACCGATGCCACCCAGCTCTACCTCAACCGCATAACCGAAATGACGAATGAGCTTTCACGCCTTCAGGAAACCACCAGCGCCCTCAACAAAGTCAGCGATGTGTTGCTGGAATCATACCGGGCAATTACCGAGAACTCGGCGAGCATCACCGAAAGTTCCCGAGGATATGTGGCGCAGATGGAAGACCTCAACCGCAACATCGGCGGACTGAACACAATCTACGAAATCCAGCTCAAAGGTGTGGCAGGACAACTCGACTCCATCGACCGCGTAAACAAAGGGATCAAGGATATACGCGACATGTATGAGAAATCATCGGCTACCAGCGCACGCTATTGCGAGGAAACGGAGAAAATGGCCCGCTATATGCAGCAGCTCAATGGCGTTTATGAAAAGATGATTACCGCGATGACCATCAATATGTATCGTCCGATGGTCAGCCCCGACGGCATACCGACCCCGCCCCCTGCCCCAGGCTCGGAAACATCCAACTGATTCCTGCTGAGAAAAATAAAGCAACAGTTATCATACCATTAATTCCCCTGATTAAAAACATCCCCCCCTTTATAACTTCCTATGGGTAGCAACAACACAAGGCTTTCACCGCGACAGAAGATGATAAACCTGATGTATATCGTCCTCACCGCCATGTTGGCCCTCAACGTGTCGAGCGACGTGCTCAACGGCTTCACCCAAGTCGAGGAAGGGCTGACACGCACGAACAACAACGTTGAAGAGCGTAACGCAGCCATTCTACATACTCTCGAATCTTTCGCGTCGCAGAATCCCGACAAAGGCAAAAAATGGTTTGACAAAGCCTCGGAGGTGCGCCGTATAACAGAGCAGGTCTACCTGCATATCGACACGCTTAAACATCTTATTGTAAAAGAAGCCGACGGCTCCGACGGAGATGTGTCAAACATCCTCAACCGCGATAATCTTGAAGCGGCATCATATGTTATGTTGTCAGGGCAACGGCCTCGTGGAGAAAAACTTAGGCAGACCATCGAAAGCTACTGCAACTATATAGCCTCTCTGATGCCCGACACCCTCAAACGCAACACAGTTGAAAAAGCCCTATCAACCGAAGCGGTGCTCCGCAAAGGCACATTAGGCAAACAATCGTGGGCTGAATCGAAATTCGACAACCAGCCTGTGGTGGCAGCTGTCACCTTGCTGACAAAGCTGCAGAACGATGTGAAATATGCCGAAGGTGAAGCTCTATCAACTCTTCTGGCCAATGTCGATGCCGGCGATGTCAGGGTAAACGAACTGAATGCCTTCGTCATTCCGCAAAGCCGCTTTGTGATGCGCGGCGGCCGCTATTCGGCAAACATTGTATTGGCGGCAGTCGACACCACGGCGCGTCCGGAAATATTCATAAACGGCAGCAAGCTCGCCAACGACCGCGGGCTTTATGAAACAAACCCGGGGGCCACCGGCACATTCGACTATAAAGGTTATCTCGAAGTGCCACACGGAGATGGTTCTGTGACCCGCCATCCGTTTGAATCATCATATACCGTTATCGAACCGACAGCCACAGTGTCGGCCACGATGATGAATGTGCTATATGCCGGAATCGACAACCCGATTTCCATATCGGTGCCGGGAGTAGCCACTTCTGCGGTAAGTGCAACCATGACCAACGGCACACTCTCACGCAGCGGAGACCACTGGGTTGCGCATCCTGCCAAAGTCGGCGAGGATGCAACAGTATCCGTGTCAGCCGAAATGGACGGCAGACCCATGAAGATGACAGAAACGAAATTCAGGGTGCGCAAACTGCCGGATCCAACCCCCTACATCGCCTTTAAAGACAACAACGGGAACACAACCCGTTACAAAGGGGGCGGCCGTGGGCTGGCAAAAACCCACCTGATGAGCGCCCCCGGCATAGAAGCCGCCATCGACGACGAGCTGCTCAACATCAGTTTCAAAGTTCTGAGCTTCGAAACCGTGTTTTTCGACTCGATGGGCAACGCCATTCCTGAAGTGTCGGCGGGCGATCAGTTCTCCCAACGACAAAAAGATTCATTCCGCCGCCTCAGCCGTGGCAAACGGTTCTATATTTCAAGAGTTAAAGCTGTCGGCCCCGACGGGATTACCCGCGACCTCGCACCGATAGAGGTTATCGTCAACTAAGGGAGCACGCAACAAAAGAATAAAGCAAAAATCTGACCGATGAAGTTAGTAACGAAATATGCCATCACAGCGATGACGCTGGCGGCCACCGCCATCTCGGCCTTGGCCCAGGATGCGTCAAGCAGTTCATCTTCGACCGTTGTGCGCCGCCGAGGCGACAGCCGCACCCGGGGGGAACAAGCCGCCACACCCGGTGTGACAGACCGCATGAAGCAATTTTATGAATCTGCGCAAGGGTCTGATGCCGACCGCATGTGGATGAGGGTGATTTACCGCGATCTGAAACTCGACAATCCAAAAAACGCAGCCCTCTACTATCCGGAGGAAATCATTGACGGGCAGGAAAACCTGTTCCGCATAATAATGCGTCTGCTGGCCGACGGCAGCATACCGGCCTATGAGTATCTTGATGGAAAGGAAATTTTCAGCGACCAATACAAGCTCAAAGTCCGCGACATGCTCGACAGATTTCATGTGCTTTATTCCGAAGCCAAAGGGTCGACCGAGAAGAACCCCCGATTCACCATAGAGGAAAGCGATGTGCCCACAAACGAGGTTCTTTCATATTACATCCTTGAACGCTGGGAGTTCGACTCACGCACCAACAAGACCCGCCGTACCGTTGAAGCATTGTGCCCTGTGCTCCACCGTTCCGACGATTTCGGGGGCGATGCTGTGCGCTATCCAATGTTTTGGGTGAAACTCGACGCATTGCGTCCATATCTGGCCCAGCAATACATTTTCATTGACGACGACAACAACCTGCCAAAATACACCTATGATGATTTCTTCACCCTTACGATGTATGACGGTGACATATACAAGACGCGTAACCTAACAAACAAATCGATGATGCAGCTCTTCCCCGACCCCGATGACCGGAAACGGGCGCAAGACAGCATCCAGAACCGCCTCGACACTTTCGACAAAAACATCTGGGTGCCCTCACGCGAAGAGGTCATAGCCGCCCGCGAAGCCCGTGAAGCGGCTGAAGAGGCTAAACAGCAAGCTGAAGAGGCTAAAAACGAAATAGCCGAACGCGACAGCAACGCCAATGAAACGGAGGAAAAAGCCGTGTCGAAACGCACCGTGCGCGGCAAACGCGGTTCGGCCACCAGAACCGAGAAAAAGAAAACATCCAAACCTAAGGCGAAAGCACAAAAGCCTAAAGCGCCGAAATCCTCCTCTTCAAACGCGGTGCGCTCTGTTCGCCGGCGGAAATAGCCGATAACACATACCTCAGTTAACTCAGCAACAACCAAGACACCACTACTTGAGCCATGAGAATTAAAACATTCTGCCTGATGTTTTCAGCCATTGCGGCAACCGGAGTATATTCCACTGCGGCAGCCGATAATGGTGAATATAGGAATCCGGTAATAAGTCAAAGCGCCCCTGACCCGACGGTTATCCGTGCAGAAGACGGTAAATATTACCTCTACGCAACCGAAAACGTCAGAAATCTCCCAATTTTCCGCTCTGACAACCTTATAGACTGGGAATTTGTAGGAACAGCTTTCACCGAAGAAACACGCCCCCAGATGGTGCCGGACGGAGGACTCTGGGCTCCCGACATACAACGAATAGGCAACAAATACGTGCTCTACTATTCAAAATCACGCTGGGGAGGAGAATGGGAATGCGGCATAGGGGTCGCCACCGCCGATTCACCGGCAGGGCCGTTTACTGACCATGGCAAACTTTTCATCAGCAACGAAATCGGTGTGCAAAACAGTATCGACCCCTTCTATATCGAAGACAACGGCAAAAAATATTTGTTCTGGGGGAGCTTCCGAGGAATCTACGGCATTGAGCTGACCGACAACGGACTGGCTCTGCGACCCGGGGCACCCCCCCGACAGATTGCAGGCACCATGACTGAAGCCACCAACATCATCAAGCATGAAGGATATTTCTACCTTGTAGGCTCAGCCGGCTCGTGCTGCGAAGGGGAACGAAGCACCTACCGCGTTGTGGTAGCCCGCTCCAAAGACCTGTTCGGCCCCTACGTCGACAAAGAGGGCAAAACGGCAATGGAAAACGGATTCTCTTTGGTTATGCAGCGCAGCCAGGATGTAATCGGGCCCGGCCACAATGCCAACTTCGTAACCGACGACGCAGGAAACCATTGGATGCTCTACCATGGATTCGACGCCAAAGCCCCTGAAAATGGACGGCTGGTCTATCTAGACCGCATAACCTGGGACAACGAGGGATGGCCACGGACCGCCACCGGCCAGCCCTCTGTATCCGCCGCTGCCCCGACCATCAACAAAAGGTAGTGACAAGATAAACGAATCGAATAAGTCTAATTGGTCTTATAAGTCTTATAGGTCTAATTAGACTTATTTGTCTTATTATAAAAGACTGCCGCAATTATGTTCTTTTGCGTTCATTTGACTAAAAATATTTGGCAAGGTGACTGATTTTGAGTAACTTTGCATCATTGTATAAAATGCACGACTGCAAAATGAAAAATAATCAGCAGCTGTGCGGCTCTCCCATGAAAATATAAATCAAACACTAATAGTAACATTATGAGTTTAAACATCGTTGTTCTCGCCAAGCAGGTGCCAGACACACGCAACGTGGGAAAAGATGCTATGAAGGAAGATGGCACTATCAACCGTGCGGCTCTGCCTGCCATCTTCAATCCGGAAGACCTCAATGCTCTTGAGCAGGCTCTGCGCCTTAAAGATGCCAACCCCGGATCAACAGTTACGATTCTGACCATGGGGCTGCCCCGTGCGGCCGAAGTCATCCGTGAGGCAATGTTCCGCGGAGCTGATACGGGCATTGTGCTTACCGACCGCGCCCTTGGCGGTGCCGACACCTTGGCCACCTCCTATTCTCTGGCTCAGGCTATCAAGAAAATGGATAAAGTCGACATAGTTCTGTGCGGACGCCAGGCAATCGACGGCGACACAGCCCAGGTAGGCCCCCAGGTTGCAGAAAAACTCGGTATGCCCCAGGTGACCTATGCCGAAGAGATTCTGAGCATTGCCGATGGCAAAGCCACAATCCGCCGCCGCATAGAGTCGGGCGTTGAGACCGTCAAAGCTCCTATGCCCCTGGTTGTAACAGTCAACGGCTCGGCTCCCGACTGCCGTCCGCGCAATGCCAAACGTGTGATGCAGTTCAAATATGCCGTAAGCCCCTCTGAGAAAGAGAAACTCTCTGATGAGCTTAAAGCCCTGGTCGACAAACGCCCCGGTCTCAACCTCCAGGAATGGAGCGCAGCCTTTGTAGAAGCCGACCCCGAACAGATCGGAATGCCCGGCTCGCCAACAAAAGTTAAAGCAATCGAAAATGTGGTGTTCACAGCCAAAGAGAACCTTGTGCTCGAAAACAACGACGAGCAAATTGAGAATCTCGTGAAGACCCTCATCGCCAACCACACAATCGGCTAACAACAAAACAGGAAAATCCTATGGAGAATCAGTATAACATCAAAAGTCAAAATAACGTTATCGTTTATTGCGAATATGATGATGGGAAGGTGGCCGATGTGAGCCTTGAACTGCTCACCAAAGGGCGCCAGCTTGCCGACAAATTGGGGGTCAAGCTCGAAGCCCTCGTAATAGGCGACAAACTCGAAGGGATAGAAAACAAACTCTACCCCTATGGTGTCGACTTGGTTTACAAAGTGGAGGATGCACGTCTCTATCCCTACACATCAAACCCACATGCAGCCGTGCTCATCAAACTCTTCAAGATGACCAAACCCCAGGTGTGCCTGATGGGAGCTACATGCATAGGTCGCGACCTCGGGCCCAGAGTATCTTCAGCGCTGCATTCAGGCCTGACCGCCGACTGCACCGCCCTTGAAATCGGCGACCACAAAGACCCCAAAACAGGGAAAGAATACCAGAACCTGCTCTACCAGATTCGCCCCGCATTCGGCGGCAACATCGTGGCCACGATTGTAAACCCCGAATGCCGTCCGCAGATGGCCACAGTGCGCGAAGGCGTAATGAAGAAACAGATACTCGACCCCGGATACAAAGGTGAAGTTATGCCGCTCCACGCCGATTTCTTCGTCGCCCCTGAAGACTATGTGGTGGAGATTATCGACCGCCATATCGCCAAGTCGAAAATCAACATCAAAGGCGCGCCGATCATCGTGGCCGGTGGCTACGGAGTGGGGAGCAAAGAAGGTTTCGACATGCTTTTCGAGCTTGCAAACGTGCTCGGCGGCGAAGTCGGCGCAACCCGCGCCGCAGTTGATGCCGGATATGCCGAACATGCCCGCCAGGTGGGACAGACCGGTGTGACCGTACGCCCCAAACTCTATATCGCATGTGGCATTTCAGGTCAGATCCAGCACATCGCCGGAATGAAAGAGAGCTCGATAATCATCTCAATCAACAACGACCCCAACGCCCCCATCAATTCAATTGCCGACTATGTGATTACAGGCAACTATGAAGAGGTGGTTCCGAAACTCATCAAGTATTATAAGAAAAACTCGAAGTAAAAACAGCCATGGCTAATTTCTATACAGACAACCCCGATCTGAAACTTCACCTCCAGCATCCGTTGATGCGCAAAATCGTGGCTCTGAAAGAGCGCGATTTCGCCGATGCCGAGAAGTTTGACTACGCGCCGCTCAACTTCGACGACGCGATGGACAATTATGACCGAGTGCTCGAAATCGTAGGCGAACTGTGCGGCACAACCATAGCCGACAACGCCGAAGGTGTCGACCACGACGGGCCGACTGTGGCCAACGGCCGTGTGACCTACGCCCCCGGCACCCAGGAAAACCTCGAAGGTTGCCGCAAGGCAGGCCTGATGGGCATGTCGATGCCCCGCCGTTTCGGAGGTCTTAATTTCCCCATCACCCCCTACATCATGGCCGCCGACATCGTCAGCCGTGCCGACACAGGGTTTGAAAACCTTTGGGGACTGCAAGACTGCGCCGAAACACTCTATGAGTTCGGCTCGGAAGAGCAGCGCGAGCGCTATATACCCCGTGTATGTGCGGGAGAAACCATGTCGATGGACCTCACAGAGCCTGATGCCGGTTCAGACCTCCAGTCGGTGATGCTCAAAGCAACCGAACAGCCCGACGGCACATGGCTGCTCAACGGTGTGAAACGTTTCATCACCAACGGCGACGCCGATATACACCTGGTGCTGGCCCGCTCTGAAGACGGCACAAAAGACGGTCGCGGCCTGTCGATGTTCATCTACGACAAACGCCAGGGTGGCGTTAACGTGCGTCGCATCGAAAACAAACTCGGCATCAAAGGCTCACCCACATGCGAGCTGGTATATAAAAATGCGAAAGCGGAACTTTGCGGTTCGCGCCGCATGGGTCTCATCAAGTATGTCATGGCCCTGATGAACGGCGCACGACTCGGCATCGCCGCCCAAAGTGTCGGTGTCAGCGAAATCGCCTACCGCGAAGCCGAAGCATATGCCAAAGACCGCAAGCAGTTCGGCAAAGCCATCATAGAGTTCCCGGCAGTGAAAGAAATCCTCTCGGTCATGAAAGCCAAGCTCGACGCTTCACGCTGCCTCCTCTATGAGACCTCCCGCTATGTAGACCTCTACAAAGCCTATGAGGATATCGCCCGTGAACGCTCGCTCACACCCGATGAGCGCAAAGAAATGAAGCTCTACAACAAACTGGCTGATGCCTGCACCCCCTTAGCCAAAGGTCTCACCAGCGAATACTGCAACCAGAACGCCTACGATTGCATCCAGATCCACGGAGGTTCGGGCTTCATGAAAGATTATGCCTGCGAGCGCATCTACCGCGACGCCCGCATCACTTCGATTTATGAAGGCACGACCCAGCTTCAGGTTGTCGCAGCCATACGCCACGTCTTCACCGGCACCTACAGCCAGCTTATGGCCAACTATGCCGAAATGGAGATTTCAGAAGAACTTCAGGCTCAGAAAGCAATCGTTGAAGGTCTTGTGGCCAAATATGAAGAAGCGGTGAAAGCCGTTCACGAAACCAACGACAGCTGCTACACCGACTTCATGGCACGCCACCTGGTTGAAATGGCTGGCGACATCGTTATGAGCTACCTGCTTATGACTGACGCCACCCGCTACAATAGCGAGTCTCTCACACGCAGCGCCAAAGTTTATGTGAACCTTGCCGCTGCCGACGTGGCCAAACACACCGCCTTCATCGCCACCGTCAAACCCGCCGACATGGCACAGTACGGGGCGTGATAATTTAGAGCAAGAGTTAAGGGCGCTGTGTCGAAATTCGACCAACGCCTTTTTTGCATCCGGATGGAGAGGGTGCTGTCAGAATGGTTCAGATGGTAGGAGCCTGAGGGTGAGGGTGAAGGGAGTTGACTAAGGTCAATGACCGAACCCGAAGCCCTCGGGCGACGACCCAGATGAGCCATTATGACACACCCTCTTATTTATCTCTTAAAGCTTCAACCCACAGCCTTATGCCATTCAACTTACGACTTGAGACTTCAGACTTCCCTATTCCAAAATAAAATCGAAAATTTGAGGTTGAACCGGATTGCGCCGACTGGTTCGATATGGAAACATTCCAACACGGACGTCTCACCTTCCCTGCATTTTACCTATACACCGATCTGTCTTTTGAAAAAAATATATCAGAATTATGCCATATGTCAAAATACCGCCTATTATATGATAATTCCTTAAAGCCGATCACAAACAACATCAAACTCTATTACATCGACCTCAGACTTCTTGCTTCTACAACGATGAATATGACGGGGAGAAGGTGTCGCCACGGGAAGGGTCGCCCGTGGATAGGCCAAGACGCAGCCAGCGTTGGCGCTGGGCGGAAGTGCCATGGTTGAATGAGTCGGGTACGGTGTAGCCCTGAGCCTTTTTCTGTAGGTAATCGTCGCCGATTTTCGAGGCGGCATCAACGGCCTCCTCTATGTCGCCCGGTTCGAGCGAATTGAAGCGGCGGTTATCGTTGTTAGCCCAAACACCGGCATAGAAATCGGCCTGCAATTCGAGCCTCACACTAATCTGGTTGGCTTCTTTCTGACTTACCCGCGCCATCTGCTCATGAGCCTTGTCGAGGGTGCCTAGAAGGTATTGCACATGGTGCCCCACCTCATGGGCTATGACGTAGGCATAGGCAAAATCACCGTCGGCGCCGAGGTTGCGGCGCATATCTTTGAAAAACGAAAGATCAAGGTAGACCGACTGGTCGGCTGAGCAATAAAACGGCCCGGTTGAAGCAGTAGCACCCCCGCAACCGCTCTGCACCGCCCCGTTGAACAGCACCAGCCGCGGCGGACGGTATTCCAGACCGTTCTGACGGAAAATCTCGCCCCACACATCTTCCGTACCGGCGAGAATCCGGCGCGAAAAAGTGGCCAGCTCCTCATCTTCCTGCGTAGGCACATATGCCTCGGCCTGGCCTCCATCCTGCAACATTGCGCCACCTTGCGAGGTTATAACATCGAGAGGATTGCCTCCCGAAATCCATGCAATAACAGCAGCGATTATAACACCTACGATACCACCTCCTGCAATTTTGCCACCAAGCCCCGAGCGACCGCGACGGTCGTCGACATTCGAGCTTTCTCTGCGTCCGTTGAGTCTCATAAATAGTCGCAATTAAAAATGCCTTTCCCCGTAGCACCCATAATGTGCATATCCTATAATTATAATAATTCCCATTGTAGAAAAGTTTCCGGTAAACATATTATAACACAATTTTGCAGGGCTGGCGCATGAGATTTAGGAAAATTTCAGTCAAAAATATGGACGATTAT
>ERZ778497.655-NODE-655-length-27563-cov-13.694162_pt1 | contig 27563 bp, 28 predicted proteins | sample MGYA00509938_ERZ778497 | MGnify/ENA primary metagenome ERZ778497 (study PRJEB29527, sample SAMN07138969) | mouse gut metagenome | material: feces | host: mouse | place: China:Nanjing | collected 2016-01-25 ... | reverse complement strand
ACAGCCCCCGTTGAGCGCCCCGTCAGCTAATCTGATGCAAACATAGTGACTTTCCCATGCTGCACGAATACCATGTAGGCGGTCTGTTTTTCACTTGCGAGAGCCTTCTCCATCAGCCAGCGGCGAAAAAGGTGGGCGTGGTAGGTATTCAGCCGGAAGGCGACGGGGATGATGATTTCCAGCGAATACACGTCGGCTGACAGCCCGTTTTCCAGCTTGATGTACCGGCATACCTCGTAGTCGTTCAGCACGTCCGACTTGCGGATAGCCTTGATTGCGTTGTTCACCGCCAATGACGTCACGTTGAACAGCTCCGCTATCTCCCATGCGGTCATCCATATCTCGTTACCGTTTTCGTTACCTATTCCGTTACCTGAAGCCGAAAGGGTAACGGTTTTCCCGTTGATGGTGATTATTCCTCTTTTCATGGCTTGTCTCCTATTTAGATGTTGCACCCTGCGAACTCCTCGATTTTGTCCAACCGTGCCACGAGGTTTTCCATGTCCTGATTGAGTTTCTCCTTCGTTATCTTTGCGTAAATCTGCGTGGTTTTGATGCTCTTGTGTCCGAGCATGGAACTCACCGTTTCGATGGGCACGCCGTTGGAGAGGAATACCGTCGTGGCTGCGGTATGGCGGCTTTGGTGCCAAGTGATATGCTTGGTAATGCCACACCGTTTGGCGACTGCACGGATACCGTACAGACAGGTCATATAGTGCGGTACAGGGAATATCCTGCCGTCCTCGCACAATCCGCGATACTTGTCTATGATACGTTTTGCAATGTCGAGCAGGCGGATGTTGGATTCAACTCCCGTCTTCTGGCGGTTGATGTTTATCCACTCGTGGTTGTCGAAGTAGGTGCGGATGTTCTCTTCGCGGAGGTTGCGCATATCCGAGAAAGACAATCCCGTGAAGGCGCAGAACAGATAGAGGTCGCGGTAAAGCTCCTGCTTGGCGTTTTTCAGCTTGCCGTCCATCAACAGGCGGATTTCCTCTTTCGTGAGGAACGTCCGGGTGGTTTCCTCCTTCTTGATCTCGTACTCGCGGAACGGGTCGCGCGTCAGCCATTCGTTGTTGATGGCGATGAACACCATCGTCCGCAGGGGGCAGACGTAAATCCAGACGGTATTGGTGCAGCAATGCTTGTCCGTGCGGAGGAACATCTCGAAGTCGGAGATAAAAGCCGGGGTAAGCTCTTTCAGCGCGATGTCCTTCACATGGTAACGCACGGTCAGGAACTCTTGCAGGTGCTTGTAAACCGTGAGGTATTTCTGCAAGGTGCCTTTGGCTTTCATCCCTGCCTCCACCTGCTTGGCGTAATCCTCGTTGTGCTGGCGGAACACATGCATCAGCGTGTGGCAGCGGTGCTCCAGACCGAGAAAGGCGTTCTTCACCTTCTCCGCCGTGACGAAGTTGTCGCGCTCCATGATTTCCTGATAGTGCCCGTTGATGCGCACGCGCATCTTGTCGAGCAGGCGGTTCGTTTCGAGTGCCGCCGTGCTCCTGCCCATGACACGCCCGCCTTTCGTGTCCCACAGCTTGGGATCCACCGAGATTTTGCAGCTGAACTGTGTCTGCGTGCCGTCCACCGTGATACGCCCCATGACGGGGACCGTACCGTCTTTCCTCACTACCTGCCTTTTCAGGTAAAAGATTGTCGAAAATGTACTCTTCATCGTTCTAAAATTTTTTGGTTCAAATTTAGTTCGTGAAGAGCCCGTCGTCGGTACGCAAAACGGGGAGGAACGCCGCAATCTTTACCCGCTCCGGATTTTCTTGCGTGAGTTGTCAGTAACTCACTAATCGGTAATCGTTTGCCGCATTCTTCCGAGCGGCATATAACCCGATTCAGGCGTGGTTACGGATTGGTAACGCAGCGAAGTCCTAACTATGCTCCGGCGGTGCTTCCGGTTGCTTCCGGATTTTCAAGCCGCTTTCCCAAATCGCCTGTCTGCCAAAACCTTTACTCCATTCTTCCGTTTTTCACTTTTTATTCGTAACTTTGCATTGGAAATGCAGCTTACGTCACTCTCAATAGATAATTTCAAGAATATCAGACGCGCACGTCTGGAATTCTCGCCCAAGATCAACGGACTGCTTGGCAACAACGGCATGGGCAAAAGTAATTTGCTCGACGCAATACACACTCTGAGTTTCTGCAAAAGTTTCACCGGAGTTACAGACGCCATGCTCATCACCCGCGACGAGGATTTCGCCATGCTCAAAGGCAACTACCTGCGCCGCGACACGGACGAAGACCTCACCATGGGGCTGGCCCGTGGTCGGCGCAAGACCCTGAAACGGAAAGGCAAGGAATATCAGCGGCTCAGCGAACACATAGGCACCTTCCCTCTGGTCATGGTCTCCCCTGCCGACATAGACCTGATCCGCGAAGGAGCTGAAGAGCGGCGCAAACTCATCGACATGGTCATCAGCCAGAGCAATCCACGCTACCTTGACGCGCTCATACGCTACGGCCGCGCTCTCGAACAGCGCAACCGCATGCTCCGGGAAGGCACGGTGGACCATACGCTATACGATGCCGTGGAGATGGCCATGGAGATGAGCGCGTCATATATTGTGGAGTCACGACGGGAATGGGTAAGCAAACTCACCCCGATCTTCGAGCGACATTACCGACGTATATCCGGCGGCAACGAGATGCCGCAGCTAAACTACTCCACACGCATGGCCGACGGCGTTACACTGGCCGAACTGCTTGACCGCGAACGGCGCCATGACGAGATCGTGCGCCACACCTCCGTAGGCCCACACCGCGACGATCTCGGACTCACGCTCGACGGCATGGAGATGAGACGCACCGGCTCTCAGGGCCAGTGCAAGACATTCACCATAGCCCTGCGTCTCGCCCAATATGAATTTCTCGGCAAAGCCACCGGCATGCGTCCGCTGCTCCTTCTCGACGACATATTTGACAAACTGGACGCCGATCGCGTGGAGCGGATCATGGAAATCGTGGAAGACCCGGCATTCGGCCAGATCTTCATCACCGACACCAACCGCACCCATCTCGACGAGATAGTAAACCGCACGGCCGTCGATTTCCGCCTGTGGGAAGTGACATCCGGCAACTTCAGCCCTATCGGACACCAATGAAAAAGACAGAAGCACAATCCATCGGAGAGATCATACACGAAGTGTTTCGCCGGGCCGGCATGGAAACCAACGAAGCTGAACACAGAGCACTGTATCTCTGGGGCGAGATTGTGGGAGCTGGCGTCAACCGCCTGACCACACAACGCTATGTGGCCGACGGAGGAGTAATGCACGTCTACATAGCGTCCGGCCCTCTGAAAAACGACTTGCGTTTCATGCGCTCATCCCTTATATCACAGCTTAATGCCGCAGTAGGCACCAATGCGATAAAAGATCTGATAATACATTAACCGCCACATGACCAAACCGATAATATCCGAACCTGAATATGAATTCCGGCACCGTCTGCCGGTGCAGATGCGCTTTTCCGACACCGACATGCTCGGCCATGTCAACAACTCCGTCTATCTCCAGTTTCTGGACCTTGCCAAGGTGAACTATTTCACCACAGTCAACAAGAGCGAACCCGACTGGCGTGAAATAAACATGGTCGTTGCCGGAATCAACATCGACTTCCTCTCGCAGACCCGCTTCGGCGAACCGCTTGAAGTGCTGACACAGACATTTTCCATCGGCACCAAAAGCCTGCGCCTGAACCAGAGGGTAGTCAACTCCGCAACCGGCGAGGTCAAATGCGCGGCATCAACAACCATGGTTTGCATCGACCTCCGAGCCGGCGCCACCGAACCGATACCCGGCGAATGGATCTCGCTCATCAACGAATTCGAACAGCGCAACGTAAAATAATATCAACAATCCCGTGAAGAAAAACGGTATAGCGATATTTCTGGCCCGACGAATGCAATGGCGGGGAGATGAAAGGCGTCGCACATCACCCTCCGTGGCCATAGCCGTGACCGGAGTGGCGTTATCAGTCGTTGTAATGATGCTCAGTATCGCCGTGATGCTCGGGTTCAAGGACGAAGTGCGCTCACGCCTGCTTTCCGTCGACGATTCCGTGACCATCACCGCCTACTCGGCCGACGGTCTGGCATGTCCGCTCGACACCGCCGAGGTGCTCTCCCTGATCGACCTTCCGGCAGGCGCTACAGCCATTCCGAGGAATGAACTGTCGGGCATACTGAAAACACCCGACGATTTTCTTGCCGTCACTTTCCGCGGCGACGCATCGCGCGTGTCGCCCGACAGCATCGGGTCTTTAATGATCTCGTCAACAATGAGCCGACTGCTGGACCTGCACCCCGATGACCGCGTGCCCGCATGCTTTTTCATCGACAACCGCATCCGTACTCGTGCGCTCACTGTTTCCGGCACCTATGACTCCGGCATCGGAGAACACGACCGTGCCGTGGCCTACTGCTCACCGGATCTTCCCGCCGCACTGCTCGGATATGCGCCCGGCACTGCCGGCTCTCTCGGCATCCGCGGACTGGAGCCGGAGCAGACCGAAGCTCTGGCCGACCGGATAAACACGTCGCTTCTGCAGGCATACTACACAGGCCAAACATCCACCGCCTACGGCATCACCACCATATTGACCACCAACGCCACATTCTTCACCTGGCTGGACCTGCTCGACACAAACGTGATCGTGATTCTCGCACTCATGGCTGCCGTGGCCGGATTCACCCTGATCAGCTCATTGTTCATAATTATTCTCGAACGCGTCCAGACCATAGGACTGCTCAAATCACTCGGAGCCGACAACCGACTGATAAGCCGCACATTCATCCTCATGGCCGAACGCCTTGTGCTGAAAGGTCTTATAATCGGCAATGCCGTGGCCCTGCTCCTCATCCTGCTGCAGGCATGGACCCACATCATACCGCTTGACCCGGCCAACTACTATGTCGACTTCGTGCCCGTGCGCATCAGTCTCGACAGCATACTCGCCCTTAACGCCGGAGCCCTCGTAATCTCATGGCTCGTGCTCATGCTTCCGGCAATGATAATATCACGCATATCTCCAGCCGCCACCATGCGCTACGAATAACCCTTCCTGCAGTTCATATAGGATCACTTGGCGGTCAGTTCCACCACCATCGACGTGTTGTGACGACACGAGAACATATCAAGTCCCACTTTCATCAGATAATCTCCGGTGAAAATGCCGCTATTCTGGGCAAAGTTGGATTTCACACCGGGCATCAGATTGATTTCCCTGACAAATCGGTATTGTCCGAACACCAGAATTCCGTGAAATATTTAAGAGCTTCATAGTCGCACCGTGCACCCTCCTCCCGAACAAAGCATCATCGGCACATCCGGATACTTCTGCTGTATTCTGGCAAGCACATTATAGATACCACGCACGTGATCCACATAAAGCTGTCCCTGCCGATCCTTGTGATAGGGAGGTTGCCGGTCCATCCGAGCGTGCCCATCAGCACCTCGCCGCTGTGCTCCTTCACCGGTCCGTTCAGCCCCACCTCAAAAAACGGATGGGCGTGCATGGCAGCGCGGCTCCCCAGTTTCGTGTCAATCACTTTTTTGCCGAACTGGAGCTGCTGACTGCTCATCTGCGCTTCCTTGGCCCAATCTCCGCTGAATTCCGTCAGCCAGTACTGCGGCTCATTGAAATACAGCATCGCCGAAGCATACTGCGACATGATCACAGGCCGTTTCTCTCCATGAGAAATTTCCGTCCACGTCTTTATAACATTTTCTTTCGGATAAGACACATAGTTCAATGTGACATTCAGCGGATATTTGTCATCCCGAAGCCTGATTCTGGTGTGTGTACCCCCGTCGACACTGTCGGCCGACGAGCCTACATAGTAAAGATAAGTCGTCATATTGCCGTCGGCATGGGTCACCCCTAATGCCGGCTCAAAAAAATCCGCAAATACGCCCTACCCATATGATAACCAAACTCAACCGCTGTCCAATGGTGCCGAAACCGAAAGTAAAAAGCTTGGCAGCCAGACATCGGTAGACGACAGATATATCAGGCTCTCAGACGCCGGGATACGAGGCTACAAAAAGATTCCGGCCGCATCTTGTATCTCTTACAAGTCTGTGCGGCCGGAACTTCTTTATTGCTGTTGGGATTCCTGAGTCTGCGACTCTTCATCCTTGGTGCGGGTCTTTACTTTGCGTTTTGTCTTGGTGGCTGATGAGCCTGTGTCTTTTTCTTCGCGCAGGTCTATCTCCTTTTTGTCTGGGCCTACGATCTTGTATTGCAGATATGCCAGCGACTGATCTGCCGTAATCTTGAATTTTTTGCCAAGATCTCGGCGCCAGCGGCCGTATTGCGAGGTGAACAGCCCCTTTTTCAGATATGCTTCCACAAACGGATGCACATACATGGTAATGTTGCTCTTGCCGAGATCATTTATACAGTATTCGAGTTTCTCCCTCAAAGTGTCTGTAAAAAGCAGCGACGACTCCACAGTGCCCTTTCCATGGCAGGAGGGACATTTTTCCGATGTCTCGATCTCAAGATCCGGACGTACTCGCTGACGGGTGATCTGCATAAGTCCGAATTTGCTAAGGGGCAGGATGTTGTGGCGGGCGCGATCCGTATCCATAAGTTCGCGCATATACTCATAGAGTTTCTGGCGGTGTTCCGCCTTGTTCATGTCAATGAAATCTATGACTATGATGCCGCCCATGTCTCGCAGTCTGAGCTGCCGGGCTATCTCCTCTGCGGCACGCAGGTTCACCTCCAGGGCGTTGCTCTCCTGATCGGCCGACGAGCGCGAACGGTTTCCGGAGTTCACATCAATGACATGCAGAGCCTCCGTATGCTCTATGATAATGTATGCTCCCGATCTGAAGGAAACCGTCTTGCCGAACGACGTCTTGATCTGGCGCGTCACGCCGAAATGATCAAAAATGGGAGCCTCGTCGGCATAAAGTTTGACTATATCGGCTTTCTCGGGCAGGATCATGCTGACATAGTCATGAAGCTGGTCAAACGTATCTGCGTCGTTCACATAAATATTTTCAAACGACGGATTAAACAGGTCACGGATCACACCTACCGTACGTCCCTCCTCCTCAAACACAAGAGAAGGTGCCATGGAGCGTCTGGCCTTTGCCAGAGTATCCTCCCAGCGTTTGACCAGCTGACGCATCTCGTGCATCAGCTCCTGCACTTTCTTGCCCTCGGCCGATGTGCGCACTATCACCCCGAAGTTTTCAGGCTTGATGCTCTCGACCAGTTTGCGCAGGCGCGTCTTTTCTGCTGTCGAACCGATTTTCTGCGACACCGACACCTTTTCGCCAAACGGCATCAGCACCATGTTGCGGCCTGTAAACGAGATCTCCGTGGTCAGTCGCGGACCTTTGGACGAGATAGGCTCTTTTACAATCTGCACCAGCAACTGGCGGCCGGGCGCAAGCACATCGGTCACCGATCCGTGCTTGTCAATCTCCGGCAGGCGGGTCATTTTATCGATGTGGGGCATTTTCTTCTTATCGTCAAGAACCTGCTCCACCACCGAAGAGTACATTGCAAAGTTAGGGCCCAAATCCAAGTAATGAAGGAACGCATCCTTTTCATATCCCACATTGACGAAGGCGGCATTAAGTCCCGGCATCAGCTTTTTGACTTTTGCCAGATAAATGTCGCCCACGGCATAGGCAACGTTTCGTGCCTCTTTCTGGAGTGACACGAGACGCGAATCCTCCAGCAATGCAATGGTCACATCGCCGGGCTGCACGTCTACGATCAGTTCACTTTTCATGGGTCAAGACTGGATTTGAGTTAGTTAATTAATAAATATCGGGCGACACCGACCGTGAATAAAAAAGAAAAAGAACAAACTTCCGCGACGGAGTTATCTTGCGTTTCTGAGCATTCCCCGACTCAAAAGTTTGTTCTGATTTCTTCTTGCGTGATGAGTTTCTACGGCGGGGTGTCTGCCCCGGGCAACCGTCAATGCTGTGTGGCGGCCGCCATCGTCAGCACTGAAGAGTATTATTTCTTCTTGTGACGATTCTTGCGCAGGCGCTTTTTGCGCTTGTGTGTAGCCATCTTGTGGCCTTTGCGTTTTTTTCCGCTGGGCATGTCTTTTAGGCGTTAAAAAGTTAGATAATATTGAGAATTGAATTGGTTTCTTATTTTTTCACCTCTTCCATGAACACTTTTGCCGGTTTGAATGCGGGAATTTTGTGTTCGGGGATGATGATGGTTGTATTTTTGGAGATGTTGCGGGCGGTCTTCTCAGAACGCACTTTAATGATGAAACTGCCGAAACCGCGGAGGTAAACGTTTTCACCGTGAACCAGGGAGTCTTTCACGACTTCCATAAATTTCTCAACGGTCTCGAGAACGTTTGCGCGGTCAATACCTGTAGTCTTGGCGATTTCGCTAACGATGTCTGCCTTTGTCATGGGAATACTGTTATTTTTATTTAGAAAGTTACGTTATTGGATCTTTTGCCGTCACAGCCACACGGACCGTTTCGGTTTTGCGAGTGCAAATATCCGAATTTTTTTTCACATAGTCGCAAAGTTAGCCCTAAAAAAATCGCTAAAAGCATAGAAAATATGCGTTTAAAGACCCCAAACAGCCGATTTTGCAATCTCCGTTCAGAGGATATGCCCTAAATCAGTCACCGTCCTCACTCCGGCGGGCATTGCCGGGCGGCCAGTGGCCCTGCGGTCGAAATATATGGCGCGCCAGCCGGCCCCCAAAGCACCTTTTATGTCGGCCGACAGATTGTCGCCGATCATCAGACACTTCACAGCCGATGTCCCGGCACGCTCCGCGGCATAGTCAAACAGGCGCCTGTCCGGCTTCTGTATGCCTATGTCGTCGCTAAGCACCATCATGTCCACCATGTCCTCTATGCCTGCCGCGCACAGCTTGCGGCGCTGTACTTCTGCGAATCCGTTGGAGAGCACACCTATTTTATATCCGCGCGTGCGCAGACGGCCAAGCAGTTCACGGGCACCCGGAACCAGAGCGCCCATCGTGCCGAGCCGCTCAAGATAGTGACGGTCCAGAAACGCGCCCTCGCCATCGGCATCGGGATGGCCCGCACACGCAAGCGGCCGTCGGAACCGATCGGCCATAAGAAAAGCGCGCGTCACCCTTTGGGCCGCATATTCCGTCCAAAGAAAATGGTTATAGTCTTCGTATGCGTCAATCCACGCATCCTCGGAAGTGAAAAACCTGTCCATATCTCGCTCATGGTATATGGCACGCAACAATATCCGGGAATTGGCGGTGAAATCCCACAGCGTATCGTCAAGATCCACCCACACCCATTCTATACCCTCAAATTCTTTAAATTCTTCAATCATATTGTCGGCAAATTTACTTAATTTTGCAGTGTTATGCCAGGAATCATGCAAAACAGAGGCCAGGGACTGCTCACAATGCTGCGGATCACCGTGGAGGGGGGCGCCGCATTTTTCATAACATCAGCCCTGATCGACTATGGTGTCAGACTGTCACGCATAGGCGACTGGCTCATCAGACTGCAGATCGTCCCGGCAGCACTGAGCCTTTCGCTCGCCACACTGGTGTTCTGGTTGGCCGTAACTCTGATTTTCGGACGCCTGTATTGCTCGACACTCTGTCCGCTCGGCGCCATGATCGACCTGTCGGCAAGGATGCGCGGTTCAAAACGAGCTTACCGCTATTCCAGACCTATGGAATGGCTGCGCACTCTGTCACTCGGCATCTTTCTGCTGATAGCATTGAGCGCCATGGCCCCCGCCCGTTGGCTCGAACCGTTCGGGTTGTATGCTAAAATCGTCCAAACCCTGACCCATCCGCGGCTTGCGGCCAGCACGGCCGTGACACTTACGGCGGCTATCGCTATCATCTGGACGGCATGGCGGCGCGGACGCATATTCTGCAACACGCTCTGCCCAGTCGGCACCATACTCGGATGCGTGAGCCGCAACAGCGCCATGCGTATCGACATCGACACGGACCGGTGCATACAGTGCCGGAGGTGTGAACACGTCTGCAAGGCAGAATGCATCGACATGCAAAGCCACGTAGTCGACATGAGCCGCTGCGTGGTCTGCTTCGACTGCCTGCCGGTGTGCCCCAACGACGCCATAAGCTACACTCCCGGACGTCACACACTGTCGTTGCCCATGATGCAGCCGACCAAACCCTCTCCCTCCACTTCATCTTCAACATTATCGTCAATAACATGCGACAATACCTCGACCTGCTCAAAGACATCCTCGACAACGGAGTAACCAAGACCGACCGCACCGGCACCGGCACCATCAGCGTGTTCGGCCGTCAGATGCGCTTCGATCTCTCGCAAGGGTTTCCGCTGCTCACCACTAAAAAGCTTCACCTCAAATCCATCATACATGAACTTCTGTGGTTCCTGAAAGGCGACACAAACGTGAAATATCTGCAAGAAAACGGCGTGCGCATCTGGAACGAGTGGGCCGATGAGACCGGAGACCTCGGGCATATCTACGGTTACCAGTGGCGGTCGTGGCCGGACTACAACGGCGGCCACATAGACCAGATCGCCGAAGTCGTAGAGCAGATAAAACACACTCCCGACTCCCGGCGCATGATCGTGAGCGCATGGAACGTGGCCGACATCCCACAGATGCACCTGCCCCCATGCCATGCTTTCTTCCAGTTTTACGTGGCCGACGGCAGACTCTCGCTCCAGCTCTACCAACGCAGCGCCGACACATTTCTCGGCGTGCCGTTCAACATTGCGTCATACGCGCTGCTGCTGCAGATGATGGCCCAGGTCACCGGACTGCAGCCTGGCGAGTTCGTACACACCCTCGGAGACACTCACCTGTATCTCAACCACCTCGAACAGGCACGCGAACAGCTCGGACGCACACCCCGGCCACTTCCGGTCATGCGCATAAACCCCGACGTGAAAAGCATCTTCGATTTCAGATACGAAGACTTCTCGCTCGAGAACTACGACCCGCTGCCACACATCAGGGCCACAGTCTCCGTCTGACAGTTTTTTACCCTATCTGCGGTTGAATTCCAAGAATTTTGACTAATTTTGCACAAAATTCTCGTATCTAAGAAAAACTCTCATTCGTCATGAAGTTTAACGAATATAAAAACCTGAACCTCACAGAGGTCAATCATTCCACCCTTGACCGCTGGAACGGTCTCAACCTGTTCGAGCGCACAGTGCAGACGCGCGAAGGCGCTCCATCGTTTGTGTTTTTCGAAGGGCCGCCATCGGCCAACGGCCACCCCGGCATACACCATGTGATGGCCCGTACCATCAAAGACATAGTGTGCCGCTACAAAACCATGCGCGGGTATCAGGTGAAACGCAAGGCCGGCTGGGACACCCACGGACTGCCTGTGGAACTCGGCGTAGAAAAGACTCTCGGCATCACCAAGGAAGACATAGGAAAGAAAATTTCCGTTGACGAATACAACGACTCATGCCGTCGGGAAGTGATGAAATTCACCGACGAATGGGAAAAACTCACATCCCTGATGGGATATTGGGTCGACATGTCGGACCCTTATGTAACATACGACAACCGGTACATCGAGTCCGTATGGTGGCTCCTGTCACAGATCTATCAGAAAGGCCTGCTATACAAAGGCTACACCATACAGCCATATTCTCCTGCGGCGGGCACAGGCCTGTCGACCCACGAACTGAACCAGCCCGGATGCTACCGCGACGTCAAGGACACCACCTGCATAGCCCAGTTCACCTGCACAGACCCGCTGCCGCAGATGACCGGATGGGGCACACCCTGCTTCCTTGCATGGACCACCACCCCATGGACCCTGCCGAGCAACACGGCGCTATGTGTCGGTCCGTCCATAGAATACAACATCGTCCGCACCTACAATCCATATAGCGGCGAACCCGTCACATGCGTGGCGGCCAAAGCGCTTATGGAGTCTCTGTTCAACCCCAAAGCGGCCGATATACCCCTTTCAGACTATACCAAAGGAGACAAACTCATTCCATACGAAGTTGTGGCCACAGTCACCGGTTCGGAACTTACCGGCCTGCATTACATTCAGCTCTTCCCCTGGGTAAATCCGGGTAAAGGCGCTTTCCGTGTGATCCCCGGCGACTACGTGACCACCGACGACGGTACCGGCATAGTACACATAGCCGGCACATTCGGCGCCGACGACCTTCGCGTAAGCAAAGCCGCAGGAGTGCCCCCGCTCCACCTCACCGACCGCGACGGCAACATCCGTCCCATGGTGGACCTGCGCGGACGCTTCTACCGCATTGAAGAACTCGACCCCGATTTCGTCAAAACCAACGTCGACGTCGAAGCATACAGCGAATTCGAAGGACGCTACGTAAAGAATGCTTTCGACCCTGAAGCGACCGACGAAACCGAGACTCTCGACGTCAGCCTGTGCATGTGGCTCAAGCAACGCGGCTCCGTGTTCCGCATCGAAAAACATGTCCACAACTATCCCCACTGCTGGCGCACGGACAAACCGGTGCTATATTACCCGCTCGATTCATGGTTCATACGCTCCACAGCCGTGCGCGAGCGCCTTATGGCCGCCAACGAGACCATCAAGTGGAAACCGGCGTCGACCGGTTCTGGCCGGTTCGGCAAATGGCTTGAAAACCTTCAGGACTGGAACCTGAGCCGCAGCCGCTATTGGGGCACACCCCTGCCCATCTGGCGCACAGAAGACGGATCGGAAGAAATCTGCATCTCCTCCGTCGAGCAACTCTACAACGAGATCGACCGTGCCGTCCAGGCAGGAGTCATGACAGAGAATCCGCTGCGCGCCAAAGGCTTCGTACCCGGCGACTATTCAGCCGACAATTACAAGAAAATCGACCTCCACCGCCCATACGTGGACCATATCGTACTCGTGGGAGAATCCGGCAAGCCCATGCACCGCGAGACTGACCTGATCGACGTGTGGTTCGACAGCGGCGCCATGCCGTTTGCCCAGCAGCACTACCCGTTCGAACATAAAGAAGGAGTAGACTCCGGCGAACTTTTCCCCGCCGACTTCATTGCCGAAGGCGTTGACCAGACCCGAGGATGGTTCTTCACGCTCCATGCCATAGCCGGCATGGTCAAAGACTCTGTGGCCTACAAAGCCGTCATATCCAACGGTCTTGTTCTCGACAAGTTCGGCAACAAGATGAGCAAGCGTCTGGGCAATGCCGTGGATCCGTTCTCCACCATCGAAGAACACGGATCTGACCCGCTGCGCTGGTACATGATCAGCAACTCCGCGCCTTGGGACAACCTGAAATTTGACGAACAGGGCATACGCGAAGTGTCACGAAAATTTTTCGGCACACTGTTCAACACCTATTCGTTCCTCGCACGTTATGCCAACGTCGACGGATTCGACCCCACTTCCACGCCGTCGATCCCTGTGGAGAAACGCCCGGAAATCGACCGCTGGATCATATCCCTGCTCAACACACTCATTGCCGACGTCCAGTCGGCCCTCGACGACTACGAGCCTACGGTTGCCGCACGAGCCATCAACGACTTCGTTCAGGACAACCTATCCAACTGGTATGTGCGCCTGAACCGCGCACGCTTCTGGAGCAAAGGTCTCGAAGAAGACAAGATAGCCGCATATCAGACCCTATACGAGTGTCTTGAAACCGTGGCACTGCTGATGGCTCCGATAGCCCCGTTCTATGCCGACCGCCTGTATCTCGACCTGCATCCCGAAGCCACTTCGGTGCACATGCAGCTCCAGCCGACAGCCAATGCCGCACTGATCGACTCGGCCCTCGAACGCCGCATGGCCATTGCCCAGCAGATCACATCAATGGTGCTCGCCCTGCGCCGCAAAGCTGCCATCAAAGTGCGCCAGCCGCTCAGCAAGATTATGCTGCCGCTCGCCGATGACTCGCAGCGCGAAGTGATCGAACCTATCATACCGCTGATTCTCAGCGAAGTCAACGTCAAGGAGATGCAACTGCTCGATCCGACGGAAACCGTATTGGTAAAACGTGTAAAACCCGACTTCAAGAAACTCGGTCCGGTGTTCGGCAAACAGATGAAACAGGTTGCCGCCGCCATCCAGGCCATGGATCAGCAGCAGATCACATCACTCGAACGCACCGGAGCCATAGACCTCACCCTGACCGACGGCAATGCGGCCCACGTCACAGCCGACACCGTGGAGATATTCTCCGAAGACATACCCGGATGGCTCGTGGCCAACGAAGGCACCATGACTGTGGCTCTCGACGTGACGGTGACACCCGCACTGCGCCGTGAAGGCATGGCCCGCGAACTCGTCAACCGCATACAGAACATACGCAAAGGTCGCGACTACAACATCACCGACCACATAAGCGTGACGCTCGCTCCGCTGCCTGAAATCACCGAAGCTCTCGGGGAATACTCGGACTACATAGCGTCCCAGGTACTCGCCGACGCCATCACCACTGACGAATCCACGCCCGACAGCCCTGACACACTCGACATTGACGGACTGATCGTGCCCATCTTAGTTAACCGTATCTGAAAAAACGCGCCAGACCGCGAAACAAGACAAACATGACCGACAAAACACGATACTCCGACGAAGAACTCCAGGAATTCAAAGAACTGATCCTAGAGAAACTCGACAAGGCCCAAAAAGAATACGAATCACTCAGAGCGGCGCTGATCGGTGCCGACGGCAACGACACCGCCGACACCTCCCCCACATTCAAAGTCCTTGAAGAAGGCGCCAACACTCTCGGCAAAGAGGAAGCCGGACGACTGGCCGAACGTCAGCGCAAATTCATCCAGCACCTGCAGGCCGCACTTGTCCGCATCGAGAACGGCACGTACGGGATATGCCGCCAGACAGGCCGGCTCATACCCAAGGAACGTCTGCGGGCTGTGCCTCACACCACCCTCTGCATCGACGCCAAGCAATAATGATGGCCCGCCACAGAGGAACGCTCGCGGCTGCCGTCATAATCCTTGTGACGATTCTGGACCAGTGGCTGAAAATCTACATCAAGACCAACTTCTATCTTGGCGAGGATGTGGAGATAACCTCATGGTTTCATCTTTATTTCGTCCAGAATCCGGGCATGGCGTTCGGATGGGAAATGGGCAGCAAACTCGCGCTCACACTATTCCGCATAGCCGCCATAATAGCCGGCATATATTATCTGGTGCGCCTGCACCGGAGCAGACGCGAACCGGTTGGCTATGTGGTCTGCATAGCCCTGATAGTGGCCGGAGCCATAGGCAACGTGATTGACTGCACCTTCTACGGCCTGATCTTCGACAATCCGGCTCCGCCCCATCTGGCGACACTCTTCCCCGCATCAGGTGGTTATGCCCCGTTGCTCCACGGACAGGTGGTGGACATGCTTTATTTCCCGCTAATATCATTCGACTGGCCGTCATGGATGCCATGGATAGGCGACACCCGTTTCGTCTTTTTCCACCCGATATTCAACATAGCCGACGCAGCCATATCAACGGGAATCATAGCTCTGCTCCTGTTTTACCACAAGCATCTCGGATTCTCGTCTGCCGACGGCAACGACGCAGAAAAAAATCAATGAGACTGATTGTCCCTGCGATAATAGCCCTGATTCTGGCTACGTCATGCAGCCATTCGTCCCGCAACGTCATTCCTCAAGAACAGATGGCGCGGCTGATGGCCGACCTAAGCTATGCCGACGCCATGATCGGCAGCCAGTACCAGTCGACCTACAGCAGCGATTCCCTCCGAAAACTGCTCAAACAGTCCGTGCTTGCCAAACACGGAGTATCGCAGTCGGAGCTGGACTCGGCCATGATATGGTATGGCCACAACCTTCCGGCCTACATGGAACTGTGTGACCGTGCCGACTCCATAATCTCCGACAGCCTTAAAGCGCTCGACGCCCTCGAAGCCGCCATAGCCGAAGCAGCAGGCCTGCGGCACGATCTGGTCAACATCTGGCCGGGCACCCCCGCACACCTTTTCTCACAACGTATGCCCGGTGACTTCATCACCTTTGCCGTCGAAGCGGACTCCTCATGGCGCAAAGGCGACGTATTCACATGGTCGATGACACTGCTCAACAACCGTTCGCCACTATCGCTGTCGATGACTGTGGAATATGCCGACGCGCCTGGATATATCGAGACCATATCCGCCGACAACCTTATTGACGAACAGCGTCACTCGCTGGAACTGCGCACCGACAGCAACAAAATGCCTGCACGCATCTACGGATACGCCCATCTGAAAGCACAGCCGCAAGAACAGGCATATACCGACAGCATCATGCTGGCGCGCACCCCCAACACCACTACCGGCTATTACCGTCTGCGGCGCATGATACGCAAATTCCCCTCACGGCCATGAACAACACCTCATCCGTGGCACGGAGCAGACACGTACTCCTCCTTGGCGTGCGTCTGGACGGCACCGTAAGGCCCACGCCTGTCATTGCTGAAATAGAATCCGACGGACGCACAGTCCTGTCATATCGGACACTCGATGGGATTGAGCCGCCGGCCACCACACCCCTGCGGGCGCTGCTTGACCTCGACACCGACCCTCCGTCAATCCTCACTCTGGACACCGGCCGTCATCTCTGACAGCCCGAGAGCTGCCCGTATGGCCACACGCAGCCGCCGGGCCGACGAACCCTCGGCCTTGAGAAGATTCAGCACTGCTGTGATATAACTCTGTTTGTCGCCGCATCCGGTCAATGAACCCACATTGCTCTGCGAAAGCATTGATTTCTGGTTATACACACGCAGAATCGACGCATAATCCTCATTGGCCACATACGAATGGAACTCCCGGCAGAAATCCTCATAAATGGCACGCGGATTAATCGCATCGACCATATCGGCCAAATGGTCCTCGAGCTTAGTGATGTTGGCAAACCGGCCGTCGATACGGTGCTCCACCGTGCGCTTCACACGATGGCGCGTGTGCAACAGAGCCTGCTGACGCACCTCCGACCGAAACAATGCCACCACAGCCGCCTTAACCTTGCTGAAAGCCTTGGTCTCATCCCGGCGGTGGGCCGACGCCACAGTGCGCACCACCTCCTCGAGCATAAGCAGATTCTCGATTTCAGCGACATCGGGCACCATCACCCGCTTGCGGCGCAGATATTCCACCTCCTGGGCCGAACGCCGGTCGCGGTCCACAATGCCGCAGCTGTCGAGATGGTGGAATCCGCTCAGCGAATTGAACACTCGGGTGGACTCGATCACCCTGTCGCAGGAGCCGAGTGCCTTGACAGTATAGTCCGTAAAGATCAGCGGATACAGCTTGGCGTCGATCGACCGGGTGTCGTCGCCCTCGATAAACATGACCGGACGGCGCGACCCGAGTATGGTCATATACAGCTCCTCGCTCAACTGTGAGTCAGGAGGAAGCAGATCATAATCATATGTATCGGTTTCCGGCGACCATCCCCGCACCCACACCGTGGTCGCGGCCGTGCGCGTTGATGCGAAATCCAGATCATGCGTCACATACACAAACCGGCAGTCAGGCCGCAGGGCTTCCACACGGTCCCACACCCGACGCAAAGTCGACGGATGCAAAAACAGTTCCGGACTCTCCACCGCCACAAAAGCGTGATCCGGAGCGTAGAGCACCGCACCGAAATAATACAGCACAAGCCGTTCGCCGGGCGACAGTTTCAACTGCGAACGCTCGCCGCCGTAAAGATTGGTAAACAGCAACTCGCCACCGCGTCTCAGCACACCGTTGTCGGGAAACATCTCCCGCCATAAATCCAGCACCTTGTCCAGATTCGTGTCCGGAAGTGATTTCCCTGATTCCGAACCTCCCTCCACCTTGAAGCGAAGCAGATTCACCACCTCTTCATGGATCATCAGCGCCAGCAGACGCTCCGACTGCGATGCCGGAGGCGTGGGCGACGCATTGGACGTGAAAAGCGGAGAGCGCAACACCGTATCGGCATACAGCGCATCAATCGAACCGGCAGGAGCATTCCCGTCAAACGCCCCATACAGAGCCGCCAGCGGCGACAAAGGAAACACACGGCCGGGATCCACATCAGGCAACGACAGCATCTTGCCGGCAAAACGCGACTTTCCGGCACCGTTGGCACCGATTATCAGAATCTGTCTGGCGGTTTCAGGCAAAACGAGTCCGGGTTTGCCTTGTCGGGGAGGGAGAAGCATAGGAGATATTATGTTTGAAGTTATCTGATACCTTTGTTAATCGGCAAATTCCCTCATCCGGGCCACATACTTGCCGATGATGTCAAACTCCAGATTCACCACCGAGCCCTCGGTAATATTACGGAAATTAGTATGCTCCAGAGTGTACGGGATAATAGCCACACGGAAACGATCCTTCTCCGAATCACACACCGTCAGGCTTACGCCGTTCACCGTCACCGATCCTTTCTCTACCGTAAGGTAGCCTTTGCGCACCATTTCGGGCGACACCGAGTATTCAAATGTAAAATACACACTGCCATCCACAGGCTCGCGACCGACACATCTTGCCGTACAGTCCACATGGCCCTGAACTATATGGCCGTCAAGACGTCCGTTCATTTTCATCGACCGCTCCAGGTTCACCACTGAACCCTCGCCAAGCAGACCGAGATTAGACCGTTCCAGCGTTTCCTGCACAGCAGTCACCCTATAGCATCCTGCCGCCGGATCTACGGCCACCACGGTCAGGCACACTCCATTATGCGCCACCGACTGGTCTATCTTCAACTCCGGAGCCATGACGGCCTTGACCGTCAGATCCACATTGCCGCCACAGCGGTCCACGGCCACTACCTGCGCGGCCTCTTCTACTATTCCTGAAAACATGATCAATAATTATCTGTTCTTGTTCTTACTCAATATACAATTAAACGGATAGGGTTTCCGCAAAGATAACACATCCGCCCAAAATTCCCATCACTTTCCTGCTTCAAAGTTGGCAGAAACCGCGCATACAACCATATAAAAACCCAACGAGGAATGGCTTCACAGTCACTCCTCGTCGAATAATAAACCAATCATTATCACATTTCTTTCAATGGAAAAAGTAATCTTGCTATGTACTCTTAAAACACCCGCTGCGAAAAAAAGTTCAAAAAACGCCGTTTTTTTTCGCGAAAATCCAAATTTACCATCTAAACGCTTGACTTTGGGGGTTAAAATGTAGTACCTTTGTCCTCATGAAATCAAAAAAAGGTTTTTCATCCCTGAGCGTACACCTCACGGCGACCGTAAGCGTCGCGCTGGTTCTCCTGCTGCTCGGAATCGTCGCCGCCCTCGGACTTGCCGCTCGGGCCGTGACAGATGAAATAAAAGAACACCTCGGCTTCGACGTGGTGATGGCTGAAAACATATCGCTCGACGGAATCAACGAATTCAAACAGAAATGGACCGCCGCGCCCTATGTGTCGTCATTCCGCTACCACTCTCCGGAGGAAGCCATGGCCACATGGCAAAGAGACATGGGCGAAAACCTCATCGAGCTGCTTGAAGTAAACCCGTTTCTCCCCGAATTTGAAATCAACCTGAAGGCAGACTACGCATGCGCCGACAGTCTCGACGCCATAATCCTGCCGCTGCAGAAGCATCCTATGGTCCATGAGGTCAACATCCACACCGAGATGGTCGACAAGGTGAACCGCAACATCTCCACCCTGATGTTTGTGCTCATGATAGCTGCGGCCGCCCTCATCCCCATATCCTACGTACTCATCAACAACACAGTGCGCCTGACCATCTACGCCCGCAGATTCACCATACACACCATGAAACTCGTCGGAGCGTCTCCGGGCTTCATCAGGCGTCCGTTTCTCACAAGCAATGCGCTGCAGGGCGTTATAGCCGGAACGATCGCGTCCGGCGTGCTCGCCATGCTCATACACTACACCTTCACCTACGTCGATCCGGCACTGGCCGCATATCTCCCGTGGACAACCATGGCCATCGTATTCGCCGGACTGATTGCCGCCGGTGTTGTCATCTGCCTTCTGGCGGCATGGTCCGCCACACAGCGATACCTGTCGCGCTCCTACGACGAACTCTTTCATTGACGACTCACACAAACCTGACATATGAAACAATACAACATATACCCCACCTCCGGCCAACAGACAGGCAAACCCTCCAGACTTGATCCGGAAAGCCGCATACAGCTCCCGCTTGTAAAAATCAACTTCATTCTCATGGCCATAGCGGCGGCGGCCATACTCATAGGATTCCTCCTAATGCTTGGCGGCAGCACAACCGCCCAGCAGTTCAACCCCGACATATTCAGCACCCGACGCATAGTCATCGGACCGACCATAGCGTTCCTCGGATTCGTCTTCATGGGATTCGCCATAATCTACCGCCCTAAAAACACCGGCTCTAACTAACACATCTCTGACAATGGACTGGATCGACGCACTAATCCTCGGCATAGTACAAGGACTATCCGAATACCTTCCCATCAGCAGCAGCGGCCACCTTGAAATATTCAAACAGGTGCTCGGCTTGGATCTCAACCCGGACGCTTCTCTGGAATTCAGCGTGATGCTTCACGTTGCCACAGTGCTCAGCACCATCGTGGTGCTGTGGAAAGAATTCATGCCACTGTGCGTATCATTCTTCACATTCAGACGCGACAACAATTTCTATTACGTATGCAAGATACTGCTGTCGTGCATCCCCGTGGCCATAGTCGGCGTTTTCTTCAAGGACCAGGTTGCCTCACTGTTTGAAGGCGACCTCACCGTAGTGGGCATCTGCCTTATGGTCACCGCTGTCTTGCTCAGTTTCGCCTACTTCACCCGCACCCGGCCCGCTCTGGCCGGACGTGCCGGCAAACCCGCACGCGACATCTCCTGGCTCGATGCGTTCATCATAGGATGCTCACAAGCCGTGGCCGTGCTCCCCGGGCTCTCACGCTCCGGCACCACCATAGCCACCGGCATCCTTCTCGGCGACAAACGCGAAAGCATAGCCCAGTTCTCATTCTTCATGGTCATCATCCCCATTCTCGGCGAAGGGTTGCTTGATATCAAAAAGATGCTTGAACCCGCGACCGACGTCGTCGCATCGGCATCAATCGGGGCGATTCCGATGATCGTGGGCTTCTGTGCGTCATTCATCATGGGATGTCTCGCCTGCAAATGGATGCTCAACATAGTCAAGAAAGGCAAACTCGTATGGTTTGCCGTCTACTGCGTAGCCGCTGGCCTTCTCTGCCTTCTATGGTAATCCCCTCACCCACGGCTACAGAAACTAATTTTAACCTAACGACAGACATTACACTACATTGGACTTTCTTGCCGGACACACCCTGCTGATCGACAAACCCCTCGGATGGACATCATTCGACGTGGTCAAGCGCGTGCGTGGCATCCTCACCCGCCGCTACGGCGTCAAGCGCTTCAAAGTGGGCCACGCAGGCACACTTGATCCGCTGGCCACCGGAGTAATGCTCGTCTGCACCGGACGAGCCACTAAAGAAATAGACACCCTTCAGGCCGGAGTCAAAGAGTATGTGGCCACCATGGCTCTCGGCGCCACCACCCCGTCATTCGACCTCGAGACGGAAATCGACGCCACCTACCCCACCGGCCACATCACCCGGACCTTGGTCGAAGAGACCCTAAAACGTTTCACCGGAAGCATCGAACAGATACCTCCGGCATTTTCCGCCGTCAAAGTCGACGGAAAACGCGCATACAAAATGGCACGAAAGGGACAGACACCTGACCTCAAGCCAAAGACGCTGCAGATCGACGAACTTCAGCTTCTGGATTTCAAGCCAGAGGAAATCACAGTCAGAGTGCTCTGCTCAAAAGGCACCTATATAAGAGCGCTGGCCCGCGACATCGGACTCGCACTCGGATCCGGCGCCCATCTCACCGCGCTTCGCCGAACACGCGTGGGAAAAGCCCTGATAGATGACTGCATGACCGTCGACAATGCCATACAATGGCTGCGCGACGTCGAGATCGAATTTCCCGATGACCAGAACCAGACAAAGAAATAAACCAATCCTCCGATATGAAACTTTCCCAATTCAACTTTAACCTCCCCGAAGACCTTATATCACAGTATCCGGCACCCAGACGCGACGAATCCCGCCTGATGGTGCTCCACCGCTCCACCGGCCAGATCGAGCATAAAATCTTCAAAGAGATCCTGCAATATTTCTCAGAAGGAGACATGATGGTGTTCAACGACACCCGGGTGTTTCCCGCCAAACTCTACGGCAACAAAGAAAAAACAGGTGCCCGCATAGAAGTGTTCCTGCTTCGCGAACTTAACGAAGAGCACAAACTCTGGGACGTATTGGTGGAACCCGCCCGCAAAATCAGAATTGGCAACAAGCTCTATTTCGGCGACGACGACTCACTCGTGGCCGAAGTGATAGACAACACCACATCCCGCGGCCGCACACTGCGGTTCCTCTACGACGGCCCTCACGACGAATTCAAACGCGTGCTCTTCAGCATGGGACAGACGCCGCTGCCCGAACACATCCGCCGCGAGCCGGAAGAAGTGGACGTTGACGCCTTCCAGACCATCTACGCCACCAACGAAGGCGCCGTAGTGGCCCCCGGAGCCGGCCTGCACTTCTCGCGCGAACTGATGAAACGCCTTGAAATCAAAGGTGTGGACCGCGGTTTCGTCACAGTCCACAGCGGACTGGGCACATTCCGCGAAATCGACGTCGAAGACCTCTCCAAACACCGCATCGACTCCGAGGAAATCTACGTAGGCGATCAGGTCGTCGACATGGTCAACCACGCCAAAGACCTCGGAAAGCAAGTCTGCGCGGTAGGCACCTCTGTGCTCCGTGGCATGGTAGGAGCCGCCACAATGGGCGGACACCTCAAAGCCTACGCCGGATGGAATAACAAATTCGTCTCGCCCCCCTACGAATTCACCGTAGCCACATCGCTTGTCAGCAACTTCCACCTCCCGCTCAGCACCATGCTGATGATGGTAGCCGCCTTCGGAGGATATGACGAAGTAATGCAGGCCTACGAAATCGCCGTACAGGAAAAATACAACTTCGGAGCCTACGGCGACTCTCTCCTGATTCTATAACCAACGATTCCAAACTCCTAATTTCCCGAAATATGACCGATCCGAAAACCTATCTCGGCCCCGCCGAAGAAAAAATGGAACTGGCAGTAGCCTACCTCGACGAAGCCCTCTCACATATCCGCGCCGGAAAAGCCAATCCGAAACTCCTCGACGGAATCCGCGTTGACTACTACGGCTCATCCGCTCCCATCTCCAATGTGGCAAACATATCCGTGCCCGACGCCCGCACCATCACCATCACCCCATGGGAAAAATCCATGTTCAAAGAAATCGAGAAAGCCATTATCAACTCCGAACTCGGTGTGATGCCTGAAAACAACGGCGAAATCATCCGTCTCAGCATACCGCCGCTCACCGAAGAACGCCGCAAACTTCTGGTAAAGCAGAGCAAAGCCGAAGCCGAGACAGCCAAAGTGTCCGTGCGCAATGCGCGTCGCGACGCTATCGACGGTCTAAAAAAAGCCATAAAACAAGGCATGCCCGAAGACGTTGAAAAAGACGCCGAAGCCACTGCCCAGAAAATACACGACCGCTTCATGAAGCAGATCGACGACCTCTTTGCCGCAAAAGAAAAAGAAATACTTACCGTCTGATCCTGACGTTTAAGTCACACAGACCACCGACATATAATGAGTCCCGCCATTGACAACGTGCGGGACTCTTTGTTTTCCTATTGGTCAAAATATCCACATTGCTATTATAAATAGTAATATTTGGAATTTTACAATAAAAACAAATTTGATATAAGACGAATATTTCCGTAACTTTGTGGCTTAATATACTGACAAAACATATACTACACAATTTTTAAGGGAAAAAAGCATTTATGAACACCAGATTCAACCTTTCCTCATTAGCCGCTGTAATGGCAGCTTCCGCCGTAACCATTCTTTCGGCATGCGGATCAAAAGGCGATGCATCGGCAGCAGCCGGCGCAGCTCCCGCCCTCGCAGTAGAAACCATCACACCCGGTTCCATCGAACTGGAAACAGTATTTCCCTCCACTATCAAAGGTAAAACCGACATTGAAGTCCGCCCGATGGTCAGCGGCAACATCACAGCAGTCCATGTCGACGAAGGCCAGCGAGTGCATAAAGGCCAGGCGCTCTTCACCATTGACCAGGTTCCCTATCAGGCGGCTGTAGACCAGGCACAAGCATCGGTCAACGTGGCATCAACCGCCGTCCAGACCGCGCAGATCTCCTACGACTCAAACAAAGCGCTCTTCGACAAAAACATCATTTCGGCCCACGCTCTCCAGATCTCGGCCAACCAGCTCGCCCAGGCCAAAGCACAGCTCGCTCAGGCTCAGGCAGGTCTGGTCAACGCTCAGAAAAACCTCAGCTACACTCAGGTCATAGCCCCGTCCGACGGCATAGTAGGCACAATACCCCTGCGTGTCGGTGCGCTTGCCTCCCCCTCCGGACTGGCTCTCACCACTGTCAGCGACAACTCTCAGGTCTATGCCTACTTCTCGCTCAACGAAAAGCAGATACTCGACCTCACCGACGGAGGAGCATCCACACTCGAAGCCGCCATCGCGGCGATGCCTGAAGTAAAACTACGTCTGGCCAACGGCACCGTATTCCCCAACCCCGGCAAAGTAGCCACCGTAAGCGGAGTCATAGACGCATCCACCGGCTCAGCCACTGTGCGCGCGCTATTCAGCAACAATAACAACATGTTGCGCTCCGGCTCCACCGGCTCCGTCATCATGCCCATGAACCAGACCGACGTGATAATCGTGCCGCAAAAAGCCACATTCGAAGTACAGGACCGCAAATTCGTCTACACGGTCGATGCCGACAATGTACTCCACTCGACACCAATCGAAGTACTCGGCATACAGGACGGACGCAACTACGTGGTCACTTCAGGCCTTAACCAAGGCGACCGCATAGTAGTGGAAGGCGTCGGCGTCAAAGCACGCGACGGAATCACAATCACCCCCGTCGACGCGGCCGCACAGCAGCAAAACAAGCAGTAAACCCCAACCCGACATTTCAAACCACAGATGAAATTAGATACCTTTATTAACCGTCCGGTACTTTCCACGGTTATATCGATCTTCATAGTCCTGCTCGGACTGATCGGCCTTGTATCTCTACCGATCACCCAATTCCCTGACATCGCGCCGCCCACCATCTCGGTGTCCACCACCTACAACGGCGCAAACGCACAGGCCGTGCTCAACTCCGTGATCGCCCCCCTTGAAGAATCGATCAACGGCGCCGAAGGCATGACCTACATGAAGTCAACCGCCACCAACACCGGCTCGGCCACCATCTCCGTCTACTTCGAGCAGGGCATGGACCCCGACATGGCCGCCGTCGACGTACAGAACCGCGTGGCAAAGGCCCAGAACCTTCTGCCCGCCGAAGTAAACCAGGTCGGTGTCCTGACCCAGAAACGCCAGACATCCATGCTTATGGGTGTGGCGCTCTACGACTCCACCGGAGTCTATTCCGAAGAGTTCCTCGACAACTACATGAAGATCAACGTCATCCCCCGGCTCCAACGTGTATCCGGTGTGGGCGACGTGATGAGCTTCGGCGCCGACTACTCCATGCGCGTGTGGCTCAAACCTGACGTGATGGCCCAGTACAACCTTGTGCCCACCGACGTTTCCGCAGCCATTGCCGAGCAAAACATGGAAGCCGCTCCCGGCTCCTTCGGCGCGCAGGGCGACCAGAGCTTCGAATACACCATGCGCTACCGCGGACGTCTTGTGACACCCGAGGAATTTGAAAACATCGTGGTGCGCGCCACTCCCGACGGCGAGGTCCTCTACCTGAAAGACGTGGCCGACGTCGAGCTCGGCCGTGTCACATACGGTTTTGCCAACGGACTCAACGGCTACCCCTCGACCAGTGCCATGGTGTTCCAGACCGCAGGATCCAATGCCACCCAGATCATCGAGGACTGTCTGAAAGTGGTCGACGAGATGAAAGCCGACCTGCCTAACGGACTCGCGTTCGCGGTGCCGATGAACAACAACGACTTCCTCTACGCCTCCATCCACCACGTTATCCGGACCCTCATCGAGGCATTCATTCTGGTGTTCCTCGTGACCTACCTCTTCCTTCAGGACATCCGTTCCACCATCATTCCTGCCATCGCCATACCCGTGGCCCTGATCGGCACATTCTTCCTGATGAACTTCATCGGGTTCTCGCTCAACCTGATCACCCTCTCGGCCCTTGTGCTTGCCATCGCCATTGTGGTCGACGACGCTATAGTCGTCGTCGAGGCGGTCCATGCGAAACTCGATGTGGGCTACAAGTCCTCACGCAAGGCCGCCATAGACGCAATGGGAGAAATCGGCGGAGCCATCATATCCATCACCCTTGTGATGATGCTCGTGTTCATCCCCGTGTCATTCATGCCCGGCACCGCAGGTATCTTCTACCGCCAGTTCGGTCTCACCATGGCCATATCCATCGGATTCTCCGCCATCAACGCACTCACCCTCTCTCCGGCTCTCTGCGCAGTGTTCCTCAAACCCCACGCCGGCCACGACAATGCCGCCGACTCCACGCTATCGCAGCGCATCGGCGAAGCCTACAAAGCGGCCGGACAGGCCTACAAGGCACGCTTCGCATTCCATCCCCTCATCACCACAGCACTGCTCATCGGCACCATCGTGTTCATGGTTCTCGGATGGTACACCTTCTCAAAGCCCGTACACTGCACCATAGCGGCCATCGTGGCCATATTCGCCCTCATCGGACTCTTCGGACGCCGCTTCAAGGCCGCATTTGAAAACGCATTCGAAAAACTCCTGAAATGGTACCGTCAGATCTCGCACTTCTTCATGAACCACAAGATATCGTCGTTTGTGGCTGTGGTAATCAGCATCGGCCTGCTCGTGTGGCTCATGAACTCCACCCCCACCGGCATGGTGCCCGACGAAGACACCGGAACCGTGTTCTGTATGATCGACATGCCTCCGGGCACCTCACAGGAGCGCACCATCGAAGTGCTCCATAAAGTCGACGCCATCATTAACAGCATTCCCGCCGTCGAATACAGCCAGATGATCGCAGGCTACAGCTTCCTTGCAGGACAAGGCGCCACCTACGGCACATTCATCATCAAGCTAAAGAACTGGGACCTGCGCGACAAAAATACCGAAAGCTCCACTGCCGTCATAGGCCAGATATACGGCATGACCGCACAACTCATCAAAGACGGCCGCGTCATGGCATTCGCACCGCCCATGATATCAGGTTTCTCTGTGACCAACGGTTTCGAACTTGAGATGCAGGACCGCACGGGCGGCGACGTCAACGACTTCTTTGCCGTGGTGCAGGGCTTCCTCGCGCAGCTCAACCAGCAGCCCGAAATACAGATGGCCTACACCACCTTCAACCCCACCTTCCCGCAATACCGCATAGACATCGACGCGGCCAAGGCCAAGCAGGCCGGACTCAGCCCGAGCACCATTCTCTCAGCCCTTCAGGGCTACTATGGCGGCATGTACGTGTCAAACTTCAACCGTTTCGGCAAAATCTACCGTGTCATGATGCAGGCCTCGCC